>TARA_R110000851_G_C13102416_1_pt1 | contig 37695 bp, 40 predicted proteins | sample TARA_R110000851 | Tara Oceans TARA_R110000851 (sample SAMEA4397627) | marine metagenome | biome: Polar Biome; feature: [DCM] deep chlorophyll maximum layer (ENVO:01000326); material: water (ENVO:00002006), including particulate matter (ENVO:01000060) such as... | depth 17 m
CTCGATAGGTTCTGGCTCCTCGATAGGTTCTGGCTCCTCGATAGGCCCCGCCACTGGAGCAGGACTCGGGGCCGCTCGCTCGATTGGTTCCTCTACTTCCCAGTGAGATAGTAGCATGTCCAGTTGGTCATCGTTAACAGGCAACTTAGCGCCCATTTCGGCCACTTGGTCGCGCGTATATCCTTTAGATTTCAACTTACTCGCAGTTGACTCAGGGTCGTAATTGCCGCCTACTGTTATCATAGTGTTAGGCCTCCGATTTCGCCGCGTTTGATTCGTTCTTCTTGCTCTATGGCCAGAGGTCTGAACTCTTGTACTTCCTTCAATATCTTCTGTCTGCGCGCTTCGGCCGCGGCCTCAGGGTCGAACGTGAAACGCGGCAGACGTTCAATGGTCTGCGTTTCTTCGTCGGTAACGACGTATGCCATATAAGTAGGCTTCTTGCCTTGGCGTATTTGTATCTCGGTGAGCGAATCACTGCGTAGCTTGATGTCTTCCTCGCGGAATTGCTTGCCGTATGCTTCAGTGTACTGGAGTAAATGGCTACTGTATTCAGTGGCCACCAGTGAGCGAACCTGCTCGGCTGGAGCCTGTGGCGGATATTTCATTATCTCATAGTCACCGTTTACGTCAGTCATGTTCCATTTACGTGTCAGGGTGTTGAACGCCATGCGTTGGGCCGCTTGAGTATTAAAGCCCACAACAGGAAGGTTCTTCTGCACCAATGAATCGAACTCGCCAGCCATGAACGCGGGGGCCTCAAGGTCGAATATCGACCAAGGCTTATCGTAGCTAGGATGGTCTGAAATCATGTTGCCTAATGCTTCCGCGTTGGCCGTGCCCATAGTAGCGGCCGCTTGGCGCAGCGTGGAGCGCTGAGTAGGTGACAGTGCGTCATAAGAGCGGACTGTCTCAACTGCAGAGGGCACGTCCATACCTAACTGCATGTTAGCGGCTATTTTCTCTATGTACCCTATGTCACCTTCTTTGAAGTCGGCAAGTGCCTCGGGCGCGTATTCTTGGGCGTCGATTAGTAAGGCCGCCGCCTCAGCTAAATTCGGTGCATCGGCACGATTGGCTGAACGAAACATGGAAGCAATCGGCGATGGGACTACCTTGAACTCGCGCATGATTTGGCGGCCCGAGCCCATTATATCGCCTGAGCCAGATACGTATTGCTCGAAACGCTGGTCCACTGCCTTGCGCGCGCCCTTGTCTTTAGGGTCTATGCCATATCCCGCTTTTGCTATTCGGTCCAAATCAATCACTGTGGCCTGTTGCATTGCCGCTTTATCGCGCGCGTTCGTTACGGCCTTAATCATTCGGGTGCGTTCAGGACCGTCAATCATGTTACGGTCGAACAGGTCCTGAACGTAGTATTCGTCTATGGTCGGATTGCCCGCGTCGATTTCGGTCCACGCCATAGAAACGGCTAGCTGTTTAGCGCGGTCGTCCTGTTCTATGGCGGCTGCGTTAGCCCGCGTGATGGCCGCTTCCATGTTGTTCGCTTTTGCTAAACGTTGAGCATTGCTGATGGCCATCGGCGTGTCGGTGTCGCGAAGTTCTTCCACTGCAGAACGCATGGCCGGAATCATTTCAGGGTCGTTGGAGCCCTCAAGTAACAAGCCATCGTAATATGAATTTTCTGTGGCGACTGCGATTGCTTGCTTGGTCTGCTGCCTAGCAGCTGGGTCGCTGATTTCGTTGGCCAACTCAGACGCCACGCCGAAACTGCCGTTGCTAACTGCTTCGTTGATGTCGGCATTCAACTGTTTTGCTATGAAATTTTGTTGCTGGTTGCGCGACTGGCCCAGTCTATCTACGTACTGTGAGTTGATTTGCTGTTCCGCACGGACCATGAATTCAGTCTTCGCAGCATCGTCTTCGATGCCTGCGGCCGCCGATTCAGCAAAGTTCATAGCGAATTTGCGGAACATTTCAGGAGCTACCTCGTATGCAGGTACGCTTTCACGCGGAACCTCCATCATTTGGCCAGTCTCGTCGGTGACTTTGTCCATGCGGCGCATTTGGATGCTTTCAGGCACTTCGTCCACTGAATACTCGTCTCTTCCGCCGAATTGCTCCTCGAAACGAGTCATGGCGCGCGACATTTGGAGGCCAGCTTGGCGCTCCTGCGACTGTACTTTATCCGCTTGATAGGCCGATGCAACTCTTTCGATTCCGCCGCCCAGTGCATTGAAAGCGCCTGTTATGGCAGCGGCTTCGCGTACTGGAGCGTTGGGGTCCTGCAAAGCAAGGCGCGGCGTTGCTGCCGCGCTGCTGATTCTAGGTAATGATGGCATATCTAGCCTCCGCCTCCAAGTGCGCCCATGGCGGCGCTTTCCACGCCCCCGATGAATGACGTAATGCCACCCCACTTGGCTTGGCTCGCGGCCGAATCAGCGCCCGCTCTAGCTAGGTCCTTGCGGGATTCAGCTGATTTGCGCATGAAGGCCAATTGTCTGTTGGCCTCTTGTTGCTGAGCGCCTAGGAACGTCTGGAAGGAATCTGATTTGGCCGAGAAACCTGAAGCGCCCATTCGCGCGCGCGCCGTATCGAGTACGTTTTCAGTCTCGCGCTGGAATCTGCGTTGCTCTTCTTGAGTCTCTTCCGTGATACTTTTAACATTAAGCTTGCCTATGTTCTTGGCGCTGCGCGCGGCGCTGAACCCTGAGAATAGGCCAACAACTCCACCTAATAATGACATTATAAACTCTCCTGATTCAAATCGCCAAATAGGCCTGATATTCTTGTTTTAACTGGTAGTGATTGTCGTATTTCTATCGACCCATCGCCCCATCCCACATTCTTTACGGTCAAGTCGTAGCTGGCGTACGCCTCGCTGTTGTCCATCGGCGTTTCGGTGCTCCGCTCAGGGGCCGCAATGCCGTTGATAGTAGGGCTGCGGCTGGAGTATAGTCTTAGTGTTATGCTACTCCATCGCTTGCTGTGCGTCATAGCCGAGCCTTGCATAGAACCGTAATCTGGCGGAAGCGTCGAGAGGGTGGCCGTGAAGGGCAAACCAGCTCTTATTTCCGTTCCTTCCCATTGTAACACACCGACACCATTTGTGTCAAGTATCACGTTTGGATGTACGTCACCGTCGATGGTGACTGCAACAGTTCTGTTCGCCAAGTGAGGGAACGTGAACGTATCAGTAAACGCGTCAGTCTGTGTGCCAGTGGAATCCGTAAGCGACTCATCATCCATGACCTCCAGTGAAAGCCCGTCGCCTCGGTTGACTAACAAGTAGAAAGTACTGCCCGCCGAGGTCTCTATTACGGTGGCCGAGTTTATTAACCCATTAGTCACATGTCGGTGCCATCCTGCAGTGCCTACGTAAGGTTCAAATGTGCACCCCAGTAAAGTGCCTGCCGCAGTGGTTATCCACAGCACGGATTCGGGGTCCTTGGCGAACGACACTTCAGATATGCGCGCATCATCAGTAAGATGCTCAGCCACAAACGTCAAGTCTCGGCTGACCCAAGACTGTTCGTCCCAGTCAAACGATGTGGACCTGAGCTTGCGCCCGTCGAGCGACGTGTAGAGGGCCAAATTGCCTATGGCCTCCGATTGTACCGCCGCGCCGCCGTTGGCCGACTGCTGCTGCAGAACCGCGTCATTAGGCGCTATTACGCCTCCCTGAGAGGTCGCTATGTACTCGCCATTGGTCGTGCCTATCAACAAGTTGCGCGCGCCTTCCAGCCATTGGATTCGGCCGCGTCTGGACAGCGTAAGTGATAACGCGTCGTTCGGGTTCTCGCCCAGTGTGAACACCGTGTACTCGTCCGTCTTAGACGCGTATAGGGTGTTGGGCTTCCCTGCCGCACCTCCCCACCAACTACGTCCTTGGAAAAAGGTCGCCACAGTGGGCCATTTTCCGTCCACCCAATCAGTCGGGGCGTCAGTAAAAGTCAAAGCTTCGAAAGTCCATGACGAAATCGTCACGTCATATTCCAACTTGTAAGGCACTAAATCGCCACTCAGGATATACATAATATTGCCGTCAGGAGACATGGTCCCTTTTAGGTTAGGCACCATTTCGGGCGTCCAATCATGGTCAAAAGTCACGACTGATTGTTGCGGCGATGGGGCCGACACTGCTACATCATCCAAATCTCGGAACGGAGTGCCTGTGATTACGGAATTATAACCTGGTTCTGTGTCAACAATGTCCTCATAGTTGCCTGCTAGGACCCAAAAAGTCACCCATACTTCAGTATTAGTGCCCGAATTGAATCCCACGGGGTTGATTCTCGTTTTGTCCAATATATCGGTTCCGCCTTTAGTAGTACCTACCGATACGTGAATCAGCGGAGACCTGTCCTCCGAAGGAGAAGGCGAAACGAATGAAATGAGGTGGCCCGTACTTTCGGATACCGTAAGCTTTTGCGATACTCCAGTGTCTTCGTCTAGGTCGGCCTCCAATGTGGCTACTTCGCCGTCGAATACTACCGTAGAAGGACCTACTTGCTCCCAATTAGCTCCGCCGCCCGAAAAAGAACCATTGACTATGATGTCCTGCCCTGACGTCGCACTGTTTGTTCCGTATAACGATATTTGAGTATCGGTGATTATGACGGGAAAACCCTCACCTATATTAGAATCAGGGGTCAATTGGAATGATAGTAGTTTGCCCACAGTTCCTTCGAACGTGTTCAAGAATCTGGTCCCAGCGCGCGTTTCAATAGGACCGTGGCGGAGAGGCACAAAGTTTACCGAGTCCTTGACGCCCGCGCGGTATTCCTCAATGTCCGACCGAGAATGTAATCGCGGGCTTAATATGCCTGCCGAGAAATTGTTTTGTATGGGCAATATTTTAGGCATACAGTGCCTCTTCTCTTTCGATTAATGTACCTTCGTAGCCGAGGGAACCCAACCATGCAAATTTTCGGTCGTTGTGGTGGCCCGCGGGCACTGATTGTGCGTCGAAGTACTCAGCCCAAGCGTCCCTCAGGACGTCGGATGTAGCCCCATTAGCTTTAAGCCAGCTGAGCTCTAAATCGTTCAACTGGCCTTCGGTTTCTGTTGTGTTGGCTAGGTAGTATTCTTTTTTGGAATCGTTAAGCATCAGCGTCTCCGAGCGGAAGTAAGTCTACTATATCGGATTACTCGGTGCTTGCCCTGCAATCCGTCTGTCACCGCCGCGCGCGTCAATTCTTCTTCGTGTATCTGGAGTAACTCAGTGGACAGGCCGCGATTGGCCGTAAGAGGTATGCATATTTTGTGTGCAAGATATGTGGCTACTGCCTCGATGAACCCTGCGGTATATAAATTCGGATCTTCGACTCGTCTGATGTACTGGCAGTATATCGCCTGACGGTCGGTCACAACTTTGTCGCCTTCCTTGTACCAATTAGTGGTGTTGTTCTCCAGCGGATATTGGTAGTCGCCGTCTTCGTAGCAGCGCAGGACGCGGATGCAGTCACTAGGCAGCTGGAATTGCGACGGAGGGCCGAAGGCGGGGGCGTCAGAAACCTTGGCCAATTGGCGGCGGGCAATGGCAAAAGTCCACTCACGCTCCCCTAGTACTTTATCACGCGCGAAGCCGTAGTGCAATTGACATTGCGCCGCTTCCTCGGTCGGGCCGTTAAGACTGGTTATTCTATTTCCGCCGACATGAGAGAGGGCGATATTAGCTATGTCAATTACACTGGCCATGGCCGTCGCTCGCTATTTGTTTACTGTTTTGGCTGGCTGCTTTTTAAGTTCAGCTTCGATTTCCGCACGAATTTCCGCACGCAATTCTTTTTCCGCTTCTGCTTTAGCTTCCGCTGCTGCTTTTTCCGCTGCTGCTTTAGCTTTCTCAGCTTCCGACTTAGCTTTTTTAGCTTCTTCAGTGAAGTGCGCGCAGAAACCTTCAACTACTGGTAGGTCGATTTGCAATACTTTTGAGATACTTTCAGCTTCGCGACCAGCTTCGTGCATCTTGCGGATGTCGTTCTGGTCTGATTGGTTAGCACCTGATTTCATCATGGTGGATACTCCGAATATGGGTTAACGAGGGGCCGAAGCCCCTACTTGGTATTAAGCGTTAGCTAGGCGGATACGAACTACATGCTCATCTTCAGTACGAACCGCACCGAGAGTCATCATTGTGTAGATACGCATTAAGAACGACTTAGTAGGGTCCTCGCCCACTTTCGCTTTGATGTCGTTGTTCATCTGCATGCCGATACCTCGGCGAGTGAACGATAGACAATCTAGCTGGCCCGCAGACGGTACTAGTAGGCGGTTAGATACCACCCAGTCGAAGCCCATCCAGTTAGGTAGCGTACCTGTCGCAAGCGCGCGAGAGTTTTGGTAATCACCTGAGGTAACTTCCATTAACTGCATCAGTTCGCGTTGTTGCTTGGGACCGATAACCATAATAGGACGCTCGTCCATTTGGATGTCGTTAGAGTAGTATTTCTCTTGCGTCTCAAGAACGGTATCAAGCGTCATTGCACCCGTGCCATCGCCGATAGACTGGCTAGCGCTGAAAGCAGAGGTGGTGCCGTCACCGTTAAGTGCAGTACCTGTAGCAGCGGCGATGATTACGTCATCAATTTTACGGCGCATAGACATCGCTAGGTTCATAGCAATGTTAGACTGCGGCTGTACTAACATCTGTACGATGTCTTCAGGCTCAACAGTGTCACCATTGTGGAACGTAGCCGCTTGTGATACGCGACGTGAGAACGGAACGTCTGCTTCAGGCGTGTTAGTACGTGCTGAAGTTTTCTCAACCGCTTCCGAAGGACCTAAACGCTCCCAGTTGTGCGATTCGCCGTTAGTTGGTTTTTCTGTTACGTACGGACGCAGGCGGGCAGCAGATTGCTGGGCCAAATGGCGCAGGTTGCGCTCAAACGTCTCGATGTAGACTTGGTCAATTGTAATAGCCATAATATTTCTCGTTAGTTAAGGTTTGTTTTATTCGGACCGTAAAGGCTACCCGATTTATCGAAGACGTGGACCAGAGGCTACCCACCCTCATAGTATACCACGTCTGGAACTTCGTGTCAATACCTCTCTATTGCGAAGGAGGTTTTTGGCCTAGCGCGTATGCGTTTAGCTCAACCACTCGGCGAATCGCATTGGCATGGCTCGGGTGGCTAGGCATGTGCAACGGATGTTCGCGGTTGCTGTAAATCTCATCCAATTGAGCAGTAGCTTCTTGTGGAGTCATGCTCGTAGGCTGGCCTTGCTGACCTGAGAGCTCCGTGCCCTCGCCCTTGAACTGCGATGACAGGCCGTGAAGCCATTTAGCTACCGTCGAGTCAAGCTCGCCCTTGGCCGCTGCCGTCGCTATGGCTTCAGGAGCGCCCGTCTGTTTGACTAAATTCGCGACCGTTTGGATGTTCTGGTCGTACGCTTGGCCCCATTCTTGGCGTAGTGCCTGTTGGTCCTGCTCGAATCTCTGCTGGGCTTCGGTTTGCTGAGCCGTCGATTGCTCGGACATCTTACCGATTAGGGTGTTCACCTGCGAGTTGGTCAGGTTAGCTTCGTGCGCAAAACCTAATAGGTCGGTTACGTCTTCTTTAGAAACGCCCTCAGGCAAGCTATATTCGTTAGCGTCCTGAGGCTTACCTAGCTGTGACCATAATGCGTTCATTGCTTCCGCGTCCGCAGAGTCTGGGCGAGGTATGAGGTCAGGAGCATGCTTCTGTATCTTCTCATAAAACGCACGGCGGTCTTCTTCGCCCGCTTCTTCACTCGGGACACGTATAGAGCTACCTATATAGCTCTGGGCATCGAGGAACTGCTTCGCGAGGCTCCCCGCGTCCTGTGCGCCTACTTTTTCGAGTGCCGCACGAGTATCCGCATCGAACTGCTCAAGGAAGCCTGCAGGCGCTCCACCTTCTGGCGCAGGCGCTTCACCGCCGCCCCCAAGTTCCTCGCCGCCAGCTTGTTCCATTTTCATTTTCTGTTGTAGTAGTTGTCTAAGAATTAGCATCATTTACCCTCATCATTTGTTTAATATACTCGACCACGTCCCGCCGACCCGTGTTGTACGATGTCTGGTGTGGGTTACTATCGAACAACTGGACTGGGTTGAACTCGGCTTCTAAGTGAGCCAGTACAACTTTGCCAGTTGGTGTTTCGAATAAGTTCTTGAAGTCCTCCGCTTTACGGAGGAGCTCGGTTTGGATTTCTTGTCTGCGGCTGTCGTTACGCATTGGCATCGCCTCCCATAGCTGCTTGGCCTTTGCCCACGGCCTGCGCCGCTTCGCCTTGTTGCTTCGCCATTTCAGCTGCCTGCATTTCAGCTTGCTGCTTCTGGCGCGCGTCGCGCATTGTTTTGACTGCTTCGTCCGAACGCATGTACTTGGCTGGGACGTTCAATATGTCGCCCATATCGCGGCCGATTACGTCGGTGTCGATTACGTCTAGGATATCAGGAGTCACTTGCGACATTCCACCTAGCATGTTCATCCAGCGCTCGATTGCTGCTGCTTGGTCGGTACGTTGTGCTCGGGCCAATGGTCCAGTGTAGCGGATATCCAATTCGGCACCCAGCTCAGCTAACATCGGCGGCAATTCCTGTAGCATATTAGAACGCAACATGATATTGAACGTGCGTGTGATTAACGGGCTCAGGAAGTCGTTTTCCAAGCGGCCGAGCGTCGGGCCTAATAGTCGCTGCATTAACTCGTAGCGTACTGATACTTCAGTTGCCGTCATCGCTGGGCTGTTCTTCAGCTCCAATTGGTCCGTAAAGAACGCTTTACGTATGGCGTCCTGCAAGCGGTCGACCTTAAGTTCCGATACGTCAAATCGCGCTCTTGACTCAAACGGTACTAAATTCTTTATGTCTCGCACCACTGTCAAGCCGCCTGGCTCTAGGTCTAAATCGCTCAGCAAGCCACGCTCTGTGGTCAGCGTGGCGGGGTCAACCACCTTCTCCACCGCGCGCAATAGCATGTTTTGCAGTTCGTTCAGCGTCAGGATATCGGGCAATGCTACCATGGATGGGCTGTTGCCGAATTTCGAGTCGCTCGTTGAACGCCAGCGAGGTACGAAAGCAGGCATCTCGTAATATCCGCCTTCTTTCCCGAGTTCTTCGCACATTTCAACTAATATGTACTTGGACCCGTAAGGGCGGTTCTCTTTAGATAGGACCTTGCTCACATCGACGTCTTCGCCTAGCTTACGGTTGTATATGGCATGGATTACGTCGAATTTTTCGCCTTCTTTAGGCATCTTCGCTTTTTCGAGAATCTCATTTGGTACGCCGTCTTCGCCGAACTTGTCTACAAGCTGGACTGCCGTGTAGCTGAACTTGCGGTACAGAGCGTGGACCGCGCTTTTCGAGTCCATTTCATAGTAGCATTCCTTGGTAGGCACGGTCTTGAAGACCAATTCCACGTCGCCGCTCAGCTCGTCGCCTTCGACTTCTTCTACGATAACTGAGGTCCCGAAATGCACCAAATCTAGGTACGTCTCATTGGCCTCTAGGTTGAAGTTAGATTGCTGCAAGGCATGGAACATGCGATTTTCGGTGTTCTCAAGCCATTGTTTGGCCTCGGAATTGAGATTCAACTCGTCGTCGCGGAAACGTAGCGAGAACCACTTGTATGCGGGTGAGGTCAACGACCCGTGCAAAGACGATGCAAGAACGTTGCTCGCGTCGATCGCCGTTGAGTCGAATAGCTCGCGCAGTTTCCAATCGATGCTATGTTCGGTTGAATTCTCTTGGAAGAACTCGCCGCGATACGGGGCCACGAATTTCTCTATTAACTCCCATGTGCCTTCAACTGATGTGCGTTCTGACGCAAGCATCTGGTATCGGCGTTTTATCTCTTTAGCGTCCACGTTTTCCTCCTAGGGCGCGTTTAACGCCATATCTTTGTTTTACGTCTATCATTGGGCGATGGTCGAGTGCCGACCCGTTGTCGTTCCAGCCAATAGACAGGTATCTCATTGAATCCGCGATGTCCGATGCCCAATCGTGGAGCGGCTTGTCGCGGAAACGTTGCATTTTATCATCATACTCGCGGCGGTAGCTACGTAGGCCGTCGATTAGCTGTTCTACCTTCGGCTCATTAAATCGCGCCTTGCGAATCATCGCTCGGGTTGATTCGATGCCGTCCACTAGGTCAAGCTTGTCCACTATCTCTATTTGCAGGCCTAGGTTTTCCGCTATTTCGCGGCGAGTCTTGCCCGTGACCCAGTCAGTGTTCTCGAAATCGTGCGGACCCCAATGCTCGTCAAATACGTAGCCCGTCTCGCGTAGCTTGCGTACGTAGAAACTCAGCGGCTTATTGCGGTCCAATATCATGTCGATTATGATTGGGTTCCCGTCCATGCCGCGCTGGGCAATCAGGATACACGTTTGGTCGCGGTAGCCAATATCCCAGAATGTCTGGCACGTCTTAAGTGGGTCGTGAGGGAAGTGGCCAATACGCCCTTCCTGCTTCGCTACTTTGATTTCTTGGGTGTAGAATGCACCTTCCATGCCGCCTTCCCAAGAACAATAGAATTCTTGCGCGATTTTCTCTTCCGAGTAGCCAGCTTGGCGCTCCGCGTCGATTACCTCAGGCGATACTATGTAGTTACCGTTGTGGTCTGTCGTATCGTCCACCGTTAAGTGCGATGCAAACCATCCGTCTGAGCGTTTAGCCGCCTCGAAAAGCTTGAAGCCGTGGTTATTCCCACGTGGAGTGTAGATGAACATTGCCCATCCGCCGTTCTCCGCTAGGATTGGACGTATGTAGTCCCACGCCATCGGGTCGGCGATTGAGTACTCCGACATAATTACGCCCACTGGGTTGGCTCCTACTAACGCATCGTAGTTGTCTGAACCTACTACCTGCCATATAGAGCCGTTTTTCAGCTTGATTTTCATGTCCGAGTCGTTGACACTTTCGCGTATCTCAGGCGGGAAAGCTTGGTCAATCATTCGGCGGCCGTGTTTGTCGATGCCGTCCCAAATTACCTTACGCCCCTGCTTAAGCGTCGGTAGCATGTGCCAAATTGTGCCTACTCGCATCTGGCTGGCCACGGCCCCTAAATTCAGGCAGCAGCTATCTTTACCTGCGCGTCGATGCCATACACAGGCTGCGCGCTTGCGGTCTAGGCCCCCGTCCATGAACATGTGGCGGAATAAATCCTGCTGGTACGGCCGCGCGGACCAATTGTTGGGCAGATTTAAATCGCTCATCCCTTAATCCTTGCTACTGTCTGCGTTGCGAAGTAGAATCCATATATAGCACCAAATGGGATGCTCAATCGCTCCATCATCAAGAGCATGTCGTTTTGGAATGATACCAAGGGAGCTACTTTGATTTTAGCTAGGTTCTGTGACGCCACTGCCGCTTTCATATCCGAGATGTCCACTGCAAAGAACATGTATGCTGTTTCTAGTGCACACGCTATCAAGTACGCGCCTGTGAATACCATCATGCCGACAGTTACCATTATGGCGATGTTGCGTCGAGTAGGAGACTGGTGTTTAGTCAGCTCCATGAATCTGTTTACGAAGGCCAAGCGTTCGCCAGCGGGCAGGTCGTTTGCGCCTGTGACGTTGCGTAGGACATCCACGGCCGTGTCGCCGAGTTTCTGCCTTGTGCTGTCGCTGCTGAACAGGCCTACCACAAACGATGCTAACTTTGCTATCATGAATGCTCGCCCTCTATTGTGATACCTTTTTCCTCTATGCCTAGGGCCGCGAGGTTGATGTTGATTGACACGTTCCCGTTGCCTGTACCGCCAGCGTAGAAATCGGTAGACTTGGATAGCTCGGTGATGGCGCGCGTTGCTTCTGACGCGTGGAACTTGTATCCCTCCTGCTGGAGCCCATCTTTATCCACACCGAGCATTACTTCTTCTTCGCCCATCAGTTTAGGTAGCAACTTCATCCATTGGACGTTGATGAAGTCGCGTTTGATGATACTGCGCTCGCCCATAGCTTCCTGCAGGTCGCCAATAAAGGCAGCAGTGATGGGGTCGCGCAGTAATTTTTGACCAGACGCTCTGGCGTAACCCACTGCCTGAGCAGCTTCGCAATGGTCGTAACTCTCGATATATTTGTACGCAAACGCACGTCGCGCATTATCAAGGTCCTTCCAATCGTCTTTACGCAGGGCTGCAATTGTCTTGCTGGAGTCTAGCAGCTTCTCGTCTGTTGTCGTTGTCAATTCTTTCATATTCAGCGTCCAATAAGCGTTGGTTAAGTTCTAATGTCCGCAGCTCTAAATCTAAGGGAGTTCGGACTACGGTTCTAGTGACCGCTCCCAAGGGGCGATACCATGGTTTTTTCATAAGCACCTCCTAAAACCCAAAGTATAACACATCTAGACCACGGTGTCAAGCCCCCAAACCACTAGAAGCACAATGCTACTAAAGCCGTGTACCTACGCGCGCGTGAACGAATCAAGGCGCAAAGTGTATGGGTCAGGTATCAGGACTGTCAATAAATATATAGCCCAACATGTCGGAAGGTCCGAAAAACGGTTGAATGACCCACGGGTCCCTCGCGCGTTTTCGGTGTGCCACCTACCTATACCCATGTTTCACGGACCATACCCCTATGCTCGCAATGCGTGGCCCTTTGGCGTCCGTCCTGCCTCAAGGCCCCCGTGTTTGGCGGCCTCTGGCGTCGTTCGTGCAGCTCGACTGGGGGCGCTTGGTGGGGGCTGATGGCCCGTGGAACGTGCCCAATGGCCGCGGGTTTAGCCGACGTGGGCGAGTGTGGGCGCGCATGGCGGACGTGGGCGAGTGTGTACGCGTCCGTGTGTCCCCGCGCCCCGTCCTCGTGCGTGGGCGTGTGGATGGGGGCGTATGTACCCGTGGGCATGGCGCGTGTCTCGTGTGCGCTCCCGTGCGTGTGCAGGCTGGCGGGGCGAGGCTTTAGCGGCTCGGCCATTTCGCGCGTGTTTAGGTGCGGTGGCGTGTTTAGGCGCGTGTTTGGCGTGTGTTTAGGTATGCGGGAAAGGCTGGCTAAAGATGCCTGTCTGGAGGTCCACTAGCCCACGGGCCGCGTCCGTCGAGGGCTCTGATTGCCTGTTAACGGGCTGTTATGCGGTTCGTTAACACCTTCGTAACAGATTCGTCACAGATTCGTAACCTATCATATGATAGGGGCACGAGGGGCACACCTCCAGAGGCCCCGTCCGACGCGGAGGGCACGAGGGCACGAGTGGGCACGGGCTCGGAGGGCCGTCGGGGGCTTCGAGGGGGTCCAGCAAGCGTATCCCACACCACCCCCCAACCACATGTAGAGAGAGAGAGGTACGTGCCCTCCTCGCTGGCCCCCGTCCTTCGGGCTCCAACTGGGACACGGCCACACGTGCCTAGGCACCGTACCCACACCCTCTCGCCGTGTCCCTCGTGAACGACGTGTAGCGCGCGTGTTAACCGCCTGTTAACGGGTCCGCGTGTTTGCGCGTCCGCCAGCTTGCTCCTGCACCATCGTGGTGCATGCTCCTGTTGCGCGCCACTAGCGCGAGGAGCCGCCATTCACGGTGGAAATGTCCGCCATTCACGAAGGAAATGCACTGCAATGCTTGACAGGGTCGTTGGGCTGTGCTACAATTCGTCCTGTTGGTGCAATTCGGCACCTCCAACAGATAGCGAGAGACACAATGGATACAATGACAGAATCTTTAGTAATAGCATGGACCGTAGCGAACCAAGCGGCGGATCACCTTAAGCACAGCCACCACATAGTGCGCATCCTACCCAATGGCGTAACGGGCCTTGAGGCTTTCGACAACGGTTCGGATTTCCCAGCCATTCGCATTTTGATGGGGGCCGCGACGACCACCATTCAATTAGTGCCAACGTTCGGCGGACAGGCCACCGACGTGGTAGTGTCGGACAACAACGACACATACACGGAAGGGTGCCCACTAGCCGACTTGGACGTGGATTTCATAGTGCACGTGTTCTGCCGCCATCAAGTGCAGTTCTAAAGCAAACTTGACAAACCAACGGGCCTGTGCTACAATAGGCCCTCAATCGAAACAACGGAGTACACCATGAGTAAAGTAAACGCAAACGAAACAGCACAAGAATTAGCCACAGACATCATTGGCCTACCGGTGGAGCTAGATGGCCTACTGTACAAGGTAGCTGGGCTGGCTAAAGGCTGGTACACACTGGAGCACAGCGACGGCACAACGAAGAAGGCCCGCCGCGCATCGTTCGAGCTATTGGAAGACGAAGAAGAGACCAGCGCATCGGCTAAAATGGCCAGCACACTGGCACAGTACCGCCAGAGCTACGTACCAACACTGGCGGCAAGCGGTAAGAAGAGCCTATCAAATGGCGACCCAGTAGCGATGCTGTTGAGCGGACTGGACTACGAATCCGTTTACGCCCTAGCTGAATACTGGTGCGAATTAGCCACTGGTATGCTGGACAAGAAATACGCCCACCTAAAGAATGACGGCATGCGCCGAATGAACGCTGGCAACCGCCTACGTGCATTGTACAAGAAAGCGGATAACGGCGACGTGGAAAAAGGCAGCAAGGCAGACGAATTCCACGACTGGGTTAATGACGAGGAGCTACGAGCGGAGAGCGTCATCAAAGAAGGCATGCAAGGCGGGAAGGTTTTCTACCGCTATGGCACCGCCAAAGAAGAAGCGTACATGGAGGCGTCCGATAAGCAGAGCGACGACGCCTAGCCCCCGCCCAGCGGCCCTTCGGGGCCGCTAAACACCCCAGCATTCAGCAATACTTGACAGCGTTGAAGACCCGTGTTATAATGGGTCTTCAATTAACGAGAGACAGAGAGATAAGACGATGACTAAAGCACAAATCAAATGGGCACAACAGCACGACTGGTTCAAAGGCACTCGCACACTAGGCACAGGCGACGTACAGATAGTGGCGCGCGATTTCGCAGCCAATGACGCGACGGGCGAATGGGAAGAGCAGACGGTGCACTTCAGCAGCTTCCGTGATTTAGTGCACTGGGCGGGATATTGACGAAACGCCTTCGGGCGTCTGCGGGCCATGGCCTACCCGCACTGATGAGTCAGGCCAACTAACGAGAGATAGAGAGACAGATTATGCCATTAAACCACATAGAGTTCCACTGGAGCAACAACAAATTCGACGTCCACCAGCGCATTTGCATCAAAGCAGTACTTGAGCGCGCCACCCAATGGATGATGGACGACCACCGCGTAACCGACGTTTACGTCACGGCTAAACGCATCGAAATCCGCCACGCCGACACACACGCCACGATTTACCACTACAAGAACGGGAGCGTACTATTTACGTACATGCGCACCCTTCAAAACTACACGCACGGCAGCATCTACCAGTTGGAGTCAGTGACCGACGTGTAAGTCACAATGCACGGTTGACCAGCACTGGCAGCCGTGATATAATAGCGGTTCTTATTCGGGCAGAAGCCCACAATCAAATGGAGCATACCATGAAAACATTAGCACAACTTATCGGTACAGACATCACAACAGCGGACACGGTTCCTGCTGAAATCCCAGCGCACGTAATCTTCGCGGCCAGCGGCGACGAAAAGCAAACAACCCCAAATGAAGACGAAGCTGGTGCCTTGATTGCCAGCTCTGATTGCCCTCGCATCGTCTGGATAGGCACGGAAGAGTACATGGTACGCCTTGGCGGGCCCACTTTCGAAGGCGTCACGATGGTGCTTAACGGCAGCCGCCTTTATTGCTTCGGGGCCAGTGTACTGGAAAGAGCGATAATCGGCATGGAAGAGTTAGTCGATAAAGCAGCGAGCCAAGTAGTACAGGCGCGCCACGCGATTGAGGCACTCACTGCAATAAAAGACCTGAACGGCCCAGCGGCGGAAAGCGCGCGCGGAGAGCTCATGAAAACTAAAGAGCTTAAATTCACCAACACGTGCAATCCAGCGGACGAGACCGAGCTTGAGTTGATTGAGGAATGGCACAGGGGGACTATCGTGGACCTGAGACAATCAAGAGTAGACGTCCCAGCTCTGGCGGCCCGACTAGCCGACGCTGAAATCGAAGACAGCACTGCACACTAAACTTTTAACCAACAACGGGGCTTCGGCCCCAAAAGGCGTATCATGGATAATCTCAAAAAGCAAATGAAAAACCCGCGCGCATTTAACGTGACGTATCCGCCGCAAGGCGATTCGCTGCGCATACTAAAGAACGGCATTGTGGTAGGTGAGTCGGAAATCAATGAAGAAGATTTCATCATGGCTGGCCTAGCAGGTGGCTGTAACCGCGCCAACATCGAGCGCCTAGCGCGCGCAATCTTCCTAGCCAAAAAGCCAAAGCAACAGTCTAGCTATTGGGGCATTAAAGACCGTGGCGAAACCATCAAAGTAACACTGGAGAAACGCAATGCCTAATTACGACGTAGCAATCACGTGCTCGGAAGGTTCTTACATCACCCGCCAATATGACTGCGTAAACAGCGCGGACGCAGCACAGGCCGCAGTAAGAGAAGCCAAGGCCGAAGGCCGCCAGCATGTACATGTGGTGGAAGTAGAAAAGCTGGGCCACTGGGCTGGCTACCTCATATATCTAGTTTCAATCATGGTCGTGATTCTTTTAATCGGGGCCATATTCTCAGGAGGTAATCCATGAAAATCCAAGCCAGAGTACATCATGTCACTATTAAAGAGCCGTACGACGCAGGACGTACGGCCGACAGTTTTCGAGAGTACGCAGCCAAGTTCCGCGATTTAGATTTCATTGAACTGAACACATGGGAGTCGCAAGCGGAAATCGAAAGCGAATGGTCGCGTCGCGTACTCTCGAAAGAAGCAGCAACGATCCTGAATGAGGACCAAATACTCCAGCTGGCGATACGTAACATAGAGTTCAAAGTGGAGTCTTCGACGAATGTCACTCTTGATGTATCAAAGCAATTAGTAGAGCTGGCCGAGAAGCCGATAAGGCTCCTGTCAGAGGGCGACGGAGGTGTGAACCACAATCACCACGTGGAAGTGCACATGCCTAACCACGCCATGGCGTTTTACAACGAAGTGATGCTACTGGGGGACGCTTGCTCGGATAATTTACAGATGCAACTGACCAATGGGTGGCGCATTCTAGCGGCCTGTCCGCAACCCGACCAACGACGCCCTGATTACATACTGGCGCGCTTCAACCCAGACGTAGAGGCACCCATCGATGCCAGAAGAGGAAATTAATATGAACAACAACCACGTAATGCTAGATTTAGAGACCATGGGTAACGGAAGTAACTCTGCAATAATTGCAATAGGCGCTGTAGCATTTGATTTTAAAGACGGTGTTTATGATAAGTTTTATCAAAATATACACCTTGAAACTTGCCTATCTGCTGGCATGGAGGTCGATGGAAGCACCATTGAGTGGTGGCTGACTCAAAGCGAGCAAGCAAGGGAGTCACTTTTAAAAAATAAAGTTTCAATACAAAGCGCGTTAAGTTCATTCGCAAAGTGGTATGAATCATCAGGAGCCGAAGAGGTTTGGGGTAACGGCTCTATGTTTGATAACACTATACTTGGCAATGCGTACAAGTCATGCGGAATGGCAATTCCGTGGAAATTCTGGAACGATAGATGTTACAGAACGATCAAAAGCATGTCTAAGATAGGCTTAAAAAGGGTCGGCACTCACCATAACGCACTTGATGATGCTGAATCCCAAGCGCTTCACCTCATAGAGATAATTAAGAGAGAACCGTGACAGTTAACTCCTAAATAGGAGGTTGACGGCCTCCTATTCCCGTGTTATAATAGGCATCTGTCAGTGAGGACAGACCTCCAACCAACCAAATATAAGTGAGATTGAAATGCCAGAAGTTAACGAAGTAGCAACAGAAAAAACAACTATCGCAGCAGGCGACCAGTACCAAACGGCCAAGTCAGCTAGTGGCTCAGTGTCAAAGCACTCAGGCGACGTAGTAGCGACTCAATTAGTGGGCCTAACGCTCGACGAAACATACGCAATCGCAGCAGAAGCATTGGACACTACAGTGGACGAGCTAGTAGCGAAATACGAGCACCTGAACGACGGCATGCAACGCATGAACCTAGGCAACCGTATCCGCGGCGCAGTGAACAAAATCAACCGCAACAACGAAAAAGCGAAAGCGAAAAATGAAGAAGTTGGCATGTCGGGCGAAGATTACTTAATCACCATCGCTGAGCCAGCTCGAATCGCAGCTGACGAACGCGCAGAAGCAGCGCAAAAAGCAATCGAAGCTGCAGACGCAGAGCGCAAGCAAAAAGCGCTTGAGAAAGCAGAAGCGGCAGAAGCCAAAAAAGCAGCAAAAGAAGCTGCGGCCGCTGAAAAAGCAGAAGCTGACGAAGAAGCAGCAGAGTAAGCCATGGGGGCTTCGGCCCCCTTTCAGAATGTAGTGGTATGCGGCAATCATACCGGTGCATTTTGTACCATCAACCCTTAATTTTAACATTACAGGGATAAGTTGTTCTAATTTTGGCCCCGCCTAGTGCGGGGTTTTTTATATTCAGGAGCGAGAGACATGCCGTGCAAAAACTGTAAAGACGACATCTGCCAGAACAAATGCGCACCAGCAAAACCCAAATTCCCGTACCGATTCCCGCCTATGGCCCACCAGCGCAGTGCACTAGCGCGCGCGGTTAAGGCAGGCCCAGCATTCGGGTTCTTCCACGCAATGGGCGCAGGCAAAACATTCACCGTAATAAACTTGCTATATTACCGCCACCAGAAAGGCCAAATCACTGGAGCCTTGATTATATGCCCGACCCCAATCAAGAATGTGTGGTCGGTCGAGGTTGAGAAATGCGCCCCTGAGGGAGCCGATTTTTCAGTCCACGTATTCAAATCGGGCGGAACTAAAGCCGCTGAGACTTGGATGGACAAGAGCAAGGACTCGTGCCAAGTACTAGTCGTAGGAGTAGAGGCACTGTCACAGGGAGGTGCACGGGACATGGCCTCCGTGTTCCTCCGTCGCCATCGAGCCACTGGGTCGGCGGTAGTGGTCGACGAGTCGTCGAAGATGAAGAACGCCACGGCCGTGCGCACGAAGAGCATCATCAAGATGGGCCAGCTAGCTGACTATCGTTATATCATGACTGGTACGCCAGTGAGCCAAGGACTGCACGACCTGTATGCGCAACTGACGTTCCTAGACCCTAACATACTGGGCATCAAGTCATACGTACTGTTCCGTAACTTGTACTGCATAATGGGCGGGTTCGAAGGACGTAAGATTATAGGATACCAACGTGAAGAAGAATTGATGGAGAAAATGCGTCCGTACGTGGATATGGTAACTAAAGAACAAGCCCTCCCTGAACTACCGCCGAAGATTTATAACGTAACGGAAGTGACTCCGACTAAGCAGCAGCGGACCGCTATGAAGGAGCTAGAAGACACGATGGCTGCTCAACAGGGCAGCCTTGAGCTGACCACGGCCACAGTCATGGACCGTTTAACTCGATATCAACAAATACTAGGCGGGCACTTCCCGCACGAGGACGAAGATGGGCAATTTAAGACGACACCGATTGCAGGCAAGAACCCGAAACTTGAGGCTTTGGTACAACTACTCGAATTGGACTGGGAAACAGGCACCAAGTCAATCATCTGGGCGAGATTCACGGCCGAGCGTAATTGTATACTCGACGCCATCGGACACAAGTTTGGCGAAGACAGTGTACGATTGTTTGACGGCCAAGTTAGCGGAAGCGACCGCGCCCAGTATACGGTTGATTTCCAGCAGTCCGACGGAGTCCGATTTATGGTCGCAAACGTTACAGTTGGCGGCATGGGGCAGACTTGGACCGCCGCCACTCACGAAATATACTACTCCAATGATTTCTCGTACGAAAACCGCATGCAATCCGAAGACCGCGCGCACAGGAAAGGCCAGAAGAACAGCGTAAAATACACAGACATCGTGGCCGAGGTAAAGGCCGACAAAATGATACTGCAAGCGCTGGCCCGCAAAGGCGACGTGGCTGATATGGTGAAGGACGAACTGACAGCAGACTGGGGAGAGTCACAATAGGTGCTTGACGGGGCACTGGTCCCGTGATATAATGTACGTACAGTCGAACGGGCTGTATACGATACTTGTGTTATGTGTGCTCTTAGGGCGACCAATTGGTCGCCCTCTTTTCCACACCACCTTAATAGCGAGAGACAGATGGAAAATTCAACTACCTTACCTACCGCAGCCAGCGGATACAAAGAATTGGCCGAGTTTATTCAGGCCCAAAAGATAGGAATCAAAGTCAAAGAAACCGAGCTTAAAGCGCTTAAGGCCGACCTGCAGCTAATCCAAGAGGAAGTACTTCCCGCCAAAATGGAAGCTGACGGCATGACCTCAATCGCAGTGAAAGGCATCGGCCGACTGACTGTAGCGCCCCAATTTCGTGCCTCGGTAAAAGCGACGCACAAGCATTTGATGCAGGAGTGGCTTAAAGAGCACGGCTTCATCGAATTGGTACAAGAGACAATCAACTCAAGTACCCTTAAAGCGTGGGTGAAAGAGCAGATGGAGGCGGGCAACGACGTACCGACCGACTACCTGAACTTACACTCATTCGACACTGTTACATTAACGAAGAAATAGGAACTAGAATCATGACAACCAAAGTAACGAAGAAAGAAAGTACCGAAGTAGCAACTGACACACGTCCAGATTGGATGAAGGCTGGCGACAACATGGGTAACGAGAACGTTAGCAATAACGACTTGATTATCCCGCGCCTGCAAATCATTCAGGACCTTAGTCCACAGGGCAAGAAGAACAAGCCCGAGTACATCGACGGCGCGGAAGTGGGTATGGTGTTCAATACCGTTAGCGGCGCATTGTACGACCTGCCACTGGTTTTCATTCCTGTGCACTATGAAGTGGAATACAACATCTGGAAAGACCAAAGCGCAGGCGGCGGTTTCTTCGGTTCATTCCCTAGTGAGCAAGAAGCTAACGCGGAGCTAGTTAAGCTGGTTAACCAAGGCGAAATCAACAACGGACAGGCCGAAGTAGTTGATACGTACGTGCATTACGTGCTAATCAAGCAAGGCAACACGTACGAAGAAGCCGTGATTTCAATGTCTAAGTCTCAGGCCAAAATCTCTCGCCAATTCAATACCATGGTGAAGATGGCGGGTGGGGCGCGATTCAGTCGAGTCTACGCACTTAATGTGGTTGAAGACCAGAACAAAGCGGGCCAAGAGTACTACAACTGGAAAATCAACCCTAAGGGGTTCGTTGGTTCAGAGGCTGAGTACAACAAGGCGAAGGAGATTTACGAAGCCATCAACAGTGGCATGCGTAAAGTAGACCGCACGGAGTCAACAGGCGATAGCAAGCCGAAATCGGAAGCGAAGCAAGAGCCCGCAGGCGACGAATTGGACGAGTTTTAACAGCAACCAACCAAGGGCCTAACGGCCCTTTTCACTAGGAGAGAGATAATGGCTAACAACTTCGATAACACCAACGACGGTGCTATTTTCCCGAACGACAAAAAGCGAAACGAGAACTCGCCTAACCTGACTGGGTCGGTTTGTATCAAATGCGAGCACTGCGGCCAGAAGTCAGAGTACTGGACCAGTGCGTGGGTTAAGATGAGCAAAGCAGGCAAGAAATTTATGTCGTTGGCCTTCAACCCGAAAGAAGAGCGCAAGCCAGCGCCGAAAAAGGCCGCCACTAAAAACCCAGCTGACCCGTACAGCATGGAACCTGAGAACGACTTCGACGACGACATCCCATTTTAATAGACAGTAGATAGCGAGAGATAAATGTATAGTCCAATCCCTGATTTAATGAGCGAGCCTTTCATAGCGGTAGATACCGAGACCACGGGCCTTAACTATCCGCGCGACAAGGCATTCGGCCTGTCACTTTCAACCCAGCGAGACGATTATTATTGGGACTTGCGCGAAGAGCCCCATATAGTGGATGCCCTGAATCATCTGTTTAGCGTGTACGAGGGCGACATCGCTTGTCATAACGCGTCGTTTGATGCCCGTATGTCTCACGCCGCAGGCATCAAAATACCATTAGAGAAGATGATTTGCACGGCGGTTAATGCCTGCCAAATAAACGAGCACGAATCGGCCATCTTTCCGTGGACCAAGGGCCGAGCTGGCGATTATTCATTGGACTACCTAGCCCAGAAATACTGCGGCATCGGCAAAGACAGTTCGTTCCTAGCTCACGCGGCCGAGTACTTCGGCATGGGCAAAGTGAACAAAAACAAGATAATGGCCCGCATAGAAGAATTGCCGCGCCACTTAGTAGAACCGTATGCTAAGCAAGATACGCGCGCCACATATCAACTATATAAACGCCAACTGGAAATCATAGACGAACAAGGTCTGCACGACATAATTGCGTTCGAGCGAAGAACAATGCCAGCCTTAATCAGAGCCGAAATGCGGGGCGTAGATGTGTGCGTTGACACTGCAGAGCGCGCCCAGCCCAAGCTAACTAAGCTTATCGACCAGAAGCAAGCTGAAATCAATGCACTAGCAGGACGCGAAATCAACGTTAACTCGACCAAGCAGGTATCTGAGCTATTTGCCCCAGTGGAGACAGACGAAGGTTGGTTCGCCAAAGACGGCACCCCGCTGGAGACCACAGGCAGCGGCAAGGCTAGTTTCGGCGGCGGGGCATTGCGCAGCATAACTTCACCCGAGGCCGCGCTGATAGTGGAAATGCGGTCATTAATCAAGACTCGTGACACGTTCCTAGGCTCGCACATACTTAAGCACGAATACAAAGGCAAGGTATATCCTAACATAAACCAATGCAAGGGCGAGGACGGCGGCACTGGTACTGGCCGCTTGTCGTACACTGGACCAGCGCTACAGCAAATCCCAGCACGTAACAAAGAGGTAGCATCGATAGTTAAGCCTTGCTTCCTTCCGCCGCAGGGCATGAAGTGGGTAGAACCTGATTTAGCATCATTCGAGGTGCGCGTGTTCGCTCACTTAGTGGCCGCCTACAACGACTCGCTGGTTCACGCGTACGCTAAAAACCCGTCGATGGACTTCCACCAGTGGGTAGGCGATATGACCAATCTACCTCGTAACGCGACTTACAGCGGACAGGCAAACGCCAAGCAGCTTAACTTGTCGATGATTTTCAACCAAGGCAACGGCACCACGGCCGAGACCATGGGGCTGGACTGGCACTGGGCCTCGTTCGTAGACAACGGCGGCAAGACAGTAAGATATAAGAAAGCAGGGCCCCAAGCGATGGGCGTGATTGATAACTACCACAGGCAGATACAGGGTGTTAAAACGCTGGCTACGCGCGCCAAGATGGTAGCCGAAACAAGGGGTTACATAAAAACGAAAATGGGGCGTCGATTACGATTCCCGCACAAGTACAAGTCATACAAAGCGTCGGGCCTGTTGATACAAGCGACATCGGCCGACTACAATAAACGTAACTGGCTCAAGATTGAAGAGGCCCTTGGCGGCGATGGCCACCTCATCTTGAACACCCACGATAGTTACAGTCTAGCGACACCTGAGGATTGGCGTCCATATTTCAAACGCGTGAAAGAGGCGATTGAAGACGTTAGCGACATTGGCATGCGAGTGCCATTGATTCTTGACTTAGATGGGGCAGGCGACAACTGGTGGGCAGCCAAAAATGGAGCGGAGAAATGATATCTTTAGATTACGCTGATATAACATTAATTGATGAAATGGAGTCGCATGCGGAACGTGTGCATGCTGCAGCAGTGCTGTACGCCAAGAATGGCTTCCACGTGATACCAGTGCGCCGCAATCAGAAGGCAATACCGCCTAGCTCGATGAACTGCTCTTACCGCAACGCGACGGACAACGCCGACACGGTGAACAAGTGGTTCGGGCCAGAGGGCAGATTTCGCGGCTGGAACGTGGGCCTTGCCTGCGGTGCCGACAACGGCATATTTGTCATCGACGTGGATACCAGCCCAGAAAAAGACGGGCGTCCAGCGTTCAAGGCCATGGCCGAGGATTTCGGTGAGTTCAACGGCATGATTCAACACACCCCGTCGGGCGGCACTCATGTGGTATACCAATGGTTCAACGGAGGCACCAGCTCCACGGACAAGTTGGCGCGCGGCATTGACACCCGAGGCGGCAAAGGCCACTGCAGCTCCCACATAGTTGCTTGGCCAAGTGAAATAGACGGCCGTCGCTACACGTGGAAACGCGCGGGCGTAGTGCCTGAGGTCCCTGATTTCATACTTGAGATGATGGGCACCCCGTGGGAAGCGCCCGACGAGGACCTAGGCAACGAAAACCTAAGCGACTCGGACCTAGAGACCAAGTTCACCAAGCGCCAGATTTGGGATATGCTATGTAAGATAGACCCGAACGAGATGGCGTATGATGAATGGCTGAACATAGGCATGGCAATCCACTCACAGCATCCTGACGAAGACGGGTTCAAGATGTGGGACAAATGGAGCTCGGGCGGCGATAGATACGAAGACGGCGAGTGTAGCAAGCGCTGGCATGCGTTCAAGCCATACGGGCCAGTGCGGGTGGGTACGTTGATACACCACGCTAAGGCAGGCGGCTACATGCCAACGCCTCAGATGGCCAGTGCGGCCGCCCAAGAGCAAGTGATGGCTGAGGCAGACGAATACACTCAGATGATTGAGGAAATGAACGGCCAATACGGAGTCGTGCTAGTGGGCGGCAAAGTCAGAATCATGGCACAGGCCCTCAACCAAGACCCTGACCAAGACTTGACGCTCCTCAACATGGAAGATTTCCGTACCCTGTGCATGAACAATAAGATTGTAGTGAACGGCGCGCAGGGCCAACCAAAAGTGGTGAGCAAGGCCGCCATGTGGATGGCCGACGAGCGGCGCAAAGACTTTACTGGCGGAATAGACTTCCGTCCAGATAAGGAGCTTGAGTACGATACGCCGAATGGCAAGGCCATGAACCTGTGGCGCGGATGGGCGGTAGAGCCTGCGAAGGGCGATTGGTCTAAGCTACGTGCCCACATAGAAGAGATAGTATGCAGCGGCAAAGAAGAATACTACACGTGGGTCCTCGACTGGATGGCGGACCTATTCCAAGACCCAGCTAATCCTAAGGGTGCGGCACTGGTTCTGCATGGCTTGGAGGGCTGCGGGAAAGGCACCGTGTTCGAGGCCATGGGTCGATGCATGGGACGCCACTACAAGCACCTAGTCCACGAAAAGCACCTGACGGGCGAGTTCAACGGCCACATGCAAGACGCCCTACTAGTGTTCGCGGATGAATTGGTTTACGGCGGCAGCAAGAAGACTGCAGGCGCGCTCAAATCGCTAGTCACCGAGCGTATGCTGATGACAGAACGCAAGGGCGTAGATGCCCAGCGCGGCCGCAACTGTGCTCACCTAGGCATTGCATCGAATGAATCTTGGTTCATACCAGCAGGACCAGAATCGCGCCGTTGGTTTGTATTGGAAGTGTCGCCTGATAAATGCCTGCAGCCGTCTTGGTTCGACGCCATCTACGCGGAAATGGACAATGGCGGAATCGAGGCCATGATGTACGACCTGCTAGAGCGCAAAATCACCACCAACTTGAAGCGCGCGCCCGAAACCGAGTCACTGGCGATGCAACGCGCCTTATACAGCGATTCAGTGCGTGATTCAGTGTATGATTGGTGGCAGACCTGCATAGAGCACCAGTCGATAGACGTAGCCTGCTTGGAGTCTGAGTCATTGGACCAAGGCTGGCCGTCGCTAGTAATCAAGCCAGAATTGTACGACGCTTACGACACGTGGTGTGGTGATAAGCGCATACCTTCCCATCAAGTATCGGGCAAAGAAGTGTTTTACATGAAAATGGGCAAGATGGGGCTGGGCGAAAAAACGCCAAAGGCAAAGGCCGTCGTGAATAAGGCTGGGGGGCGCAAGCGCTGTTTCGTAATCCCAGACCACGCGGCGGCAGTGAAAGCAATGAAGAAATACGTACGATAGTTCACAATCGGCGGTTGACAGGGCCGCCATATCATGATATAATAACAGTTCATCCACCAATGGAGTACACCATGAAAGCAACAAACAAAGTAGACCTAATCATCGACCTTCAGTTCGGCAGCACGGGCAAAGGCTTGATTGCTGGCTACTTAGCGGAAAAGAACAAGCCAGATGTGGTAGTGACGGCCAACATGCCTAACGCAGGCCACACATACATCAACGACGCGGGCCGCGTGTGGTGCCACAAAGTAATACCGAACGGTATCGTGTCGCCTAATCTTAAGCATACACTAATCGGAGCGGGCGCTATTTTTGACCCTGAGCGCCTGATTAAGGAAGTATCCGAGTCGGCCGATTGTTTAGCAGGCACGGAGGTTCTCATTCACGAGAACGCGGGGGTGCTAGCCCCTCGCCACAGCGCGGAAGAACGCGCTAAATTATCGGGTATTTCGAGCACCATGCAGGGGTCGGGAGCTGCGCTAATGGAGAAAATGCGACGCGACGGCGACGTGCCTATCTTGGCGCGCGATTGTTGTCTGGACCGCATCATTGAAGACGTAATAGTGCGCGTAGTCACTCACGCCGAGTACATGCAAGTGCTGTACGGAGCCAGCCACATTCTGGCCGAGGGCGCGCAAGGCTACAGCCTAAGTCTTAATGGCAGATTTTGGCCTTACTGCACGAGCCGCGACTGTACGCCAGCAAGATTTTTGGCCGACATGGGCATTCCACATAAAATGCTTAGCAAGGTAATCGGTACGGCCCGTTGCCACCCAATCCGAGTAGGTAACACGGCCGATGGCTACAGTGGCGACATCTATAGCGACCAAGTAGAACTGACGTGGGACCAAGTAGGCCAACCAGCCGAGCTAACTACCGTAACCAAGCGCGAACGCCGTATCTTCAGTTTCTCACGTGAGCAAATCAACGACGCCATGGCCCACTGCCAGCCAGATGAAGTGTTCCTTAACTTCTGTAATTACACCGACCACTATATGGACATCGTGCACCAAATCGAGCTAGCCAATCCGGAACTGGCCGACGGCGTACCAGTAGTTAAGTACCTAGGATTCGGGCCTAAGCGCGGTGACGTAAGGGAGCGTTTCTAATGGATAAGTACGCAGAAGCACGGGAGGTCATCAATAAGATGGCCGACGTTAAGATGACGATGAACGCCCACAAAGGGAACATCGAGGACCTGCACCCGTCTGAAATCCTAGCCCTACTGCGCGGGGAGGTCAACGAGTTAGACCAAGCCGCGAGTGAAGGCACCGAAGCCGAACTGATGCACATAATCGAGGAAGCGGCGGACTGCCAGAATTTCCTCATCGCATTGGTCCACCAGCAAGTTGAACTATATCGAGGTAGAAAATGAGCTTAGAAACTGAATTACGTGCGGCAGGTGTGATCCGCTGGCACATAGTGGAAACCACCAGACCGCAGAACCTAGCAGAACACCAGTTCAATGTGGCGCTAATCGCGCGCCGTCTCGCTATCTTAAGTGGCATGACTCGCCAAGAGCAGGACACATTGGTGGCTAAAGCGTTGGTCCACGACCAGCATGAGATTGCCGACGGCGACGTGCCGTCAACGGCCAAACCTGAGCGAGGGCTGGAGCTGGACTCGACCATGCGCATCATTCAAGTGGCAGACAAAATCGAGGCGTACTGGTTCATAAAGAACCGCCACGTCGACCGCCCTGATGTAGTGCACGACACCCGCGCCCGTCTATCGCGCTTGATGGATGAAGCGAGCCCCGACTTCGCGGCGATAGTAACCCGAGTCATGGCCGAAATGGGGGCGATATAATGGCTGGCGAATCCACTTTGCGTAGGTACATAGCAGGCAAGCTCAAGAAATTCGGGCAGGTGAGCCAGATTGAGTCAGGCGCTACGTCCGCTGGCATACCTGATACCTTGATTTTCGACCAATGGACCAATAGAGACATCTGGGTGGAGCTCAAACACGTGTCGCCTAAGAAGAAATTCGAGCTTCGCATAACTCAAGTGGCGTGGATTCGCCGCAGAATTCGCAACGGGGGCCACGTGTTCTTGCTACTGAAACTTGAGGGCGGAACGACCACCTACTGCCTGATTAAAGTAGACAGCGAGACGAAGCTAAACAAACTGAACGAAAGCCAGAACGCCCTATCGTGGGCGCTACTGAGCAACGCAGAATGGGAAAAGACAATCCCAGACGACGAACTAATTAGGGAACTCAGAAAATGAGCGATATCGATAAAGTACTAGAACAGCGCGGCCAGCAAAACGGCGATTATAGCCTGCAGTCGGACATAGAGCAGGAAATCAAGCGCGCGATATATTCCACTGGGCGTGATGACCTTTCGCCGTACATGCGCTCGTCGATAGACCAGATAGCCCACAAATTGGCGCGCATAGCGACTGGCGATATCTGGCACGAGGACCACTGGGATGATATACAAGGCTACGCCAAACTAGCAGGCGACCGCGTAAAGGCCCGCAATCGCAGTGCTCTACATCCGCCGTTGATGGAGGATTAATCATGGTCGATGAAATCAGAAGATACAGTATGGTAATCGGAGCTGAAATGCCACAGCTCCAAGAGGATGAAGGTTTCCGCGCCGAGGCGTACGTAGATACGGAAGGGTACTTGACTATCGGGTACGGGACGTGCATTGCCCACACGGGTGATATTGCCTTCGACCCAGTGCTTAGTGTAGATAAGACTGCGGCCGCCTACTTAATGCGAGTCAATCTAACGGCCGTGATGCAAGAAATGGATAACAAATGGCCGTGGTACTCGGTCCAGCCGCTGCACGTGCAGATGGTGCTCCTGAACATGGCCTATAATTTGGGGGTCCCGCGCCTGAGCGGATTTAAGAAGACGCTAGGTTTCATTCAACGAGGCGAATACTTTGCTGCTGGCGAAGAAATGCTAATCAACTCCGCTGGCGATGGCCCAAGTGAATGGTACACAGAAGTGGGTCCGAGAGCCAGAAGACTGTCGGACCGCCTAAAAATCTAACCTCCCATTAAAGGCCCCCTGCGTGGGGCCTACCTCCCGAGTCCTTAAGTTGTTTCTTGTTTGGTTTGTATAACAATTTATTTCTCCATACCCTCAATTAAGAGGGCTTTTTGTTTAATATATTCTTTCGTTTACTGATATTAAATTAGAGGTTGCGCCACTTGGTTGGAATGTTATTGATATGGGGTTTCTTCCTGAATCAACGAATACGTTAACATTATTCCCAAGCAGCCTTACAACGTGTGAATTATCTGTATTTGAAGGCCTTATAACCTCTGCAGTAGTTACTCCCTCAAACTCAATTGTTGCATTAGCGGCACCGATAGAGCTTAAATCCATGCAATGAACCTCACTCGATGATCCAGAACCCCTAATCGCACTTCTTGGCGGAAATGCCAAGCCACTAAGGTCAAACAGTGACTTTGATTTTATCTGGACAACACCGGTTGTTTTAAGTGATGCTGTTTCTGAGGACAGATCCTCATTGCTTGTTGATTTGTAGTTTATGTAGCCTGCATAAAGATCCCCAAGAACAAGACCAGCAACACCGCCATTTTCATAATTAATACCATTTATAACATTTAATGTGCAACCACTCTCAACCCTAAGCATTTCATACTGCCCATAGCCACTTATAGAGTTTATTTCAGTGTAGGAATCTGAATCCATATATATCGCCCTTGTTGTGTTCCCGTCTATCAGCTTGCTATCACCAGCATGAGATATTACATCGAGATTGCCTTTTATGCTGCCCTGCTTATTTCTAACACCATATATCCAGTTTCCTTCATACGTTAGGGAGCCGTTAGCTATTAAGCTAAAGCCCTGCTGAACATCTAATGGTGATACCGCCTTGATGCTATCACCAGCATGGGCGTAACTATCACCTTGAAGCCTGACACCTGACACATATAGCTGGTAAGGTGATGTTTGAGCCTGAAATTTAAACAATCTTTTTTGGCAGTTGTATGAGTAACCATCAAAAATATCAACACTCAGTTCAACATTAGTTAGTGTTGTGCTTTGCGCTTCAGCTACAAACGCGTCTGAGTCCTCCTCTGGGATCATGTTTATTGCTGTAAACCCCTTTATAGTAATGTGTGTTGCTACATCACCGCTTTCAAAGTAACCACCTATAAATACCGCTCTATTGGTCCCTGTGAAGTCACCTATCACGTTATTGGGTTTCACATAGCTGTTAATAGTTGTCGGGTTTGTTATCGTTATCGACTCAGAGCCATTGTTTTTTATATTTACACCGCGCCATGATGTGTCCGAAGTTTGCGTAGCTTCATTACCTATATTAATAAATGTCGGTGTGTCTATGTTTATAACCCCGTAACCAGTACCTGTTAACTCCCAACCACGCAATGCAATAAGGTTTTTACAGTCAACTACATGCTTTGTTGCTGTACCACTCCAGCCGTCAGCGGCTTCAAATATTGGCTTTTGCGATAGATCGTTAGTTAAATACATGTTTGACATATCTAAGTCACAATCAATCACTAAATTAACAGTGTCAGATATACCCATGCCAGCATTAACTTTTATATTTACCCTGCTTGAAAATAGGGTATTAATGTAGCCTATAGCTTCGTTTACAGTGCTACCAAAGTCACCAGCGTAAAGTTCCGTTTTTGGTTTTGCATAAAGACCATTTGATAACTGTACAGCCCCATCAGAATCAGTTGTTATTAGCCATACTGTGCCACCTGTTTTGTAGAGCTCTCCTTCCAAAAGCCCTTTAAATAAAATCATTTCAGAAACAGATCCAAAATCACGAGTCAGATTTACTTTACTATAAACCCCCTCGCTAGGAGCAGTGCCAGCATCAATCGTTACAGGTAGTGCGTTCACATCAGCATAGGTCCACGCCGTCCCATCTTTGTAGATACCTACATCATTAGGTTCTGTATAAGTAAATCCATCCTCGAAGAAGAATACATTGCTGTAGCCTTGTGCTTTGTACGCGGCTTCGATTGCTTGTCTGTTCTTCTGCAATCTCTTCTCATGGTTCCCGAAGCTTTGGTTATTCCACTTCTCACCATCCCACACCTTGGTAGTACCACCTACCGTGATTGTGTCACCGACTGTTAATGTTTCAATCGGTGGGTATATATTTATATTAGTCATGTTTGTATTCCTCTCGTGACATAAAAGGTCTTTGTTATTTAGTATACAAAGACCACCCTGCTAAATAGTTATAGCTGTCTGTCTGTTACATATTTTTGAATTATATCAAGACTGATTATCTCACCGCCTGAAGTGGTTGGCCCGTAGTTATGTAGCGCACCAGTGTATGATGATGGCAAGTACCTACCAACAGACCAAGTGTTATTTATCACTCCGTCATTGTAATTTGACAAACCGTTATACATTTCTACCGTTGTCGTACCGTCAGTCTCATACTTTAAAACAAAATACAGGTCTATATTTTCTTGGTCTGCTATAACACCAGAAAAGCCAGAGTCAAACCAAGCATATGAGAAGTTTCCACCCTCAAGTCTTGTAAATGAACCCAGTCTATTCCCTGCCGTTTTTGACAAATAAACACCGAAACCATTCAGTATGTTATCCGTTTGGTATTTTATTTCAGAACTTGTGGACGTTGCTTTTATATTTCTTAAATTGTAACCAAGAACTATGTAATTCTCGTCCGTAGGGAAATTTACTTTGCACTTTATGATAACTTCATCAAGCGGCTCCGTGACGCTGTAGTGGTTGCTCATGTTGACCGTATCAGGTTGTGCAGCTATAGCTTTTGAACCTAAGTATGGCATAGAGGGAAGCCCACTTGACTTCTTATGAACTATGTTCAAACCATTGTTGTTATAAGTCTTGTTTAAGTCTGCTGTTGCTCTTTTTAACAACATACCCTCAATGAAGGAAAACTCGCCGGAAACGCTTGCACCTGATATGGATACTTTAGAGAATCCAGTAGGTAGTTTTCTAACAAACTGTCTACACACCTCCTCTTGATAAAATCTAGTTGTTATCTCTGCTACAAGATCTTTCTCAATCTCATCATCATTATGACCTAGGTATCCTTTAATCTTTATCTTACCTAAAGATCCAGATGTATTTTCCTCTTGGTCTCTGTACTCAAGATACAACGCATAGTCATCAAAAGGATTAAAAAAGTAAACCTCTGCAAACTCACTGCCGCTCGTGTCAACAAGTGATGATACAAATGTATTACCTAAACCTCTTGACACCAAATTATCAACAGCTAAATATCTTGCCTCACCTCTACCTGTAGATATGTTTTCGTTGTAGTTTAATTGGGCGTTAGCCATGTTACCTAGTGGGTTTGCATTATTGTGGTAAAATCCCGTGTTCTTTTGTCTATAATCTTGATAGCCAATAGAAAACTCGTTTACCTTACCGTCAATGACAAATACAGGAGCTATTTTAGATAGCAGTAAACCGGCTTTGTATGAGTGGCCTGTATCCATCATGTGCAAAGCATCAGGCTCTATTATACCAAAGTTAAGCTTCTGGGTGTTGTTGTTTGCAAACCTGTAAAGTTCATCTCTAGTATCAATGTACTCAATACCGTACTTTTCAGCAATAGACTCCTTGGCTTTTTCGTACCTTTGCCATAGGTCGCTAAAATCCCAACCTAAAACGTTGTTGTTAATAAAAACAGGGTCGGAAGTCATAAGTATTGGCTGTATGCCCTTATCATACATCTCAATAATTAACGCTTCTGTACTTGCTTTAAAGTCATCAATCGACTCCAGTACAGTGTCATTAATAGCGTGACTTATTATTGCAATCTTGGCGTCATTATAATTGGCATTATCGTAAACCATAGCGTTACTGTTGTCGTAAGCCCAGACCATAGTCTTGCCGCCAAAGCCAGCATTGTGAACGTTACCGCTAATAGCTTGCCCTAGCATTTCACCAGCGAAAGCTGTTATTAAACTTGAATAGCTATTTGTGTTGGTGTAGTTTGTACCCAGTACGTTTGGGCCGCTATGCGTACTTACATGCGAACCTTCTGTTGTTGAGTCACCGACCATAACAACGCTAAAGTTTTCTCCGTACCTCCAACCAGCCCAAATATCGGCTAGCGTGTAATTCCTAGATATAGGTTTTATTTTGAAGTTAGCTACAATGTATTTTAACCTATCTTTGTCCGCTTGGCTTTGGTCATTCACCCAACCTACTTGCCTTGGGTCTATACCATCAACATCCTTTATTAAAGATAAGTAAATGGAGTTGTCATAGTCACTCTGGATTATGTCATAACCGTTTGCTGTTTGATTTGTACCAACAAGCCATTCACCACCACCAAAACCTGTGCCAGTATAGTATTCTTTAGTTTTGATACTGCTTCCTATTAATGCTGATAAGTTTGCATAAGACTTTGCAGATTCTACGCTATCAAACCGCCGACTATCTATGTAGGTGTTTACCTCCTCTAAATCAGTACGTAAGTTACCACCCTCCCCATTACCAATGGCTTCATAAGCTAAGTCATCCCCTACACTATCCTCATTAACCCAATACGCATTACCGTCAGGTTGTATGAAGTAGACGTAGGTTTCACACTTACTAGGAATATACCACTCACTACCTTGTACCATGCCTGCTGTAGGTTGTTCTTCTTGTACGAACTGAGCACCCTTAGCAACAGAGGCAACTTCTTTGGCTTGCTCAAGCGTCACCAAATCAGTGCCGTTCACGGCAGGGCCGGAATGGATGACCTTAAAGCCATCCATGTCCAAGTCTTGTTCCATTGTGTTAGCGCCGCCCGACAGGTTCAAGACGCGATTTTTGGCGTGATAGTCCAGTTGTTGGTCTATCATGACGCCTTCATCAAGCGCGCGCTCAATGTTTTCAGCAGGGAATCGGCCGTATCGAACCAAATCCAATTCCTGCGTCACTGGAAGGTCGCGGCGGACTATTACTTCCACGCCGCTGGCGGGGGCGGAATCAAGTGTCACAGTGCCGCCGACGTTGTTGCTGTTTCTAGATACCGTGAAACCCGACGATAGCGTTGAGCCGTCGATGTCCACTTTGACGTGGTTGGAGTCATAGGCCACAAATGTGAACTCGAACTGGGCGATTGACCCGTTGCCGACGTACTCATTTGCAGCGATGGTGGTTGCTATTGTCATTACTTACCTCTCGGGCTGTCGTTATTTTCGATTATCATGCCACCTACGCCCTGCTCTCCTAAAGGCAGGTCTATGGTGAACTTCAGTACTGTCATCTTTTTTGTTTCACTGGAATCCATGCCCGTTCCCTTTATCGGAATGTTTTCATCCGAGCGCAAGTATCCGCCTGTGTAGTACACGTGCATGTCATTAACGTGCCATTGGTCCGCTACTTCGCGCGGCCATACTTGGTAGTCGGTCTTGCCCTCATACCTGTTCTTAGCTATGCCGTAATACTCAGAGTATTTCTTGTTTATCATGTACATTTCGAATAGGCCGTCGTCGTTGAGGCGCTTAATCCATGCGGGGGTCGGGATGCTATCTAGGTATGATTGCAAGATTTCCCCGTGGTTGGCCTCGGCTCTGACTTGGGCTTCTAGGTCGATTATTCTGACGTTGGCCTTGGTGATCTGTGCTTGTAGGTTAGATATCGTCTCGTCTTGGACTCGCATTCTCTCCAGCGTGGATTGATAGATGTTGCTGCCTATCTCCTCGCGCTTGCTTTGAAGGGCTATATACGCAGTAGACAGAGACAAAGCCATTGTTATCACGTTGGTTATTATCATTTGCTTCAGATTGTTGCTGTTATTAGAATCCGACAAGATGCGCCTCCTGATTAAAATTGCACGTCTGACGAGCCACCGCCCAGAGTCTTGGCTAAATTTTCTTCTAGTTTGTCATAGCCGTTGCGCAGAATGAAATGGTTCTGCATCGGCAATAGTTTACGAACCGCTTTAGCTTTAGCATCGCCCGACTGGTCTATGCTGGGTATTGCTACCGAACGCTCGACCATAGAAGCCGTTGGGCCTAGCATGCCTGCCAAACCTGCGTGGGAGCGGTAATCGCCCTCCTCTTCCAATGGGTTGTATCCAGACAGTGTGCCTGCCATCTTCGCCATTTCAAGACCATACCCAGCTAGGCCAGTGCTTGCCACTGCTTCCACTGTCATCACTGCGGGGTCTTCTGACATCTCCTTACCGTTCATGGCCGAGCGCAGCGCATACACCCCTAAACCTAAACCGACGTGGGTCATTATTTCAGCCCACGGCCGTGCTCCGCCTTCTTGTGTGATAGGCAGCGTTAGGCGGTTGGTTGACGCCAGCATGAACGATTTGAATTGGAATATTGTACGTCCCGCCTCGGTAGTGAAGAATATCGGCTTGTCGCCTGCGCTAGGGGTGATTACCAATAAATCAGCCTCGCGCACTGCTCCTGCCTCAATGGTCTGCACTAAGTCTCTATCGGCCCAGCGTTCTAGATTTAGGTTAAAAAGACCGTCGTCGTCGAACCCGTGCTGGCGGGCGCTGGCCCGCGCGCGAGAAAGGGCGTCGCCGCTCAATCCTGCTCTATTTAGCTTCGATATGTCGTCCGCATTGCCTCGAATCAAGGCGCGCCCTAACTTATCGCCGTATAGGTATCCCGCAATGGTCTTGGTTACTGAGTTCCAGTGCTTAGAGCCACTGGCCGTCAACACTGCGTCCGCCGCTTTGTGGGCGTACTTATCGCCGCGAGTGAACACCACGCCGTCCTCGACTTCAGTGAGCGCACCTAGGCGGTAAGCCGAAGCACGTTCCATGGCCGAAGCCATTTTGGCCAGCTCATCGGTAGGAAGATTGCGGCGGCGTATGGACTTAGTGAATGCCGAGCGCGCGAATGCTTTGCTGAATTTACCTGCCCCATTGTATGTGATTAGGCGCGCCATATCAGGAACCGACGATATTAGCATGTTAGACAGGCTGGTGACGATGTTCCAAGAACGTGCGGCGCGTAAGGCCGATAGTATTCCACGATTCTCGGGGTTGAGAGTACTCGCTTCTTGAGGTACGTTAAGGATTCGGTCGCGCATTATTTCTAAATCGCGTATTTCAGACTGCATTTTGTCCGACACTTTCTTTTTCTCGCGAACCAATTTGTTGCGAGATTTGGCGTCAGGCGCATTATCTATCTGGCGGTCGATTCTAGATATGGCATTTGAGTATTGGTTCGTGATGGCGTCCAGTTGGTCCGTCATTCTGTAGTCGCCGAATCGCTCAGCTATGCGAGTGCGCGGCGCTAACGATTTCATATAGCCCTCAAGCAGCGATTCCCAGTCCTTGACCAAGAAGTCCTCGAAAAAACTATCTTTTACGTCTACGCGCTGTTTGGTTTGTGCTGCGCCCGATGGCCCGATGTTAAAGTGCGAATCACCGCTTTTGAGGTTTATCACGTTGTCGTATATATCACTCGCCACCTCGTAAGCCTCGGTGCGGTCCAATGTGCTTTTACCTTCTCTGACACGCTGCTCGTCAATCGCGTCCATCCACGCGCGCTTATATCCCTCGGGGTCGTTTCTTACGGCATTGAGGTCGTAGCGGCGTGTCATGTAAGACTCGCTAGTGCTGGCTCGGATTGGTACTGGCTCGCCATCTACCATAGTGTAGGTCCCGTCCACTTTAGCCGCCGCTGCCGCTTCCCAGATTTGGTCCATATCCTTACGTATGGCTGCCGCTGCTGCTTCTATTTCAGGGTGGTTTGAGCGGTCGCCTCTTCTCATTGCGCCGATTAGCTCCGCGTTCCAAGAAAGCTCGTCCATTCCAGTCGATTTCATCCATTTGCCCATCATGTCGCGGACTTTAATCGTGGTCACTGACATTTGAGCGTAGTCGCGTTTTACCATAGACTCAACTGGGACGGCCATAGTATCGCCATTGAGTCGTATTCCTGACTCGGATAGTTCTTGCACCGTGCGGCGTACTGTCTCGTTTTTAGATTGGAGCGTACGGCCCAACGGCGTGATTTTTGTCATTGTAGCGGCTAAACGGCTCAGGGGATTATCTGTCTTGATTGTTGAGCCAGTGGCGGCGGCCGATGCTGCGCCTGCTGATTTATGGCCCGACATCAGTTGGGCTGCCACTTGGTTTGTCATATCGTCGCGCGCGGCTTTGCTTAGGCCGTTAACTGCGGCTCCTAATACGCCTGACAGCAACGTGCCCGCCACTATGTTCGCTGCTGATTCGGCGGCGGTACGCGTGTGTTGCAAACCTTGAAGCCCCACTTCAGTAGCGGCGCTTGCGACGAATCCTGCGTAGGCGTAGTCCAACGTTTTCGCTCCAGCGGCCAATGGGATAACCAAGCCGACTAGGTTGATTGGGTCCGTGACGCCTGCGGCTATTGATGCCAATAGGCCCTCAGCCCCGCCCTCGGCGAGAATCTGTCGATTGCGCATTTCTTCGTCGATGCGCGATTTGATTACGGCCGTCTGTTCTGGGCTGCGGCTAGCGCCAAACGCCTTGTAAAACTGCTCATATCCGTCTATGTCAGTTGCGCCTTCCTCATTCGAGTCGTATGGGTTGTAGCCTTCCAGTGGAGGAAATTCTTGCTCGCCGATTTGAGCCGCGATTGAGCCTGCGGTGTTCTCGGTGGCGAATGCTGCTCCCCATATTGAACCCGAGCTGGCGTTCATCGCCTGTGCATATTGGCGTTGCTTGTCATCCGCCAATTGGGCTTGGTTCTTAGCTTCGTACTGGGCTTGTATCCAACTGCTTTCGACTTCTAGGAACGCGTCCTCGGCGCTCGGAGGAGGAGTCGGTATATCGGCCTTCCTAGGGGCGCTCGGAGGCGAGGACGGCGACGGGGCTGGCTCCTCGATAGGTTCTGGCTCCTCGATAGGTTCTGGCTCCT
>TARA_R110000851_G_scaffold22894_2_pt1 | contig 37693 bp, 55 predicted proteins | sample TARA_R110000851 | Tara Oceans TARA_R110000851 (sample SAMEA4397627) | marine metagenome | biome: Polar Biome; feature: [DCM] deep chlorophyll maximum layer (ENVO:01000326); material: water (ENVO:00002006), including particulate matter (ENVO:01000060) such as... | depth 17 m
ACCGTTTTTGAAGTGATGCCGTACATTTCGTTTACACTTGCGATAATTTGACCGAACGCGGTAGCTGTTCCGATTAATGGATTTTTAAGACTTCCTTCATAATGCTCAATATTAAATTCAACCGGTACTATCATGCTTCTTCTTAAGGTTGCCATAATCTTGCTTTCCGTGGTTGTTAGTGTTGGCCCCGAAGGGCCGATTGGGCTTTTTATTTTCCGTAGAAATCAGTTGAAACGCGCTGGCCTATCATTTGTGTAAGCTGCTTACGTGCTTCAAACTTGCGCTTGTTACCGGTTAATCCGTCATCCATGTACAAGGTAAAAACGTTATCGCCTTTTGGAAGTTTTTTTGTGAGGCTAATTAAGCTGTGAACTTGCTTTTCATTTTTAGGGGCTTGGATGGCTGCGTATAATTTCATGATCTTGTTTTCCGTGGTTGTTAGTGCCGGCCCCGAAGGGCCGATTGGGTTTTTTATTTTACTAGAACAACGATGAAGTTAACGTCAGCATCAGTTTGTGCTTCGAACATGCTGCGGTCTAGGTCGTTTTGAGTGCAGTATGCGTCAAGAGCCCAACCGATACTTTCGACACTTACATCAAACTGGGCGATGTTGTTTAGAAGTTCAAGATGATATTCCATGATGTTTTCCGGTGGTTGTTTGCTTGAGTGAGTCCATATTAAACAAACTACTTGAACAATACCACCATTATTTAAAACTATTTTAAGCGTATTAATGAATTATCCACTCACTTTCTGTAAACAAACCTATTTTTTCCCCTTTTGAGAATAGTCCGTCGCCTAAGTATTCCCAGCCCATCAGTTCGCATCGCTCTAGTTGTTGCTGTGTCGGTTTCATTGTTAATCTATCCTTTTATAGTTTTAAATAGGTTTGTTGGTATAGCGTAATCGGTCCCTAATGGCTCATAGGGCAACTTTAGTGGGTAGCCCTCCCAAGTTATCAGGTTAATGTCTAATCGAGCCACACGGTCGTTAAACTGGACAATAAGCAGCGTATGAACACCAAGAAAGGTTTTCATGAAGTACATATGATCTAGTTTCTTTTTGTTTACTTTGAATGTTTCTGTATCGCTTCCCCACGACCGCGCATACAAGGCACAACCGACAACCCTTTTAATCCCCTCTTCGTTTTTCTTAAGTATGTTTAAATCGTATTTTACAAACGGATGGGAGGGAACCACGAAACAACCAAGTAATTCGCTTAATTTTTTGGCTGCTTCGATCATGATTTCTTTCATTGTTTTTCGGTTTGATCAATAAGGCTGTCAGCACTGCCAAAAATGACATCACCACCGTCGCAGTTCTTCCACACTTCGATAAAATCATAGCCAGAAGTGGTAAGAACAAGCTGGTGCTTTTCAAGTAATTCAATTAATTCTGTTTTAAAATCATCAAATTTGGCCATAGATCTTTCCTTGTTTTTTGGGTTTCTTTTAAAGTGTCCGATTTTGTGATTAAAGAATGCGGAGTAGATGGTCTAAAAAAAGCCTTTCTTTTGTTTTTCTGGGGGGCTCTCCTTCAACGAAGCCTTCAGGATAATGCACTGTTTTAATCGTTAATATGGCTTCTTCAACGCTGTTCATTCTTCCTTGAATTTGACGCTTTTCTACCTGTAACGACTCAACCTTTTTTTGTACTAGTTCTAGTCTACGCTCTGCTGCTTCTACTCTATCCCTAAAATCATTATGATCCTGTTTCATAGCGTCAAACTCATGATCGTTTGTTATTATCACTTTAACCAAATAATCTTTTGTTTTTTTGCTTAGTAATATGTATTTTTCATTGTTCATAATTTTAGTCCTGTTGTGGTGGTTGAGTGGTTGAAGCCCGTCCTTGGGCTATGTAAATTATCCAAACAAGCCGGGTTGATACGATACGCCCATAGCCTTGCAGCACTTAGCGTAACCGGCGTCTTGTTCCGCACGTTTAGCTTCAGACTTTTTAAACCGAGCGTATGCGGCGTTAAACGCTGCTGTAGGAACTCCCAGTGTTCTGAGTTCGGCACGGATGTCGCTTGCCTTCTCGTTTAGGTCTGATCGCTCTTGGTCTATATCAACCAACTTGTTACAAGCGTTCAAAATGGTCTGGTCGTCTACATTTGCCAGTTTATCGGTATTGATATTGACTACGTTTTCAGCGTCGCCGATTTCTTCCATGGTAGTGATGTTGATTGCTGTATTCATTTTGTCTTCCTCGTTCATTGTGGTTTACCTCTTTAAACAAACCCGAAGGATTTCAGGCCTGAGTTATTAATTAGAAATTGGACCCATCAAGAACAAACTTGGGTTCGAATGGCGCCAGTGTTTGGGTTACATCAAAAGGCAATATTTGCCCGCTAGAATCACCGGTAAACTGTAAGCTGTCATTATCAAACCATAAAGCGATGTTATCTTCCCATCGTCCGTATCTTTGCTTTGCTACAGTTAAAATCTGATCTGGTTTATTTAGGTAGTCTAGTTGCGATTCATTTAGAGCGTTTCGGTTCATTTCGTATAGGTTTTTCAGCTTCTCTTTTTTCTTGTCCATCCAGACCAGTAAAACATTATCGACTAAATCGGTAAGCTCCCCGGCTCCTCTTACATCGAATTTGGTAGGTCTGTAATCGTCACCACCCTGAGGGGGCTTTCTAACGTGAGCAACGATGTGAATATGGATATCCAGAACTTTCGCTGCTGCAGACAGTTTATCCATGAAACGCTTTTCAGAACCTTTGTCGTTTAAGTTAATTCCAATTTTTGTAAGAGAATCGATCATCACGTGCTTGCATCCACACGCCGTAGCCATGTAGTAAATTGCTCCTAGCAACTGGTTTTCAGGAACAGTATCAAGCCGGTCATATAAATAAATTCGGTTGTTTGACCAATCAAGCCATTGATCGACAAAACGATTACTGGCCAAACATCCTGCAGACTGAGTAACCATCCTTTCCATTGTTGAATTAACCGGCATTTCAAAAGAGGCAATTCCAACTCTTGTTGTTTTTGCGAACCACTGCATAACTTGACCAAGTAGCATACTTTTCTTGTGCCCGTTAATACCTCCCCATAAGCTCACCTGACCGTAATTGAATGCTACGTTGCTGAAAGTCTTTGCCCAAGGTAGGCGGTCGCCACGTAGCTCCCAGCCATCCTTCATGTATTCTTTAAAGCCATTACCGAAGTGGCGGGTTGTTTTAATCGATTGCGATTCCTGCATAGCGATAAGTTTCATTAATGGCTTATCGTCTAAGATCGAAACGTTTGTCATTTGGTTTAAGCTGTTCATTAGTAAGCATTCTCTTGGTTGTGGTTGCTTGGTTGGTTTAGCGTAGAATTATTATAATTGTTCTTAATCCATGTTCTCGCGCTTCCTTGCCAGTTCTTAATTTTGGTTTTTCCTCTGTGCCAGTTTGATGCGTCGTAATAGTCAAAGAAACGTTCTGCATTTCCTGCGTCAGATCCTTGAGTAATAAAATAACTGGTGAGCTCTTCCATGGCTGGTGGTACATTGGAACCTTTACGTTTTACAGGAGGTTGACTAGGAACAGTTGGGGGTTTGTCTGTATCGAACATGTCAGAGGTTTCATCACATATATCTATTATTATCTTATTATCCTTATTAACCTGTGTACCGTGTGCTGTACCGTCTACTGTACCGTGTGCTGTACCGCCTGAAGTGCCTCCGTCCTGATAAAGTGAGTAATTACATATACTTATGACTGAAGTTACCTGTACCGTTTTTTGTAAAATCATTCCCTCGTTTTTTAGCTGTAAAAGGTACCTTCTTACACGACCTCTACTCCATTTCCAGTCTTTTGCAAGCGTCACTTCTGAGCGTCCAAGCTCACCAATATTGAGAGTTATTTTTTTACCTTTGATCACGATTACATTGCCATCAGTGTAGTTCGCGTGCATTAACAAATAGAGCCATGCATGTAATTTTGAATACGGTTCCCCTTCTTCAGCCCAAACATGCTGGTTGTCCATAATTTTTCGATTTAAACTTATCCAACCATTTAAACTCATGCTATACTTCTCACGTTGTTGTTCTTTTAGCTGCTTAGACCGGTGAAGTCGAAGCGGCTATTTTTTTGCCTATTAAAATCTGTCTCTCTCGATTTAAGTCCGTTGAAGTAATTATCTTCCCAATAGAACGAGCATAATCAATCATTTCAACAAATATCTGATCTGGTAGCCTATTTGGCGATTGAAGAGGCCGTACAGACAATGCCAATGTTGGAGTACATAAGTTCCGACACTTAAACAAAGTCTCCCCAAGCCTCTGTTTGCCCGCACCAATCGCAACGATTAAGTGAAGAAGGTAGGCATCAGCTTCACAGTTGGGACAAGTCATCATTGTTGTTTTCTTTCTGTACTGGCTAGGAATTATCATTTTCTGCATCCCTGTTAAGCCTGTGCTGATATAAATCGGCTAATGTGCTTATTAATTTACGGAGGTTGGCTGGATCAATACCAACTTCATTAATATAAATTTCTCCGCTATGTTGTGAAGTACTAACCTTTATGGAAATAAAAGACATTTCCTGAATTTCAGTAACGACAACACTTTGAGATTGAATGCAGCCATCGGAATAAGGCTGTTGATACTTGAGGGCTTTTTTAACTGCTACTTTCTTTTTCATAATAAACTCACTTTGAATTGTGCCTTCCTACCGGTAGCAATTGTCGCGAATCGCGCGGAACGCCAAGGAAGGCTGGGGTTACGACAAACGGAGAAGACACAAATCAAAGTGAACTTTTCCGCGCTGTCTTCATTATTTAGCAGTTGCTACGCCGCGGAACCAATATAATAAAGACAAGCGGAAATGTATACATAAATTTTAAGCACTTTGACCTTGAGAGGGTTCACCCTGATAACGCTTTCCTGTGACGTTCCTCATTGCTTCAACTTCTCGATATCCGTTCGGGTTTGGAACTTCTGGCTTCGTCAGATAAATATTAATATCAACCGGGTTAGCAACCAAAATCGGTACAGAACAAGTAAGGACAGTATAAAAATTTCTCCAGTAGCCATCTTTAGACTTTACCTGCACCATATTTAACCGGCCAGATTCATGCAATTTCCTCATATGATCTGTAACGATCGCTCTTGTAAATCCAGTAAAGCCAATCATATCGGGAACAGTAGTGCTTCCGTTTTCTTTAATTAGCTGAAAAATGGACTCACGTTTTGTTTGTTTTATTATCACTTGATTTACCTTTATCGTTGTTCGTTTAAAGCAACTACGCAGCCAAGAAGGACAATGTTAAAAAGATCGGTTTTATCGCTGTTGGTACCTCCGCTTTTTGCCCAGTTAATAAGCGTTTGCTGACTGGTACCGGTCAATTCGCTTACTTGCTTAAGACTTTTAAGTCCAAGCTGTTTGGCTTTCTCGGACGGTGAGTTAAGGTTATACGGTACGGCATTGGTATTCATAATCGGGTTTTCCAGTAAGTTAAGGGAGTGGCGGCTTAAAACCGCTCTTTGTCATTTGAACAAGATTCGCAAAAATACCCTTGAGGGACATCGTTTGCTAATTCGATTGGTATCATTTTGTCGCAGGAGAAGCACGATTTAAGCTCACTAAATGCTTTATATAACGCCAGCTCTAGGGGGCTTTCTGAATCGTAAGAGCCGCCAGTTGGGGCTAAAGATCCATCCAGATCAAGATAGAAATACTTGATTTCTTTTTCGTTGTTTCCGCAATCGAGCACCATTGATACGCGAGAATATCCGTCTGGGCCTACGTAGCTGATGTCTGCCTGAATTACATTTAGGTTTGTCATTATCACTTCCTTTTAATTGTTTCTTGTTGGGTAAATGGCCCCGAAGGGCCGGTTGCTTAAATCGCGCTTTTATATTCGGATGGTGAAGCCTTTCTGCTACCGTAGCATTCTCCGCTAGGGAATAAAGTTAAATCAATAAATCTGCACTGCTCGTTCTTTGTGTTAAATACGCGGAAGTCGGATTTTCTGGGGGCTTTTACATTGTTTGATATTGCGTAAAAGTGTTTCATTTCGTGTTGCTCCGTGGTTGCTGGGCAAATGGCCCCGAAGGGCCGGTTAAGTTATTGGCCAAACTCTGCAACGTTTACCGTTTTTCCGTCTACGATTTTGTAATACTTTCCACCGTTTAAAAATCCGATTTGAGGGTTGGCTTGTAGCCATTTTGTAACGGCCTGATGGTGGGCATTATAAGTAGCGTCTTTTCTAAATGCTTTGCGACTTTCTTCTTGGGTAGTTTGCTGGCTCATATTCGTGCTTCCTTGTGGTTGTTTGTTTAAGTGGTTCCATTATATTTAAATAGTTTTAGGAATACAACAGATGATGTTAATTATTTTAAATTAATGGGGATTTATTACAAGGGAGTGGGTTGAGGCCCGAAAGCCTCGAAAGGGTTTTTTATGCGTGTCCGTTTACGTCGAACATGTTAATGAATCGCGTAGCTCTTAAGCCGTGACCTTCAGATGTCATCTTAATAGCTACTCTTGCCAGCCGGTAAGCTTGGCGCTCAGGATTGTCTTTGCAAAGGTACTGGACCAAATGTTTCGCTTCCTTCCACTGACCAAGGGCAATCAACTCAACAATTCTATCTAAGCCAATCATTCTTCACCGCCTCTAGCAAAATCAGGTATCGGTTGCATAACAAACTTGAGCTCGTTATTGAAATCCCAGCCTAGAACCAGTTTTTGAGATCCGCTCTTAATAGATGCCAAAATATCGTCACATGCTGAATCGTCAATTAAGACCAGACTGGCCATCAGGTCAACAGCATCGACAAGGGACAGTGCGTCAGTATCAGGAAAGCAATTAATCGCTTTTCGTAAAGTGTGTGAAAGTTTAAGTCTTGATGCTTTCATTGTTATTGCTCTGTTGTGGGGAAATAGGAAGGGGGAAACGTTCTCTCCCCCGGTCATGGTTATGCTACGGCAAGAAGGCGATCAAGCTGGATTAGTGAATCGTTACCGTTCTTGATAAACCGGTTTTCTTCGAGCATGGCTGTCTTTTTAATTTCGTGAGTGTTCATAAAGGTGATTGCTTGGAATGCCTTATAACCGTTTGCACCATGCTCTCGCTGGCCGACTGCGTTGTAGTAGACATCCTTGAGCTTTTCAACCTTATCAGAAAAACGCTTTGCTTCCGTGTTCACCTTGTAACTATCAATATAAAACTGAACGAAATCGTCTATCGAAAACTGCATGTCCTTAAGTTGCGCGGCCTTCTTTTCATAAGCATAAATAACTTCAGGAATGGTGATTAGTGCTTCACCGACCGAATCTATGTCCAAGGGTGAATAGTGCTTCTCGTTCATAATCCAGCGAGATTTGTTAGCAAAAAGGGTTGGCACTTGGTTTTCGCAAGCTATTCGTAACAGGTCGCATGACATAAAAGTCCGGAATTGACCGCAATGGCTTGTGTAGAACGTGAAGTTAATATCGTGGTTTTCGCCAAGAATTTTGCATTGGTCGTACTTGGCAGATAACAACAAGCCGCCATTTTTTGGGTTGTTGATAACCCGGTTAATTTCTAGGCCATGGCTTTCAGCAACATCAAAAAACTTCTGGGCAATCTCAATCGGCTGGTGAACCTTATATGTAGGGCTTACAACGTTAATACACTTCTCGTTGACGAATATGCCGCGCTTGTTGGGTATTTGTCCGTATGGGCCTGAAATCAGCTCCTTCTCAACGGTAAACATCTCACTACCCTTGTTCTGGTAATTGTGAGTTAATTCCTTCGTCATGGTTGGGGCGACCATTACAGGAGTTTCAATAACTGGTTGGGCTACTGCTCGAGCATTATTATTTCCGAAGCTTCCCATTACTACGTTTGAGTTGTTCATAATTATTTGCCTTTTGGTTGTTGTGGTTGGTTGGTTGTTTGCTTAACGTGACACATATTAAACAAACTACTTTAATAATACAACACCTTTATGTTAACTATTTTAAATTAGTATTTTGTTGGTTCGTATTCCTTGCAGGTCATTGTGGTGTTCGGTGAAGGTTCTTTGCAGATCATAAACCCGGTTATAGTTGATTGATATTTAATAATATGTTCGGCAGATGTCTTAATTTGGTAGCTTATAAAGCAAGAGCCAATAATTATTGCAGAACCTAACAGCGTCACTTGGATATCGGTCATCGTTTTACCCTCTCCCTATATCATTAAAAATTACTTTGTTTGCTAGATGCTTACGAGTCACTATGTCAATTGCTTGAGCGGCTGTCCGAACAACAGCAAGTTGGCCACGCCACGTCGGAATAAACTCTTTTTGATCTGGAGTTAGAGTTCCGTCCTCAACTTTTACTTCTATTAAATAGTTATAGCCGTGATACCCGACAAGCAAATCTAGCGGCTTATCAAGACGTATAACTTTGCAGCCAATAGCCCTTAAAGCGTCTACGATCACACCCTCGTTTGCGTCCCTTCTAGCGTTAAAACCTTTATACTTCATTTTTATTCCTTTTGTGGAATTTGTGCACGATAACCTTTTTCGTGTCGATAATATGGCCCGTATCGTCAAGCATGAATTGAGTTGGTAGCGACTTTCCGCATAACACTTTGTTAACCGTCACCCGCGATACACCCCAGCCTCTAGCGGCCTTCTCCTGAGTTCCATGCGTATCCTTTATATACGCTTTTAATATTTCGATATATTTGTCGTGAGTCATGTTCTACGCCTTTTGTGGTAAATTCATGTAATCCTAACATGTTTACATTAATTAACGAAAGGGGTTTACAATCATTAAAATAGTTTATATTATGACCCATCACTTAAAAACAACCAAAAGGAATCAACATGCATACCCATTCAAAACTTAAGTGTCCAACTTGTTTAATGGAGCAAGTAAAACAGATCGAGCTATCGACTATCAGCGAAGCTTGGCAGTTCGGACAGGTCTACCAGTGTAAAAACTTAGATTGCCTTAAACATTTTGTTATTAAATACCGGTCAAACATCGTTACAAAAGCATTCGCTATAACAGAGGGGAAATAAGATGGCCCACGTTCACTCACACGACGAGGACAAGTATCGCGACCGTCAGTTGCATAATCACCTTACCTATTACCCACGTGGCTGTAATGGCCCTTCTATCACTGTAGAGCCAATGGAGACAAAGGCCGGCAAGTGGGTTGGTAATAAAAACGGGTTTCAGGTCTGGGAGGAAAGTAAATGAACAATTCAACGTGGTTAATAAGTCCCAACAAGGTTGGCTGGTGGCTAGTAAAAGGTCCAAACTGCGAACATTCAAAAGATTATTGTTTTGAGTATTTCGAACATAATGAAGAAAACGTTTTAGCGGATAGTAGCGGGCTTTCTCGCGCTTGGTATGCACCCGCGACAACGTTTTCATTTATCGATAAAACAGTTGAGAACCATCTTGAAAAAAGACATCTTAAGGAGAACGAAGATTCGTTTTTGTTAGGTCAAACGGTTGTTGTTCACAATAGCTTTATTGGCACAGTATCGGGTTTTGAACATCGCGGCGTATGGGTAAAACCCAAGACAAGTTCAAAATATTTTTGCGGTACCGGGCAAGCACCAACCTTTTCTTGTTATTCACTCCACAACGTCAAAGCGTACAAAGGATAAATCATGCAACCACAATCATTTGAAGCTGGCTGGTTTAAAGATATTCCAAACGAAGTCTATCACCGGTCAAACGGCACCAGTTCATCGCAGATAAAAAAGATGATCGAGAAAACTGGCGCGCATCTACAGCACGATCGGAAGCACCCAAAGCCACCGACACCGGCTATGGCACTTGGGACAGCGGTTCACTCGCTTGTTCTTGAACCTGATATGTTTGACACCGATATCGTCGTCGCTCCAGATTTCAACAAAAGAACGAAAGACGGTAGAGCCGATTTTGAGTTGTTTCAGGAGGAGAACAAAAACAGGACTATTATTTCACCTGAACAAAACTTGAAGGCTAAGGCAATGGCCGCTCGCGTACATGAACACCCAATTGCCAGCATCTTAGTACAGGATCTTATTGTCGAAAGTTCGGTTTTTCAATGGTACAAGTCCTACGATCCAGACGATCAAACCGAATATAAAACAATGCTTAAGGTTCGTCCGGACGGTATTAGTAAAAATATGCCAATTCTTATTGATCTTAAATCAACAGCAGACGGTAGTTATTCCGGTTTTATTAAATCGATTCAAAACTTTTATTATCACTTGTCGGCTGCAATGTATTTGGAGTTGTGCAACCAGTGCCAGCCATTACTCGATGAGGTAAAGCATTTTGCTTTTACCAAGTTTGTTTTTGTTTGCGTTGAGAACTTTGCCCCTTACGAAGTATCGGTTTATGAAATGTCTCAAGAGTATCGCGAAATTGGTGCTCTTCTTTTTAGGCAGGGGATTTATAACTTGCATAAATCAAAGCTTAATAACTGGGACGGCTATCCAGAGGAAGTAAGAGTTATAGAACCGCCATCGTGGGCCACAAGAGGGTTCATCGTATGAGTATTAATAACCCAACAACAAAGGCTGAATATGACGTTGTAAATGCGCTCAATATCCTTTTAAGCAAGGTTAAATACGATGCTGAACTATACGGTCAAGAAACTGGCAAGGCGTCACAAATAAAAGCACTGAAAGAACATGGCTACGGGAAGTCAGCAAAGTTTTTAACAGAATTAAATAATCCAGATGATCTTCCATTTTAATGTAAAGTAAAATAGTTTATAATAACGTTCCACAAACAAAAGGATATACCGATATGACCATTGAGATTACGACCGAATTAATGTTAAACCCAAATGACCCAAGAGAGCGGGAAATAATGATCGTTGAGCGAGATTTCGCCTTGGTCCAAAGAAAAGCATCAGTTTTTTCAGCCTCCGATATGGTCCCAAAAACTTATCAGAATAAAATAGCTAATTGTATTATTGCTATGGAAATGGCTGAAAGGCTTAATACTGGTGTAATGGAAATAATGCAGAACCTGTATATTGTTCATGGTAATCCATCGTTTTCGTCAAAGTATTTAATCGCCATGATTAATATGTCCAATATTCTGAAGGGCCGATTACGCTTTGTAATGGTTGGAGATAATGGAACTGACTCGTATGGTTGTTTTGCTGTTGGTACCGAAGCCGAAACAGGAAATGATTTAGTCGGAACTACCATCACAATAGGTATGGCAAAAAAACAAGGCTGGTACGGAAAGGCCGGTAGCAAGTGGCCCGACCTTACAGACCAGATGCTTCAGTATAGAGCGGCTGCTTTTTGGTCACGTATCAACGCACCTGAAGCCACAATGGGTATGATGACTACCGAAGAGCGACAAGATACAACTGAGCTAGACATCACGCCCAAGAAGGCTGAAACCGGCTCTGTTGCGGATATGATCGAAGCCAAACGAGAACAGGTCATTGAGCAACCGGCTGTTAAGCAAGAACAGGTTATTGAACAAACAGTCGTTGAAGAACCTGCAGAAGTATGGCCGAAAGTAGTTGATAGTATTTGGACAGATTCTAGTGGTGCTCAATTCGATGAGTCGTTTGTCTGGCCAGCAGGCCAACCGCATCCCCCGGTAAAAGAAGATGGAAGTTTTATGCTGGCTGCAAAGAAACGACCCGCAAAGCAGGTACAGAAAGAAGAACCAGCTAATCAACCAACCGTATTTGAGGTGCTTTCAAAACAAATAGCTGTTTGTACTTGTGATGAAGATTTTGTACCAATACTTAAGCAAAACGCATGGTCGAAATTAAAAGAAGGCCAAGCACAAGAACTTCAAGCCATGATTGAAGACAAAAAAATGGATCTTGCTCTCGACCTCTAAAACAACTAAACGGCCTCGTAAGGGGCCAACCCAAACCACAACGCAGGAAGAATAATTATGTCGCAAGAATTAATAGTAATTGAAGAAGGTAAAGAACTATCGTTTTTTGAGGAAGGTGGCACCGAACTAGCACTGTCCTTTGTTAAGGCCCACCTAGCCGATTACGTGGCTGATTTAACTACAGACAAAGGCAGAAAACTACACGCCTCAAACGCCGCTAAAATCGGCAAGTCTCGCAAAATGATCGACGACCTTGGTAAGAGAATTAGAAAGGGGACTTTGGCAACCGAGAAAGAAAGAGCGATTTCCTTCGGTGACTTTCAGGCTGAATTTAGAAAACCTTTGACCGATTGGGAAGATGAACAGCTAGAGTTACAGCGCGTTGAAAATGAACGATTGGCAGAGTTAAAAAGAATCGATGACGAGCGGGTTGAAGCGATACAGGCAAGACTTGGTAATCTTCAGACGTTTGGTGTAGTTACTCACCCGGACGGCTCAAGAATGTCTAAGGTAGCATTAGAAACGCAGTTATTAAACTGGGAAGAAATCAACATCATAGAAGATGATTATCAAGAGTTTACTGAAGTAGCTCGCGATATCAGCAAAAGCGTTTCTGATACATTAACCGCAGCAATCGAAGAGGCTACAGCATACGAATCTGACCAAGCGGAGCTTGAGCAATTACGCAAAGACAAGCTTGCCAGAGATACAGCGGCCTTGGCATTGACAGCAAGTGTTGAAGAATTACGCAAAATCAAGCTTGGACAAGATAAAGCTGCATCAGCATTGGCAAAAGCAGATCTCATACCCAAAGAACCTGAGAGCCAAAATACTGCGATTACAGCAACGGAAGAAAAACCGGTACAAGTTATTGCGGAAAAGGAGATCGTTGAACCAGCGTCGCGGGTACCAGCAAAAAACGTGTCTAATGACCCTGTAGAAGATAAAACAGGCGCGATATTTTCTACAGAGCCAACAATCGAAGAAAAGAAAGCGATATATAAAGGTATTCACTCGAAAATTGTTGAGCTCACCGGTTTAAGTCACGACGATTCCAAAGCATTACTGGTGAATATAATCGGGAACAAAATTGACAACTTACGAATTGTTTATTGACATCAGGAGGCAATACGAATAAATTTCAGCTCTAGGTTTCGTGGTTGTTACCTTTTGTGAGTGTTGTGGCTTACGTGCCCCGTCCGGTGTATTCCAGATGGGGTTTTTTTATGCCCCGAATTTCTTAACTAATTTCTTAATCAATTTGGTGCTGTTATTATCCGCGACATCAATTATTTTGTAAGCAAAGAACCCGCATAACAATAAATAACCGGGGCGCTCTGCAGAAACAGGCAAAAAGAAATAAGCAACCATTCCCACGAAAAAAGACACCGCCGAAGTGGTTAGCAATACTGCAATTTTAAATTTAATCTTGTGCTTATCAAGAAAGTAAAAATGGTTAACAACTCCACCAAATAAACCGATATAACCAGCGTCAAAATACGCTCCAGTCACCAGCAATATCAATTCATTCATTGGAGCTTAATTTCCTTTATTCGTCGTTTTTTTGTCGTGCTCGTTTAATGCTTTCGATTAAATGCTTTACTGTATAATGTAGTATTCCTATGTAGATCGTCAGCTCCATCAGACTCTCTATTTCTATTCCTAACAAAATCGCTGCCTATAAATAATAGGACTACCTCGACAACGCAAAGGCTTGGGATAACATAATCCAAATTCCATATATAAGTCGTCCCATTTAATAAGTTCTCAACCGGAATACTTATGTTGCAGATAACGGTTAAAGCAAGTGGAATTGAAACAAGTCGATAATATGTATTGCTTGCATAAGCAAATCGACTAATCGCAAATAGGTTTAATATTGCAGGAACCAAATATTGATAAAAGATAAAAAACAACGTAACAGGGTCGTCTTTTGAATGGAATAAATCCCTTTCTATGACTAGGGCCTCCAGTCCCTTAACAAACAGTCCGGTTCCCATTATTAAAATTGCGTACAAATAACAAAGCGAAACCTTTTCGTCATCATCGTTTAAGTTAGCGCACAACCCTGCAATAACAACAAAAAATATCAGTGAAATAGTCATAATAAATACCAAATTTAACGAGGTTTAATTCCTTTGATTCCTGCACCACTCGCTGACGGTTTTCCTTTCATTGGTTTTTTTACTGGTGACGGCTTTGATGATTTTTTGTGACTTGGCATAAATTACTCCTTGATGAATTAATTGCCCCAGCGTGCAGGGCCATCGGTTCGGTTGTCAAAATGGGTTCGCGTTTTATAACGGCCTATTCCAAATTTAAAAGGATATTTGTTTTCAAGGTAGGTTGCAACTTCTGCAGGAGCGACTTGGTTCCATACATCGTTTGCAAAAATAAAGATTTTGAAATCAACAGCCATTCCAAATAAGTGTTTAGACCCGACCGCCGTATTGGCTCCACGCTGGCCGTTAGACTGATTATATTCAATTCGAAGGCTAGTATTATACCAATGACAACGATTGCCACTAGTGAAGCGCATTTGAACAGGAGCGTCATATAGGGAGCTGAAGTGGTCGGCTACGTCCTGAAGTATTTCCGGAAGGCCAATATTGACGGCATCAAAACCACAACCGCAATTGCAAGCAAATTCAGATCTGGACAGGTTTGCGGTCAAGTCACCCATTTATTAGCCCCTTAAAAAACTTCATATATTCTCCTTGGTTTTTCTGGCTTACAAAACAGATGGCTTAATTTATCAAGAATGCTTTTGTGGGTCCATCGTCGAAACCCTCCCATTTTTCTCTTTTTACAATTGTTGATATAACGATCATTTGCAACATGTCGAAGAGCGACCGGCAACAATCCCAAAGAAATAAGTTGGAACAATGCGTCATGTTCGGCAGACGGCACCATGTTGGTTTTGTCGTCAATACCTCCTGTAACGCCGTTCCATGCATAACCTTCTTTAAGCGTTAAAACTCCAAAAGTGGTCATTGACAAAAATTTCAGATTAATGTCTTCAGCAATCGTTATACCGGTATGGATAACTTCGTCTTTATAGATTCGATAATTTAATCTTGGGATTTTTTGATATCTCATCACTTAACCTTTTATTAATAACTTAGTAGCAGACAAAGCGATGCCTGCTGGTGGTTGGGTATCGGTAAAACCAAGAGAGCCATCAAATTCAACATAATACTGTCTGCCGGGAGTGAGCCCAGATTGGCTCAAGCTAACAGAACCAGTTAATCCAGCAGTAACCGGAGCCAAATTTCCAGCAGAAACAAGCGCGACGGCTGCATATTCACCATGAACCAAGCTACCGGACTGAGCTTTTAATATTGAGGCAGTTCCGAAACCATTTGAAATAAGAGAGTAACCTAAACTGAATTGATTTGTGTCTTCGCTCCAAGCCATTGAAAAGTTTTCGATTGCTGCGCTGGCAAAAATTACGGCAGATTTAGAAACCTTTATATTGTTACCTCCGTCTATGGTTACCGTTCTCAATTCTCCCGTATCAGACTGATTATTATTTGAAAAAACCAAGGCAAACGCGTCATCCGTTTCTCCGTATACTAACGACATAGTTTTTTCATCAACCAGAGGAGGATCAACATAAAGACCGGTCGCAAAATTGGAAGTTATCACCGTGGGAAGCCCTGCGACTATTTCGTATAAAGCCAAATAAATCTGATTATCTGCCGTGTCGGCCCATCCAACTAGGAACTGGTCATTAACTCCATTGGTTCTATGGGCACAAAGAGGATTGTTATTTGTTGTGCCGCTAACCTCCACTTCTGCGCTGTAAGATGGGACGGTGCCTGTAATAGTCGCGGCCTGTAAAACAACATCTGAACCGGCGTCGATATAAGCCATTAAAAACTTTGCAACTGTTGGACTAAATGCGATTGCAGCAGCCGACATAGTTGCCGACCCAAACAGCACAGAGGTTCCGAAAGTTGGATTAAATCCAGTGCTCACGACGCTACCAGTCAGCACCGTTCCATAATTGCCACCACCAGTGCCCCACATATAAATGCATAAATGTTTTTGAGCAACAGTGTCATAAGCCATTTCGTAAGCACTTGCATTTTTATTTGTTTCAAACGATGAGGTTACTGTTCCAAAAGACAGCGCCACTCCCGTAACAGAGCAACTTAATACATTTGAATTAAAACCGGGGTTTGGAGTATAGGTAACAATTATTCTGCTTGAGAGCGCGTCCCAGTTGGCAGTCAGTGACGTAGTGAACACGCCTCCCGAAAAACCGACAACCGATCCAATTGAAGTGATGGCGCCAGACGAGTTAAATTCAAAGGCTACAGCTTCACCAACACTTGAACCACTCACGTCAGAATAAAACATAACAGCCACGTTCGTCGAAGGTACTGCAACCACAGCTATGGTTTTATCAGAAACACTAGTTGTCACGGCAGAGGGCGCGCCAGCACTTTGATCGCTTCCCGTAATGGCGCTTGCTGTTTCATTCGAGTTAATGGTCAGCATATCGCCTGCTGTAATAGCTCCAGACGCAGTCAAACTAATAAGCGGGCCAGCAAATAATTGGTCCCAGTCCCCAGTCACGCCGGGTTCGGAAGTCGTTACGTTTGCCAAGTTGTTTAGCAGGTTCCAATAAATTCCGTCATGTAAAACGGACGCGGGAACATTCAATGCCCCGGTCAATGTAGACCATTCTCCAGCAAAGTTTGCAACGGCAGCGGCGGTGATAGCTGAAGCGGTTGCAGACGTTTGCGCGTTCGAGGCGGTCAGTGCGTCGGCGGTAGCTTGTGCCCCTACCGCATTCGCCTCTGTACCGAATGTATTTAGATCGTTTGTCCATCGGTCCAAATCGCCAGCCCAAGCGTCTGCTGTAGCTGAATAACTTGCTTCGCCTTGGCTTCTATTTGGTGCAGTTGGAAGCCCTGTAATTGCATCTATGGTCATTGTATTAAACCCTCAACTTCAATGGACAGGTCGTATAATGTCGGACCTGCTAAAACGGTATTATGATCGGTATAAAAACCAAAAACTATCGTCGGTTCAATTGTTTCTTCACCAATCCAAACGCTGGGAATATTCAATATTTTTCCCAACAATTCCTCTGTTGAACTTAATAAATCTGGCTCGACTGTAACGATGTAGGACGCTCTTCGTTTAAAGCCCTTTTCATCAAAAACGTAATTTCCTGAAACATCCTGTTCTTTTCTGGAAAAGTTTATAATTCCAATAGACGTGCCATGATCCGAAACACCTAATGTCTTTTGCAAACCAATTACTTGAGAACCTACAAAAACAGTGCTTCCTGTCTTGGTATAAATGACTTTGATTGTAGCACTAAAATATGGGGGAAGGTCTTCAAGGACTATTGAGGTCGCGTTTTCGACTGGATTGAACAGCCAAGCATACATGCCAACGATTCCAACAGTTGAAGAAAGATCTACAGTCCTGTTATAAACTTCACCGTCGATAGGGTCGGTCATAATGACTTGAACGGTATTGGCGTCAACGTTAATTGCAGCAAAAAAGTTAATGACTTCCCCCGGCGTTATTTCTACAACTATCGTATTGGCATTTTCTGACCGAATACCACTTGTTGAGGTTAACATCGCCCAACGATTGGTTGGCCCCAAGTCTTCCCAATTAACAACCACGCCAGCGTCAATGGCAGTCTGACCGATAGCTGCGGCCGTGTTATCAGGAGGATAAAAGTTTGTATTGCTAACTAAGCACTTGTATTTGCTGTGAACGTCGCCACTTGTGACCATTCGCTCGTCTCCAGCGATGTAGGCCGTCCCTGAGTCCCATCTAACCAAGTCATTTTCTACTATATTTGAAAACTCCTTTTTAACAGACAGGTTGTCTATGGTTCCATCAAAACTACTAATCGTCGGTTCAATTCGCGTTAAGCCCCCAGAACTACCAGCAGTGTTTTTGAACTCTAACGCACCATTCGCAGATTGTTGACCAATTGTAGAACCTGCTACAAATGCGCCAAGGGCTAAGTTCATGGCCCCCGCCGTCCTGCTTGCTATAGTCAAGCCAACTGTATGAAGATCTCCTTCAACCCACGCCGCTGCCTGAGTGACCTCAGTAAAGGTTCCGGGAGTGTGAGTCATTAACCCACCAGCAATTGCCCAGCCTGCGCCCAGTGTAAAGCTAGCAGGGTTCGACATATCGCCGTCAGTGATTAATTCGGGACCATCGGCGGTCATTGCGTCCGTTATTGTCAGTGCTGGAGTTACTTTCATTAAATTGTTCTCACTGTTTGGATTTCTCGGAACGATGGTAATTGATCGCTGTTCCATCTCTGCAGAATTATTTTTACAGAAGTTAGAGCGTCAATAGAAGCGACATTTGCTTTTGCAACTTCTCCCCTTAACTGTTTGATTTCTTCAGCAGCACCGCCGCCGCCACCCATCATAGAAGATAGCTGGCCTGAGCTGAAGATTCTGCTTGCTCCAGTTGCTTCAAGTTCTGGGCCGTTTTCACCCACTATGCGAAGCCCACCGGTATGAAAACCACCGGAAGCAAAGCCCGGAAGAAAACTACCGGCTGCTGGTGCAGGCTCACCACTAATAGCATCAAAAGCGGCTTGTAATATTTGCTGATTAAACAGGTCGTTATTCATTCCAGTGACCGGAGAAAGACCGCCACCTTCACCACCAATACCGGCAAACGTATCTTTTACAAACCTTGCCTCCGCGGCTAAACCACCAAAAGCTGCGCCTAAATCACCACCAATTGCTTCAAGAATTGTTGTAAAGCGACCAGCAAAGAACCCTATAACGTCAACGCCATCTTCAGTGTTAACTCTAAACTCACCTAATGCCGCGCTTACTGCGCTTATTTCTGTCGGGTCGAGTAATGCCCCCAGTTCGTTTTCTATCGCAACAAGGTTGTCTATTGAGCCTAGAACTGCGTCGGCGTCTGCTTGGTTTGCAAAAAGGTCCCGCGTGGTACTGAATTGGAAGTCACCGAATACACTTTCGAAAGCTGCACCAACATCAAAGTCGTCGAGAGTTCTTGTTTTGTCTCCCAGATCAAGGTCGGTTCCAAATCGAGACTTGGGGCCTGCACTGGTCGTACCGAATGCGCTGTCGAGCAATGTACCTAATGTTGATCCAACCAGCGTGCCGATACCCGGCAAAAGTACAGATCCGATTGAAGCCCCGATTGAAGCACCAATGTCACTTTGCGCAGTTTTTCCCCCAGTAAAGCCAACAATGGCGTCACCAAGTTTGTTCCCTATAAATGCGACGGCAATATTTGCGGCCGCGTCGATAGCTTGAGTTACGCCAGAAGGTTGAACCGGCCCGGCCAGTGCTTCACCTGTAATGCTATTTGTAAGGGTAGGATCTGCAAATACATCGGTTATAGAATCAAAGCCATCGCTGATAATGTCAGAAATAACATCAATGCCACCAGACAACCCACCAGACTGAAGGCCGTCAACAACATCGAGCAACGTATCGGAGGCACTACCAAGGGCGTCCACAATACCGCCTGCGCTATCTAATCCCGCACCGCCTGTAACTACGTCACTGATACTGTTTCCCCCACCACTGCCACCACCACCACCGAGCAAGGTGCCTATAATGCCGCCGCCACTGGTTCCTGTTGTTGGGGTTATACCAAGCCATCCTAAAACCTTAGACGCGGCCCATTCAGCAGCCATGTTAGCCAGAAGGTCTTTGATTGTGTCTAGGACGTTATCTGCAAATTCAGAAAACCCTGTTTCGCCATTACGAAAGAAATCAAACAGCAGATCGGCGGTCGTATTGAATGCAATGTCATATTCACGTTCCATATCTCTTGCTGCTTTTTTCCCCTCCCGTCCTAAGTCTTTTTGTCCTTGTTCTGCATTTTTTATTAAAACATTCCAATCAGTATATCGCTCGTTCATGCTATCCAAAGAACCAACAACGTCACCAATACTTTCGTCGAATATTGCCAAGCCAGTATTTGCCAAGTCGGTGCTTGTTATAAGATCATCAACTCCATTGGAAAACGAGTCTACGTCTGCATCAGTAAAACTGCTTTCGATATCCCCAAGAGTTGAGTCAAGTTCTGACATAACAAACTCTAAATCGAGAACGTCATCTGTTGCACCACGCCCGGCAGTTCTAAACTTTTCAATTTCTTGGCGACCTTTTTCAAATGACGCGGCATAGGCTTTGTTTTTAGCTGTAATAGTTTCAAACGAAATCTTGGCGTTTTTTAAGTTTTGAAGAAGGTCGTCATTAACACCAGTAAACTCAAGAATGGCAATACCCGCATCAAGTATGCCGTTATAAAACACTTTGATAGCAGTTGTGATGATGTTAAAAGCCAGCACCGGACCAGCGAAAATCACCTGAGCGATATATAAAAAGCCTGTAGCCAATGCCGAAAGACCATCAATAATAAGACCTTCAAAATCCAAAAACTCCGAAACCGGTTTATTCAGATCGTCAAAGGCGCTTTCTGATCTTCCCATTGATCGAGACAAATCATAGCCAAGCGTAATCAACTGGGAAATGCCAGAAACGGCAGCAAAAAGAATGTCTGCAAAGACTACAACGATTTCAGCCACAACCTTGATAATGCCACCAAGCAAGTTCATCGACTCTCCTACATTGTCGTTTTCACTTGCCCAGATAACTAGTTCGTTTCGGATAACTTCCATTTGTTGGGAGAATGTAGCAGTTGTCCCGCTAAACGCTTCATTAACTTCCTGCTCCATTGCTTGTATTGAATTAACGACAATTTCTGCAGTGATACCACCGGTTGCAGCAAACTCTCTTAAGGCACCTATTGAGAGGCCTGTTTCCTTCGCTATGGCGCGCATTATCATTGGGGCTTGCTCGGCTACTGAATTGAACTCATCACCTCGTAACGCACCAGCAGCTAGACCTTGTGATAGCTGTCTAATAGCACCGGCAGCTTCGTTGGCTGTTGCACCAGATAAAGTAAATGATTTAGTGATAGTCGAGGTGATATCAATAAGCTCTGAAGAGGTAAGATTAAGATCACCAGAAACGATCGCAAGCCTTTGATATAATTGAGTCGTTGCGAGAAGGCTTGTTCTGCTTTCATTTGCAACAATGCCGAGGGCATCAAAGGTGACGTTTAGTTCTTTTTGACTGGAGGTGACTTGCTTCAAAAGGTTTTCGATCTTGATTGCTTCGTCGCTAAGTTCTTTAAAAAACTGAATTGCACGAACACCAATAAAACCTATCATGAAAGTTTTTGCATTCTTCCAAGCGTTAGCCATTCCGGTTGTTGCAGTTTTGTTTTTGTTAGCTGAAGCAGCCAGATCGTCAGTCGCGCGCCTTGTCGTTTTAACACTGGTGCCAAGCCCTGCTACAGAGCCAGTTGCTTTCTTTGTAGTGGTGTCGAGTTTGCCTGTAGCTGTCTCGGTCTTTTTAGCTGAAGCGGTAAGGCCGTCGAGAGCCTTTTCCGCTTTAACTATCTGAGTTGAGTCTACCTTTATGCCTAAAACTGCCAAATCTGCCATTTAAAAAGCCGCCCTTAACTTGCGTTGCGTTTCCTCCCTTCTGGCGTTTGTCATTTCTTCGCTGTTATACGGAGAAGGGCATAAATACACCTTGCTTATATTTGCTTGGTGCGCGTATTCTCTCGATAAATCCATAATTAGAGAAACGATTCGGGGTTGAAGATCGTAATTCATTGCAATTTTCCAAGCACCCAATTGTTCCCATCTTAGCGAAACAAAAGCATTGTCCAAATAATTGCAAAAACCTAATTCCCTCAACCACGTTATTACATGCTCCAAATTAGTAATGTCGGGTACGTCAATTTCATCAATACTTTCAACATTTTCAGACTCTAATAATATCGCTTCTCTGCTTTTCTTTTGCTTGTCCGGTATGCATTTTAGCCAAGCCACATACCGGACATAAAGACTTAGTCTTTCATGGGCTTCTGCAAGCCCTGAGACAAAAAAGCCCTGTCATCACCAATCGCTGTATCGATCTGGTCCTTAAACCATTTAGCAGACGGATTTGATAACACGTCCTTAATGTTTTCCATTGTTACGTCAATACCATTAATTTGAATGTGACCAAAATTATTGAGTGATTTAATATTCGCAACCATCAGCTCGATACCATCGCGTAATTCTTTTTCAATGGAGTTCTTTTTGCCGGGCCGGTTTATTCGTCGATTCAATATTTTGTTTTTTGCCACATCATAATTTTCGGTCATGATACCGTAAATGGTAATCGAGCAAGCCAGCCCGCTATCATCACAAATATCTTCTCCGGTCATTGGGTTTAAAACATTAAAAGTGCTTGTGTCTTCTACTGTAAAATTGATTTTCTTCATTGTGGTACCTCTCTATCAGCGAGTAATAAATCAAGCGGCAACATGGTGAAGGGCCATGCTTTCAGAATGTACATTCCTAGCCGCCTGAACGGGGTTTAAAGTGCTAAAACTGAATTTACGGTAATGGTAGCAGCAACAGATTCGGTCGTACCTGCCACCGACAATGTAATTACATCTGACGCAGCATAACCGGAACCAGATTTAGTAATCACGATTGCGGTTATTGTTCCACCAACAAGCGTCACGGCAAATTCTGCACCAGTACCACCAGAGGGAGCAACAGACGCCTGAGTAGCAACAAGGCCAATAGCATCGGTCACGCCTGTAAATGTACCAGCAGCCAAGATTGTAGCCGTTAATACACCACTGACTAAAACTTTCATTGTGTCGTTACATTGCGTTAGCGTAGCAGTCAGACCGACTATTGCGTCACTCGTACCGTTCTGCTCATCGCCGCCAGTGTTGTAAGCTGTAAAGTAATAAACATCACCGTTATTAAAAGTGATTGAAAAAGAATACAAATTATCTGACTTTAAAGCATCGTCAAGCAAGGTTTGTCCTGCATCACTTATATCAGAGGCAAGCTGAATAGCCCTGTCACCCTGCTGGTATGATCCTTTTAAACGAACGACTTCACGTTTGGCAAGTGGGGAATGGTTTACGACTGTATAAGTCCGACCGCCACCATTGCCTAAATCGACAACTTCAGCAATATTTGTAAACGACAAAGCGGAAAAACCGTTTGAATCGTGGGTTGCGGGTAGTGCTGCACTAATTGCAAGCACCGAACCGGCGTTAGTAAAAGCGTTTGAATTAATGCTCATTCTTAAATCCTCAACATAGGTTTTGGTATGGAATACTGACCGGCGTTATATACCAGCCTTGATCAAAAAAACTTGGCGCTATGCTTCCAATGTCGTCTATTCGACAAGCTACCAGATCAAGATTGCGCGGAAACAAATCTAAAATCTGGGAAGCTATATCACTGGAAGTGATTTCACCTTGCCCCTTTCCTACAAAAACATTGACCTGAATTAACCCAACTTCTTGATTTAGGGTTCTAACGCCAATGGTTCTTGTATCGGATGGTAGCACAAAAGGCCGCAAGTGGTTAGAAACGGGAGGGAGCGGCTGTGTCGTGTCTTCTACATTGTTAAAATATAATATAGGCAAGGAGCCTTCCGCAATTAGCCGGTCAAATACTGCTGTCTTGATAGCTGATAAACTCATAGATGTTTCCGCATAGCTCGTTTTGCAATTGTGTCAAAATTTCTTACTGATAACCTGACCATTCCCTTCGGTGCTTGAGAGCTCCATCCAAATTCAATTCGCCAAGCATACCGAACAGGGTTTTGAAAATAAAATACATGACCGGGTGCCATCCTAGCAGTTTTCTCGATATCCGCAAACGTATCAACCGCGAAGGAATTTGGAGCGCGCAAAGGACCGTTATTTGGAACGTCGATAGAACTAAACCAATTATTGATTAGAGTGCCGGGGATATAACCAGCAGGAGGCATTGATTGCCACAACGTAGGATCACCAATAGGCGTTCTAAATGTGACCGTTCTTGCAAGCTCAGTTATGATATCGACCGTAACTGCAGCAATATCTTTTTCAGTTTTGGTCGCCCATTTTTTCATCTGTTTAGCAAAATCAACCATTGGCAGTATCTCTTAATTGTGCAATATACAAAAAGATTTCGCTTCCAGCACCGACCGTTCTTATGTCCCTGATTTCGTATTCAACAGAACCGTCGATAATTTTTGTTTGCTTTGTTAAGCCTGACCCTGCAGAAATATGCGCCCGCATATCGTTTGACTGAATAATAGTTCCGTCAGTTTCTTTTGCCATAAATCGAGTGATAGCAGCCTTGATTGTTAAGTCTACCGGCGTTCTCGTCGGGTCATAACTGGGGCCAGTGTTAACATAAGTTCTTGCTATAACGTCACGACCAAGATCATTAATCATTGCTGTGATTCTAGTCGCCACGCCTTCTAACATTCTGCACCCACTGTAGCCAAAACCAATGGCGCTTTATCAAGTTCCTGAAGATAACCTCCCATCAATGCATTAGCCTTCTTTCCGAACGATGTAGACATAACACCGGTCCCAGATTCGGAGCCTATAGCATAGGTGACATCGTAAACACCTTCTAGGTTCTCTCTCTTGACGCCTAATGAGGCCTTGCCTACTTGGCTAGTAACTAGATAGTGTGCAGCTAAATTAACGCAAGCTCTGTCTTGGCAAGCTGTAGTGACATCAGCGCAAGCAGCAGCCATCCCGATAATGCATTCAGCGTCTAAAATAAACGGCTGGATTTTTGGATCGTTTAATTCTGATCCGGTTATCTCTCTTACATCGTTTGGAGTGCAGATCATACCAATTCCCCTTCAAATAAAATGATTATAGGTCTTCTTGCCAAATTACTGTAATTATTACTGAAGATGCCGCGGCTGACGTTAATTGAGCATGAATGGTCATTACCTCCCCGGGCAAAATTAGCGAGGCGAGTGCTTCAAGGTTGAACGGTTCGCCGCCAGTTGCAGGGATAACAAAGCTAGAAACCAAGCGCCCGTTAGTAACAATGCCGGGGTTTGTTGCAACCTCTACCACAGAAGTGTCTTTGTTTATGTATTGAAAATCTAACTCCCCTGCAACGACTGCGCCAATAGAAACACTGATTATCGCAGCCTTGGAGCTATCGGTTGCAGCGGTCAGAGTCAACGGAAGCACCTCAACCCTGTTTCTTTTTTTGCCAAAAACAATTCGATTTCTTAACGTGATTATGTTGGTGGAATTTGTCACTGTCACAGCGGTATTAGTAAATTGAAAAGCCCTTGATGGTTCTGTAAAAACCTTCAGCCCTTCGATAAATCCCGCCACAGACGCGCCACCCATTGAAATAGACGTTGCTGTTAAACCATTTGAAATGGCATAGCCAAGCCTGAATGTTGGGTTGCCAAGTGATGGGACAGCGGAGGAATTTGGATATTTTATGCGGTGAACTTCTTGTAAAATTCCACTGCTAGGATCTTCAATATAAAACGATATGTCGCCAAAACCTAAGTACTGCATTCTGACTTGAAACAAGTTCCCAAACTGGGGATTTAGGGTCGGTCTAGTGTTTACGTTCCAGTTAGCTTGAGGAATAGAGTCATCTATAAATGGTATTCCCGCAGCAACCTGAAACCAAGCAGCAACAGCGGTTGAGCTAGAAAAAGCAAAGGCACCGAAGACAGCAGCCAATAAAGAACGAGCAACAACCTGATCGTTGTTAGATGTAAAACTAAAAACACCGACTTGAGCGTTTAGACTAGCAGCTATTTCAATTGCATTGTGCTGAACGGTTCCAGCGGTCAAGGGGACGGAATAAACAGTGCCGTCAACTGTAATGCTTGCGTTCTCGCTCCCTCCTGCTGGTGTCGTTATCGTTAGTTCTTGAACTTCTGCAGTACCGTCATGCTGGTAAATTATATTGAAATCTAAACCTAGATAACCGAACCCAAGAATATCCGTGCTACTTATTAATCCAGCAACTTGAGTGGAACCAATAACAGGGTCGTTGTAGACGCACGTTAAGCGACCCACTAAGCCTTGTCCCGCTCTATAGGTTACTTGTCTACGTGATAGTAAACCGCTTGCAGAAAACGACGCTACAGCAGTGCTAGCAATCATCATGTTGTCTATTACTTCAGCGGTGCCCCCTAACACTGAAAAGGTTTCCATTTGAGTAGTTAATACACCATAGGGAACTGTCACTTGAACTATTGGTGTCAGCTCCGCAACCGATACATCACCAAATGCTGTCAGCGGTATTGGGGGAGCTTCTGGTATATTAAACCCGCCACCAGAATTAACATTCAGCAAGCCTTCGACTGAATTAGAATAAGCCCAAGCGCCAAGGTCGCCAAACTCATTATGGACAGTATCACCGTTGCGTTTCACTACATTATAAGCAGTATGACCAACAGCGGGTTGCGAGGCTTGAACGGCTAAGTAAACGTCATAGTTACCGATATTCTCTACGACAATTTGGGTTCCAACTGGAATACCCGACGCTGCATATAAGTCGATCCAAACACCGGCCGTGATAGGGATATTTGTTAAAGTGTCCGTCATGATGCTCTCCATATAAAAAAAGGGACCGAAGCCCCTTTTCTGTTTTCTCTTCTATGTTAAACCTAATTGCTTAGATTTATGCTTCCTTGCTTCCAGATAAATCGAGTGCCTTACCGGTACTCAACTTAGATACCTTTGTGCCAAAACGTGCTGCCTGCTTGGCGTTCAAGGTAAGCTCGGTGCCTTTCTCGACCTTCTGAAGTAAGCCATTCACGCGCATGTATTGATTAGGGTGAACCATTACATGCGTTGCTTTTTCAACTGCCATAAATCTCTCCTAGATTACGCTTGAGCAAACAAAGCGCAGGTTTTACCGGAAAAGTCATTTCTGACCTCGAAACCAATGGCACCCCAGATCACAAACTCATAATTAGAGTTGTAGACCGGACGAGGCATTGCAACTGTATTCATACCCATTCCAACCAAGGGACGAACCTTATTGGCGTCTAATGGAAAGGCCATGAACTCGTTACCAGTGAGCTTTGAACTAGCTTTTAAGCCCGCGATACCCTGAAGGCTTCCGAGACGTTCCAGAATCTTTTCAGAATTATAGCTTTCGCTTGAGGCGCGTTCGAAGTTGCTGGCAATTTGACGACTGACATAATACGTAGCGTCAAGCTCACAGTTGTTTGTGATCCAAAGAACGTCGCGAACTTCTTTCAAAGCTGCTTCGATTTCGGCATAGGTCTTTGTGGTATCGGTGAAGTCGAAGTTAACACCACCGGCACCAAGGTCAACTTGAGCAACGTGAGTATCCGTTCGCATACCAGCCCAAGACTTACCATCAACAACGATCAATTGACCGTTCTTATCCTTGTGACCGTTAAGGAACTGATCTGCAATATCAGCACGAACACTACGCATTGTTTCGCGCTGGTCGTCGATTAAAGCGTCAAAGCCTGAACTGGTGAAGGTTTCTTTTTCGCGGAAATTACGAGAAAAGCCAGCGTCACTGATAGGAACAATAAACCCATCGTAAGTGTATTCAACCTGATCCATTTTGACGCCGATTTGGCCGCTCATGGAAGTTTGAACTAAACCCGAATCTGAAGCCATTCGGAAGTTGTGAACCTGCGTACCAAGCGAAACAGAGCGCGACAATGGCAACAAGTCATTTAAGAATACATCACCTTGGTCGGCAAGCATTGCTTCAACTGTTACGTTGTCAAATTCTTGGTATAAATCGCGAGGGATAAAACCGTCATTAGCAGACAATGCGCGTTTAGCCGGGTCGACCATCATCTGACCCGAATTAATAAACATTTGCTCTTGAGCGTTTGCAGCGTTTCGATGAAATTGAACCTCATCCCACTGGTTGGCGGCAGCGATACTTTTACCGATTACTGATTTTTTGAAAATCATTGATCCTACTCCTTACGCTATACGCATCTGAACAAGTACAGTCGCAGCGGTAGTGATTAGCTCGTTGCAATAGCAAACAACCTCTTCACTCGTTGCGCCTACTGTTGCTGGGGTTACAGCGAGTTTTAACAAACCTGCGCCATTACGAGACATTGGAGAGCCGACGATTAAAGTCTGTCCGGTAGCTACCAACACATTAATAAACTCACCAGAACGAGGCGCAATTGCAACCATGTTCTCGGCAATAGTCCATGCTGTATCTACTGAACGAGTACGCATTTGATCTTTGTCGGCAACAATAAGTTGCTCACCGAAAACAGTTGCGTCGATATCGTTAGCTGCAAGACCAGTTCCAAGTTGTTTCAACACGGTACCGGGTGCAGTGGCCGCAATGGCTACACCTTCGATATTCAAAGGCTTATGATTTGATCCGTCAGCAGGGCCGACAAATATTACGCGCTTACCTTTTGTTGACATACTCTATCCCCTTTATTCAGGCATATCATAAACAGCGGCAACAGGTCGCGCACCGTTTACAATGGTTAATGGAAGGCCTTGCGAGCTTTGACAGTTAGCAGCCATCGCTTTTAACGTCGCAATAGGTAGCGTTTTCAGAGTGGCTTCGTCCATGTTTGGATAAAGGTCATTCTCGCTAACCATCTTGGCCATTGTCTCAAGCTCTTCTTTGCTTGAGTTATTAATTTGCACTTCAAGACTTTCGAGCTTCGAAGTAATTGGTGATAGTGCATTGGCCAAGAGTTCGGCAATAGCTGCCGTGTCTTTACCAGCATTATCGCCGTCACTTACAAAACTGTTTGCTTGAAGCTCATTATAAGCGGTAAAAAGAGCTGTATCATCAAGATCGTTTGTCTCAATGTTTGCTTCCTTCAGCGCGTTTATGATTGCTTCTTTCAACATATCATCACCTTTTTGATTTACTTTCGGGTTAAATGTCACTTTTCGATCAACGGGCATCGGCAAGCCAACAATACTGGCAATGCCTTGATCGTCAACGATATAAGGCACTTCAAAATACATATCTCCAGCGTAAAAAATTACGTTATCTGGAAACATTTTTTCTATCCAATCGAATTTAATCGACATTCTTTCAAGAGCATCACGGACAGATAATTCTCTCTCATCAAAACTTTGAACTTCACCATCATCTTCAACTAAATTAAAGCTTTCAGAGTCTATCGAGTCACCCAAAGCATTGACCGCCATTCCCACTCCTTGGCTGGGCTGTGCAGCTCCTACGGAGTCGAGAAGTATGGCGTCATGGTCAAATACCAGATCTCTTGCTATCCATGAATACTCTTGACCTTTGCTTGGCCCATTGATCTGAATAACGGGGCTAGACAGCTCTTCTCGCTCAAGATAAACACCAACTGAGGTATGAATAGGTCTTGGGTTCTCGTTCGTCTCTACCTCGTTAATACGGCTTAAAAGGTGCTTCCCCTTTTCTGACTTTAAGGCCTCTTGAACATTGACAGTTTTTTCGATTTTAATTCTGCCATCTTCCTGAACGACATTGGTGTTATAGGCACCGGCATAAAAGTTATTGATCGCAATGGGGTCGGTTGCAGAAATATAACGACCGTCCGAGTCCATAGGATGCTCAACCGGGGCAAGTGTTCGTTCTAAGGTATGAAATGACTTGGCAACTTCATCGGCAGGGTACAAGCCGCCATTCATCACAATTCCATCAGGTAGCGTATAGGAAGAGATAATAATATGCTCAACACCGTCGATACTTTTGTGTCTAACAGCATCCTTTTTGACAAGTGAAGAGCATTGAATAAATAGCTTTTTTCTCACTGGTTGGCGTTCCTAAGTAGTTGCAATGACGAATAGTGTAAGGCTATTAGATAAATAGCGCAAACTATAGGAAGTTGAACTACCGGAGGCAAACAGATCAATTATTCCTGATTGAAGAAAACCTTCTCTTTTTTAAGTTCGTCTTGAAGGGTTTTATTAATGGGTTGTCCTTGCGGATTAACTAAAACGGTCTGAATCGTGCAATGGCAATTAATTCTGTTTGCTCCCTGATTCCACCATGATTGTTGTGATTCATAGGTATAGGTATTGCCGTGTCTCGACGCGTGCCATGCTCTTGTTGTGGGAATTAATGCCGATATATGAAGCACTGCTGACCTGAAACCAAGCTCTTCAGATGCTGCTTTTCCCAAATTAATCTTTGCGTCGTTATAGGCTTTATTGACCTCTGTGACCGCTATCCTGTCGGCACTAGATACGGCTACTTCAAAGCGTTTAATTATTTCGTTGGCTATTGCCCTTGGTGAATTGCCCGCCTGTATACCGCGATTTATAACGCCATACATATCGGTAGCAGTATCACCGGCCAACTTTGAAATTGAAGCAATGCTTCCCTCAAGCTGCTGAATAAATGCATCGGCAAATATTCGTGAGTTTAGAACAGCTTCAACATTCAACTTTGTCAAAGGTATTAAAGCGGCGGTTATACCGGCCTGAGTAGCTTCATCAACCAGCCGATTAATAACCGCCACTTCTTCAATTGTTCCTTGCCTGTATGGGCGTTCGATTTCTGCGGTGTAATACCAGAATGGCAAAATAGGGTCGTCTTGAGATTCAAGAAGTTGCTCATTAGAAACGGTTGAAATATTATCGCGAAGCTCTGCAAACTGCGTTGCACTGATATCGTATTCATAAAACACCTGATTGTTGACGATGTCTTTTTTCTGGGTACGCTTTCGAGGAATGGATCTGAAGCGCCTAAGTGTAAACTGAAGTATTTTTTTCAATCGTTTCTCAAGCGCCCTAGATGCCTTTTTTCGATTGGGGCCTTGTCGGGTTGGGTCTTGCTGTATCTTTTGTGATCTAGCCATTATTTAAACATCCAGCATAATATTTTATTAATAATTCCATCATGTTTAATGATTATGTTTTCTGGTTCTTTTGGTGGCTTACATTTAGGCATAGGAAAATCGCTTGAAACTATCGGCAATCCAAACTGGTCATAAAAAACCACTTTCGTGTTTCTTACCGGTCTTATCGAAAGCCAACTGTTCATTCTTCAAAGTCCTCTTCGTTTAAGTCTTCGGACGGTATATCAAAACCGAGCTCATCAAAACCAGCAGAGTTTCTAATTTCGTCGTCGGTATAAACTAGACCGCCACCGGCAGAAAAGTTGTTTTTATTTGTTTCCGTCATGGTCTTGGCGTTGCCTAGTTTTGCCTCATCAGACATTGATAGTAAATCGTCCCATTCTAGTTCATATTCTTCTTTTGGTAATACGCCGTTAAAAATCATCCAGTCAATTACGCTTTCGATCATTTCAGTCATCCAGTTTTCACGACGCGACTGAACAACAGACAAACTTGCAACCTCGTCCTGATCCCCGGCCAACTTGCCTGTTTGGTTGCCAAGTAGAATGCTTGATGAAATACCAACAGACGCAGCAAAGTCGTTCATTGAGTTGGTATTTGCGTTCTTGGGGTCTGTAAGCGTTGTTTGTAGTAAGTTGACGTCCATACCGGCCGCAACAAAGGCGCGTCTAAATGGGGTCCATATAAACGAATCAAACTGATCTTTTAGAGTAGCCAATATCGTCGTTTTCAACGATGAATTAGTAGTGTCGCTGATATTGAAAACAACTTTCATTGCGGCATTTTTATAAATACCTTCAGCCATACCGCCATTTATTTTCCGAAGGTCGACCAGATCATTGTAGCCTGATTCTAGTACGGGAACCCCAAATATACCGCCGTTATCTGAGCCTTCAGCAGCTATAACAATCCTAGTCCAATGGATTGAAATTGAAGCTTCAGAGCCTTTATTTCTTCCCCCGATATCACCAGTGTTTAATTGGTACATAACAGGAAGGCTAAAACGATCTGAATTTTGGTCCGTTTCGTATGAAGTAGGCGTTAATTGTGATTGATAAAGCGGAGTCATGCTAACTATGGCGCCAGATCCGTTAAGCGCAGCAGCAAGTGGTTGGTCTGACGTTAAGCCGTCCCGCACCCGAATATAAAGCCCTGCGTATTGACCGACGCGCTGGCGAGTATCTAACCCCTTCATTCGCTGCCAAAACTTTGTTTTCTTTACGACTTTTTTAAATTCAGACAAAAATGATTCTGAGGCGTCAATGGTTGGGGCTGTTTTAAATCCTGTCTCGACCGGCCATTCAATAGCTTTCTTGGCAACACCGAATCGCGAATACATATGGTAAAGCATAAAAAAGTCAACGATAGCTGGATAACCAAGATCAAGATAGACGTTATGATTATTGTCAGAAGCGTCATATTGGCCACCACCTCGATTATTTAATGGACCTCGAATAGTTGCGGTCAAGTCGTTTGCTTCAACCTTCGCTTCCAGTTCACTTATCTGATTAGTTAATACAGCAACGCTCTCTAGGTTGCTTTTATTACTTGTCCAAAATGCCATGATAAACCTCGGTATTAACCATTTGCGTCGATAGCTGAATTGAGTAAATCAAATAATGACCCACCACCTGATAATTCCAAAAGAACATAAACTGCGGCGTCGACCCTGTTTGGCGAACGACCATTTGACTTTTGGGTAACTGGATCAAAGTCTAACATTTCATCTTCTGTTTTGCCTAGACCGCCATTATGTCTAACCATTCCAAGCTCATATAGTGCCACTACAGGCTCCGCTCTTAAGGTCTTACCTTTCTTAGCGTGAACCCTAATTATCAGCCCCTTGAAGCCAGCATTGCGCAAGGTGTCTGCACACATATCACCGCCTTGGTTTGTTTCAATCAGAATAGCTTCAGCGTTGTGGTATTCGTATGCGTGCATAGCTGCCTCGGCCCATTCAGAAGGAGACCCCTTTCTGCTGTAGTCGGCATCCAGACTATATTTGCCACCCTCATATTCAGTACCTACGATGATGCCGTGCTCGTCCGATGTCTCATTATTAGTCGTTGCCGGGTCGATTGAGACAACCGATCGCATCGCCGTTTCTGGGTCAATATACTTGGCCCTTGCTGCTGAAATTGTTTTTTCGGTCCATAGCGCGGTTTCCTCGTCTCTCTTAATAGGCCTTTGCTGATACTGTGCAGCAAACTTTCGCCTGTGAGCACGCAATGCAGTCTCATGACTATCATTGTGTTTGAAGGACCAAAGCCATCCGTCAGGTAGGCTATGAGGGATGGGCAAGCCGTGCGTATACTCATCAGGGTATTCCTCGCTATTGTCAATTATTACCGGCAAACATAAATGGTGCCATTTCTCTCCAGATCCCCCACGAAGCAAAAAACCCGAAAGGTCGTTCCAGTGTATTCGCTGCATGATTAAAATTACTGGTACAGATTCAATTGCCACTCTTGACGATACGGTTTCGCCATAAGAGTTATTTACGTGTTCTCTAACTGTTTCGGAATATGCGTCATCAGGCTTGACAGGATCATCGATTAGCAACGCTCCACTAAACTTGTCAGGGTTCATGTGACCGGCGCGAAAGCCCGTTACCTGCCCACCTGAAGCTGTAGCGGTAATACCTCCGTTCTCTTTCGTGTGCCAAATTTTTTTTGAATCAGTATCGTTTTTTATTTTAAGAGGTGACATTGCCTGAAAATCGGAGTGGTTAACAATTTCCCGCGACGTTCCAGAGTTCAATAAAACTAATTTATCTGAATATGACAAATGAAGAAACCGAGCCATTGGGTTAATCAGCAATCCCCTTGCCATATAACCAATGGAGGCGAGTTCGGTTTTTGTGTAACCGGGGGGAACGTTAATGATTAAGCGAGAAATAAAATCAGGGTCACTGGGGGGAAGCATTGTTCTGTCAAGCGCCGACTGCATCACCTTATGATGGGCGCTGATAATCATCTTAGACGAAAATCGTTGCTTAAAAAAATACCGATTAAAATACAAGCCGTTTTCTTTGCATAGGTTCGCCCTAATAGCGGCGTTTGATATATCGGTTCGCGGGTTAACAGTCATCATCTTCCATTAATTTTTGTTGTCTCGCTGCATATTCATTTTGTGTGATAGAGACAACTTGAACCGGTTGATTAGCAACGCCACCAACATCGATTTGCTCAATATACCCTCTTTTCTTACCCTTGGTTTTCAGATAAAAAATAGTTGAAGAGGGAGTGTTGTTTCTTATTTGAACAAACAAACTACTTTCCGCAAAGTCCAAAGCTACGTCTTCAAGGCTCATTACAGCAGCCGCAAATTCAGCATCAGACGCTAAGTATTCGTAATACGTTGCACGACCAACCTTAGCCGCAAGACAAGCTGTAGTGACGATTCCCAGCGATCTTTCCATACATTTTAGTATTCGCTTTTTTGCCGATACCATTCGCGCTTGTGCTTTGGCTTCTTTTGTTTTCATTATCGTCACCTACTTAACTATTTTCTTTAACCATTGATTATAGATCTGATTTGATATTTGAGCGGTCATCACCGGAGGCACACTCATACCGATCAAATAATTAGGCTCAACTTTATTGAAATCGTAGTCAGTTGGGTAGGAACCTATCAAACAGCATTCTTTGTTTGTGATGCGGTTTGGATAATCATGTCTTATTGGAATTGAATCAGCCCCGGCACAAAGTGTTTGAGGTGTTTCTGGACCATTGACAAAAACAGCGTTAAATCTTTTGGCTACGCCTGTTTCTCGCTTATGAATATGACTAAGCGACCTGTCCGTTGGTTTTCTACGTGACCATAATTTTGTGGTTTCAACAGTTAGCTGTCGCCCCAGTTCGTCTGATTTTATGTCGTTATAAGTAATCGGCGTATCGTTAAAACTTAATGTGATTGGGGGAATATGAAAATCGTTCCTCAATCCAATAAAAAACACCCTTTCACGCCTTTGGGGCAATCCCATACTTGCACCATTTAACAAAAACACTTGTACCCGGTAACCAGCCTCTTCAAACAACTTCTTCATTTTCTTTGCATAAACTTTTGCATTTCCTTTAATTAACCCTTTGACGTTTTCCAGTAGCGCGACTTTTGGCTGCAGCTTTTTGATTGTGTCAATGTAAACGTATACTAAGTCATCAAGCTTTTGTTTGGTTTGCCCTTCTCTAAACTGTTTGTTTTTCCCCCAATCGTCTTCTCTGTTTCCAGACATTGAGAAGCTACTGCAGGGAGGAGAACCGTCAAGCATATCCAAGTTATAGAGTTCTTCCGGTAAATCGTCCCGGTCATTGAATCGCCGTATATCATCAACATAAAGATATTTTGGGTTATGGTTGGTTTTATAAATATCAGCCACTTGTGGGTCTATCTCGACACCACCAAGATGATTAAATCCCGCGAGCTTATAGCCCATCGTCGACCCGCCACCACAAATGAAGGTTCCGAATACACTGCAGCCATGTTTTTTAATGCCGCTTGAGGGATAGCCATCTGATAGCGTCCATTCATAAGGAAATAGACTCATAGCTCCAATACCGCCAATAAAGCCTCTTCAGGACTATCGCCGAACTCATTGAGCTTGGTTCTTACCGCCTCATAATCATCACTGCTAAACGTAAATTTCAAAATCATTTCATCACCGAAGTCATCAATATCAAGTTCTTTGTTTTTATCACCAAAGCCAGACAAATCGGCGAAACCTAAAATATTGTCTGTGAATTTCTCTTCAAATCCAAGCGTATTAATATTAAAACTGCCCTCATGTAAAGACAATAACTCGCTTTTCAACATGTCGAAGTCCCAACCTGAGTTCAACGCTATCTGGTTGTCAGCGATCATATACGCTCGTTTCTGCTTTTCCGTTAGACCGGTTAGAACAACCGCGGGGACTGTTTCCATTTCAAGCATTTTTGCCGCTTGTAACCTGCCGTGTCCCGCTATGAGACAACCTTTTTCGTCTACGAGTAATGGATTGGCAAAGCCAAACTCCTTGATACTCGCGACTATTTGCTCAACCTGCTTATCTGAATGAGTGCGAGCGTTGTAAGCACTGGGTTCAATATCCAAAACGTTAATTTCTTTCTGTTCGTAGTGTTTAATCATTCCAATCTCCAATAGTTTTTCTTCGGTGCACGGCGTCACGAACAGACAAGCGACCACGAACGGTCTTCCATCGGTCCCGTAATGTGTCGACGTGAATGTTTTCTAGTTTAGCGAATTGCTTTCGATTGATACCAAGCTCTTGCTTGATAAATTTGGATAATGAGGAGGGTATTTCTGCTTTCATGAATTTGATAATAGGGGAATATCTCCCCCATTGTCAATGTGTGCCAGATAGCTGCCTGTCGTAAATGTACACGATGCTGGTGGCATTATAAATAAAACCGCCTGCTGTTACTCCATCAACAGAAACTGTTACCTTGTCGCCATCGTCGCCAAGCGAGACGTTTCCAGCGACTACAGTTTGGTAGTTTCCGTCAGATGCTACGACATAAGGCATGGCCTGAGCATTAACCAAAACAACGCCACCAGCATCGGTAATGGTGACGGTGACGGTCGCTGCATTCTCAAACACTTGAGATATTTTGTTAAATAACCCCGTTAGAGTAATGCAATTGCCGTTTAAGTTTAAAATGGAAGCCATGCTTATTGCATCGCAACGTAAGTGTCGTCAACTTGCATTGGAGTATGCCCAGCTACTCGCACGCCAACTTCTTCGGTCGCGGTACACTTAGCCCAGCCAGCGTTGATATACTGGTCTGCTTCACCTTTAGCAAACGAGTGAATATCACCGGCCTCAAATTCCAATCTACCGATTTTGACAGGCTCCAAGAAAGTGATTTGTCTTTTTTCAGTCATGATCTTTTCCTTATGTTGGGTCAGCAATTTCTAGTTTAAATGTACCGATATCAACAGTACCGCCAGACGTTAATAGTTGTGACGTGTTGGTCGTTACCGCCTTTAAAAGAGTGCCAGCCAAATTAGTTATAGCAACGTGAGTGGCTGTTCCTGTTGCGTCGATAGTTACCGCGCTTTGCTGGGCAACTGTTGACTTTCTTCCATTGGTATCGCCGTTAGCAATAACAAAGTCACCAGCAACAACACCGGTTGAAATAGCCAACTTGAAGGTTGACGTGGCCTCCGCATAGGTTGTCGGTTCTGCACTGCAAACGCTGATTTGGTCGCCTACAAATACAGCTAGGGAACCGTCTAAAACTGCATCACTTAATGATTTACCCATTTTTTACACCTTAATTGATTGTTACTGTTCCATCCAAAAGAGTGATTATTGTAGCACTTCCACCGAGAACCGGCTGAATAGTTACAATTCCACTTAATAACGAGGCGATAACGACTTCCCCGTTTAAGCATCCTACTATCGAAGATGCCAAGCTTACGTTTGATAATAAGGTACCCAAGCTCATACCGTCAACCAACAGGGCGCTGTGCTGGTTTAGTGTTGGCAATGACAAGGTATAACCTGAAGCCATATCGTTCACTGGTACGGCAGGAAAGCTGACTATTGAGGGACTAGATAAAACAGTACCAGAAGACATTGCCTGAACTGCCAAAACATACGCTTGCTGTAGCAAAGGCTCCGTCAGAACAACGCCAGAACTCATATCATTGGGGTTAAGTGTTCCCGCGCTAGATAGCGTCACGTTGCTCAATGACGTGTCTATTAGCATGGCATTAACCACAAGAATATTGTGTTGGGTTAAACCGGCTTCAGATAATTGAGTTGCAACACTTAGATTTTCAGTAGCTATTACACCGGCCACCGACAACGACGGAGAACTTAATACCGATCCAACATCAAGGCTATTGACCGATAAAATGTTGTGCTGGATTAAGCTCGGTTGAGACAAAACAGTTGCTACATTAATCGAATCAACGCCAAGCACTGCATGCTGTAAAATCGACGACTGCGATAACTCTGTTGAAGAGGATAGCGAGTTGACAGTAATGGAAGCATTTTCAATTAAAGCCGGTGAACTCAATACAGTTGATAAATCTAAGTTATCGACCGTCACAACATTATGCTGAACGATCGCCGGTTGTGACAATTCAACATCGATGTTTAAGCTGTCAATTGATAAAACGTTGTGCTCAGTAATATTTGGAGAGCTTAAAGCCATATCAACATTTAAATCATCAGTTGATAAAACGCTATGCTCAGTGATACTCGGTAAGCCAAGCGCAG
>TARA_R110000851_G_scaffold8011_2_pt1 | contig 37519 bp, 70 predicted proteins | sample TARA_R110000851 | Tara Oceans TARA_R110000851 (sample SAMEA4397627) | marine metagenome | biome: Polar Biome; feature: [DCM] deep chlorophyll maximum layer (ENVO:01000326); material: water (ENVO:00002006), including particulate matter (ENVO:01000060) such as... | depth 17 m
AGATATAACGGAATTTACTACCATTGAAGAAATAAAAGAATACAAAGGTTTAGATACTGAAAGAAAAACTAAAACAATTAAAAACGGAATTATTTTAATTGATAACGATGAACAAATTGAATACTACTTTAAAAAAGTTTCTCCAAACGAATATGAGTTTGACTATGAAGAAGAAATTGAAGAATTTGATTTTGCTAAAGGTGGTAAATTAAAAAACTTATCTGATAAAGAATTAGTTGATAGAGTTAATAGTTTATATGCAAGAGGTAAAAATGATGATGATGAGGTAGCAGAGTTGTTTAAAAGAAGTAAAGAGAAAGGTTTTAAGGTTAATCCTAAATATGACACCTATGAAATAGAATATGCAAAGGGTGGAATGATGCAAGGATATAATGATAGAGCAGATGAGGGATTAGGAAATCGTAACGGCAGAGGTTCAAATCATAAGCAAAATTATAAAGATAGGAGGGATGAAATGAAGGGAGAGAATAGGGCATCTGGTAATAAAACTTATGGAATGTTTGCTAAAGGTGGAATGACAATTTCTAAAATAAAAGAATTATCATCTGAAACATCCCCTTATTTCTTTGATAGAAAAAGTATGAAAATGTTTGGTCAAACTATGAGGGACTTTAAAGTTAGAAAAATGAATGATGGTAGGTATAAAATTTCAGCACCAAGTTATATGACAAGTTATAGAACTGGAGAGAGAAAAAAGATGGGAGATACAATAAGATACTTTAATACGGATAATAATAAATTAGAATTAAGATAATGAAAATAGTATATAAATTTTATTATATTTGCAAAACCATAAACCAATAAACTATGTCAGAAGCAATAGATTTAAAAGAATTACCACACCAATTTTTACTTAAAAAATACGCTATTAATAAAAATGCTTTATCTAAAGATACTAAGCAATTAATAGCTGATTTAGAGAAAACAATTCGTTTAGTTGCTATTAATAGCAAGAAAAAAGGTAATATCAATCTCACTCCAGCCACTCAACAAAAAATATCAACATACGATAGATATATTTGCGAGGGTATTTATGATTATATAGAAGATGAAGAAAAAGAAGATAATATCATAGAATTAGAGGATGATATGCAAGACAAAAGAGAGGTAGTAGAGGATAAAATGGAAGATGCTCATAATGAAGCAGTTGACCAGTCAGACTTATCTGAAAATGCACAAGAAGAAGCTACAAAAGAAAATAAGACAGAAGAAAAAAACTTTAAAGATGTTATAATTGAAGATAAAGATAATAAATTTCAAGGTGGAAATTTAGAAGGTGTATCTAAAGATAATATCAAAGATAATTCTGTTGAAGTTAAAAAAGAAACAATTTTAGAACCAGAACCAAAAAAAGATGATGATATAGTTTTAGGTTTTTGGGACTTTAAATAAAAGCATACTACTAAATTTGTATTTAGGTAACATCCCGTTTTTTTACGGCAGTATTTTTTCGCCCTATTGTAAAAGTTGAGATTAACTCCTTTTCAATAGGGCTTTTTATTTTAAAAAATGATTAAAGAAGAAACATTACATTTATCAATTTGTAGATATATAAAATTTGCTTATCCAAAGGTTTTATTTACATCTGAAAGTAGTGGTTTAAGAGTATCTATTAATCAAGCTAAGAAGTTAAAAGATATGCGTAGTTGTTCTGGTCTGCCAGATATTATGATATTTGAGCCACGAAAACATAAATTAGGTATGTTTTTAGAAATAAAAAAAGAAGGTACAAAAATATATTGTAAAGATGGAAAATTAAGGAAAGATGCTCACTTAAACAAGCAAGAAGAAATTTTACATAGACTTAAAGACAGAGGTTATTTTGCAGAGTTTGTTGTTGGCTTTGATAATGCAAAAGCAATTATTGACTGGTATTTATCTTAATAAAATTGTTAATAAGTATAATTAAACCTATTTATATTCAATAATTATATTCCTAAATTTGTTGAAATTTTATCTATATGCCTAAATCAAACTCTACTACTCTTGTTGAAGAACTTTTAAAAACTATTGAAAGGGTTGGTATAAGGAAAACTATTGAAAGGTTAAAAGAAACTACTCATCAATTAAATAGCGTTCAAGTATTACAAGAATTTATTATTAATAAAGGATGCTATCATTTTGAAATATCTAAACACCTTTTATTAAACGGAAGAAAAAATTTAAACAATAGAACTAATGCACTTGGAGTTTGTTGTCTATTGATAAGTAGATATTGTAAAATTCCTCAAACAGAGATTGCTAAAATTGTCCGTAAAGATAACTCTAATGTAAATAAGTATATAAAGAAGTTTGGTAATTTAGACCCAAATTTCAAAGAAGATTTAAAAATAATAAACATAATTGAAATTATGGATGCTGAAATAACCGACTTTTCTAATGAATTAAATATAAAATAAAATGGCTAAACGAGGGCGACCAAAAAAAAATGTAGATGTAGAAAATAAAACATCTGAAAAAATAGAAATTACCCCAGAGGAAAATACTATTGAAGAAGTAACACCAGAAAAAGTAGAAGAAGAAGTAGCACCAGAAAAAAGTGAACCAGTACAACCTTTTGGTAGTTATGAAGATTTAGTAAGAAATAACCCACCAGATAGCGATGTTGTTGGAGAGGGTACTTTACCAGATTATAACCCATTTTCTCAAAGTGTTGTTGAAAGAGAATATAGCACACCAGAAATTGCAAGTGGAGTTATAGAGGATATAAAAGAACCTCAATTTATACCACCAAGTTATGATGATTTAGTAAATAGTAATGCAGAGGAACAAGCCGAACAAGATGGAGTTAATGATAGTCCTTTTGATAACCCAAACCCAGCAATAAATGATTTAGATGGAAAGGATAAAAAAGTAGCTTGTGAAAGTTTAGTAGATACATTTTTAGATGGCTACGAACAATTACATAGATACGCCCAGCATATAGTAAAAGTTGATGAAGATGAATTATTGCAAAGACACCAAGCTGGTAAAATTGATTTATATGAAAAAATACCTTTAGATGAAAATGGAAAGGAAATTAGCGTAAAAGAGTTTGTCCAGCAATATAATGAGCAAGGACAAGAAGCACTACAATACGATAAAGAGTTTGGCTTTAAAGTTAAACCAGCTATGATAAGGGTCTTTATGAAAAAGGGCTGGGGTATGACTGATGAGCAGTTTTTGATGTATATGTTTGGTAGGGATATTGCAGTTAAAGTAGGAATAATGTATCAGCTTAAAAATACAATAAATAGTACACTTGAAACTTTAGAAAAAGAACATAAAAAAAGCAAAAGGCAAGGAGGAACAACAACACCAGAACCACCAGTTTATGAAACTGAAAATTATGAAGAAGAAGAAGATGATGGATATGATGATGATGAAGGATATGATGATGATGATGGATATGAAGATGTAGAAGAAGTACCTAACGATACACCACCTAAAGATGATGGATTACTTAAACCTTTAACAGAGGAAGAAGATTTTGAAGATTTGACCGAAAGTTATAATAAGGGCTTACATATTAATATGCCAGATAAGAAATCTAAAACTATTTTACCCAAAGAAGTTAGATAATGAATAAAGAGGAAATAAAAAAAAGAAATAGGTTAGTACCTAAAATTGTAATTGGAATACCTACTTATGAAGGTAAAAATTATTGCTTACATCAGTTTTTAGATAATATAAGTAAATTTAGTTATCCAAAAGACAGAATAGAATTGTTTATTGCCGATAATTCTAAAGATAATAAAAATGCTTTAATGATAAATAAAAAGTATGGCATAAAAACTTTTTGGAAGGATTATACTGGTGCATCAGTTTTTGAAAAATTAGCAGATAGCCATAACCAAATAAGAAGATTTTTTTTAGAAAGTAATGCAGACTATTTATTTCATTTAGAAAGTGATGTATTTCCTCCATCAGATATAATAGAGCAATTATTGTGGTGCAGAAAACCTATTGTTAATGGATTATATATGATTTTAGATGGTGCAAAAAGAGAATTGTGTCAGCGTTTAGATGATAGATTTTTAGAAAGTGCAAAAGTAGTAGGAGGTAATCTTGCTTTAGGTCATTTTTGGCATAGTTATATATCTGGTAATGTTGAAAAATGTGATATTGCTGGAATAGGATGTTGCCTTATGAAAAGAAAAGTTATGCAGAATTTTGAATTTAGATATGATGATGAAAATATGTTTCCACCAGATAGTTATTTTGCGTTAGATTTAAAGGCAAAAGGAGTGCAAAATTATACTCATACTGGAATGGTATGTTTTCATTGGAATAGAGAAGATTGGGGTAGGCATTTTGACCTAATAGAATATAACAAATCAGAATAATAATCAACAAATAATAAATTATGAAAAAGACAGACTTAACAGACATACAAGGCAAACTTATAGCCGAGCAACAAAGAGAAAAATTAAAAGCAACTATAAAGGCAGAACCTTTACCGAAAAGAGATTTTCCTACTATGATAGCCCACGATAAATTATATATTGATGCTTTAAGCCAAGAATTAGAGCATAGGGTTATTAAGTTAGAAATAATGAGTGAAAAATGCCAGTTAGTTCCTAAGACAAAACAAGGAGTTATTGATAATATAGATTTGCTTACTGATTTTAGTATTGGACAAAGAGAAATGTACGAAATTAAAGGTAAATTAAATACTATAAAAGCATTAGTATTAGATAAAGAAAACCATTATCAAGGGGTTTTTCTACCTCAATACCAGTTAGAGTTAAACAATAGCAATAAACACTTTAAAAGTATGCTTAAAGAAGCAAAAGAAATTATTGAAAAGAAGGAAGATAAATTTTTTGATGTAATAAAAGATAAAATTCGTATTGAGATTGAAGTGTATGATGAAGTAACAGAAGAAACAACGCCATCGGAAGAAAGAAATTTACACTTATACAAACCTTTAAAAAGATTAGTTGGTCATTATAGAAAATTAGAAAAGACTTTTAATGAAAAAGATAAATATAAATAAGATGCAAAAAGAGTATGATTTTTTTAATCAATTTCAGTTAAATTTATATTCTGAATTTGGTACAATGATTGATAAGTTAAAAGTATATCCGAATTTTTGGACTACTTGTACTTTGAAAGGTCAAAGGAATTTTCATAGTTTATACTCGCATAATTATTATATTGAATACGCTAAAAGGTTTAAGAATAAAAGACATACTGCATTAAAAGTTTTAGAAATAGGAGTTTTTCAAGGTTTTTCAATAAAATTATGGGAGGAATACTTTAGTAAAGCAGATATTTATGGTATTGATATTAATTTAAAAACTAAGCATAATGGAATTACACCAGTAGAATTATTAAAAGACAAAAAGAGAGTACACCTTTTTGAATTTGATGCAACAAAAAAAGAAAATATAGATAAGTTTGTTGAGGAAAATGGTGGAGATTTTGATATTATTATTGATGATGGTAGCCATTATGGAGAACACCAGATATTATTTTCATTACTATTTAAACCCTTACTTAAAAAAGATGGTATTATGGTTATTGAAGATGTAGGACTTTTTTATGGTGCTGATTATGAAGAATATACATTTTTAGAGTATAAAGAAGATGATACAAAGGATATAGAATTTGGAAATGAAAAAAAATGGGGTATGCCTTTGTTTGAATACTTTATGCAAAACTATCATAAAATTAAAAATGATAAAGAACATAAATTACATAAAATAGTAAAAACTTTAGATGTTAAAGTTTTAGATGAATTTAAGCAAGACTGGATAGAACCTATTAATTATCATATTGAATTAGATGATGTTAATATAAATAATGATAATTTTATTAATGAATTAAATGGAAATTCTAAAATGTGCTTTTTAACTTATAAAAAATAAAATGAAATTAGGAATATCATATAATATATTTGATGGAGAAGAAATGCTACCTTTTTCAATTAATAATTTAAGACCATTTGCTCATCATATATCAGTTGTATATCAGACTACATCTAATTATGGAAATGCTTGTAACCCTAAACTTGTTGAAAAACTGGAAATGCTTTTAGGTTATGGTTTAATTGATAAGTTATTTTTATTTGAGCCAGAAATAAGATATGAAAAAAACGGCAAAGATATAAGTTGGAAAAGTGGTATGTATAACGAGCAACAAAAAAGAGAAATAGGTTTAAAAATAAGTAGAGCAAATGATTGTGATGCTTTTCTTTCACTTGATTGCGATGAATTATACGACCCAAAAGAATTTAAGTTTGCTATGGATGAATTTGAAAAAGGAGGTTTTGATACTTCCTTTACTAAGATATTAACTTATTACAAGTTACCTACTATGCAATTAGACCCACCAGAAGAATACTATGCACCTTTGTTTTATAAAATAAAAACAAATACTAAATATGAATTTTTGGATGATTACCCAGTAAAAATAGATAGAACAAGAATGGTTAAAGCTGGACATACAAGAGTTTTTACAAGAAAAGAAATACAAATGTATCATTATGCTTATGTACGCCATAACTTAAAGAGCAAAGTAAAAAATTCTTCTGCACAATCAGATGTTGCAACTGGAGATTTATTTATTTCATTTTTTGATAAGTGGAATAAAGCAGAAGATAATGCACAATTAATAGATGGTAGAAGATATGGATTGATACAAGTGGAAAATAAATTTAAAATAAAAATATGAGAGAAGCATTATTAGGCGTTGCCGTTGGTAAAAAAGGTATAGGTAAAACTTATACAACTTTACAATTAATAGGAAGTTATATTAAGGGAGGTTTAGATATGAAACCTCGTAGAGCATTAATAATTGATGTTAATGATGAGTTTGAAAGTGTGGCTGCAATTAGTTCAAAAGATGTTGCATTATTTTCACATCATCCTAAAATTGAATGTAGAAGAATAAGACCCTTTAATGCAGATGGCAGTAAAATGACTTTAGATGATGTTGCAGAAGTCCTCTGGGATGTTTTAAAAGATTATAGAGGAGGTTTATTATTAATTGAGGATATTAATAAATATATTGGCGATAATCTACCGAATGATTTAATTGGTGCTTTGTGTACTAACAGACATTCTAATTTAGATATTATATTACATTTTCAAAGTATAGGTAGAATAAGTCCTAAAATATGGCAAAATTTTAATTGGTTAAGATTTCATAAAAATACAGATGGAGTAGATAGACATAAAAAGAAATTTGAAGAAAAATGGGAAGCGTTTAAAATTTGTGAGATTTTAGTTAATAGTCAATACTTTTCTGGCAATAAATACTTTTACTTAACTTATGATGCTGATGAAGAAAAAATAAAAGGTAATTTTTCACAAAAAATGATGGATGAAGCAATAAACGAATATATTGCAACTAACTACTCTAAAAAGATAAGCCCACTTTTAAATATAAGGGATGAAAAAGGTAAAAAAAGCTATACAATTCCAACTGCAACTAAAAAAGTAAAAGACCAGTTAAAAAGTATGTATTTATAAACTTTTTCAAATCTTTTTCAATCTTTAACTATCTGTAATTCAGTTAGTTACAATAAATTCAAACCATATAATATTATACTTATTTACAATTATTATTGTATTTAAGTCAAACTTGTGCATATATTTTCTTTATGTTTGTGCCGATTAAACTCCCACCTTTGTAGGTGAGAAAAGTATAACCAAAAAAAACTTATATTATGGATAGTAATGTAAAAACGATGTTATGGAGTGTAGGGTCTTTAGTAGTTGCGGCAACAATCTTTGTTAAGTTTGTTTACCCAAAAATTAAAGCTAAACCTTCCAGTTCAGCAGAGTAATAGTACGCTAATTTGTATTAGCCGAATATATATTTTGCACTAAAAACTCTTAAATGAGGTAGTATAACTGCTATTTTAATAGCAAAACTTTACAGATAGTCTGTAATTTTAAAATTTTTAAACAAATAAAATAGATATAAAATGGATTTAAGAAATTATTTCGTTGAAGCCCAAGAGGAAATCAACAACGAGTTCTTTAACTATGATGGAGATGATGATTATGGAGATGATTATGATAGCTATGATGGAGATGAGGATGAAATGATGGATGATGAAGATTATGGAGATTTTGATGGCGATGATGATGATAGTTTTGATATGGCGACTGGAGGTAACTCTGCACCTACATCACAACCCTACATCGTTAATGTTAGAAACTCGCTGACTGGTTCAATGCCAGCAGTTACTATTTTAGGGTCTTATAATGCACTTGCAAATATAGGAAGTACAACACCTACGGCATCGCCAGGTATTTCACCTACGTTTGGTAATCCATTAGGAACATCAATCACGATGGGAATTTCTGGTATTTCTTACGCTGAGTTTTTATACCAAGCGATGAACAAGCCGTTTGTCGTTGGTCTTACTTACTATCAAGCATCTGGTACATTAGCTGGTTCACAAATTTTGGAAACTTTGACACTTATACAAAAAGATGTTAATGGTAATGTTTCTCAAAAAACACTTGTGCCAACGGTAGACCCATACCAACAACAAACTACGGTAGTTGCTATCAAATTCTCTTACAAGATTGATGGCTTTACAAGTATAGTAGTAGCAAATGTATTAGGTTCTACAACTGCTAAATTATACTTTTACCCAGCAGAAACTTCTTCGGTAGCGAGGACTTTAACTGGTCGTAAGGTTGTAGCTGGATATGGAAACCCTAACATAGTTAAATCTGAAAAATTACAATTATCTTCAAGGTCTTTACGAGCATTAGCTGGTAGAAGAAGAAGAAGAAGTCGTAGAAGAAGAAGATAGTAATATCTTTTTTGTTCATTCAGAACGAAAGTATTAGATAAATCAATTACGATTTGTCCTACCGATTTAGGTAGTCTTTCATAAAGGAAAGGGGTTAGTATCTTGCTATTAGTGAGCAACTACCCCCTTTTCTTTTTTTAAAAAAAATTATGGATATAAATATGAACGATAACGCTTTTGATGATTTTCATAAAGCACAAAATAGGAGGAGAAAAAAAATACATTATAGACCAAAAATGTATAAAAGAAATATGCGAAAAAGAGATAAGATAACCATATACGATTATTTGGCTCAAAGAGTTCCAGCAGATGCTTCTTTTACAATTAATAAATTTGGTAGATATAGAAGGGCAAGAAATAGTAGGGAATTAGCTGGTCAATTAAAAGATTTTATAAGAACCTTTGGAGAAAAAGGACTTAATGAATTAGCAAAGATACACCCAGATAAAAAATTATTGGGAATGAATTGTGAAGGATGCAGATTGTCAGCAAATAAAAGAAATTACAAGGATGAACAAATGCAAATGTTTATCCAGCAACAGAAGATGTTTAATGCAACTGGAGGAGGAAACAAAGAGGTAGATAAAAAAAATGTTGATGAAGGTTCTAAGACACTTATGTATAGTGGTTTCTTATTACTTGCTTTAGCGATAGTATTAAAAAAATAAAAAATAAAATTATGATGTACGAATTTTCAAATTTCACACACAATTATATGAACGCTGATGGAGATGTTAAAGGCAAGATGGCTTTATCACAATTTGCAAAATTATTAGGTAACTCTCCTAAAACTATTGAAACTGCAATTTTTGATGCTGATATTCCAATTAAATCTGGTGCTTCTAAAGATGAAATGATTGCTATTATTAAAAGTAATATGAAAAATGTTAAGTTAAGGCGACATTTAGGAACATTAATAGTGGCACAAGCAGAGGTAGATGGAGATAATTTAAACCTTTTCGGTAAAAAAGCAGATGGTTCACAAAGGAGTGGAAGTGCTTTATTTGGAAAAATAGGTAAAGGTATTGGAGGTATATTTAAAAGAAAAGGTGCTAAGTCCCCAGATGGTAGTGGAACAACAACTGGTGGAGGTACTGAAAAAAGAGGTTTTTTTGGTAATCTTTTTGGTAAAAGACCAAACAACCCAGATGGTACAAAACAAAAAAGTGCTTTCGGTAGTTGGTTTTCAAATAATTCTGGTGCTATTGCAGATGTTGGAGGTAGTTTATTAGGCAATTTATTTGGAGGTGGGGATAAAAGTGCAAGTACACAAGCAAATAATTATGGTACTGGAAATAATAATGATGGAGGTGGAAATCAAAATCAAGGAGGTGGAAATCAACAAGGTGGTGGAATGAAGAAAAAAATATTAATTGGAGTTGGAATTTTAGGAGTTCTTGGCTTAGTTATATTTTTAGTAAAAAGAAAATAAGAAGTGCGTAAAAGTTTACGAAAAAAACTTGCTAAAGATGTTGATGTATTAAAAGATGTAGGAGAGAAAAATTTAGCAGATAAAGTAAAAAAAAATTGGACTAACAACATTAAGGGTGCAATAATTGGTGGAGGTGCTGGAGTAATAATAGCATTAAAAACTGGTAAAAACCCTTTAACTTTAGGCGTTATTGGGCTAATTGTAGGAAGAATAATTTTTAATTTTAATAATAAAAAGTAATAAGATATGACTGCAAACCAAAAGTACAAAGAGAGTAAATCTGAATTGCCCTTTAAAGAGTGGCTAAAACAAGAACAAGATAGTGGGATATTAGCCGACCATCAAACAATGTTCAATGCTACTGGGGATGAAATAGAAGAATTAGAAGCAGAGGTTATGCCTACGCCAATTAAAAAGAGTAAAAGTAGTATGGTAGGGGTAAATATGATGGGATTAATAGGAGTAAGTTTATTAGTTTATGGTATTAGCCAGATGAATAAAAATTAAGAATGAAAACTTGTGATAGAAAGAATTAAGTGTGGAAAGCAACCTTTAGCAATAGAATTAATTATAGCGACAAGGAGGAAAACTAAAATTTGGATAAAAGTTGCTGACCGAAATAAAAAAAACACTTTTTATTTTACAAGGTTTGCAGATATAGATGGAAAAAGAAGGTTTGTAATAAATATGCCTATATCCCCAGAAGTTGCTGATGTAATAGTATATAGTGCAAAAAGAGGTTTAGTAAGAAAAGATAGTTCTTTCAGAGTTTTGAAAATAAAGAAAATACCATTAGTGGTAAATTCTTTAAAAAAGTTAAGTAAAAAAACTCTATCTTTTGTAAAGTTTGCAGAAGAATTTTGTAATGAGTGTGGTTATCTTCCAGCAAGTGTAAATGGAGATACATATAGAAGTAATAACGGCAAGTTTAGAATTGATTACTTTGATGTGATAAGGACAAGTGGTACTGATAAAGAATTAGGTACACCAGCAAGAATTTCACAACTTACTGGTAAAATTGAAGTGTCAGCAAAAGCGTTTAGAAAATATACTATCCCTATGCGTATGGCTATTTTAATGCACGAATACTCTCACTATTACGAAAATGAAGTGCCAAGTGATGAAAGTGAAGCAGATATAAATGGATTGAAAATTTATTTTTCAAGGGGTTATCCAAAAATATCAGCTTATAATGTTTTTTTAAATGTATTTAAAAGAAGTCCATCGGTACAAAACAAAAATAGGTTTGATAAGTTAGATAGTTTTATTAGAGAATATACAGAAAACGAAAATAAATTAGATGAGTAATAATAATAGTTCAGCATTAAGTATAATACCACCTCAAGCGTGGTTTTACATTATTGGAATACCAGTTGTTATTGGAGGTGCATATTTTTTAGTAGCAAGACCAGTTTTAAAGAAACTTAATGTTATTAAGACAAAGGAAGATGAAATTGCAGATAATACTTGGAATACTATAAAATTACAACCTTTTTGGACTGCTAATTATTATAAAACTTATAGTGGAGATACTATTGACCAAACAGAAGCAAGTAATTATGCAAAAGAATTGAACGAAGCTATGAAAGGTGGAGGTTGGGACTTAGGATGGGGTACAGATGAAGCAAAAATATTAGGAGTTTTTGGTTCTTTAGGAAGTAAAGGAAATATAAGTAAAGTAGCAGAAGCATATAATATAAGGCATAATGCAGATTTATTAGCCCATTTAGAAGATGAATTAGATACAGAAGATTTATTAGGTATTGCACAAAAAATTAGCGTTTACTCAAGTTAAATATGGATAAGAATAATATAATAAAATATGTTAAAATAGGGGTCTTTATAGGGGGTTCATTTTTGTTGATTAGGTTTGTTATAAAACAAATAAAATTAAAGAAATTTAATAAAATGTTTGGAAATTTTAAAACTATAACTGATAACAATAAAGGAAATACTGGAGGGGTTACTTTACCAAAAGATAGTCAAAGTAATTCTTGGTCGCCCAGAGCAAGTGCAGAAGCCGTAAGAGATAGTATGAAAGGTTGGGGAACAGATGAAACAAAACTATTTAATACTTTAGATGCTTTAAATTCAGAACAATTAGTACAAGTAAGGTCTTATTTTAACACATATTTTGCAGATGGAGATACTTTATTTCAATGGTTTGAGGATGATTTAGGTTCTTCTGATGTTTCAAGGGCAAAAGGATATTTTACTGGATAAAAATAATAAACAATAATAAAATAAATAATTAACTAAATTAAATAATAATGGCTACAAGACAAGAATTAGATATGAGAAAAGCAAAGCGTATAGTAAAGCGTATTGCATTAAGATTTGATATTTCTCCAGAAGATGCAAAGCGTTTTTACTTTGACAGAAAGGAGAGTAGATTAAATGGAGTAAACTTACCATTTTACAAATGGAAAAAGAAAAACTTAAACTTTGCAGAAACACCAGATGGTAACGATGTAGAAACTGGAGATTTTGATAATTTCTTATCAAGGAAAGGAAGAAGAAGAATAAGAAGAAAACTAAGAAGGGTTAAGGATAGAGTTAGAGGAATTGCAAGAGGAGGTGTCAGAAGATTGCGACCAAGTAATGTTTTAAAAGGACTGGGAGGTATCGGAGGAATGATGAAAAGAAGGGTAAGAAAAGTAAGAAGGCATAAAGGTTTACTTAGAAAATTAGCAAACCCATTATTTATGGCTAACCCAAGAAATGCAAGAAGAATAGCAAGAAAAGTTAAAAGAATGGCTATCGGTATAAAAAGAAATGATGATAGATTAATTAGATATAAGAAAAGAGCAATTCAAAATGCTGGAAATTATGGATATGCAAACCCTCGTTATGAAAATTTTGATAATTCAGATGATACATTTTTAGGATATGATGATAACAATGGTTATGATTATGCAGATGGTTCTACAAAAACAAGTTTGATGGATAAAATTAAGAAAAATAAATGGTTAGTTGTAGGAGGTTTGGCTGCATTTTTATTCTTAACTCCAATGGGTAAAAAATTAATGAAAGGATAATCTTAAAACTAAAATTATGAAGCAGAAACAAGCGTTAATGATAGGAGGAGGTATTCTTATTCTCGGAGTTGGCTTTTTCATATACAAAAAGATAAAAGCTAAAAAAAATATGCAAAAGTATGGTATGGGTGATGATATTGGATTAAATAATACACCATATAATGATAATAATAATAATTCTTCAAATTCTTCAAATTCTTCAAATTCAAATAGTTGAAATAGTTCAAGTAATTTTAATCCTCGTTCGGCAGCTTCATCTTTAAAAGATGCACTTGGTGGCTGGGGTACAGATGAAGATAAATTTTTTGATACTGCAAATAACTTAAATGATGAGCAGAAAAAAGAAGTTGTAAATTACTTTAATACTAATTATGGAGATTTAAAAGATTGGATAGAAGGAGATTTTTCTGGTTCAGATGAAAAAAGGGCTTTAAGAGTAATGGGTTTATAAAAAAAAATTATGAATAAAAAATTAAAAATAGGATTAAGCATTTTAGCATTTGGTGTTACGGCAACTGCTGGTTTCTTAATATATAAAAGATTAAAAAAGAAAAAGGCAGAAAAGTTAATTAGTACAACTTTTACACCAGAGAGAAAAGATGAAATTGCAGCCAATCCTACTTCTGTTAATAACCCTCCAAAAATAGAGGAAATTGCCGTTGTTATAGCAAATACTCCTTATACTGCAATTCTTAAAAATAAGTCTGAGGGAGATGATTTTAGAAATTGGGTAAATGATAATTATTCTGATTATGCAAAACAAATAGATTTAGATAGGAGTGGTTCATATAATAATTCTTTTGTAGAAAAGGCGTGGAAAAAGTATGGTGCAGAGTATTCACAAAGCAATAGTCGTGCATTACAACAAGTTTCTGCTTTAGTAAATAAAGCATCTTCTAAAGTGGTAGATACGGCAGATAATATATTTTCTCCTATTACAGATGCACTATTAGGGAAAGTACAAGTACCTTCTACATCTGGTTTTACTGCTGAAAATTCTGCATTGAATTTATATAATTCTATGAAGGGTTGGGGTACAAATGAAAAATTATTTTTCTCTACATTAGAACCTTTAAATAATATAGATAAAAAAGCAACAATAGAGTTTTATAATAAAAATTACACTAACTTAGAAACTATGGTAAGAAGTGAATTTAGTGGCTCTGATTTAAAGAAGGCATTAACATTAATAAAATACTAAAAAATGGCTGAAACAATAGGAAGTAACAAAATGATATGGGCGTTGTTAATAGGTGGCGTTGGATATTACTTATGGAAAAAAAATAAAGATAAACAAGCACAAATGTTATCTGCTATGAACAGAGGTTCTGCACCAGAACAAAAAAAAGCTGGAGGTTTTGGAGGTGGTGGTGGAGGTTCTGCACCAATTACACCTACAACTCCTATAATAGCTGGTACTCAAACATCTGGTAATAATAATAGTGGTACACCAGAAATAAATATAGACATTCAAACTCCTACTTCTTCTGGTAATCCAGCTTGGCAAACAGACCCAGATTTGCAACCAGCCGATGCTGTTGCTGGCGTATTAAGTAGTGGTTCTTCATCTGGTGCATCATCTGGTGGTGGTGTGTTAAGTTCTGGTTCAAGTGGTGGTGGAATTTCAACTGGTAGTGGTTCTTCATCTGGTGCATCATCTGGTGGTGGAGTATCAACTGGTGGTGGAGTATCAACTGGTGGTGGCGTTATAACTTCTGGTTCTTCTGCTGGTACTTCTGCACCAGCTAATACTACAACATCTGGCTTTGTTGATTTTGATGGAGATTTTGATTATATGAGTAAAGGGGATTGGAAAAGTGGTAGGTCTAAAACAGATTTTGATGGAGAATTTAATTAAAATTTAAAAAAGTAAAAATGAATAAATCACAAGAAAAAAAGGCATTAAAAATACTTAGTAAATTACCATTAGATGAGCAAACTGCTATCGCTTATGGTTTTTATAATTTTGATGATACTTATGTAAATAGAGTTACCGAAGAAAAATTTGATGGGTTTTGGGGTTTTAAAAATGATGAAGAAGATGATACCCCAGATAGCACTACCTCAATAGATGGTCGTTTTGGTCGCCCAGATAGATTTGAACAAAGAAATTTTGATAATGCTGATAGAGAGTTTGGGTTTGATAATTTCTCATTAAATAAAGCAAGGAGAGGTATTAAAAAAACTTTTAAAAAAGTTAAGAAAGGCATTAAAAAAGCAGCATCAAAGGTTAAAAAAGGTCTTAAAAAACTAAGTATTAAAAATATAGTTAAAACGGTAAAAAAGGCAGTAAAAGATGTTGGTACATTTATTAAGAAAGGTGCTTTATTTATTCCCAGACAAGCAGCCAGAGGTTTATTAGCGTTAAATTATAGAGGTTTTGCAGAAAAATTAGCTTGGGCAAAGAAAAACGATAAAAAGAAAAAGAAAAAATTAGATGATAAGTGGGGAAGTTTAGGAGGTAAAAATAGTGCATTATGGGGTGCCGTAAGAAGTGGTCAAAATAAAAAGGCACTTTTTTGTTGGTCAAAATGTAAAGAGAAATTAAGAAAAGCAACTGCAAAGCCAAAGAAAAAAGGTTTTGATGGTGCATACCAACCTTATGAATTAGACAATAGAAAATTAATGGCTCTTGTTAGAGATGAGAAAGATTGGAATAATGCTGTCGTTACAACTGGAACTGCCGTAATGGTAGGTTTAGGGGGTAGCGTAATCGCTGCACTTGGGGGTTATTTAGCATCAGTACCTCAATCAAAAGCATTAAAAGAGCAAACTAAAAATGCTAAAATTAGAGATGATAAGGAGTTAAAATTAATGGCTGACCAACAAGGAATAACTAAAGAAGAAAAAAAGAAAGAATTGCAGTTAATGGAGATGAAAGTTAAAGATAGTTTAGACCCAGTTAATCAAATTTTAAACAATCCAAAGCTAACACAAGAGGAAAAGAAATTAGCAATAGTAGAAGTAGAAAAAGCATTATCAACTAAAAGTGCCAGAGAAGGTACTAAAAGTAGAAAGAAATATCTTATTTTAGGAGGTATTGGATTAGCAGTAGTAGTGGTATTGGCGATGATATTAAAAAAGAAATAAAAAATAATTAACAACAACTAAATTAATAAATAACTAAAAAAAAAAAATTATGTGTAATTGTAGCAATTTTGAAGGGGATGGAACTAACTATGAAAATATAGGTTCTGATAATCGCCTTTATGGAATGGATGGTGGTGTGGATAGACACGCCAATTCTTATGTAGATAATGAAGATATTTCATTTGAAAATTATGATGGCGATGATGAAGATATGGACTTAGATGAAGATATGTCTAATTATTCTGATATGCACGAACAAGATGAAGATGATACAAATTTAGGTAGAGGTGGAGTTCGTGCTTATAGCAGAGCAGATGGCGATTTTGATGAAGATGATTATACTGAAAGTGATGATGGCGAGTTTGAAGATTATGATGGCGATGATGAAGATGAAATGGATGATGAAGCTATGCAATACTTTACTGATGATGAATTTGGAGGTAATAATGATGTTTTCAATTTTGATGGCGATGAGCAATATGATGAGTTTTTAACAAAAAGAAGTAGAGCAAGAAGAAAGTTAAGAAAATCATTAAAGAAAAAAGGAGTTTCTCGTAAAGACAGAAGAAAACAAGCATTGGCATCTATTCCTAAACAAAAATTAGGTAAACTTATTGGTTTTGCAATAAGAGGAAAATCAGACCCAGAAACAACCTCAATAATTAAAGGTTTAGAAAAGAAAGGAGTTATTAGCACTAAAAAAGATGGACTTGAAAAAGTAGCTGAACAAGTATCACAAGGTTTAGAGGAAAATGTAAATGAAGGTACTCAAAATTTAGGTACTGATATTCCAGTTGATAGCCCAACAAATACTATGCCAGCTAACGATACTACAAACGCTGGTGCTGGTGGTGGTAAGAAAAAAGTAATGATAATGGTTGCTATTGGTTTAGTGGTTGTTGTAGGAGGATATTTTGCTTATAAGAAATTTAGTTAATATTAAGTAAATATGCGTAAACTATTATTACTCTTTGGCTTGGGTAGTTTTGGGGTAGGTGCATATCTATATTATAGCAGACAAATAAAGTTATTAGAAAAATTAACTTATAAGGTTGTTGGCGTTAAAATAGAAAAATTTACTCCCTTAACTATAATTATAAGTACGGAACTTACTAATCAAAGTGAGATTTCGTTTACTATAAAAGGTTATGATATTGATGTTGTTGTCAATGGTCAAAAAGTAGCAAAAGTTAAGAACGCAAAAATGAATGAAGTTTTGAAAGGGTTTGGTGCAAAAAGCAATATAAATGTTGTAACTAAATTAGCAATTAATGAAAGTGGTGGTAATATAGGTTCTTTATTGCAAGGTATTTATGATGGAGGTATTGATAGCACACAGATAGAGTTAAGAGGTTTTGTAAGTATTAAAATAGGTCTATTTGTGTTTTCTGATTATCCAGTAGAAATAAAGTGGAATTTAGAAGAATTTTTATAGATTTGTATTTTAGTATAATATAAATATATAATGGACTTAGAAAAACAAACCAAAAAAATAATGCTTGAAGCAATAAAGCGTTATGCAAAAGAAAATGATGTAAGTAGTGAAAGGGTGCAACTATTAATTTATACAGATAATTCTGAATTAGAACCTAAGTATAAAGTAATGGTTGACAATAAAGAGTTAAAAAAAGTTAGTTTTAATGATATATTAAATGTAAAACTTGATTTTTTAGGTAGAGAAATGATTGCAACTCCTTTTATTACTAACACTATAAATAAGTTAATGCGTGAAAGTGAATGTGAATATAATGAGGTAAATGTTTTAGTTTATCCCAAAGAAAAAGAATTAAACCTTTATTTCTTTGTAGGTACAAAACCTAATAAGCCCATTGACTTAAAGTATGTGTTTAATGAATTAAATTAAAAAAATGAGCGGATTACCAACACAAGATGGATTAAAGTTTGAAACATTAACTACTGCAAGTACAGAAACTATTTTACAAAGCTATAATGTAGTTACTATTATAAATAATGGAGAAAATTCTATTACTATTGGTCAAAGTAGTGATAATTATGCTGCCACAATATCTTTAACTACTGGACAAGGTATAACTTTTACATCTGGTAGTAATTTAGTTTTACCTCAATTAAAAATAACTACTGGTACTGGTACTTGTAGCGTTAATCTTGCAATATCATAAAATATGAAGATAGAGTTTTTTGGTACTGGAGATGGTGGAAGTGAAACTATAAGTTTAACTACTAATAATACAAGTGGTGCTTCAACATTAAGTAGTGAAGGTGCTTTAAATATACCAATTTATTCCGATACAAATTTAAACATAGGTAATACTAATTTATTATCATCAGATGCTTCAAGGACTTTTAAAGTAGCTGGTGGAGGTAATTTAAAATTACAAACTAATGCTGGGCTTAATACTTTAGAGGTAAACGATAGTAATGTTGTTTTAATAGGAAACACTAACTTTTACTCACTACCAAATGAAAGAGGTACTATTGGACAAATATTGTATAATGATAATGGTACTGGAAATGTTCAGTTTGGTACTTTAAATCTTGCTTCAACATCAACATCAACAACAACCATATCAAATGTAACAAAATCATTTAATGTTAATGGTAATGGTTATTTTTTAGGGGAAGTATTAGCTGGTGAAACTTATTTTTTATCAAGGGATGCCAGAGGGTCAAATACTTTAACACTTGTTAACCCTGTTGGTTTAAGTTTTAGAACATTATGCAAGTTATTACCAGCAACGATAGATGTAGGTGCATTAGCAAGCCCTCTTGTGTTAAAAGATTTAGTAGTTAAAACTTACAATAACGCTAATGTAAAAACATTTGCAAGGGTAGTTCTTTGGAATGTTGATATGGATAATGGAGAAAACCCAGATGCTCTTACATTAAGAAATGCACCCATATATTTAGGAAATGTAAATGGAGGTAGTACACCAAAACCTATTCAAAATCTAACTATTGATTTGAGTTCCATTATAGTAAGTCCTACATCACAAATATTTATTGGATTAGAAATTTTTGTAGGAGTTGCAAGTGCTACATTTGGCTTTTCTACTTCTACTTTTGGTCAAACTATTACTGCAACGACAACAACGACAACGACTACAACACCTACCATAGCATAATATGGAAACAAAAGAATATACTAAATTGAAAAAGGAAATCAGTTGCATAAAAAAGGATATGAATAGTATGTCTGAAAAGATAGATAAAATACATATTGCTTTAGTAGGGGATGCAAAGTTTGGACAAGATGGTTTAGTAAAGATGGTTAAAAGGCACGAAGCAACATTACAAGCACAAAAATATATGTACGCTAAAATATATGGTGGAATGTTAGCTATTACCTCTATCACAAGTTTAGTAATTAAATTCTGGGATAAAATATTTTAAAATGGGATATACTGGAGATTTAGATATAGATAATGCCTTTGCAGTTAAATTAAGAAATACCTCTAATAGTAGGCAAGTATTTTCAATGTTTGAATTAGGTTCTAACGACCCTTTATCTTTAGGCGTTTCATTAACTCCTTCTGCATCAGAGCCAAATGCTATTAATCAAAATTGGTATTTACAAAACCCAGCACACCCTTTTGGTATTTTTAGCGTTACTGGAGAGGTTTATACTGCTCTTTCAATTTTTAATGTAAGAATACTGCCAGTAGGTTTTCCTCCTATAACAATAACTGGTGGAGGAATACTAACTTTAGCAGAATTAGGAGATACAATGCAACAAATTACTGATAAACTAAATAATGCTCTTTTATCAACTTCTTATAAATATATGCAAATTCAATTTGCTGGAGTGTTAGATGGTTCTTTTCCAGCACCAGTACCTCCTCTTTTTGATAAAGATAGAATTTCTATAACAATAACCTATTTTACTGCAAACCCAGAAAATAGTGCCGATACAATAGGTTACTTTACTGGAGATGCTAACGACCCAACAAACCCTATGTTGCTTGATACTTTATCATTTAATGATATTGCTTATGGAGGTCATACACTCCTACCAGTACAAAGACAAGTTAATATAAAAAGTTATCCATCAACCTTAACAAATGTTACGGCAAATGGTGGTATAGAAATAGTAGCTGGAGATGGAACTCCTTATTCTCAAATTTTAGAAAGTCAAAGTGGTGGAGTATTAGATATAAAAAGTATGCGAGTAGATGCAATTTCACCATCTAATGAACTTGCTCAATTTCAATTATTAGAACCATTAAAATTTAGGAAAGTTAATGCAGATGGAACTGAAAAGGTGCATACTAAATTACCTTTAATAGACCCATACCAATTTCAAAATAGTGTAGATTTTTTAGAAACATCAACAAAGGCAGATACTTTTACTTTAGATGGTCAGACAAAATTTACAAGTGGTGTTCAGCCAAATACATCAATAAGATTAACTTTTAATTATACTCAATTAACAAATTTAGTTGCCGATAGTAAATATGGGGAGGAAATGGTAAGGCAAGAACAATTAAATATAGACAAGGAAAAGGAAGAAGGGGATAATGCTGGAGTTACACAATTAAAAATACCAAATTCTGTATTATCAATAATAGAAAAAGATAACAAATCAATAGATGATTTAGAAAAAAAAAAAACGAATTACTCAACATACAATCAAAACCTCTTTTATCAGCAAAAGAAATTTTTGTATTGTTCGCATTAACATTAATAACTATAAAACTAACCAAACCATAACTAAAAATGAAAACATTAATTATACTATTAACAATCGGTGCAATCCTATATTTTGGATTACCAGCAATAATAAATTATTTTGAGCAAAAAAATAGTAATAATAAATTATTGAGTAATATACAGAATTTAGATGAAAAATGGAATAGTGGTGTAGTAAGATTAAAGAATGGTAGATTTATGAAAAAAGATGACAATAACTGATAAAGACAATTTATTTTTATTAAGCGTAGTTGCTAATTTGCTTCTTACACTAACATTAATAAATTTATATGAAAGTAATAAAAAATTAATAACAGAAAAATTAAACATTAAAAAATAAAATTATGGCTACAAAAAAAAGAAGGTCAACAACAAGCACTTGCAAAACTGCTGGTAGAAAATTAGGCGTTGCTGGAGGAATAGGCAAAGCAAATAGAAGTAAATCTAAAAAAGCAAGAGCATCTGCTATTACAAGAAGAACTAAAACAAGTAAGGCAAGTAGAAGCATACTGGGTTCAAAATTAGTGAGTTGTAAAAAGAAAAGAAAAACTACTGCTAAAAAAAGAACTACAAAGAAGAAATAATGCAATTTAAACATCCCCAAGATACCAAGTATTTTTTAATAGGAGTTATATCTTCTATGACTGCCGTAATTGTATGGGATATAATTAAAAATAAGTATAAGCTATTTAATAACAAACCAACAAACAAACCAACAGATGAAGATACAAGATTACTTTAAAAACACTTATGTAGTTTTAGGACTAATAGGGATTGCTTTTTTTTTATATAAAAGAAACGAAAATAACAAATTAGTAAAGGAGGAAGTTAAAGATATAGAGGAAGTAGAAGTAGAAGAAGAAACAGAAATAGAAGAAGAAAAAGAAATAGTTAAACCAGTTTTAAAAGATAAAAAACAAGAAGTTGGGGATAAGTTTATTGAGGATGTTTCAGAAATGAAAACTCCTATTTTAAAAAGGACTATTGAAACAAATAAAAAGATGTTAAAAAGGGCTAAAATGTCTGTTAAGAAAAAAGAACAAATAAAAAGTATGTTGAAATATATGCAAAAAGAATATGATAGTAGAACTCGCAATAAATAATTTAAAATCAATTATGAACCGAAAAGGTTATAGTTTCTTTGAAAAAGGAGAATATAATCTTAATATAATTGGCGTTAGAAGTAATATTAAAATTGCAAATAGTTTTGATGACCATTTATTATGCGTTTATAAGAGTAATAGTGAATGGAATATTAAGGTTTATACTATAACTACTGATGCTGGTAGATATTGGCTTAAAAACCCTATGAACCCTAAAGGAACTGCATTAGTAGTACCTAATCAGTATAAAGGAATTTATAGGTTAGATAAACATTTAGGACAATATACTGCATTGTGTCAGAGGTGTGGGGATATACAAGTTTATAGGGATAATAATAGGGATATGGTCTTAGATTTTGACCCTAATAATATTGATACTGGAATGTTTGGGATAAACATACATAGAAGCAATCCAAGTAGCGAAAGTAATATAGTAGAAAAATGGAGTGCTGGATGTCAAGTATTTAAAAAAGTAAAAGAATTTAACGAATTTATTAATATTTGCGAATTAGCAAGTGAAAAATGGGGTAATAAATTTAGTTATACATTATTAAACGAAAAAGATTTAAAATTATGAGTATAGGAAAAGATTTATTATTAATAGGAGTAAGTGGCTATATTGGATGGTATTTAGCTATGAACGAAAGTAAACAAGTTTTATCATTGTTAGAAACTGCAAAACAAGAAGGATTAAAACTAAAAGATAAACTCGCTAAAGAAATTGAAAGTAATGAAAAATTATCTTCTCTTTTGAATGGTATGCAAGTAAGGTCTAAAAACAATTTGGAAGCACTTAACGGAATAGATGGTAGTTATGAGTTAGATGAAGGTAAATTAAAGTCTTTAGTTAAGGAGAGAATAGCAGTTAAAGACTTAAATAGGGCAAATAAACTATCAAGGCATTTAGCGAAAAGGTTATGATGAATACAAGTAAAAATGAAAAGTGGGCTGATAAAACTACAAAAGAAAAGTTAGATTTTGTTTTTGTAGTTGTTGCTATTTTAGGTTTTTCTGCTGGATTAATAGTTAATGTAAAGTTATTAAGAAAAGGTAAATAATGCCGTTAGTTTTTTTAATAAGACCAGTTGTAATAAAAGTAAGGAAGTTTGTAGCAAAAAAAAAAGGTTTAGATTATATACCTCTATTACCTAAATTTGCTAAAAAAATTGAGATAATAATAGTTAAATTAAAAAAAAGAATTATGCCAAAAAAAATGAATGAGTATTTTACAAAAATGAATAAGGCAAAAAAAAGTAATGCTAAAAGTTTTGAATATAAAGGAAACACATATATACAAGTATCTACTAAAACTGGAATGAAAATATATAAAAAGAAATAAAATGGCAAGAGGAAAAAGGCAACATTATAGGGTAGCAGAGCCAATGGGTATGATTGATATGGATGAAAATTCTTTTGATAATTTTGATGCTATGGATAGGTCAACTGAATTAGATGAAGAAATAAACGAATTTGATGGTTTTCTGTCAAGTAAGGGAGGTAGCAAATTGATGATGGAATGTATGAAAAAGACAAAAGTAGGTCGCTTCCCATCCAAATCAGCTAAAATGAAATTTTTAAAAGATTGTATGAAAAAATCTGCTAAAAAGAAAAAGAAAACTGCATTTACAAAATTAAAAGGTAGGAAATTTAGTAAGAAGAAAAGAGAAAAGACAATAGAGAAAATATCTAAAAGTAAAGATGTTAATAAAAACTTAGAACCTCAAAAAAGATTAGCTAACCCAGATTTAATTAAAACACCAGAAATACAAACACCTCCAGCACCACAAGGAAAAAGTAAAGTGTTATTATATGGTAGTATTGGAGTAGTTCTTTTAGTAGTAGGTCTATATTTGTTCAAAAGATAATAAATAACAATTAATTAATAAATAAAAATAAAATTATGGCGAGTAAAAAAGTAATGATTATAGGTTTAGGTGTACTGGTTCTTGGAGGGGTCGGTTACTATATGTATATGAAAAAGAAAAAAGAAGATGAATTAGCTTCTTCTGGTGGCGTATTAGATAGTGGTGTACCATCAACTACAAATAATCAAATGAAAACTGCACAATCAGAAGATGGAGGTTGTATTGGTGGTAAATTAGCAAAAGGTAAAGGTAAAGGAAAACTAATTGCTATTGATGGAAGTAGAAGTAAAGCTACTAAAGTCTTTAAAAAAGGTATGAAAGTAAGGGTTGATGGCGTGTGGACAACAATTACTGGTATGTGGAAAGATAAAAACAAACAAGTAGGTGCATTAAAATTAGCAAATGGAGTAGCTAATGGTAAGAAAATTTGTTATTCTGCATAATGGAAAATATCTATAATTTTGTAGGAGGTCGTAAAATGTTTTTTGCGATTATATTAATGATAATTTCTACTATCTTTTTGTTAATCAATAAAAGTGATTTCAATGGATGGAGTAATTTTATGATATGGATATTTGGCTCGTATGCAATAGGAAATGGTATTGAGCATATAGCCACTAAAAAATAAGTGTTTAATTAAAAAAATAAAAATATGTTGGATATTAAAAACCAAGATACATTTTTAGGAGGTCAAAATGTGCATAACTTACTCATATTGAGTATGTTGGGCTTTTTGGTCTATAAGAGTGTTAAGAAGTAATAATTTGAGTGTCTATATACGCTAAAATTAGTAAAAAAATTCTGATTGTTTTGCTCTTGCTTATAATTGCTCTATTGGTTTGTGGTTATTATAATTCAAGGGCTGAACTTTCGGATTACAAAAATCAAATTTTAAAGTTTGATTTAAAAGAACAAAAGTTTTTACAGACTATTAATGAAGATGGAAAATTTTTAGCAGAACAAGAACAAATAATACTTTCACAAAAAGATGCTATTGCAAATAATCTTTTAGAAATATCAAAGCTAAAAAAGATAAAATCACAAGTTATAGTTAGTACAATTACACAAATTGATAGTGTTTTTGTGCCTTTTATAGTTGATAGTACAATTACAGATACAATAAGGTCTGATAATTATATAATTATACCTAAAAAATTCTCTTTAGATGATAAATGGTATAGCATAAAAGGTAATATATTAAAAAATGGTTTATTGATTGATACACTTAGCTTTAATAATCAATTAACATTAACGATAGGAAATAAGTCGCAAGGTCTATTTAAAAAGACCAAGCCAGTAGTATTAATTGAGTATAGTAATCCTTATGTTAAAACAAGAACTATGCAAAATATAATCATAAAAGATGATTTAAGGTTTTATGATAAAAAAAGTTTTTGGTTTGGGTTTGGGTTTATAGGAGGAATAGGAACTGCTATAATGTTAAAAAAATAAAAAATAAAATTATGAATAAATATACTGGAATTTTTAAGAAAAAAGAATATTGGATAGGAGTTGTTGCTGGAGTAGTTTTAGCTTCTGCTATTGGATATTTTATGAAAAAGAAAAAATAAAAATATGAAAAATATAATATGTAAAATAGTTAAGTTTATTACTTTTAAAAAAGTATGCTTAAAATGGTGTGATAATGTTTGCAAAAAATAATTATGAGTTGGTATAAAATAAAAATTTTAGATAAAGAAATAAACTGGGCGAGTGTATTAGCATCTGGCGTTATTTTTATAGGTTTAGAGGTATATAGGAGAAAATATATTGAAGATACAATTAAAAAAGATATAAAATTTGCTCTTACACAAATTTCTAAAACACAAGAAAATCAAGCAGAAACAAAAACACTTTTAGATAGTTTATTAGATAAAATAGGATAAAATGCCAGTTAAATTTAATATTAATAATGCGATAGAATTATTTAATAGAACTGGAGGGGAAACTAAATTTGATAATTCTTTAAAGCAAGTATTAAAGTTTATGCAGAATGATACTAACCTTAATAATGAAAAGGAAGTAGCATATTTTTTAGCAACTGCAAAATCTGAAAGTGATTACTCCTTACAAAGATGGGAAGCTGATTATCTTTGCGGTGAAAAAGGAATAGCATACAAAGGTAAACCTTGTAAAAAAGCATTAGATTATTATAGGTCTGATAATGGTAAAAGTAATTATTTTAAAAAAGGTGTTGATAAAAATGGAATGGCTTATTTCGGTAGGGGTTTAATCCAATTAACACATAATTATAATTATAAAAGATATGGAGATTTAATTGGAGTTGATTTAGTAAATAATGGAGATTTAGCATTAGTACCTCAAAACTCTTATAAAGTGGCTTCTGAATTTCTTAATCGTAAAACCTTTAAATTAGTTAATAAAGGAGATTTAACAAAAGCCAGAAAAAGTGTTAATGGAGGTACAAAAGGAGTTGATAGAACGAACAAAGAATATAATAGATGGTTGAGTATTTTAAGCAATCCTTTAGTTAAATTTGAAAGGATATTTTGGACAAAAAAAAAGAGAATAATATACGGAAGTGTATTGTTAGGAAGTATATTGATAGGTGGATATATAATATATAAAGCATTTAATAAATAATGAAATTTACATCAAAACAAATTATATGGGGTTCTGTTGTTCTTACTGGAATAATTGGGCTTCTTTTGTTAGTGCGTAAACTCACACCTTATAAAAAGAATATAGTAAAAACGGCAACTAAAGAATGGGAAAGGTTTGGAAAAAATTTGGTAGGAAAAGATGGTAAAAGTATTAATAAAGGAAGGATGGAGTATGAAAATGGTTATTGGCAAAGAGTAGGAGATTATTGGAAACAAGCATTAAAAAGAAACTATACTGGTAAAGATAGAGATGTTGCTTGGAGTTCTGCTTTTATTAGCTGGGTTATGTTGAAATCTGGTGGTCTTTTTGGAATACCCTTTACAAAATCATCTGCTCACGCTACTTATATAAGAGATTATGTTAAAAATAGAAAAGAAGGTAATTTAGACGCACCTTTTGTTGCATATAGGATAAATGAAAAATCAGCAGAAGTGGGCGATTTAGTTTGTTATAGTAGAGAAAATTCTAAAGATATGTACGATAGAACAAGTAATTATAAGTCCCATTGTGATATTGTAGTTGCAAAAAGACCTAATGAAATTGAGGTTATAGGCGGTAATGTTAATCAAAGTGTTACTAAAAAAATACTTACTACTGACCAAATGGGTAGAGTAGCTATGGGAGGTAAATGGTTCGCTATAATTAAAAATAATTCTTAATGGAAATTGAATTATTAGGAAATGGTGTAAGTACAACCCCAGCACCTACAAACCCAAAAAGATTTACCTCTTTAATTACACAAACTGGAAGTAACATACCTACACAAGTAATTTTAGAAAATACTGCTGGAATATCTATGTCTTTTAATCGCAATAATGTTGGTACATATAGTATTATTTTAGCAACTGCATTACCAATAAATAAATATAGTGCGATATGTGGAAGCAATTTAGTAACTAATAATTGTGTTTCTTGTAGTATCGCTTTTAGTGGTACTACTCTAATTGCACTACAAAGTGGAATAACATCTATATCTGGTGGTTCAACAATATTAGCAGATGATTTATTAGTTAATACAATGCTTGAAATTTTAGTTTATGATTAAATTATAAAAATATGAAGATAGAATTTTATAATTATGGAGGTAGTGGTACTGGAGGAGTTACTAACCCAAAAGTATATCAATCTGTATTACAACAATCAGTAACAAATGCACCAACAGAGGTTGTATTAAGAAATGATTTTGGTACTGATATGTCTTTTATTTGGAGTTATGTAAGCGTTGGTACTTTTAAAGCAACTGGAATTTATGATTTTCTTTTATTACCAGATTTGTCTAAAGTTATATTATTTACAAGTCAGTCTATTACTCCTTTATTACTAAGTTCTCCATATTTTTCTGTAAGTGGAAGTTCGCCAAACTTTGTGGCAAAAGATGTTATTTTAATACAAGAAGAAGGAGGTGGTGGTAAGACAAATACTTTAACTTATATGAGGTTTGAAATTAGAGTTTATAATTAAATTATGAAATTAGAATTTATTAGTGCTGGAGGTGGTAGTAGTGGAGGTAGTGCATCTTTGCCTTATACTATATTTAGTTGTAGTTTAAGTTATACTGGTGGAGGACAACCCCCAAATCATTTAGTATTGGAAAATTCTATGGGAATTACAATGATTATAACAAGAACAAGTACGGCAGAATATACTTGTACTTTAAATCAAGCAATAGATATGAGTAAAGCTACTTTTTTTGTTGGAAATACTTTTTCTGCTTCTGGCTCTTGTATTTGGTCTGGTATTGAAGTAATAAATAGCACATCCTTTACATTAACTACACAAGAAAATAATGTTCCAGTAAGACAAGATGGTCTTTTTAGTAGGACACTATTAGAAATTAAACAATTTAGCTAAAAATAAAATTATGAAATTAAGAGAAAAAGTTATATTAACTACCTTTGGATTGTTTATGATTGAAGCAATTATGCACTATAATCAAGGCAAAGATAGTTGCGATTGCAATAAACCAGAAAAAGATAAAAAAGGTTTTTTACCTCCTACTAATGAAATTTTTAAATTAGGTGTTATCGTAGCAGTATTTTCTGTAATCAATGGAGTTATAATTAAGAAAATAGGAGGTAATTAACCCCTATTTTATATTCCAGTTAGATTTTATCTTATTTAACCTTTTTTTTTATCTTTAAACAAATCATCTAATTCTTTATCTTTAATATCATCAGTAATTTTAGGTTTAATAGTATAATCTTGCTTAAAGACTTCTTTAGGTTCGGTACTTATTTTCTCTGCTTCTAAACTCATAAGTTTATCAAGTTCATTATCTGAAATTTTATTTATATCTTTTTCTTTTTCTTCAAACAATAAAGATTGTGTATTTTCTTCAACTTCTACATCATCAAAAGCGTTCATTAATGATTTATTATTATTTGTCCCAGTAAAAGAGTTAATTAATTGGTTATTATCATTTTCTATTTTTAATGCAGTATGTAGTGCTTGATTAGTATTAGTAGAAATAAGCATTTTAAAGTGTCTTTTAATTACACTTTTTTTAATCATTTCATCCTTCCAAGTATTCCAAGCACTATATTGTGAGCCACTACCTACACTCATCTTTTTTACTTTGTCAATCTCCCACATAGGCATAAATTCATAAGTAACATCCCCAGTAGGTAAAGTAGCCCTACTATAACATCCTATAACTTGTCTTAAATTATGTTCTTGTTCTGTCTTAGCGTAAGATGGTTTATGTACTATTTTATTATCTCCTAAATTATATTCAAATTCTTCATCTTCATATACAATATGAGCAGATATAGTCCTTATACATCCATTATCTCTTAAAAGGGCTACTAAGCCCATATAACTAAATTCTAATACACATTGATTTTTTCTGGGTATTAAATATGCTAAACGCATAACTGGGTTTAATGTAATGCTTGTTCTTGCAACAGATACTACCGAATTTAATATAGAGTTTGGGTCGCATTTTTGTAAGTTTACATTTGATTGAAACAAACTCATAGCAAAACCTAATTCTGCTTTTGCTCGTTCTGGGTTTAATGCTTGAAATTTAGGGTAACTATCTGTTAATGCCTTTTTCCACGCTGGTAAATTTTGATTTTCCATTTTTTTTTATTTTAGTTTATTCTGTTAAAAGTCTTAGTAGTTGGTTGGAAGTATATATTCTTTCACTTCCATTGTAGTTTTCATAAATCATTGTAAAATTGTCGTTCTCCCATATCCATAAAGAATTTACACTATTTTTTATATGCCCTTTGAGTACCCATTTGATTGTCTTGTATGTTCTTTCGTTGAGCCGATTACTATTTCTATTCGGTTCATTGTATTTATTATACATATACTTTTTGTATTTGGGGTACTTCTAATTGATGTAAGCAACTTTTATTCATTAGACAACGATTACACCTTAAAAGCGATGGCTTTGGCTTAAAACCCTCCTTAATGCACTTATCAAGGTATTTTTTAATGTTTTCTAAATTCTGAAAATGCTGGTATCTTGTTGCTTCATCTATATTAATTTCAAAAATTTTACATTCATAATCATTTTTATTACTAAATATCATAAAGTAAAAAGGAATGTCCTCTATACCAAACTCAAATTTAGCCAACATTTTATAATGTATTGCTTGTATCAGTAAGTCCCATTTTTCTTCAATACTTTCATCAGCCCATCCCCATTTTGAGAATTTATCATTAAGCAGACCAGAAGTTTTCAAATCAATTATTATTCTTTGTTTATTTTTATCTTTACTTTTTATATTTTTATCTAACGCTATTATATCTGCAATACCACTATATTTTGGGTTTGTAAAAGAAAAGCCAGTCTTTTCTACCTCCCAATTATAAGATTTCATTATATTTTCGTAATTTTCCTTTTGCTTATCCATTCTTACATAAGGTAATGATTTGTTACCATTTTTAAGCATTTTAGCAATAGGAGTATGATTATCTCTGGGTAATTGTTTAGTACAGATATATTCAAAATAGTTATCTAATTCTTGCACATCATTTGAAGCAAAATTTATTCCATTAATATAAGATGCTTCAATTTTAAGACCACATTCCTCATCATTCTTATAGTCAAAAAGCGATTTAACTAAACTCTGTGATAGTTTAGGTATTTTAGGTAAGTTTAATTCAACTTGCAGTTTTTTGGCTTCATTTTTGACTTCCTTTTCCTTAAATTGTTTTTTTGTAAGTTTTCTTTTCACTATTTTGTAATTTGTTTTTTAATTCATTAAGATTTACCCCTTGTGCTTTAAGTATATCTCCTAAAGTATTAACACTTTTTACTGATTTTGATTTATTTTTGTGCCTATTCTTATTGCTCATATATCTAATTTATTCTGTGTATATTTATTATCCCAATTATCTATTTGATTTTCTGCATATAATTTAATATCCTCAATAGCATCAATCCTACTCTGTAAAGTTAGTTTCCAGTCAATTAATTCTTGCTTATTACTTGCAACCCAATACCCTTTAGATGTAGCTACAAGGCGAGGAACATAATTGTTAAACCTTAAAAAAGCAATACATTTTCTTACTCTTGGCTCGTTTAACTTTATTTTAAGATTAAAGTTTTGATTTACTAATTTGCAAATATTAACATTTGTAATTGAGTTTTCTTTGCCTATTTTAGTTTTAAAACCTTTTATAAGTAGAGGTACTACTACATTTAATTCATAATCTGATAGACTATGAGTTTCTTCTTCAAACCCTTTTATCATTTGCTTTGATTTAGTTAATAAGTGCAATAATACGATTATTTTATAATATAACTATGTTTATTTTAAAAAATAATTATACTAAGTTCTTAAAAAATTCATCAATATAAGCTACTCCAGTACCAAAAAGATGAACACTTGTTAGGTATGGTCGTTTATTTAAGTTAGGTTTTAATGCGTGGTTTAATCTTAAAAAAGGATATGATACAAGTAATGCAATTAGTAAAATTACAAAAGATAAAATATAACTTAGAAAAATAGGAATAAATAAAATTGATTTAATTGTTTTCATATTATGGTTAGGTTGTTTTTAATTGATTTAATTGTTAGATTTTCTTTTTTATTTAATTTTATACTTTCAACACAAGCAAACTCTAACTCAATACAAAAACTATTTCCTACTATATCAAAATTAACTTGATTTATAGGCATTTTATTATCTGTATAAAGTAATTTTTTTAATTGCTTATAAAGAATGTTGGCAGTATAATCATTTTTGCAGTAAATATAAACAATATCAGTAGTAGGGGAATAGGTTAATGATACTATTGATTTTTGGTCTATATCATTTCCTAAACTATAATTATTTACTAATAAATTATTACATATATCTCTTATTTGCATAAGTAAACTTGTTGCCCTATCGGTAGAATATATATAACTCACTTTTTCTTTTTACTCTGGTAATATTGTCTTTGCCATAATCTCTGATAGGCATTATTTCTTAAACTTTTATATAATGTGTAGTTTAAGTCCTTTAATTCGTTAAGATTTACCCCTTCTGATTTCTTGTTCATTTCATAGTGCAATTCAGCATCGGTATATCTACATTTTTTCTTTGCCTTTATTACTGCTTTGCCAAAAAGTTTTGTAAGAAAATCTTTTTTTGTTTTCTCTTTGTGTTTTAATTCTAATCTATCTACATCTATCCTTAACTCTGATAAAGATTTAGTAGTAAACACTTTATGAGCATCTAAAATATCGTTTGTTTCGTTTATCATAGTTACTAATACCTCCATAGGCATTTGATTTGTACCAGTAGGTATAATTGGCTTTTCTTCTACATAATCATAAACTTTATAGTCTTTAGAAAAATATTTTACAAGAATTATAATAATAATAATTGCTATTAAAATGTATGCGAATATCATAGTTTGGTTTGTTTTAGTTATTAATTAATTTAGTCGTTTTTTATCTTATCATATTTAAAACCGATTATACAATCATTACAACAAAAATCTCCATCTTTTTCTACATAGTCGTTGCAAAATTGACAAGTGGGTTCGTAACATTCTCTGCATACTACATCTCCATCAAAAGTAGTTTTTAAAGTTTTTTTAGCAACTACTTCATCACAATAATCGCAATAATCCCCTTCTACTTTTTCTATTGCTATTTTACCAAGTTTTACCATTATAAATTGTACTTTAATGATTTAGGAGTTTTTAGTTCTACCATTTTCATTTCTTTAGTTTGTTTAGGATGTCTTTGAAACATAAACTCAACATTTAAGTCTTTGCTTAATATCATTCCTACTGGGAAATATCCCTTATCCTTTAGATTAGAAAATTCTTTGAAAATTTCTCTGCCTAAATAACTCCTTATGATTAAACCTCTTTCAACCTTGCCGTTATTAATAGCATCAGTTAAGGTTTCAGTAACTTGTTCATCTGGGATGTTTAATAATAAAATTTTATCATTCATATTGCTTTGATTTGCTTTGATTTATACTGCACAAATTTAATTTGGTGTCAAATTAAAGAAAAATAAATTACATATACAATTATTTTTAGTTTTTTATTTTATAAAATAAATATAAGCATATTAATTATATTTTTTTATCTTTGCATTGTCTTACCAGAATTTTACTATTAAAGCAATCCTTTATTAGATAAATAAAATCGGTATTATAATAGGGGGTTTTTCTTGCTTTGATTTACCCCCTATTTTCTCTTTAAATACAATTTTTTTATATATTTGCATTGTGAAATTAGTAGATTATATAAAAAATTTAGTTTATGGCAATCTTAATAAAGATACTTATTCCTATTTACTAAGGAAAAAAGATAGCATATTTTCAGATTATGTAGATATGTTTAACGATACACCATATCCTAACCTTAGTGATACACAAGCAGATATACAGACAATAATTGAAACACAAGCTGAATATCAATCTAAACCTAATTGGAAAAAGTATAAAAAGTTTATGAAAATTGCAGATGAAGATATACATAAACTGCTATATAAAAGATTAATTGAGATAGGAGTACCCTTTACTCAAAAGGAAGCAATAGAATTATCTAATACACAAGAAGATGTTGGCGTTCTTGTTATAATGCTTAAACAGATATACCAAAGACCAAGACCTTATCAGATAGCATATTATACAAATCAACCTTTACATAATTTTAATACTATTACTGGTAATAGCCCATCTTATCCAAGTGGACACGCACTACAAGTTAGGTTTTTAATGAATATAGTAGCATCAAAACATCCAAGATATAAAAAACAAATAAGAAAATTAGCAGATGATATAGCGTTTACTCGTATTGTTTTAGGTGTTCACTATCCATCAGATAATAAGTTTGGTACTGAAATTGCAGAAAAATTATCTAATTTACCAAGCATAAAAGATAAGTATTTTGGCAAAAATTAGTAAAAAGATATTAGAAATTTGTAATAATCTAATTATGACAATAAATAAAATACCAAAAAATAGGGTATTAAGACCATTTCAGAATGATATGTTTAAGCCACCCCAAGCTAAAAGGTCGGAATTAAAAATTAAACTTTTTAATATAATGAAAAAAAATAAAATAACTGCAAATGATTTAAAACCAGTTATTTAACGCTACTGGCCATATAACTACTATGTTTTTATTAATTCTCATTATTTTAGTAATTCTATTTTACTCTCCAATCCATAATCAAGCAACCTTTTTCTAACTAATTTTCTATTTTCTATTGTATCAAAAAAGAATATAGCATCAGTTTTCCAACAATAAAAATCATCTTTTAATTCATTTGAAATCTCTAACAATACAGAATAAGTAGAGTATCTTATATCAAGGTAAAAATTTTCCATTTCTTTATCAGCATTTACTATTTCATCATTAGTATAAACACCAGACTTATATACCTTATAGTTTTTTCCTTTACCAAGAGAACTAAGTGCTGACAAGCGAATAGGTTTGAACTCCCTATCCTCTAACCCTTTTTTATATGTATTTTCCTCTATATAGCCCTTTAAATAAGCAACAGACCAATAAGCATTATCTATATCAATACCTATAACGCTATCAATCTTTTTTTCATCAAAACTTTCATTCTTATAATTAACTGGTAATTCATCAGATGGTTCTACATATCCATTTAAAGAAATAAACGCCTTTATGTTCCTTTTTACCATAGCAAATAGAAATAAACCTTTAGAAAATGATTTATTTTTAGATGAAATAACTTTTTTACCATTAGGACTAACAATTTCTGCATAGTTTACACTTTCTCTTATTTTAAAATCTTTTTTTAACTCAATAAGAAAATCTAAATATCTTTTATGGTCTTTTTTTACTATCATTTTTCTTCTGTCTTAATGTCTGGTGTTGCTTTTAACTCAAAATGTAAAGATGGTATTGCAAGATATTCTCCTTTTAAATTAAATTTAGCTTGTTTATCAATCATCTCTTGTATTTTCATAAGATATTCAACAATAATTTCTTGGCTATCAAAATATCCAACAAATACTAATTTATCTTTTATTAATTTAAAAAGTGAAAGTTTCTGCATTTTGGTTTGTATTAGTAGCCCAGAGAGGACTTGAACCTCCAACCTACGCATTAGAAGTGCGTTGCTCTATCCGATTGAGCTACTGGGCTATTTTTGTTTATTTGGCTAAGTTAATTTATTATAAAATATTATTGTTATTAATACCATAAATAATATTACAATTTTAAGGTATTCTGGTAATTCATCGTTAGCTTTCATTTTCTTAATTGTATCTTTAATTCGTTGTTTTCTTTTTCTAAATATTCTACCTTAATTTGTAAGGCAGATAATGATTTGCTTATTTCAAGTACAGAACGCATACACTCCTCCTTATCTTCCTCTAATTTAGCTACTCTAATTTTCAAATCATCTCTAAACATAGTTTGTTCTGTACTAACATCCTTTTCTTTTTCTCTTTTATTCCTTATTAAAAATTCATAAAATTTCCATCCACCAGCACCAAAAATTACTGAAATTGAAGTTATTATTATCGTTGTTAAGTTTTCACTCATTATTTCCAAAATTGTATTGTTATTATTATAAAAGCTAAAAATATACTTATTAAAGTTTTTAGGTTTATTCCCTCGCCCATCATTAAAAAATTAAGAGTAGCATTAGCTATTATACCTAAAGAAAAACCAATAAATTGTATAGACCATAAAGAGCCATTAAGGGATATATAACCAAACTTAATAGCATTAATCATTATATAGGATATAGTCGTACCAAAAATCAAAGATAGTAAAAGTGGGTTTTTAGCAAAAGAAGTCCATAGAAATTGTCCGTTTGTTTGAAACCAAATTAACAAACTACCTAACATATACAATCCTATAAAAGCAAATAATTTATTCATTTTTTAATTGTTTATGTAAATTTTCATTTTTTATTTTAAACGCTATCCATATCCACATCATAGAGTACCATATTGTAATAAATATATTTTTATAATCTATCATTTCAACATTCTGATAATCAACAGAGTAAAGTAAATACCTAATAGTGCTAAATAAATACAAGCATAGATATAAATTAATTAAAATTGATAGTCTTTTATAATTATGTAAAGATAAAAGCATTAACAAAGACAAAATTAAATAAGCTAAATAAAGAAAATAAGTATTTCCTTGACCTTGCTCAACCCAAAGAGAATGATTAGACCATAGTACCATATTATTAAATACATCGCTTAAAACCCAGAAAAATAACAATGGCTGAAAATCAAAATATAGTAATACATCTAAAGTCCTTTTAAAAAAATCTTTAATTATTTTCATAATCCTTTATTATTACAATAAATAAAAGTAGGTTTTCCTACTCCAATATATTTTCTATTTATATTAGTATCAAATTCTTCCGTTGCTTCTAAAAAACTCATATCTTTTAATTGTAAAATTTTAATTATGTGATTAACCGAGTATGCAATACTTGTTTCTGTACTATTTATTACATATCCGATTATAGCAGAATTATAGCCCTCCAATACTTTAGTATTAGTATCTAATTTTGTTATCAATTCTATCATATCATTTAATTCTTTTGTCATATTTTACCTCCTTTTTCAAACATATCCTTTATTTCTTTTTTCTCTGTTCTAAATTCCTCTTTATCAATTAATCCTAACTTAAATTGTTCAACTAAACTATCAATAGCTTTGGTCTTATCAGCAAGTGATGTAGGAGTAGTTTTATCGGCAACTTTTTTTGTAACTTCTGGTAATTTTTTTCCTTTGCCTTTTTTTAATATTACTTTACCCTTTTTTTTCTTTGCTTTTTCTTCTTCTGTTTTTTCTTTTGCAGTTAATTCTCTTTTTACTATTTCTCTTTTTTTTGACTTTGTAGGAGTACCAAAAGTAATTTTTTTTCCAATTAAACTTTTTTTGTTTGCCGTACTTAAATCTTCTGGTATAATTAAAAGATAATCATTTGTAATTTCATAATTAAAGGCAACCTCATAATCATTATCATATTCTGCTCTTAATTCATCATTAACAAAGTTAGCTAAATCAGAACCTCCATATTCTCCTAATGAACCATTAATTCTAAATTGATTATCATTTGTTTGTATAACGATAGGTATTTCTGGGTACTTGCTATTAAATTCTTCTAATTCCTTTAATTCAAAAAACCTTAAAGGTACTGGTATTAAATCTAATTCGCTTTTACTTAGGTCTGTTATACCTATCCTTATCTTACTGGTTTTAAGTGTATTATTGACTTTACCTAAAGTAGCATCAGAATTTTTTACTTTTCTTTTAGTAATTTTTGAAAAAGTAACATCTTTAAAAGATGGGTAAACACCTTTTGCTTGTTGCTGGAGTTTTCTAAATTCTGATAAAGAAACTTTTTTATCCCCCTTTAAAAACTTTAATATCCTATTGTACTTTTTTAAACCTAAATACCTATTTCTTTTATTCTTAGCCATTAATTTATATTAAAGGGGTTGTAT
>TARA_R110000851_G_scaffold225365_3_pt1 | contig 36185 bp, 51 predicted proteins | sample TARA_R110000851 | Tara Oceans TARA_R110000851 (sample SAMEA4397627) | marine metagenome | biome: Polar Biome; feature: [DCM] deep chlorophyll maximum layer (ENVO:01000326); material: water (ENVO:00002006), including particulate matter (ENVO:01000060) such as... | depth 17 m
TTTACAAACTTACTAGGGGATTGTCTGTGCGTATCTCTTTGCTGTCAATGTTACTTTATATCCAAAGAGTCGCTTTTTACGGTCATTTGCTTCACTTCTGCTTCCAACTTCTAATAAACTAAAGTGTGAACCATCGCTTGCAGTGTAACCCCTTCGCTTGCTCTCAAGCACATGACGAAGTATCAAGTATAAAGACCTTAACCTATCTCTTCCATAATTAGAGTCTCTTGAGTTGAATGTAATAGACTGCCCATTTCTGGCTTTAGTTGGTGTAGCAGATAAAACAATAGTAGTGCTATTTGTAATTCCAGATACAGTAGTACCATCTGGGATTCCCGTACCTGTGACCTCCATGCCTACTGCAATACCCGTAGTTGAAGTAAGGGTCATGTTGGTACTGCCTGTTGTGTATGCTCCTCCCGAACCTGTGAGCGAAGTACCAACGGCTCTCTCATCGTGAATACAACGGAGGTGCAAGGTGAAAGAATATATTTCGTTGCGAACATCATAGAGAACTGTTGGATATTCTATGGTGTTGCTGTCTTCAAAAACTATAATTACATCTTTACTAGATAAGTCGTATCTAGAACCTTGGCCTTTCTCTAATGTCCTAACATCAATTAAGTTGGGTTTTGCTGTTGCTGTAGATATAGTATTTGCTTGGTCTAGAGTGGTGGCAGAAGAAGACCACCCACTGTTTATCAAATCTAGAATTAAACTAACTTCATCCATAGACCAGTTCCTCCATTATTGATTGAGAGATAACTCTTTCTAAATCTTCCTCTATAAATTTAGTTAATTCTTCATCTGAAAAGGAAATGTCAATTCCCAAAATAGTAGAAACTCTTTCCATTTCTAATTGTCGCTCTTTGTGTTTTTCTATCAAAGAAGATAAAGCCTTAGTTATCTGCAACATACAACTCAATCCAAAATATACACTAAGTCTTTCTTTCCGTCGATTAAATCCATTGCTTCTTTACGAAGCAAATCGTACTTCTCTTTAGCACTTATGTTTGCCCCAGTTTCTGCAATCATAATAGTTTGGTCATCATGTCTTAGTATTTCTGCCGCAACTAATTTAGTAGTAGCCTCATGTATTGTAGAAGGAACTCTACCATCACCTGCAACATATGAAACTATGATTGAGTTCTTGTTATGATATGGGTACTTCTTCATAAAGAAAATTCTACCATCATCACTAATCATCCAAAAGTCACCAAGTCTCTTCATGTCTTCTTTATCAGTAAACACTCCAATAGAACATACTGTAGGAATATTACTATCAGTGGTAAAAGTAATGGTGACTGATGCTGATGCTGTTGCATTTTTGGATAAAACTACTGTAGTTCCACCAGATATACTAGAAATAGTTGTGTTGTTTGGTATGCCAGAGCCTACTACTTCCATTCCAACAATTAACTTAGAAGAATCTGCAACTGTTAGGTTAGAACTTCCATTGCTAGTATTGCACGATTGTTGTATAGATGCTTTTATGACACAACCCGCCCCATCATCTCCCGATAATAAGGATGAAATTAAGACCTTAGTACCATCTTGGTCATCTTTCTGTGCGAAGAAAAAATCAGATATATTTAGACTGTTAGAAGTCAATTCTTTAGGTTCAGTTGCTCCTGTAAATTGAGAAGTACTAGAAGGAAACTTTTCATTAATCAAATCAGTAATCTCATCATTAGTTGTTTTAACACCAAATGTAGTACAGAATTCATCATTGTCTAAATCAGAGATTGTATTTTGTGCTATTAATTCAAAGGAAATTCCGCCATTTGGAAGTTGAAAGGTCAAAGAATATATATCTCTAAAATTATCCAACAAAGAAATAGTACCCTGAGCCGAGGCTAACTCTCTGTAGTTATTTCCTTCCCAAACTCTAAGGCTAACTATTTTTCTAATCTTCATCTGAGATAGTTGTATAAACCCTACATAACCACCATAATATGATTGTATTGGGCTTCTAGTAAATTCAAAATCCTTGAATTCATTCTTCCAAATAATAGGTCTATAGGAACGATTAACTTTTTCATCTACCATTCCTTCTATTCTTTTGATAATTGAACCGACTTGAGCGGCAGAAGGATTAGTACCGGAAGTAAAAGGAGTTACTTGTAGTAAATCAGATACTGCTGATATGTCAGTGTAAAACCCCTTTCCAGTAGAATAGTTAGGGTTAATTGTAGTATAGTCGCTAGGGGAGGATGCTACTGGCATTAACTAATCACCTTGTCTTGTATTTCGTCTATTACTTCAATAATGTCTTCTCTGTTTCCCATTATTTCGTGAAAGAAATTTTCTACAAATTCTCTTTGCTCGTTCATGTCAGTAACATCACCCATTAAATTTAGATGCCCTAATCCCAAACTCTCCATTCTTTTTTGATAGTCTGTAACAGATTCCTTGGGTTTTTTTGCCAGAGGTCTTGCGGTTCTTCTAGATTTTCCAGTATCTCCACCGCCAACTCCAGAAGGAGCCTGTCCTCCTTCATCAATAATAGTACTTTCTTGTGTAAATTTTATAGGCATAAATTCATGGGTTATGAATACAGTTATAGCATTCACACCACCTATTTCTTCAACAGTTAGTTGAATAGCAGGTTTGTACCCTCTCTCGATGAATTTATCTACAGGGCTACCATCGTCTTTTTTCTGGCCACCTATCCTTCTTATATTTCTAAGTTCAGTATCTAGTTTGTAGAGTGAATTGAATATTTCTTTAGCCCTTTTCAAGTCAGTCTCATTAAAAAGACCATTAATTCTTTTCGTATGTAGGGTTTCTAATTCGTTAAGTAATTCAATAGAGTCTTTTTTTGTTGTCTTATGTCCTCTTGTTACTGCTACAAATTCCTCTACGGCTTCTTTAAATTCCATAACTTGACTAGTCATAAAATCATGTCCAATCTCAGTTTCTTTCTCCTTAGATTTTTTACTGTTAAATCCCATTACTATTTCTACATTATTTTTCAAATCTACTTCTAGAATACTAGGTAAAACAGATAACATAACCTTAGCCATTTTCTCCGAAGTTAGTTCTACACTCTCCATAAAAGACAATATTCCATCCGGAGTTGGCTTAAATTCTTCTTTATTGGAGAATAAATCAAGAACTGATTTTTCTATTTTAGTTGAACCGGTTAGACTGATTTCTATCTTAGATTTAGATGTTTCCACAGGTGCTTTGTTCTGTCCTGCTCTCCTAGGCATAGCAGAAGTTATCTCAAACACTCCTTGTTTTTGTAATATTTTATTTTTTAACTGACCTAACTCGTCGGTTTTTATGGTCAGTTTAGGTAAGGATACTGTTTTAGAATTACTTTCTATGGCTTTCTTTGTCATTTTAATTTTACTTTTGAATGTATTAGTTGATTCCTCTAATTTGTTTTTAGGTAATGATTTTAACAGTGCTCTAGTTAAATCTACGACTAAATCATCTTCTAACTCATCTATCTCTTTTTCTGTTAAGGCTAGAGTTTCTATTAATTTATCAGAATCCTTTGAAGCAGAAAAATCAGTGAATGACCCATACCCTGTAAGTTTCTTGAATGTGCTAGGATTTTCTAATTTCTTTATACTGTATTGTAATTTAGTCGGCTCAATCGCCCTAACTCTATCGTCATTAGTAAGAATGTTTAATCTATTGTCTAAATTGTACATTTCAACTAATTCTGAAATATTTTTATTATAATAGTCAGAAATAACTTCTTCAATTTTAGATAAAAATAATTCTATGTTGGGTTCAGTTCCTTGTAGTTTGTCTATGTTATTCAGCAAACTATCAGAAATAGAGTCTTCCTCCAAATAGTCTTGGAATAAATATTCTAATAAATCCTTTTTTAATTGTGTATCATCATCTAGAGAATAAGATAAAGTTTGAGTTAAGTTGAAACTGACCAATAAAAATCACCATCACATTAACCACTTGCCCCAAGCAGCAAGTTTCTGTGCTTTTTGGGCTAGGTGTAGGCCGCTTTGTGGTGGCTCATAACTCATCTGTCCAGTAGTAGGCTCAATCCAATATGGTCTACCGTAGTTGTCTTGTCCACTAGGAGGAATAGGATAACCACTACCATTATTCATGGCCTGTTGTCCTTGATTCATGGCTTGTTGTCCTTGTTGTTGATATTGTTGTGCTTGTCCATATTGGCCTTGCGCTTGTTGTATTTGTGGTTGCATATTATTTTGCATACCCGTTTGAGCACTAACAGAAGAAGAACCAGCACCATTAAATCCTTGAGATTCTAGGTATTGTTGTTTGGCCATCTTTCTTTGATTAATGATTTCACTATTAACAGCAGAATGAAGAATAGCCGATATGTCTAAGTCGATGTTTTCTTGAGTAATCTTCTCGTATTCTCTTAGGCTATCTGAACTAACTTTCATGTTACCTGTAGTAGAATCCTGTCTAAATTCCAACTTAGTTAGCATTTGACTAACACTTCTCTCGATAACATCTTCCATTAGTTTTTCCATACTGGACAAAAACTCTATTCCGTGATACTGAAAGAACTCTTCCACATGGTTCTCTTGTAAAGACAAAAGATTGTTAACTGTTTTAAATTGAGTATCGTTTTGTGCTTGAACTGCACCCATTACTGCTCCGTTGCTTGTTCCAAATACGCCCATTATTCTTCACCTTTTGTTATTAATGCATTTAATCTTTCACTTGATATTCTTATTTCTTCTGTTAATCTTAGTACTTCTTCAAGTTTATTTTCGTCAGTAGTAGGAGATGGAGGATTAACAATCCAACCCGCCCCAACTAGTGAAATGACATCTGCCTTTGATAAGGTGGTAAGCGGCCCCTTAGATAAAACTTGGGGCATTCTAGGGCGAGGAATAAACGCCTTAAAATCTAAACCGTGTTCATCTGCTAGTATCTGCTGTTGTAACATTTCCATTTGTCTGTGATATGTAGCGTGTTTAGGGCAGTAAGTTCCTCTCATCGGCCTTCCCCTAGTAACATGGCTTAAGGGGATAGGAGGACGCATATAATCACCACTTTCCCATATGTGATGGAAACCACATACTACACAACGGTCTTTTAGATTGAATTTCCATCCATATCTGATAAATAAGATTTTCTTTTTTTCTGCATTAAGTACTTTGGTAATCTCCTTTAGCATCTTCTTTGGTTTAATCTGTATGAAAGAATACTCTGACACTGGACCTGACGCTCTTGCACTCATCAAAGGAGGCAAGAAAGAATTAGCAAGACTAGGATTGTTGGCTATTAAGTTGGGCTGTTGAAACATAATCTTTCCTCGGTTGTTGTTCTTCTTTCTATAGGTTTCTATTTAAAAATAATCAAAATCCTTTATCACATATATTCGGGAATATCCCATGAGCCATAAGTTGAATTTTTATTCCACATATTATCTGCTTCTCCACTTTGCCCAGTATCTCCAACAAAATCATAGTTTTGATTACTTAAAGCATAGGCAATCAAATGATATAGGTTTTCAGCATATCCTCTTCTCATAAATTCAGTTTTTGTACTAACATCTTTTGCTTGAAAAACATCATCGTCTATTTTTTCAGCAAAGGCTCTTGTTAATTGAACTCCTTCTTTATCTACAATGTTACCGTCTAAAGAATCTTCGTGAATGTTGACATTCATTTTTAATTTTTCTTTGCTTTTAGGGTCTAGATAAATAGCAGTCACATTATTCCCTCTAATAATTATATTAGAGATGGGAGTTTGCTTTAGTATATCTTGCCACATAATATCAGTAGTCCTTGAATTTTCTAATCGCTCTCATGGTTTCATCATAAAGTCTAGACAACATTTTTTCTAATGGTCTGTCTTTTTTACCTACTAATTTTTTAATATGTTTATTGGCTTGAGTCATTACAGACCTAGTTGAACCCTTTGTTCCATCTAAATGACTCAATCTCTCATAGTCTTTTCCACTTCCAAATGCAAACGATTCATTGATAATAACATAATTATAATATGTCTTTAGTTTTTCTTCAATGGAATCTAATGGCGCATTACCTTCTGCATATTGTTTAGTTACAGAATCTAGTTCTTTAAGAACTTCGTTCATATTATTACTTAATTCTTTTGCATATTCTCTATGAGATAATTCATGCGTCACTACATTAGCAAACTCAACAACTCTTTCCATATCGTCATAGCCTCTTGCTACTGTATTAAAATTATCTAAGTTGATTAAAACCTCATCGGTTTGCCCATCATAGACTCCCTTATATCCTTCTTCATTAGTGAACCTGTCTACTTTAAGAATATTTTTCCACATAATATCAGTAGTCCTTTATCATTGTAGTAACGCCTCTGTAGACCATTTCCGGCTGTGATTTAGCAGAAACAATGTACTTGTAAGTAGGTATTCCTTTATCGTTTAACTGTTGCATCCCATACTTAAAAGGTGTGAAAATAGAATGCTTAGTAATATCTACATCTTCCTTGTATTTCTCTCCCCAAATATCATACTTGTTAGCCCAAATACCTACTGCCAAGGGATAATCAGTATTCTTTTTCTTCTTTCCATTGGTCCAAGTTTTACTACAGATAGCATCTACTAAAAACTTCCATGCTAATTGGTGGTCTAAATTAGCAGAAGAATCTAAGTGCCTGTGGTCAATTACAAAGATGACATATCTCACCTTTCTATTTCTCATATCTATCATCCATTCCCGCCAATAGATTGCCTCTCCGCCCATATCAGCAGTCTTTAGAGTGTGAGTATCGCCATCTAATTTTATGGTCTTTCTGGTAGCCCTTTGCTTACCTACTGTGCGCTCTCTTATCTCAGGCACTTCGCCTCTAGTTCTTAATTGATGATGTAAGGTTGTTTTACCAACCATAGTCGCCCCATATATACCAAAATTAATAGCGTGAACTCTTTTGTAAAACGCCACAGTTGCTTCAATACACACAACTGCAAAACCGGCTAGTACTGACATATTATCACCTAATGAAACATATAGTCCCACATATTTGTAGTTTTATTTATTATCCAACCCATAATATTGATTTCAAAGGTTCCCATTATATTTCCTAAAAGTAAGGCTGATAATGTGCTAAAAGAACCCCAAAACCAAAACCTCATCTTAACGAAGAACATATCAGCAGAGTGCGCTCTGCTTTGATTGTAGGCATAGTCTGATTCAGAGAATCCCATTAAGTCGCCCAACACTATCTAAACCACCTCATTGCAGGGTGGCTAAGAAGTCAGATGAAACTCCCTCAGTTTCATATTGAGGAGAAATTTGAGGTATTCTATTGGTTTGATTTTCTGACTGGAACATCTTCAAAGATTCTTGCATCTTCTTTCTCTGTTGCTCATCCTTGGCGATTCTTTGCCAATAAGCAGTAATCCTTCTGTCTAGTAGCCACATTTCAATCTTATCATTCAAGGCCAAGTCAAACAATGCTTTCATTACCATTACAGCACCTACGGTAATAAGCCCAAACAAAACACCATGCATTAGTATGGTATATGGGAAATTCAAACCAAACTTAGCGTAAAAGAAAACATTCGCTCCACTAACAGTACCTACGAATAGGATAGTCATAATCAATCGTGTGTCGTGATTTAGTGCTGGCAAGTAATCACCTCAGTTAAATTCCACTGAAATATGAGCAGCAGAAGAACCGGCTTCTGTAATCTCCAAGAAAATACCGCCAGTGCATAACACACCATGCATATCATATTCTAGGTTGTATTGTCCGGTAGTTGTATTGTGAATTCTAGCGATTTCAGTTCCACTATTGTCCTGTCCGTCGAATACCTTTACGGTCACTGCCGCATTGCTAGCAATCACTAAATTAGCGTGAATGCTCTTGAGCCTACATTGGGTTTTGGAGACAATTGCGCTTGCGCCCAACACTCCACTACTTCTGCTAGTATCTGCCATAATCTCACCTTTTATGTCTAAGGCTAGCCACAACTTCTTATTGAAGGTTGCGGAACTATTCTTCTATTTTAGGTTGGGTATTTGCCTTCTTTGTTGTCTTTTTAGGGACGGACTTAGTTGGCTTCTTAGCAGTTGCTCTTTTAGCAGTTGCCTTCAACTTTTCTGGAACAGTTTTCTTAGGAGGTAGAGGGGCTAGTGCATTAGCAAGTTCTTCTTCAGCCAATCGGAGATGCTTAGATAAAATACCCTTTTCTCGTCTAGGTAGATTTTCAATATCCTCTCGGTCCTCGGAAGTAAATCTTACTGTGCAGTTATTGCCACCAAAGTAATGTGAAGCAACGAAGGCCGAGATTTTTACATCTTCGACCTTCGTCACTTCCATAAACCCTTCTGCTCCGTTTCGTAGTCGCAAGGTTGGAACCTTACAAGACTCTTTTAAACGGATAGTTGCCAAACAAACACCTCAAATGCTTCCAAATGCTCGTAGTCTTACTGTTCCAAGAACAGTGTCACCCGCATTAGCATTAGCCGCACCAACAAGAGAAGCACCTAGAAGGGTGCTGTTATTGTCGGCGTTGGTATTAAATGCGTAAAGGTAACAGTGTTTTCCGTTGTCTCGCATGTTACTTAGTTGGTATCTTTCGGTAATTTTATCTCCACCTAGAATTTCTAAATGAGTCATGGTAGTCAATCCGAAATCACTAGCCAAGATTTTTTCTCCTGCATGTGTGAAAACTTCTGTGCTAGCATGGTCGTCAGCAGTAATAGTACCACTGCCAGTAGCCGCTAAAACAGTAGCCGTCAAAGTGCTAATCTCAATAAGTATTGAATCGTTATTTGCATGAGAACCAACAATAGTGCAGTAATCTCCAGCAACGAATCCATCGGTAATGTAATTGCCGCTTGCTCTAGTAAAAGTCCCACCACTTGCGACAGCAGTAATCTTTATTGCCGAATTAGCAGGTGAGCCAATACGGTAGTCCGTAGTAGCCATGTCACCAACAACAACATACTCGTCACCCATAACACTAGGGCGAGTTAATCCTTTATGGTCTGCAACCAATGTAATAGTATGAGTCATACTAAAACACCTCAAGCCACATTGGTAATCTTACCTTGTCCACGGAAGAAAGAACAACCGACTTCACCAATGGTTCGGTAAAGTGCTTGGTTTCCTAGACGACCAACACCGAATGGGTTTCCATTAGAAACACCATCTTCAAAGTATTGAGTCGGCTTAAGAACAGACAACCATAGATGGTCAGTGTCCAAGAACAGCAAGTCACTAATTGCAGTAGTATCGGATGCGTTAGCAGTAATAGCCATATCCTTACAAGGGATTAGAGGAATGTCGTAGTAAGTTGCCACACGGAAACCAACTTCTGCACCCTTAATTCCACGAACACCGTTATGGGTAGGAATAACTTCCTTACGGTCCATGAATCGCTCTTGGCTTTGTAGCAAGTCAGCAATTGCTTGGATAGTATCGTATCCTGTAAGAATACACTTAGGAGAGCCGCCAGCAATTCGCAAGTTGCGAATCATAGCGTTAAGCAAAGTAAGTGTTAGTGGTCGAACCGAAGATGCGGCGTAAGAACTGTTAAAGTCCACTTCTGCATCAAGGAAAGAAGCCCCAGTAAATCGCTCTCCACCGTAGATTTGAGCAAGATTGTTTGTAGCATCATTCATTTCATCAGTCCAAAGAACTGTGTTATCACCGGCAAGAAGTTCTGCTCGGCTAGTAATGACCTTGTTAAGAGAAGTATAGTTTCGCTCAATATCTGCTAGAGCGGCAACTTCACCATAAACACCAAGAGGCATAAGGAGCATCTTGTTTTGTGCTTCGGCGTGAGCCTTACCCATGTCTTCACGAATAATAGAACGAATGTCTCCAAGTCCATCATCAATTTGAGCCATTTCCATTGCGAGTTCGGAAATATCGAACTGGTGTGCAATGGTCTTAGGACTCATAAAGAGTTGAGCGTAAGTTGGAGCCATAGAACCAAGTCCATCAGCCGCAGTAGAAAGTCCTGCGTTTTCTGGAACACCACCAATTTGGTCAGCGTGTGGCGCAGAGCCACCAAGTCCAACAACACCACTACCAGTAGTATCACCAGTAATGTCAACTGCAAGTTTTGAACCAGAGCCACCAAAAGGACGACTCTGTAGAATTCTCCAACCGGATGAAGTATAAGGTCGCTTTGATAACATAGCGAGAGCGTTAACTTCTCGGTTTAGCATAGACCAAACCTTCTGTCCGAACAATTGATTGTACATTCCAGTTGTATTACCGATTCCAGTAACACCGCTTGCTGCGGCGTCAGTCAAATCGTGTGCGGTGTGTAGACCTGCTACTGCACCGGCTTGCTTCAACATTGCGTTACCACCAAAGGCAGGTATTCCGTATGTTTGCGCTTCTAAGTCTCTAATTGTGTTAATGTATCCCATTTAATTCACCTCAAATGTTACCGCCGACTGCCTTGTGAATGTCGCTCCAACTCATATCAGCAATCTCATCATTTGAGAAAACCTTAGATGTTGTAGCGGCTTCTGTAGCCTTGCGGATTGTGTTCTTTTCTGCTGTAAGCGACTTACGGAGTTCTGCAAACTCAGTAGTAAGTGCGTTGATTTCTCCTTGTGCGTCATATTGTGACTTAGCAAGTTGAGTTTCTCTATGAGAAGTTTCTTGTGAGAATCTCTTGGCGAAGGTGTCTTCTAGTGATTCTAGTCCCATCTTTTCCAATTGTTCTGCTCTGAATTGTTGGTATGCCTTCTCAATGTTTGAGTGACTCAAGTTAAGAGTACTGAATTCATTGTTATCAAAAGCCTTTGAAACCATTCCTTCTTGCTTTGCTTGTGCTCCAGCCTGTTCCATAGGTTCGCCGGCTCCACCAAGATTAACATCATCGTTACCATCAAGAGTAGTAGCCTTCCTTTCTGGATTGGCTCCGCCTTCTTCTGGTTCACTATCCATGTACTCAGACATTTCTACTGGTGTTTCGTCCATCTTCTCGTCCAAAGGATGAGGGGAGCCTCGCTCCATACCATCTTCTGTCGGTTCTTCTTCTTTTCGTAGGGTATTGACTTCCTCAAGTAGAGTGTCAAGTTCCGCTAATGCTTTTTCTAATTTATTCATTGTTTTGTCCTCCTTTAATATATCGAACTTCGCTTCAGGGTTAATTCCTTTTTCGCATATGGTAACTTCGTGAAGTTCTAGTTTGCTTATCTCACTATACTCCCCTAATTCCTCTCGGTGTTTCTTCACTTTTTGTAGTGCTTGCCCACCTATGCTAAAAGACCTCAATGACCCCTTGCGAATACCTCGGTTTATTTCCTTTGCTTTTTCAATATCGTCTCGTAATTTAATAACTACGAAGAAACCCACATCATCTACTTGGGTCTTCCATAGTTTTCCATTAGTATCTCTATACGATTCAACTACTTCTCCAACTTGAACATTGGAATGGTTTGTCATAACATTGCGGAACTTATTTCCGCCCATGAATTTTGTAACTGCTTCATTCAAAGCCTTTAGTGTGATTAAGTCGTTTTGCTTGTCTATCATTTCAATAGAAGCATATCCACCAATCATCAAGTCGTCACTTGAAGCCTTCAATATGGAGAAATCAGTTTCTCCCATTGCTGACATTATCGTTGACATGACGCTCAACCCAAGTTGTTATCAATACACTATTTAATGAGTTCGGTAATTTATTGTTTATTTTTATATTTTAGGTCTTTGTATTTATCTTCATAAATGTTCCAAATACCTTCATCAGTGTCTTTATCTACTGGTTTCTGTTCATACCCTGTCCACGCTAGCCACATCTCTTCACCCTTTACCGGCACTACTCTAAAGTGTAGTTTAGTTTCAAACTTATTTCCATTTAATATGTATTCGTGGTATCCATGTCTCTGTACACCTATTTCTACATCACCAGAGTCAATTAGTTTTTCTTTGGATATGTTAGTAGATATTTCAGCAGGGAATTTAGTAGCCTTACCAAACAAAGAGAATATATCGTCATCTGAATCTAAGTCAATATACCAAGACAAATTCTCTCCTTTGTAATTAACTATGAAGTCTAAGTTCCCATCTTTTCTAGAATAGACTTTGAATTGCGCAGTAGGTTCCGTTTCTTTTTGTATTTCCGTCAAGTCCACACTAACTACACCTCCGGAAACAGTCATACTATTCGATGCCTTAATCCAAGGCCCTAGTTCTGATTGGTTACTATTTAGTGATGATTCGTAAATTCCGCTATGGTATGCCATTAAGAAATTATGTACATCTGTTACCGTTTGTGGCTTACCTTTTTGTTTTATGAATTGTTTAATTGCGCTTCTCAAAATACCCTTAGCCTTCACTAAAGATTCTTCTGCTTGTTTTTTCCACATATCTAAATTTACTGATGCATTTTTAGACATTAAGTTATCTTCTGCAAAATCATAGATTGTAAACCCATCCATACTTTTAGCAATAATAGTAGCAGTTCCATGTATGTTATCGCTAATTGTTATGCCTTTAGTTAGTGCTTCCACTTTATATTTTAATGAGGGCTTAGTACTCTTAGATAGTAACTCCAGTGTAACTAATTTATCCGGAGTTGCCTCTTCTGGTACTTCAATGACCTTAGCAGAAAATAATGTGAATCTTCCATCAGACTCTTTTACTTCATCTACTTTGACTCTAAGTATTTTACCTACATTGACATCTATCTTAGTATTCAATGACTTTCCGACATTCATATACAATTTACCATCTCTTTCAACGATATGCTTGCCTTCTTCTAATGCTGGACCTGCTCCTAAAGAATATGAAAATAATCCAGACTTAGTGGTCTTTTTATCCAAAACTAATAAATCTAAATCCACAAACTTCTTCCATTTAATCCACTTAGGATTTTTCTTAGTGCCTACAAAATAAGTAGAAGTTAAATCTTTTATGACTACTCCTTCTGCCGTTGGCATTTCCATTATCTCTTTAGCGTATTCTTCTATATCCTTTAATGAATCAGCAATCCTAGTATCCTTTTTAGAGGGAAAGGCTATTGCGTCTGATGATTTAGAAGAATAATTATTGAACAATATGTTAATTCTTATTTCCAACTCATCATCCATTAAGTTCTTTTCTTCATGCCTCATTATATCAAATACATGAACCCTTAGTTTAGCATCAGGATAATTTCCCTTGAAAACATGAGATATAGTATCTGCCCTATGTAGTGCTTTATCGCCATCGAATAGAATTAGTTCTGCGTCTAGAATACAGTCGCCGTATGATTTCTTTTGCATCTCGGCTACTTGCTCTGTACATTTTTCTGTAATGTCTTTTTTATTGAATGAAAAGATTTGTACTTTATTGTCTATTTTATGTATTTGTATTCTCATTCCATCGTATTTTTCTTGTACGACATAATCTCCGGAAAACCCTTTTAGTTCGTTCATATCTTCTATGTCGAAGATTCTATACATCGGTTTGTTTGGGACAATAAAGTTACCTTGTGCTTTTTCTTCTTGGGGCTGTTCTGCCTTTTTAAGTTCGACACCGACTAATTTGTTCCAATCTTCTTCTTCGTGTCCTTCTAAGAAAACCTTCTTTAGTTCTGCTAATGCACTCTTAAACTTAGACAGTACCTTTTTGCTATCCTTATCGTCTCCATAGTGTTCTATAATAAACAATGGAACATCATCTAAAGACAAATCTAAACCTTCTAAGCCATCTGTAATGGCGTCCTCTTGGTACTCTAACTTGTTGTACAGTTTAGAAGGAAGGGCATCATCTCCAGACCTAATGGCATAGTGAATAAATTTAATGAAAGTGTCTACATTGGTTAGTAGCGTCTCCAGTACATTTCCTTTTAGTTTCTTAGAGAACGGGTCAGTGACATTTTCAGAATCAAATCTCATCTGCTTGATAGACTCGTATATGATTTTAGCAGAACCACTTGTGGGGCTTCCAGCATCATCAGATTCTACATGTCGTTCATCTAAATATTCTTTTAGTTCCTTACCTAACGGGCTTAGGCTATCGTAAGATTCTTTTATTTTATCTAAAGTTTCTCTCCATCTAGAACTATATTCTTTAGGGTCAGATTTTGCAGATAAATAAGATACTCTAGTTTCTTCAAAGAGAGATAAAATCTCATTAGACAAGGGAGCCTTATCCTTCTCGAACATCAAGCCAGTGGTAGCCATCGAATCACTCAAGCGTCGTTAGTATCTCCAGCAAGACCATATCCGGAATGAGTACCTGTATTGTTATCAATCTTAGTATCGTCCTTCTCTGCCTTGGGTTTCTTGACCGTCGCTTCTTTATCTTCTTCCGAATCATAAGGTAGTCTGTCTTTACCTTCTTCTTGAAGAATTTCCTTTGCTTTACGAACAAGTCTAATCGCTCGACTAAGTTGTGCTTCTCTTTCTGTCATTTTTTCTGGCATATTAATCTCTCCCATTAACGAACTTCTCAATTTCGTTCCAACTCATCTTATGAATAGAATCACTGCTAGGTGTGCTTTGATTAGCCATAGAAGGAACTGGTCCTCCAACAACTACTAGCCCAGACTTCATTAAAAGATTGTCTTGGTTGTAAACTGCGGCCTCTAGGGTTTTGATTCTACCCACCAATTCCTTTAGAATAATTAACATATCTTCGCTATTTTCACTCATTTCTTAAATCCCCCTTTCTCTTTGGATATACGATTTCTCTAAGTTGCCTATACAAGACTTCGTATTCCTTACGAAGTTTGCTAGATAGGGCCACCATATCAAGGTTCCTCTCATCAATACTTACGAACTTCTTCTTTAGTTTGTCATCAGATTTAACCAAATCAAGTTCACGAAGAACATCAATTAGTTCCCCCATTCTAGTAAAATCCTGACCAAAGTATTCAGTCGGTTGTGCGGATTGTAGAATCTTTTTTAGTGCCTTGGTTTTCTTTTCATCTAGTGAATCTAGAAGGGGGCTGTTCTCCTTCTCAATTTCTTCTTTTATTATATCTTCCCACATCATTCATTCCTCTTTCTTCTTTCTTCTCTTAATTGTGTAATAGTTTCTTCTGTTACTCTGTCTATACCCTCTCTATCGTCATCTTTAAATGGAAGACCAACCTTGCCATCTTCAAATAAATCCCTAGAGTAACCTTCAATTAAATTCTCCAGACTTTCTTCTTTTTCTGGTTTTTCTGGTTTTTCTGGTTTTTTCTTTTCTCGGTATTGTTCTAATATGCTTTTTTCTAATTTGGCATTCATACTACTAGTAATGAACGGTAAATTGTCGGGTATAATTTTACCTTCTTTCACCAAACCATCATAGATGAACTTACTAAAAGAATCCTCTTCAAAGTACACTGTCCTAGCCAAAACGGAATCTGAAATAAAATACTCGTCTACAATATCATATAATAGAGTAACTACCAATTCTTCAAAATCGTCTATTTTTTCAAATACAGCAGGAGTTGCTTTTTCGTTTTCTTTAGATTCTTCTTCAAGAATTTCTTGTAAAATAGTATAGTCAGTAGATATTCTACGATGCAATCGTTTTAATCCATATTTTTTAATTAGTGGCTTATTTTTCGTTAATTCAATTACCTTTCTAGCCGTTTCTACCTTATTGTGTACAGATTTTTTTCCTAACTTATCTATTAATTTTTGTCTCTGAGAAGTTATTACAGTAATTCCTCTATTATTTATATGGTCTAATATGTAGTCTTGGAAGGTAAGGTTGCCATCAACTTTTGTCATTAGTTCCTTTCGGATAGTCTCAGCGAATTTTTTCAAGTCATCAAATCCTTCATGGTCAGTTCCATATTCGCTAACATTACTCTCTCTTAGTATTGTTTTAGTAGTAGTCCCCTTTGGCTTCACTTCACCATTTGTAAAATCCTTAAACCTGAATAAATCTTTCTTTTTAATCAACTGTTGAAAGTATCTACTTCTGCTTTTTATTTTAATATCCTCTTCTGTTAGTATGGTGTCTATTGCTCTGCCTACCTTTAGAGAGTCTGCTCTCCTTACTATCTCCGGTTGGGTTAAGGCTCTTTTCAAGTAGTCTGCTATGTTTAGGTTTTTCTTTTCTTTTTTAGTAGATTCTGGAACAGATACACTCCATTTATTTTTATTAGTCATTATATCTGCTATTTTTTTGTGTTGAGTCAAAGTAGATGTCTTTACTTGTAGTTTATCTTTTATTTCTTCCAAGTTCCCTATGTTGAATAAAGAAACTAGCCTAGCAATTGCATCCTTTGTGTTATTGCTGGAATATTTATTAATAGATTTTAATCTAATTTCTACCTGTTCGTTATGATTCTCAAATTGAGCATCCTTTGTTTTATAGCCTCCTTTTTGATTAAATTTCTTAGGCCCAGTGACTTTTTTTGATTCTATCTCTCTGTTTAAGTAATCATCTAGTTCCTTCAATGCTAAAGACGCATTAGGAGATTCTGAAAATAATCTATTTAAATTATTCATAACCCTAGTATATTCTAGTCCTATTCCACCATAATATAGGTCACGGATACTTCCCTTTGAATCTATACCTTTATCTTTAGATTCTTCCTTTTTATCTTCACGAACTGTGTGTGATTTAACTTGCTCTATTTCGTTTCTGGTGTACTCTGTTGAAGCCTCAGAAAATAAGTCGATAAACACTTTGTTTAAGTCTTTTACTGCCTTAACTAAACTCTTAGAACCCCTTTTCATATCTAACATAGCGTCTTTACTAGACTCTACATCTTTATTCTTTTCCGCTCTAAGATAATATGAATACTCGCTGTTTATGTCGTCTTCAAAATCATCTACTTCTTTCTTACTCTTCTTGTATTTTTCAAAATCAGTAAGTTGAATCCCCATTCTATCGGCAGGGGAGACTTGCGTTCTGGCCTTTATTAAGTCTAGAATAAACTCTAATTCTTTGGGTAAATCCCCTAGAACCTTTATGGACTCAAACTCTTTATTTAATGGCTTAGTTGTAAATTCTGTGTTTTCTAGAAGCAATTTTATCTTCTTTGTTTCTTCTTTAACCCTCTTCGTCTCCGAGTCTACTTCCGCTTGAGTTAAGACGGCCTTTAGTAACAAAAAAATCACCACTTGTTTTCAGTACGCTTTCTTCTCTTAGCCGGTAGTTGAACTACATCGGGGGTATCTGCACTACTTCTAGTAGGGCGGTGGGTTGTATCTGGAGGAGTCCCCCCAACAGAAAAGTCTCTAGAAGTTTTTGTGACTCTATCTTCTGCCGCTCTTTGAGTACGGACCTTTGCCAATTCCTTAGTTAGTCTTCTTTCCTTTTGTGCTGTGTCTTCTGTCATTATGGTATTCTCCTTTCACTTCTTCTATCTACATTTTGATTACCGGCATCTGCTGGTAATCCGGTCATGCGCTTATCCGGCCCTACGCTCATAGATGGTTTATTTCTTGTGGTAGCGGGATTCTCTTGGGGCTTACTTCCACCTTCTAACATTTCTCTATTCATCTCATCAATATCTCTTTGGTTGAAGTTAGAACCGGCTAGGTTATTTTCGGATTTTGTTTCTTGTCCTTCCTGTGGAGGCTCCTCTACAGGTTCGGGCTTATTGTAAGTGAAGTTTCCATCTTCATCCATCTCTACTTCAAATCCTAGATTCTTTATAGATGAGGCGATGTTTACTTCTAATTCCCTTCTCCGTAGTTCTGCTATCTCATCCTCTTCTTCCGAAGGCGGTAGTTTCAAATTCCAATCAGTTATTCCAAACTGCTTAGTTAGGAATGGGAATACATAATTATTGTAAACATTCTGAGCCATCTGTACTGCTCTATTGGTTACTAAAATTTGCATACCTTCGTTGTTAAGGCCACCGCTAGTAGTATTATCAGCCATGAAGACCTTACTAACTCCATAGAAAGCGGAAATTCTATCTCTCAAATCATCCTTTACGGCAGTGTATTCCATTTCTTTTAGACTGTCCATAAACTTAATCCATTCGACAGACCCCTTTCCATTATCGGCTTCAATTCCCATTACAGGAATGTAGTGTGGGTCTTGCTCCATTCGCTCTTTGACGCTTCTCCAAAAACTAGCCATAGAATCCATGTTTCTAGTTTGTACTGCCAACAAACCTCTTGGCATTCTACTTTTAGTATATGAAGAATTAATATAATTCTCCATAGCAATGAGGGTCGTTATGTGATTAAATAGAGTCATAATAGGAGAGTGTCCGTAAAGTCTACTAGGACTGTATTTACTAAAATGCAGTATTTCTCCTTCTAAGTAGAATTGTTCTTCTCCATTTGCACGATTGACATAATGTATTGGCTTTAGAGTACTGCCGCAGTCACCACATAGTTCATGTGGTTCTTGTGAGATGTAATCTCTATGGTTGATACAAGTAAACCCTTTAGTTCCTCTTACTCCTAATTCGTCAGCATAAATAGCCATAGTCACAGGGTCGCCTCGGAATAGTTCCTTAATTTTGTGCATCCTAATGGTTCCATTTCCATCCAAGTAATATTCCTTAACTAAGACAATATAGGCATCATCCATTATGTTTAAATCGTCCTCTAGTTCTTTTAGTACATCAATGAACAGTTGTTCTGATTTATTGATATATCCCCCGATAAATTTTTCTGCATATTGAAGTTGAGCCGCATCTGGTTTTTTGAGTTCTGTACTGCCGCACCTAGCACATTCAGTAACAGGTCTTTGGTGAGTCTTATTACAAGAAGAACACTTAGCCTCGTATGCCTTTTCCCAAATATAACCCCTTCTAAAAATCTCCTGCTTGAGTTGAGTTATACAAGTACGAACAATAACAGATTGCTGAGTAATGTTATAGACCATAGGACCAGTCATCATGTAAGAGTTTTCACGCTCTTGGATGCCTATGTTGTACACTTTTCTATCTGCGGGTTTAGGTGTAGACCTACGAAATAAATTTCCGACACTGAATCTCCTCTTATCAGACATAGTTTCCCCTCAATTAGTTCTTTAGAGCCATCCTTAATGATGGTTGCCCTACGGTCTTACGATACAAAGCATAAAATCAAGACCCCTTTCGCCATTTCTTGTTCTTTGGTTCTTTGGTCTTACTTGTACTCCATTTGACTTTATCAGCCCAATAAGCCGCCGACATTTTACCACGCTTGATATTCTTAGCATGGCGTGATTTGAATGCCTTTCTTTGGCCAGCAGTTTGATTGGTCTTAACACCTTTTTGTCCAAATTTAATGTATTTATATTTTCCACCCTCGGAAGCCATAACATGATGAGATTTTCCAGAATCATCATTTAGTCTTTGTGGACTATTGAATGACTTCAACCCTTTAGCCTTCATTCTTTTACGGGCTGCTTCTCTTGGTCCGGATTTAGGTTTTCTCTTAAGAATATCTTCCCAACTCATAGTATCACTTCGGCTTTAGTCCAAAATTTCTAACAACATTTCTCAATGCTATTCTTTTCTTAGTTTCTACATCGCTACTACTAAGGTGTGGATTGTTATATTCCTTTTTATATTCTTTAATATGTTCGGGTGAAAAGTGATATGACTTACCATCTACGGTAAATCTTTGTCCCATAGACCTTGTTGTTTTTACAATCTCCTTCCAACTCATGCTGTAAATGGCCCCCTGCTTCTACTACTTGGTTCATGTGTGTATAAATCTCCATCTTTGTGACGAAACATCTTACCTTCCTTTATTAGTTCGGCTAGGGCTTTATCTAAATCCTCTTGACTAGCAATATCTTTCAAATCTTTCATGGCTAAAGCACCTCCCTGTTTGGTCTTAGCGGAAAGAATTTTTTTCTTAATTTGTTTGGGAGTTGCCTTTCTAGGGGCTTTTAGAATCTCTTTCCAAGTCATATTATCTACCTTCCACTTTTTTGTAGGCTTTCTTTCCAGCCTTTGTTCTAGAAACATGTTGTTTCCCTTTTCTAGTACCGGCTCTTTTCTTTCTGTTTTCTGCTGTTTTTTGTGAAGGAGTCAAAGAACTTCTAAGCGATTTGGGGGCATATCTACCTTTCTTTTTGGATTTTGGAGTAAGTGGTCCCCACTCTTCCTTGTTCCACTCAACCATGTCTTTCTGCGCTCCTGTTAAAGCCTTCAAAACATCTTTCCAACTACTTCTTGTTGACAAAGCCACCACCTTCCTTTTGGTAAAGTCTATTCAACTCTTGAGATTTCCTAGCAGACCATTTGTATTTTCCAGTACCATGCGTGTTCTTGGCCCACAGTCTCCTGTGTATTTTCTCTCTAAGACTAGGATTGCTATAGACTCCTTTAGGAGCCTTGTAGGTATGCTTGGGGGTCTTTCTAGCCCGTCTGCTATCCTTCTTAACAATATCTCGCCAACTCATAAATAAGCCCTCCCTAACTAGGTAATTCATCTTTATGATAGAGTCTAACGCTTTTCTTATTATGAGGGTCTTCTGACATTAAGTTACCATTAGGCATCTTATGAGTTTTACCAGTCCATTCTTTACCGTCTTTAGTGTAATGCTTTCTAGTAGGGGATTTATCAATTTTTTCTTCTTCCGAACCATTCATTATGTAAAAGTCTTGAGCATCAATAACTCCGTTAAAATTAAGGTCAATTTTCTTTTGCTTGGGCGTTAATTCCTTTGCTATTACTATATCTCTCCAACTCATTTTTCCATCCCCTTTGGTTTATCTGCTTTAATCCAACACTCTTTACAAAATCCAAATGGTAACATCTTTCTAGCGGATTGAGTATAACATCTAGTACAATACATATGCCCCATTCTAAACTACCACGCCTATCTGTTCCATTGAATCCATGATAGACATCTTACAGTTGTCTTGGTATTTAGAAATATCGTCTACATAGATACCTTCCTTAGAAAAGTCAAAACCTACATGGTCTTTGTGATTCTCCCATTTCATTAATTTAAATATCTCGTCACATCTACCTCTATACCAATCGGCTTTCTTGTAAGATTTCTTCATTCTTATTAGTTCCAGTAGTAACTTTGCATTACCTTTCTTCATTCTGAAATGAGGTAGGCACTTTGTCAGTAGTTCTGTTACATCGCTTTGTGAATAAAAATTCAATCTATTAACAGGTCTAGTATCTTGAGGGGATTTCTGGTCTAGATGTAATTTTCCTATATTACCTATCGCCTTGTGTATTTCAGTCATAAAGGCTTTTCCTCTATCTCCTGTAGCCACTAGTCCTACTCTAGGGTTATGGTTTCTATCCATAGTAATATATCCATCTGAATCTATGAACGCCGCAGTATAGGCCCAAACATTTTTCTTTATCTCTCCATCTATGGAATAATATCTTCCATCTATGGAAGTAATTTCTACCATCTTGGCCATCTTACAAACAGATTGCCATGAATTACTATCAAACAATTTAGAAGGCATCATATCATGTAGTTCTCTAGCAGATATTCCTTGGTTTTCTATTACTTGCTTTAGAATATAATCCTTAGTCTGTTCCTTCACTGATTTCTTCAAAGAAGAATTAGATACATCTTTAATGCTCTTTCTAAATGCTCTCTTTGCTAATGACATTTCTTTACTTAATTTAGAATATTGCTTGCCGTAACTAGTCTCATTTAAATCAAGTTCTGCTTCCCAATATTTACAAATAGAATCAATTACTTGCCGTCTTTGCGATGAATCTTTCATGCTGTGTAATTTAGATAAATCAGTCTCATCAAACTTCATTTTCATCAACGGTTCTCTGTAGTTGGATAACCAATAAATTTTACTTATGCACTTTTGTAGATGGTCAGAATACCCTTCGATTATAGAATCTATGCTCTTAGCCATCTTATCTCTAGCCTCGCCCTTTAGGTTTCTTCTTTCCTTTCTAAGAGTTTTAACTAAATCTGGAACTTCTTCTCCATACATTAATTGTTTTTTTGGAAATTCTTCTATATGTTTTTTTGCTTGAGATGCATTCAGATTAAAATTCTTAGATATTCTTGAAACCATTTCGTGTTCAGAAAAGATTCTTAATTCCTTAGAAAGACTAAGCGATATATCATCACTAAGAGAGTTTTTAGCCGAATCTAATTCATTTTGTGCGCTTGCTTGGATTTCTCTAGCCCTTGCTATAGATTCTTCTGCTTCCTTTAATTGTTCTGTAGTAGGCATAATAATCACTCAAAAGTTTAATCCCATGATGCCGCCTCTACTTGTAGACATAGGAGCATCGAATATACCCAAGTCATCTAGCAATAAGAAGTTTTCACTAATAGTCTTAGTAGCGGCGTTTGCTAATGCCAGACTCATTACCATATCGTCGTGCGCTCCAACTCCCTCAAACTTACCCTTCTGGGTTATAGAAAACATAGATAATTCTTCTATTAATGCTCCTGTGACTCTTCTGCTTTCTTCGTTGGCATAAGGTAATTGTATCTTCTCATTTTCAAAGTTCATTTGTAGATTGAGAATGATGTCTTGTTTCTTCTTTCTAGTAGTATTAAAATCGTGAACATTCAAATCAGATATATTCCTCAACTCTTGAGTAAAAGATTTAGCGAATACATTTGTTTCAAATAGTATTACTTCGGGTTGAAATACCTTACCTATGAGCCTAACCTTCTGTATGTTTTCTCGGAACTCTACATTCTTTGCTCTATCAATATATACTAAATTTTTGTTATCATTCTCATCTACTTCTAAGACAGTGATTACATTGTAATCCCCATCAGTAGAAATGGCAGGGTCAATCCCAACAAAATATTTGTAGCCCTCTCGCCTAGTTGGTTTTAATACTAGGCTCTTATTCTTGGCTCTCTCTAAGTATTCTGGATTGAATAGAGAAGTACCTGTAGATACCGGAACGCATAAGTATTCTCTTGTAAACTTAAGAGAACCAATCTCTGCTTTCCTAGCCATGAGAGAGTCGTAGTCCCATCGGTTAGGCCAAAGTGGTTCGTTCAGTGAATTAAAACAGGGGTATTTGCGAACAGTATATGCCTCGTTCTCTTCTAGTTGAGCGTATATATCAGTGTAACTAAACGGAGTTCCAATAACTCTTAGTGATGCTGAATGGTGAAGCGTAGGAATCATGTCACCGTAAAACCAATCTGTAACCTTTTGAATAGCAGACAGACTAAATTCCTTCAAAGGGTCGTCAATAATAATCTCTTGAGGGTGAAGACCACGAATCTGTGAACCAACGGAACGCTCTAAGATTTGATTACCATTGGTCAAAGTTATGTTTCCAATCGCCCAACCCTTAGCAGGTTTAAACTGTTTAATTGTGGGGTTATTGAACACCTTGTCAATGTCCCTCATGTGAACCATAGTCTGCTTTTGGTTAGAGGAAATGTAGAGCATTTGATAGGGGGGCGGTTGAAAGATTAAATTCCAAACTACCCAAGAATGCATGAACACTGATTTTCCGTGGCCACGACTACAAATAATTACTGTTCGCTGAGTAGCCCCCATTAGTTCTAACCACTCTTGTTGGTGTGCCGCAAAATCCCAACCTAATACATGCTCAAAAAAATAAGGAAATGAATTTTTGGATATTTCCATATCCATTTGTTTTTCTAAGTTTAGGTTTTCAATATCATTCATATCTTTCACCCTTTCTTCTAGTAATTATGTCCTGTAATTTTTTCTTAAGTTCATTTCCGTTTTTAAAATCATTCTCAATTATTTCTACAATTTTAGAAAATAACTTAACAATGTCTTTTCTTTTTGACCCTTTGCCAGAATAAGCAACTTTTTGAATTAAGTCAGTTATAGCAAACCACTGCTTGCCACTACCTCTATCTAAGTCACCTTGCATTTCGTATATTGAATTGATGAAAACTTGAATCCATTCTTCCGAATCTTCTAACGGAGTAAAAGACTTTAGAATGTTTTTCCAACTCATGTTAATCACCGGAAATTAGCCTTAACATAATAGACTACTTCTTGGGGTAGGCCCACGCTTTTTGATATTTCGTAGAATGCATCGACTTCCTCTATTATTTTGACAATATCAGTAGAGGTCAAATCTATGTTAAATTTATCTCTAGAGGAATTAATTATAGTTCCCATGTCTTCTATAGAAGATAGTGACCCTCTTCCGTAATATACTGGTAGTCCTTTTAATATACGAATAGAATCATGTATTTCCATTATTTTATCTTCTACTTCTGACTTTCTTAGTTCTGATAATTGATTAACAATACTCTTTGCCTTCGCAGATGCCTTCCTACTAATCAGATTCTTGTTTCCTTCATCTAAGAAGAATTCTTTGAATAACGCAACTACAGTTAGTGAATCCCCACTAATAGAATCCTTTTCTTTCTTAGGTACTGGGGCTTCTCCTGTCTGTGGTATTTTTTCTCCTAGGAAATCCAATTGTCCTGTAGGCTTACCAAATCTTAAATTTATGCTATGGATTAACTTAGCGATTTCTTTTTTGTATTGAGATATAATCGCTCTATCTCTTCCAAACGCTCTTTTTATTGTAGGCAATAAGTTCTCAGCCGCTTTAAGAACCTCGTTACTTCTTATTTCTGGCTTATTTAATGATTTCAATAATGATTCTAAATCTTTTAAATCTCCTGCCTTGAATAAACTACCTTTCTTAGTATTAGCCCTCTGTAGCATCTTACGGTATGCCTTAACAAAGTCACTTTTACCTTGTAATTGAATATTTTTGTATGCACTCTTTCTCTTAATTTTAAAATCAAAATCTAAAGTCATGTTTGGATTTTGTAGAGGTTCATATAAGTAATCATCTAGAGACTTAATTACTGCATCTATTTTGCTCTGTACATTAGTCTCAAATTCCTTCGCTCTGCCTGTTGATGCAGGGTAAGAAGCCCCATAATTTTCAGATTGAAACATACCTGTTTTTGATTTATCTTTAGGATTAGTTACCTTTCCTCTAGATGCAGTAAAACTTCCTCCGGCAGACATCTTAGTGTCCATTATTAACTCTTCTAACTCTTCCAGTAAATTAGATATTCTATTAGTGATGGTGTCAACAGAAGTACTGTTTTCTGTATCTTCGGGTGATATTTTACTTGCGGTTCCTTTATTTTTTAGAACCTGTACTGGCAAATAGTATTCTCCACTAACAGGCACAATGTCGGCTATTCTTGCTATTGCTTTCTCTAACAACCTTATTTCGTTAGTATTCTCAAACCCATATACAACTCCCATTGCACCTGCTAATTCCCTCAGTTTGTTTATTTCACTTTCACCTACTAAAATACCATTAGCATAGGTTTCCAGATAGTTTACTCCTAATGGGTCCATTTCTTCATTAAATCCATAAGTAAGTCGCATTTCCTCGACTATTTCAATAGCATCTTCTTCTTCTTCTTCTTCAATTTCATAATAATTAGTGTTTCCATCTATTCCTATTCTATCGGAATCCCTTTCATCTGCTGTAGCCAACTTCATGTCTTTATGCAATACACCTTCTATTAAAGGTACAACTGCGGAGTCTGCAAGAACCCTACTAACTATCACGCCTTTAAATTTAAGCACATACTGTCCTTCATCTCTAAATAGTTTGTTCGACTGTTCTAGAGTAATTTTTTCATCTTTATAGATTTCGGGCAATTCTGAAATTAATTCTTCAACTGCTTCATAGACTGCCATATGTTTTGTAGCAACCTTTTTCCATTCTTTATAAATGGCCTTTCTTCGAGCAGTGCTTGAGTATTGTGACTCACCCATGAAATCTAAAATGTCGTCTCTAACATCTATTACAACTACCTCAGTGTCTACAGCCTTATTTGTATAATAGTAGTCTATACCTAAAAACACCTTTTCAACAAGAGGCATCACTTTCTCTAAGATAGTTTCATCATCTGCTTGGATTCTTTTCCTAACCTTTTCAGAAGAGTATCTAGGTATTGAACCTCTGTAGGGGTTATCTACTGTAATGTCTTTCTCTGTAAACGGCTTATCAAGAACTTCTTTAGTAATATTATTACCATCTATTTTTATTTTATTGAACACCCTTTTAAGCGATATGTCTATTGCCCGCTCCCCTACTACTTCTATTATTTCAGAATCTACAACCCGACCCTGTTCATTCGTTTCTGGGTCTAGTTCGGCTGTATTCTTTTTCTGTCTGAACTCTAATAATAGAGCCTTAGTTATCTTTTTAGTACTAGATTTTATTGTTTCTGTGTCTTCTGGATTTCCTTCTTCTTTGTATTTTATGGCCAAATCACTAGATAGTTTCCTAATCGCTTTTGTAATATATTCTCTAGTTCTAGAACCTTTCTCATTAGCAATGACTAGGATTCTTTGTTTTGCTCCATCTACCTTAGTTTGTAATTCTTCTTCAAATCCCATATTAACCCCTCGCTGATAGCAAACCCTTATCTTCAAGTTCCTCGTACAACTTTTCTCCTATTTCATTGACATATTCATTTTGCCTAGTTGCTATGTCCTTTAGTTTATTTTGTATTCCGTCTTTCAAGGTCTGTATGACAGAGTTTAGAGAAGTATCTAAATTAGAAATAAACTTGTCTATGGCTGTTTTTATTGCCGTCAACTGTGCTCTCTGTGTTTCAGAATCTACCTTCAAATATTCCTCTACTTGTTTTTCTAAATCTATAACTGATTGCTCCATACTTTCATCCAACAAGTAAGTCATATTAAGAAACACTTTTAGAGCAACTAAGGCATCCTTCTTTGGTTCGTATGCTAATGACATAGCCCGTTCATCGTATTCAAATACTCCCTTAGTACTACTATCAATTTGATTAGCGAACAGTGAAAAAATCTGCCTATCAGATTGGGACTTCAAGAACATGGACATCTTAGGGTTTTTTATTGGGACTGAAGGAGTTAATCCCTTACTAGATTCGATGAATTGTAGTATATTCTCATCTTCTAAGAAAAAAGTCAAGTCATTTTTTGATAACCTAGTTATTCCTGCCGCCGATTTTATGTTTTGAGATGTAGCCGCATCTTCCCAAACTCCTTCGTTGTCAAAAGGTAGAGAATCTACTTCTTCTTTTAATTCTGTTTTAGCCTCTTCTGGTAATTTAGAAATCCAACTTATTGAATCCATATTACCTTCCTTAACACTTGCTACTAGGGATTTTACACCCTCCCAAACTTCCCTTCTTAAATACAAATAGTCTTCTTTCTGTGAGTCCCATCGGCTTTTTTCTTTCTTAGTTTTTGCTTCAGAAAAGATTTCCACCAAGGAAGAATCTGGAGCATAGGAGTCTTGTACTACTTTACTGAAAATATTATCTATTAGGTTTTCTGGTGAAGTCCTCAATAGGTCAATCAAATAAGGATTTACAATCTTATTATTGAAAAATTGGTTTTGAATTGAATGTACTCCCAACTTAGGAACTAATAACCCTAGGCTACTTTTATTCGATTTTCTAGTACTTTTAGCAACTAGTTGAAGGTAAGTTATTACATCAGAATTGTCTAGAGTAGTTGCCGACAACTCCTCTACATCGTAGTTCTTCAAAGGCATATATTTGAATCCCCTGCCCCCATATAGTTTCTCCAATATAACAGGGTACTCGAAAGTAAAGAATAGTTTATCAACATTTGAATCAAATTCAGAATGTTCTTCAGATATTTGAAGGGCAATTTGCTTCTTTCTATCTAGGGTTATTTTATTGCCATCGTCGTCTTCTAGTTCGTCGCCTTCCTCGTCTAAAGGAATAACATCATTTATCTCTATGATGCCCTGTTTTTTACCGGAACTAATCTTTCCACCTAGACCCCTACCCGTACTAAAATCTGCGGTATATCTTCCATGCTTAACTTGCGGGATTGTATCAAAGTTCTCTACAGTTGGTTCTTCGGTAGACAGCCTATTAATAATCAATAAATCTAGAATGTCCCATCTACTAACATTACCTAAATCTCTGCTAAAATGTCTGTCATCAGTCTGAGCATATTGAAGTAGCCTATCTACATCAGACTTATTGGCCGTCTCTTCTGATATTCTTTTAAAGAATTGTGTTTGGGTTTCCCCTTTAGGCATTGCCTTGTATAATTCAGCAATCTTTGAAGTTAGTTTTCTCCTCAGTTTGGTTTCTTTCATACCTAAATCATCGGCTAATTTCTCTACAATTGAAGCCAATCTTTCGTCGTTGATTAGGCCATCTTTAATAGAACCAGAAATTGCCCCAGTAATTGTAATGCCATCTAGGGCATCCATGACCTTACTAGGATTTCCTCCGGCCTTTATGTGCTCTAAGTATGGGGCTTCTCCCCCCTCTTGCATTAATCTGGCGAATAATTTTTCTGTGGTAGGGGTTGGTCCTCTTAAATAATACTCATCGGATTGTGACCTAGCCTTTTGTATTTGCATGGGGTTCCCTACCTAGTGGCAATAGGCGGGCATATATTAAGTAGGTACTCTCTCATTGTAATCTCTCCCGTATTTATGGCGCATCTTGTTTTCTATCAAAATACTCATATTGTTTTGGACTTCTCATGCTTCTCGTTCCTTGAACCTTTTTTGCAGGATTTACTCTTTGAACGGTTTGCATGGTGGGTAATTTGAAAGTAAATGTTTCGTTCTTATTTTGTGGCGAACTATACTTTACTCTTACTTCTGCATTTTCTAATGGGTAAGAATCATCCAAGTAATCGGGCGTGTCTTCCCTATCTTTTTGAGTCTTAATAGAAACTTCATGCACTTCAACACCATAAGATTTCAAAGCATAGTATAACTTGTCTTTTAGTTCCTCACTTTTTATTCTACCTGTTCGCACTTTACGGTGCATACCGAAATTAAATAAGTCCTTTGAGTTTCTACTATCTTCAAAATATTGAATTATTTTCTTTTCAATAGTAATCTTTTCTTTACCTGCACTCATTTCTTCGGGTACAAATTTTCTGCCTAATGTTCTCGCTTCTCTTAAATCTACTTTCAGTATATTTTTCCAACTCATTGTAATCTCTCCTCTAAAACAGTAGATTTGTAGAAATTCAAATGCTCAAGAAAAAAATCTAATTTCTTCGTGATTTTTTTAATAGTATGAACTCTTTTATTTATTGACTCGATTTCATGAATCATCCCTGTAAATCCATTATGATATTGACCAATATATTCAGATGGATTTTCTATGTTACCTTCAATTTTTTTTATTTGTTTAGTTAATGTAGGAATATACTCTCTTAATTCTTCTAAATCCCGTCTGCCCGAATAAACATTTTGCTTTATCTCATATTTTCCTTTCATTGGTTCAAATTTCAATACATCTTGCCAACTCATTGTAATCTCTCCTGCACCTTTAAAATGTTCTCTTTAATAGATTTCAAATACATATCAACATCTTTAGGAGACATGGTTTGGTTTTCACTACCAACCATTGAGTTTCTAAGTAATTGAACAATCTTAGCAGTTTCCTTAAGAATAGTCGAATCGTTTTTTATTATATCTTCCCAACTCATTGTAATCTCTCCTTATGGGTTTTTTCTATTAGAAGGGTCAAATAATGCTTTTGATAATTTATCAAAAGCCTCAGCCACTTCCATTCCGACAAACTCTTCTTTTAAAATTCCGTTTAAATCTCCTAGAATCTTATTCAATACTTTATCTAATCTTACGGCTTCGGGATTTGTTCGCCCAAACTCCTGTCCTCTCCAATAACCTTTATCTCTAGCGACTCTTTCTTCTAAAAGGCGAGTTTTCTCATCATCGTCTTCGTAAGGGGGGTCGTTTTTAATTTCCTTTTTAATTTCTTTTTTCCAACTCATTGTAATCTCTCCTGCATCTTCTGTTTAATATCAAGCCAAATCTCAGGATTGTTCTGTGCTAACACTTCTTGAACAACTTGCATTTGTGCGACAATAATTGTATCTTGTCGCTTGTGGACAAGTTTGCCTTTGAACTCCATCATGTATTTCAAAGACTCTCTAATTTCCCTAGCCAACTTAACCAATGCATCGAGTTCCTTAGCATCTAAATCATCTCTAGATGCTATCTCGGTAATTTTAGTATCTAGAAGACCTATATTATTTGCCAACATATCAACTTCATTCAATTCCTTCTTGGCAATAATTGCCGCCGCAGACCTTTGAACAACTGGTTGTAAATGGTGCTTAACATGACGATGAACTTGAGCCTTAGAAATTCCAAGCCCTACACTGACTTCCTCAGCCGTGATAAGACCTTCATGTAATTGCCTCTCGTATTCTGGCCTCATTGGGTCTACGCAAATAGAACACTTGGGGTTACTGCCTTGGGTGTATTCTCCCATGTGATTTCTTTGATGTTGTGCGGAAGTACCGCTACGCCAATCCATTTTTTCGTCTAAGTTATCGGGAGTGATAACTAGAGATTCTAAATCGGCTTCCATAGAATCAACATCACTATGCTGGCAAAAGGAACAACTTTTTCTTCTCATAATAATCCCCTTATGGTAGTCCATCTAAAGTTTCCGAAACAATCAACATAGCAGTAGGGAATTTTCTTTTCAAATCACCTTCATTCCATGAAGTTTCCTTATTTGTTCTCAAGTATTCTAGAAGTTTGTAAAACTCTTGAGCCGTTCCTATAGACGATTCATCATCTCTAGAATAAGACTGTTCAAACTTTTGACTAGCATAATCTTCTGCTTCCTCTAGCCAGTTATCAACTTCTTTACTGTGACTAACTTCTGGGAGTTTCATCATTTTATCTTCGATGTGGCTAATCTCTTCCCATTTGTTAGTTTCTTTTAGATAGGCAACTAGTTTGTTGTAGTCTGCATCCATAAATGTATTCTTCCATGAAGCAAACTTGAAATCTGGAACTAACATTAGTTCTTGAAGAGTAGCCAAATCTTGATTATCTCTTAGAATATGCTCTAAATCTGCAATTTCTTGTTCTTCCCTAAAATGACCCAAATAGTATGATTCTTTTTTGTCATTAGGGTTTTTAACATAGACGCTAATGTTTGTGTTAAGAGATGGGTCTGCTCCTTCCTCTTCGGATATTTCCATATCACCTTCGGAATATAATTTAAAGTGTTTTGGGAAACCCATTCCTTTAGGTAAATCATCCGTAGATTCTACACTGTAAAGGGGAAAATCCCCGTATAAATCAGTCAATTCAAAATATACTTCATCTCCAGTTAGGGCATATGCAATTCGCATTTTACTATTATCGTCTAAGTCGTTATAATCAACTCCTTTCAATATATGTTTCCAACTTGTTTCCGGTGGCTGAATGTTTAATGCTGTATTAATAGCATCTTGTAGATTTTTATACTTGTCCTTCTTTTGTAGTTCATCTTCCCAACTCATTTCTGCACCCCCGTACTTACAATTTCAAATTCTTCTGTCTTACTTCCAACCATCTCTAGTGAAATATAGATAGGTAGGTCGAAGCCAATGATAGGAGAAGAGGAAGAACTTGAAATCATCTTAGTCTTCACTGCGAACTTCTTTTCAATCATTTCAATCAGTTCATCTAAACTTCCCGTCTTTCCAACGATTTCTTCTATTTCATCTAGAGTCATTTCTTTTAGTATATTTTCCCAAGTCATTTCTTCACTTCCTTAATTTTATTTCCAGTGACAACTCTTTCTTTGTCTCTTTCTCGGCTTTATCAATCTTCTTTGATTGTTCATTAAACCAAGCATCTAATGTATTACATCGTGTCATAGCAACACTTCCTTCCAACTTTTAATAATAGGACTAACCTTTACGCTCATGTTAGACCCCATGTAATCTTTAATCAATTTGCGAGTCTTAGCAGGGCTAAGTTTTATTGTAAATTCTACAATAGTACCGCCTAATTCGTCTATTTTCATGTATCTAGATAACATTTTTTGAGCCTTACCTGTAGGGGGAACCTTAAATGATTTACCTGACATTAGCCTCATAACCTTACTAGTACTTACTCCTTCTTCGGTTCTAGACCTACCTATAGCAGAACCTAATCTTTTCCTGAAATCGGGAATAATTTGAAGGGTTACAGCAGGTTTAGATGTAGTAATTTCTGCTACAAATCTTTGGTCGTCAATATCATTTATTGCCTTTTCTAGCACATCAACTAAGCCAATTGCAACTAACTTACCTCCAAACAAGGCTTGGTAAATAGGAGGAGTAGCGGTGTTTAGTTTATCACTAACCCACCCCAGTTTTTGTCCATCTTCACCCTTATGTTTAATGCTATAGAAGGTAGAGCGATAATGTCCAAAAACCTTATCCATCTCTACTCCTCTAGCATAAGAACCAGTCTTGGTGTTAAATTTTTTAGGAACTGAGAATACTATGTTCTGAGGATTAAGTGTATCTGAATCCAACAAACCATTTAAGTCATTCATAATAGTCTCTAAAGTTTCAGCGTCTTCTTCAAAATATATCCCACTAGACCTTTCACTAATTAAATCTCTAAGTTTTTTAAGTTGAACTAAGGCTCCTGTATTGGGGCTGTTAGGGGAACCGACTCTAGGTTTAGATACATGGTTCTCTACTGCGGTGAGTAGGCTTCCTGTTTTAGTTCCAGAGGTTGCGCTCCTACAACTTTTTTCCCAATTAGAGAAATCCTTTGGGAGTGAAATCGCACCACTAATGACTTCAACAACAGCATCGCCAATCTTTGCACTGTTCTTATCTAGTTTGGGCATTACTCATCCTTCCTTTTCTTTCTAGTTCGATATGCGGGTTTGAATAACTTAGCATGTGCTGGAGCAGTAGTAGTCACGGCTCCTGCCATTCTCTCAAGGTTTTCACTATTAACATCTTCCTTAATGTAAGACAGTTTTTTGTTCACTGTTTTGGAAAAATAAGGTGCTAATTTATCCCAATTAGCCATGTTTGGAAAAAGCCTTTCATACGGGTTAGCCCTATCTCCATAGTCTATCTCTACTTTGGCGTCTTTAGTTCTTGGGTGGCCAAGGTCGCCAGTTATAGAAACTGTTAGGGTACATTTACTAGGCAGTTGGGGTTTTATTTTTGGACTTAAATATGAAGAAGGACTCTTTCCTTCTCCTCTATATTGCATACTTACTGGACTTAATTTTATTGAGAGATATAATTTAACGACTAATCCATCGCCCTCTAATTGTTTTTCATACCTATCAAGTTTGAAATCACTAATATCAAAATATCTCTTGTATCCCGATTCTAAGTATCCTCTTGTGTGTGGTTTGTTTGGGACTTCTACTCTTTTGTAGCGGGGCTTAAGCATCTCATTGATATTCTTTGGTGGCCCTTTTTCGTACTTTGTTCTTACTAGTCTCCCGTCATGGAATTTCGTTGGTACTTTACCACTCACAGTAATTAGACTAGTAGAACCTTCGGATTGGGGAAGTGGAAAAGAGCCAATATATCCCATTCTTTTCAATACACTTCTAAGAAACCTATCGCTAGTGACCTTATCAATTAGAAAGGGAATTCCCCGCTCTGTCAATCTTTTACTTTTCTCCTCTTCATGGGGGCTAATCTTTAGAATATCTAGCCAACTCATTTCAAATCACCGGATACCTATACATAATCAACCTACTTAGTACTTTATACATTGCCTCGTTCATTATATCTTCTACTTGAGAATAAGAAGTTACTTTATCTCCTAAACTTTCTGCCATTCTAATAGCCACAGTTCTAGCCCTTTCGTCTTTTGCATTCACTAGTGAAATTCTAGGTTTGCCCTTAGTATAGTTATCCCTTTCGTTGACTACCTTTCTGTAAATTCCCTTTCCTGTATTTTTAGGGCTAACATAAGAGTTGCCTACGAAAAAGAATGCTCCCATGTCCTTATAGGAAGTAAAACCCAAAACTTCACCCTCATCATTTACCTCACTAACAAGGTTTAGTGGACTTACCTTAGTTGGATAGCCCTTATCACTAGCAGTTCTAAAATTTGGCATATTATCCGAAACCGCAGATTCAGTTAGAACCTTGACTTCCTTGAGAATATCTTGCCACAAATTAATTCCTCTTTAATGAATAAGATATTTGGGTAGTATTGTAAGGTGTGTGTCTCCGCACCCAAGACAGTTTTAGTATTTTTTTAAGAGTAACATCTTTGTATCTACCAATTCCTCTGGAATTAAGTCCTTCCTTAATACCGGCATAGTTCATGCCCTTTGGTGGAGCGTTTTTTAAAACATCAGCAACACCTCTAACTAAACCATCTCGGAAGCCATCGGCAACTAAAGTATCCTTCCAAGACAAATTAATCCCCGCCCGTATATTCTTCACAATTACCGTTTCGACTCATGTGAATTGTACCTAGAGTGCAGTTTCTATTCTTGTTGAACTTACAACTTGTGGCGTTGCATCTAGCAACTTTACACATAGAGGAGTTCATAGAAATAGTATTCTTCCAATCTCCCATATTCAAGCCCCCAGATTTCTTTCTACAATAGGTAGTAGTTCTTTCAGCGAGGGACCATTAACTATGACTGCATTTTTCTTACTAATGAAGTAGGCTCCCCTTCTAGAAACTACTTTCAAAAAATCAGTACCGTAGTCTAGTTTCATCTCTGCCGTATTTCTACCGCCTCCAGCGTATATTTCTCCACCCAATTTTTCTTGGAAGTGTTCTAGGAATTTTCTAGGACTAAAGAATTCTTTTTGAATTTTATACAAACTCCTATCTCGCTTTAGTAAATCCTTCCAAGACATACTCACACCTCAGCATAAAACGATTCACTGTTTGGCATCTTAACTTGGCGAGCAATCATTTTCATAGAGCCACCCATCATTTGTATGCCATTCTTGAATATGGAAATCTCCCTATCAACAATTTCTTTTTCCTCTGGTGATAGTTTGGAAGTATCGACAGAATTCATAGTCTTCTCCATTTCTCTTAGGAGGGACAGTACTCTCTTTACTTCGGCTTCCATAGTAATCACCTATTTTTAAGCAGGGTTTTCTTCACTCATAATTAAACGCAAAGCATACAAAGGCCCAATTCTGTCCTTAACGGAGCGTTCCATTGCGCTTTGTAGTTGTTCTTCACTGGCGTTAAATGCTTGAATTTTTTCTACTGCCATGTCAATTACATCTTGTGTAATGTCGTATTGATGGAATAGTGTTGCCGTAATAAAATCCATTGGTCCCATCGTCATTAGACCTTTTTTAATTTCAGCCTCTTTCAAGAGTTTCTTCGCTTCACGAATATTTCTAAAATCTTTACTGTTCATAATAATCACCTTAAACTCTTTATTTTCTCAATAGCCTCTTTATATTCAGCAATCTGCTTTTGATAATCTTCTATTAGGATTTTATAGGGAACTATAGTTTCCATAGTTCGTTTTGCATCTTCTATTCTATCTTCTAGTACTTTAATAGTCTCTTGTTTCGGATTAGGCTTTGCTAAAAGTTCTTGAATATACTCTTTTACAAATATCTTACTTAGAATCTTCGCTATGTCTGTATCGCTATCTTTTAATATGTCTTCCCATGTCATAATAATCCTTTTCCTGTTATCAATAAATCTCTACTTTAATAAACTCTTATCTCTTCTTCCCGTTTCAAGATATTTATTGTAGTTAGCAATTGTAGTATTAGGGTACTCTCTTGCTATCAATTTATCCAAATGGCTTTTTGGATTCTCGGATAGGTATTGGCCTAATGTTTTAGGGCTACCATCAGTATTAGTTTCAGCAGTATCAAGCGCCGAGTACGCTGTCTCTCGTTCCCTTGAAGCCGCCATCGTCGGTGCGTTTGGATTTAATCTATTTGGTGTATTATGACCAAAGGGCGTGTAGTTTTTTAGTATATCTTTCCAACTCATGTTAATCTCTCCAAAAAAATTTCTCGTAAAATTTGGCGGAATTTGTTTAAGACTACCCCCTATTTTATTTTTATACTGTATGTATAACCAGAATAAAAATAATAGTATATCGCTACTATAGCATACTAGTACCCTTATTGGCACAATATACTATTGTAGTAATGATAGTGTAATTCCCGCCTCCTATGGTATCCGTAGCAGTATCTACCTTATATGTTTTGTGAATATGCCAGCCTTAGAAGTACTATAGTATTAGTAGAAGGCTTATATTACTAAACGCTATACTGCGAGGCTGCTAGTATGCTATTAGGCTCTACTTAAATAAAAATATAGTGTGTTATCTAGTAATAGAATAGTGCTATTGCTGTTATAGTAATAAAAATTTTGAAAACAAAGCCATATGGTTGTATAAAAATAGTACTATACAACCATATGGTATGCTTTGTCTGACCCTAAAAGAATAGAGAGGGGCCTAAGCCCCCCTCTTATCCAACTCAATACACACCCTAACACTCACTCAATACACATAACTAAATGCTAGCACAGAAGTCACTAAGATTTACTGGCTCACCGTCCCAACCCTTCTTGTCGTATCCAATCTGAATGTACCATGAGAAGTCTCGCTGTACAATCTTAGGTCGTATCCCACTACCTAGAGTGCGATGG
>TARA_R110000851_G_scaffold9579_3_pt1 | contig 35726 bp, 38 predicted proteins | sample TARA_R110000851 | Tara Oceans TARA_R110000851 (sample SAMEA4397627) | marine metagenome | biome: Polar Biome; feature: [DCM] deep chlorophyll maximum layer (ENVO:01000326); material: water (ENVO:00002006), including particulate matter (ENVO:01000060) such as... | depth 17 m
TATCGTCGTAAACGTGGGTGTTTATTACAAGCGGTGTGCCATTAGCTTGCTCATTGCCTACCATCTTGCTTCGGCAGTTTTCTTTGTACCACTGACAAAGAGCGTAAAATTCCAGTTGGCTCTCACCCTGAATACACAATTCACCTAAATCGTTTATTTCAACTTTCATGACTTCTTCTTCCTGGGCACACCGTTGATTATTCGCTGCCTGACTTCATAGCGGTCCACAGGGATGTAGCGTGGCGCGACGACACACAAAGCGATCTGCCTATTACCATTGTGCCTGACGATGGTCACGGTGATCTCAGGTGTCACTTGCAACACCTCGTCTCCATCCATTTTCGCGGTGTACCAGCCGTCAGGGGTGACGACCTGCAGTGCATCCAAATCAGCTACCTGCACTGTGATGGTGTCGCCGATGCAGACAACCTCTCCGATGTTTCTCGATAAAATTAAAGACATGTTTACTTCTCCTTTCCCTTGTTAGTTTGAGCACAGCCGTTCCCAGCTGCGCTCGAGTCTACCTTTACAACAATCCTTCCACACGCTCAGCAGGCTCAGCTTTATTGAGCGCACCTTGCCGCTGAAGGTCGGTGACCAGGTTGATGTAGGCGGCTTTCCAGTCCACCGGTATGCCGTTCTTCTCGGCTTCGATCATTGCATTGGTGTGTGCGATTAGATCCATAGTTTTACTTACTCCATCTCTGCGTAGTTATCGATTGCACAGTCAGCCATTTCCCGATCACCTGGGTACATGATTAACGGTGTGCCGGCGCCCATGTGGGCACCTATTATGTTGAACGACACCCACTCCACCGCAGCTTCAGTGGAGTCATCCAACTCCTTGAACTGCTCGACGAATACGCCGACCAGCTGTTCATAATCGTAGACTATAAGTATCTGGCCGCGGCTGTCCACCACAGTGCCCACCACAGCCGCGTCACAGCCATCGATCGCCAGGGGCATCACTGCGTCGGAGTTACCCGCCAGCTCTGCGTAGGCTTGCTCTGCAGCTGCAAACAGCTCCATCTTGGGGTTGGCAATTCGAATTGCCTGGGTCGCGTCAAATAGTGATGTCATATGTTACTCCTCTGTTGTAGGCCCGCGGCTTCGCGGACCATTGTTTGAGTTGCGACCGCCGACCACCACGGTGAATCCCCTGGGTAGTCCCTTGTCGAACTTGTGCGCCACGTTCATCACAGCGTCGTGGTCATTCCTACAGCGCACGATGAAGCCATCGATGTCGAACTGGATCGTCGAACGTGACAGCGTGGCAGGCACCGACACGTACATTCCCTTGCTCCAATAGTCGCGCAGTCGATCGGCTATAACTTTATTACTTAACTTTTTCATCGTCTCTTCACCAATGCAATGAGCAACACCAGCCCACTACTGAACAGCAGCATCGCTGTGGGTATTGGGACATTCGTAACACCACAGTCCACCGTGCAAACTATCGGAGGAGTTGCGCACTCCGCGTAACACAATGTTGGTGTGACCGGGTTGAAAAAAGCCAGGAAGTTGGGTGGCACGTTGGGCGACTCCGTGAGACCCCAGTTACAGTTGCCGCCCAGGCACCAAACGTCCTTCTGTTCGACGCCCGGTGGTAGCAGCAACTCTTTTGCTGCTGGGGTAAAAACGATGTTGGTTTTCATAATTGATACAGCCTGCAGTTGTTGTAATGCTTTACGGAAACATGTGTGGATCGGGTGGTCTTGGGTTTGGTGACGACCTGCCTGATGTTGGTCATCTCGTTCTGATCGCTGGCCACACGCATTACCTGGGCAGCTTGCTCCTGGGTGTCACACTCGACGACGAAGACACTGGTCTTACCCTCAGCCTTGCCCCACTGGGAGAAAAACTTATCTTTCATTCTGACGTAAATACTCATGCTTGTATTACTCCCTCTTCAACGAGTCGTGCTGCAGTGCGTCCGAACCAGCCCTGGAGCTGATAGGCCACACCCGTATTGTGCAGGAGCTGCCAAGCTTCGGTGACCTTTTCGTCGCTGTCTACTTCAATGAATCCTTCGACGATTCCTGTTGCCCTGAATATATCCATTTCACTCTTCCTCGATCGGTTCATCAACCTGGTACCCTGGGTTTTCCAGGACCTCGGGATCGTACTTGGCCATCTTGTAGTCGTAGCACTTCTCGCACACCCTGCACAGGTAAATGCCGCGGGCGTCTGAGACTCCCCAGCTGCCGCCTGGACCATCGTGCTCACAGTACTCCAGGTCAGTTTTACGAATTTTTCTGAGCATGGAGCCCTCCCGGTTTGCTCTGGCTATGGCCTGTTCGCGGTTCATGAGTATTTCTCCCACAATGGGCGGTAGAGGTTCTCGCAAAAGTCGTTGCTGCTGTAGTCAGCGATAACAACCATGGGATCACCCACACTGCCGTTGTTGTAGATCAGGTAGAACTGACCGATCTTCCCACCAGCCGAGTTAAGTATCACCAGCAGGTCTTCTTCTGTTGCGCCCAGGACAGCCTGGATGGCGCGGATTGAAGTGCTGCGCTTAATAGACCACTCCTCACAGTCGAAGACGCTCACTGTGTTGCCGTCCTTCAGGGCCGCTGTCAGCAGTGCTGAAATTACAGGTCGTTCGTGCTTAGGTACATGTTCTGAATAGCTCATGATTATATCCCCGGCTTAGTTGATTGGATCATTTCGAAAGCTGCTTCTTCGTTCCACACATTGTCAAGCAGTGGGTGAACGTGAGTGTAGGCAAGATATGCTGTGCGGGCCCAAGCCTTCAGGTCCTCTGGTAGCGCCTGTATGGCGTCATACTCTGCCTTGTTTCCGGCGTGCATTACTTCCAGGTTGTAAACTTCTGGGCAGTTGATGCCCGCAGGCCAGTCGTTATTCTGCATGCGCAGTTTGACAACGGGGAGGATCGCTTGGATTTCGTCGTATCTGTTCATAATTACTGCTCCGTGTTTCTTGTTGGTAGTGGTGAAGTGACACCTTAATCAATTATGACGAGGGTGTCAACCCAAGCTGTCATAATTTATCACGTCATCAATCATATCTGTTTCATCACCCTGGCACCACTTGTTGATGATCTTGCTGCGCGGGTATCCCCTGAGGTCTCTGTAGCGACGACCAACAACACAGCTGTGCTCGATGCCATCAAAGTAGCGCACGTTCGCCTTGCGATCAGCCAGGGTCACGTCGTGCTCCAGGACCCGTATGAAGTAGCGACCTTTGGGTATGCGGTAAACGACTAGCACCTGGTTATCGATGGCACCCACAATGATGGCTGAGCGATCGCCCTGGTTGGAGTGGAGCACCATCTCGTCTTCGATGTGCAGAGGTAGGGAGTACGCCTCGTTGCGTCGTTCTTCACGTCGGGCGCGTAATGTTTCAAGGGTTGCTTCAACTGCAGCATTGATGAACACCTGGTAACCGTGACGGCTATCTTCAACCAGCTCCCATTCGTAAAAGTCCTGCCACCCACTGTCGTGTTGGATTGCTTGATTGTAAAAAATCTCACCGTCAGAGTTGACGATAATGTGGTGAGCTTTCTTGGTATTGTGCGCGTCTTTGAATGCGTGCTCAAATCCAGAAGGCTTGTAGTCATCCTGGTGCCGGGCTGATATTGTTCCGAGTGATTCGATTACGTTTTTCATACTGCTCCGTGTTTCTTGTTGGTAGTGAAGTTGACACCTTAATCGATGATGACGAGGGTGTCAACTTTATTTTCAGATGGCCTGTACAGTCATCCATTTAACACGACCGCCCATTCTCGCCGTCTGCCACTGCCACTCAGAGTTTTGGATCTCCTGGCCTGCACACTTTACTGACTTGAGTCTCCAGTTCTTGGGGTTTTCCCAACCATCACCGAAGATGGTAGAGACGGGATGTCCGACCTTCAAGGCGATGAAAAGTAACGTCGCCTTGAACTGCTCCCAGGTCACTGTGAGCGTGAAGTTGGTCATCGAGAAAGGCTCGTGCTGCGTCGGTCGTCCGTAAGTCGTCCAGCACTCCACGTCCAGGTCGCTTCTCCGTATACCCCCACGAAGAATAGAAGCTTTACCGCGGCCAAGGAAACCACCACCGACGAACGGCTGGCCACTCTGGTCTGGGTCAAAAAGGACGTGTGGTGACCGTGACCCTTCCCTTGAGTTGAAAACGTTCGGGCTGTAGGCAATGCGAGAAATTTTGAGGTCTGGGTCACCAAATTGTCGCGGGTCGAAAGTGTTCTCCAACACCAGCGCGCCTCCTTTTTGAAGGCCCCGAGAGTTGCCTGGAAAATCGGCAATGACCACTTCCTGTCTGGTCTTGACGACCATCGTTTTCATGTCACTATTGAAAGGTCGCATGTTGCCTTTAGTGGTGGGAGCTCCAACGTACATCCCGCAGTCTGTTGGGTTGGAGCTGTAACGCTTTGGTTGCATAAAAGCCAGGGGGCCGCCGGGGCTAACTGGTCCACTGAAACTGTACAGCCCGATACCGTCGTTTACTCCAATTTCAGCGAAGCTGTCACCACTTGATAGACTGTCACCCGAATCACCAATTCGATACGGTGACGATGGTGTGTATCTTACCCCCTCACCTTTCATCCCGGTCTGTCGATCAGGTCGGGTGCCATACTGAAAGTTCTCTTTCTGGAAGTAGTCGTCACCGTATGCTCCGAACCTGGCACCCTCCTTACCCCCAATATTTCTCAGCTGCAATGGTGCTGGCTGCGCGTGTATCTTCAGGCTGAGCCCGTTGATCTTCGCTGTGTTCTGGGCGCCATTGGGTGACCACACTTTGACAGCGAAGTCGTTAAACCCGTGTTGCCCGGGCACCATTTCAAACTTGTCTTTGGTGATGAGAAAACCTGGACTTACGAAAGCCGCGTTGGATTCTTCTCCTGGGTTGTTGTTTCCACCTAATGTTAAACTCATAATGCTCTCTCGATTTCATTTCTCACCTGGTCCGCGATGAGCCGGTTGAAGTTGCAAGTGGGATGAAGCCCGTCGATTGTCTGATCGGCATCCCACTTGACCGTAAAATAGGCAACCCTCTCGTTCTTTGCAACACGCTTGGCCGCCTTTCTATATTTCGTAACCGCGGGCAACAGTGATTCGATCTCGGGTGGTCCACCCACGAGCACCCTGTCGGCTCCCCTGGTCTTCGCTGCACGTATGGTCTCCCTCAGTCGCATCTTGTACCGCAAAACGCTTACACCACTACCAGCGTCGTTGGAGCCCATCATAATCACCACAGTTGAATCGTCCCTGAAGCTCTGGTGATGAGGCATGTCGAAAGCTTCCATGGTCAGACCAGCCTGCGCCAGATTGTGGATGGCGTATTGATCGTCCAACTCACGGGGCCATTCACAGCCAGTCGGGCTCGATAGACTGTCACCGATCACGTACAGGTGCTTGCGCTCCTCACTCTCAGCGCAATGGCTGACGAACAGAAGAAGCGAGCATGTCGCCACGACAATTAAAAAATCAAAATAACTCATGGCATGTGCACCGTGTAAATTGGCGTCATTCTAGCGTGAGCCTTCACCGCGACAGCGATCATCGCCTTGCGACGGGGGTCTTTCATGAATGCTTGAAACACACTTCCATCAGCATCATCCTTGCCGGTGTTCTTAATTAACTTCGCTAGTAATGACCTTTCGTATCTGCGAAGCGTTTCGCTCAAAAAGTCGCGCATCGCCTGGTCTTCCCTTGTGTATCTGACTTCCGTCATCTTACTGCTCCCTTGCTAGTTGAGTTAATACATTACTCTAACATGACGGGCATGTCAACTTCATCTTCTTTGATCATGTCGATGGCCCGTCGGGCTGTACCCAAAATTTCCTCCCACATCTCCACCTCAGTGTGTCCCTTCTCGACACCGCGCAGTAGTTTCTTCACAGCGTGCTCCCTGGGACCGCCGCCCAAATTGTAAATAGCAGCGATGCGATACGGGTCCAGCTTGATGGCTTTATACTTGTATCGGTAGTGTGCTCCAACGTCATTAGACATTATTTGGTACTCCAATTAATTTATCGTAACCCTGGGCATGCATGTAGATGCTGCGAATGTCACCAGGCTTGGTGTTCAGTAGTATCGAGTGACCCTTCAGTGCGTATATCACTGGCGTACCCTCTTCTCCAATGAACGTGTTGTTGACCTTGTATCGGTTACCCTTCAAGCCTGGGCACCGCACCCACCCAAGGGATCTCATTATCTCGACGAACTTGGAGCTAGGTAGATCAATGTTGTGAGACTTGAGCATCTCTCTGATCGCAGAGCTCGACGTCAGGTTGTCCATGAAACCAGCGCGACTAGTGTCGAAGGCTTCAACAATTAACTGCTCGACCTTGCCCATGTTCTCCTCGATCGCATCGACCCGACTGCTGGTGATCGGAGCACGCAGGCTACCCACAGCGGGGTTCTTTGCATCAGGGATGGGTGTGGTAGCAAGAGCGTGTGATATAGCGTCATAACCGCCCTCTTTCTCAAGCCATTTATGCAGCTCGCTGTAATACTCAGTGGTCAAACCCAACGCCAGCATGTCGCCATAATCCTGAGGCTCTGACCAGAACATGCCCCACCGTCTGTCGTCTGCCTGGATCGGAACGCCGGTTCGGTGATTGGTGCACGCCATGTAGTTTGCGCACTGCCGTTTAGCCGTGGAGTCGACACCCTTGCTGGTGACCTGGACATAGTCTTCAGTCACGTAAGTTTTCATCTTCTCGATCATCTCCCACTTGCTGCCAACTTTGATCTCGTCGATGGTGACCAGCAAATTGCACGCGATGAATGCGTTGAAATTATTAGCGATGTCATTGGGATCCAGGGTGAAGACGTAACGCCTTGATGGCCCACCAACAGCACGCGATGCTATCTTGAGCATGATGCCCTTACCACAGCCCGGCGGTCCTTGCATCAGGGGCAGCCACTTGGCTTTGACACCGGGGTACTGAGCCAGGAAGCACATGAAGTAGAAAAGATCCTCCCAGTCCTTCGGCCACAGTGTCTGCATCAGCCATATCAATCTGCTGATGTCGCCCTGAGTCCTAGGTATGGTGGGCGCCTTGTAGGTGTTAACCGAGATGGTGCCGTCATCATCGACGAGCGCACCAAAGGGTAGGTCTGGTCGGAAGGCAGCAGCGTGTGCCTGTGGAAAATTAACGACCTGGTTCTGCGTGAAGGCTTCCCAGGCATTGGTGGTCACCTTGCTGTTGTCCTCATTCATCCCAAAGGTGTACCCACCACGGTGAACCTTGAAAGAGGGCTGTTTCATTTGTATCCCATTTGGCATTAGCACCCGATCAGATTCTGCGATGTACACGCATCCATTGAAGTGAGCCATCAAAGCGTCTGGCCCCAGGATCATTTGCGCGCCACTGGTGATCCTGGGATCGACCGTCGGTAGTTCGCTGTTGATCACACCAGGCTCGGGCAGCTCCAGCGATTTCTTCTCGCCGTAAACTGCCTTGGTTTTATTGACAGCGTCAACGATCGTGAATTTTCCGAGGTACTCTTTATGGTTGTCCCACTTCTCACGATACAGCCCAGACCCACGCATCAGGCGCTCGATACGAGTGTGGTCCTTGCCAGTGTGGTAGGCCAGCTGCTTGGCCAGGGCGTGATCAACACGGCTCCAGTCAATACCGTAGTCGCCATCACCTGGGAAGTGACGAGACAGTGCGAGGGTGTCGCCGGTCCACAGGTCCTTGAAGCTGGCAAACTCACCGCCGCCAAACACACTGCTGTCGTTGGCTCCAGGCTTGCAGGCGTTGGCGATTAGCACGTTGTCGTCGATCTGGCCGTTCCACTCAGGTACCGGTGTGTCTCGCCACTCAACAAGGGTCTCATCCTTAGGAGCGAACCACGCGTTGATCAGCGGCGTCGGATCGATCTGTGTGCCAACGTTACCCACCGCGCCGGCCATCTCACCCAGGGCCAGGAAGCGGCCTTCAGTGTACAGTTCACAATCGATGTCAGGATTCTTCTTGCGGTGCGGTGGTGTCTCACCACTCCATGACCACAGGGCGTGTAGGCCGGTGCCACTGACCGATCGTTCCAGTAGGGCTCCAGGTACATATTGCAACAGTTCTTGCACCACAGCGGTGTACGTGCCGTCTGGGAGGATGCAGTGGTCCAGGTCCAGGAACACTATGTCATCGTCTTCCACGATCACGAAGCCAAGGCGCAGGATCCCGCCAACCACAATACCAGCAGCTGCCTGCTCGTAGGTCATGTGGTTGGCGGGATCGAGGTGATTGATCTTACCCCCCATGATGTCACAGGGTACCTTGAGTGGCTTTTTATCGCCGTTAGGAAACTCGGCCCACCAGATCCAACGAGGGATCGCGAGCATTTCAGCGTATCCCACGACTAGGAGATCAATCGAGTGGCGACAGTTTCCTTGATCTGGCGAGATGCCTTGCGAGCGACAGGATGTCTCATCGCAAGGCCCTGGCCAATTATGACCAGATTATAATCAGCCACCGCTTTGATCATCACCGCGTTGCGTAGCACTTCCATGCTGCCGAAGTACCGGTTCACAGAACCGTTTGCGCAGTTGGCCTCCAGTGCGATCTCATCGCGTGACATCAGCATGTAACCTTTTGCTTTCGCGACTCTTATTGCCGCTCTGAGTATCTCTTTCTTGCGTTGTTCACCGACAGTTGTTGCAGGTATCATCTTTTATTTCTCCATGGTGGGGTTGGGATCTTATGGCGGGACGGTCAAACAAGTCAAGTGATGAATTTAAAATCACCACCGTGCGCCAAGACAATCTCGCCGAATTTTGACTGGGCAATCTCTCGCGGTGTGCCCGCAAACTTCCAGCCGGGTTTCTTTACTTCCCGCGCTGTGAAAACCCCTATCTTGTGCCCAACCATCTCAGGAACCACCACCACTGGTGTTATGCCGATTAGGTCGCTGCTCTTTACCTTCGAGTTCATCTGCTTGGACTCGTTGGCCAGGCCGTAGCGAATGTGATTGCCGCGGTTATCCTCACAGGCGCCAACGTTATTGCGCCACAATACCTCACCGCGTTGTGCTGCTTCCAGGCGCGCACGCTGTTGTGAGCCAGCCTCTGATGTCCCAGGACGTCCTGTACTGTCCTGTGCGTTCAGACCCATGCCGGTCCTGAACTCATCGATGGCGGCCATTGGTATAGACCAGCGCCTGGCCCATTCGTAAATATTCATTCCAACATTCCTTTAATTATCGCCATCATGCTGCTCCTAAGTAATCATTAATTTTAGTGGCCAGCTTGGCGGCCTCCGGTTTACCCAGGGCCTGAGCACTGAGCACGTCGATGTCGAACAGATGGTAGAACAGACGGTAGCTCTCGCTCTGGTCGCGTCCCTTTTGCTCCTGAGTGTGGGCGAACCAACCCATTGATTCCCGCAGGGCTGACTGCATCTCCTGGCGCAGCCTGCCCTGCTTGACGTGTGATCGCCAGACCACGTCCGGCCATCCAGCCTTCTGCAGCGCATAGGCTTTGATCGTCGGGTCCGCATCCACATCTGCCACATCACCTCGCATGGCCGCCAGTGCTGCAGGATCCAGCTCGTGAAGGTCACCGTCGACATGCTCGGGCAGGCTGCGACCAGCTGGCACCGGGTAGTGTCCGCACCAGGGGCACGACTTGTTTGTCCTAGCGTATGGCTGGGTGCACTCAACACAATATTTAATGGGCACCTCGTCATCCAGGTCCTTTGTCTTAGGCGTCCCGGGTCGATTGTCCAGGGTCCAGTCACGATCCTTGTCCGGCAGTCCATGCAGCTTAACGTTGCCCGCGTGATCTATGATAATTGCGTTAGACTTACCCGGCATGGGTCGGAGGGAACGACCGAACTGTTGGGAGTAGAGGCTGTAACTCATCGTGCGTCTTGCCATCGACACCACCTCAATGGCGGGCAGATCGAAGCCCTCACCGAACAGGTCGCAGTTCACCAGCTGTAGTATTTCACCGTTGCGGAACCGCTGAATAATTTGTGAACGCTGGCGGTCTGGCGTCTTACCGCTAACTGCCATCGCTGGTATACCCGCTGCGTTGAACTTGGCAGCGATGTCTCCTGATGTCTGCACGTCTGTAGCGAATGTGATGCCTCGTTTCCCTGGCGCGATACGCAGGTAGTGCTGCACCACGTCACCAATAAGATGGGACTCCTGGACTGCGGTCTTGAGCTTCTTCTGGTTGTAATCACCACCCGCGGTGATGTTCACCGCCTCGTAGTTGACGTCACTTGGGGGAGCGAAAATTCGATAGTCTGTCAAGTAACCCTGTTCTATAAGCTCGCGCATTGATATGGATTCGATCATGACATCGATCAAACCGCTGGCGTGGCGACCCAGACCTTTACCGTCAGCGCGACACGGTGTGGCTGTCACCCCCAGACCGATGGCCAGCGGCATCATATCAACAGCCTTGCCCCATTTATTGCTGGCCAGTAGGTGATGAGCCTCGTCGAGCACCCACAGTGTTACCTGCGACAGCCAGACGCTGTATTTCTTACTGCGACTCATCAGTGTGTCGACGCCAATCACGGCTACCTGGGCGTTGCCATCGACCATGTTGGTGCCAAGCTCCCGCAGGTGTTCCGTCATTATGAATTTCTCAACGGACGCTGGTGCGATGATCCTGTGACGGACTCCCTGACGTGCGATGGCGATGCTCAGCTGTCCCACTAACTCCTGGCGATGTGCAATCACAGCGACCACGCCTTGGTGTTCTTTGACTATCTCACCCAGGGTATGAGACTTACCACCACCGGTCGGCATCACACCCATCACGTTGGTGTATCCATTACCCCAAGCGGTGTAGATATCCCTCTTCCAATCCTCTTGGTACTGACGATCACTCATTTTAATTTATATCTCCGCTTGACAAGGGCGCCATGTTATACGACCATTGTCCAGCTCGTCAACAACCAACTAATGTAAAAGGCAAAACAAATGAAAATAGAATTCGATAGTCAAGACCCAGTGCAAATGGAGATGATGTCTCGTATGTTCAATCCACTGCTCGGCGCTGCCGCTAGGACCGTCGCTGCCAACGTCGCTGCCACGGGTGATGCTGTCATCGTACCCCAGGGAACTGAGCCTGAAGTAGAACAAGTCGTCGTCGTTAACCCAGAAATTCACGGTCACGACAGTATTGTTCCCAATGAACCACGCGGACCCCTCGGTGACAACGAGGTAGTGGGTGCTGTTGACATGACGTCCTTGGACGCCGCCGGCATGCCGTGGGATGAAAGGATCTGCAGTGGTGGTCGCACCAAGAAAGCCGATGGTACCTGGGTGGCCAAGCGCGGTGTGGATAAAGAAGTCATCCGAGCGGTTAAGGAGGAACTGATCGCAGTGATGAATGTAGCACCACAGGTAGCCGTGGGAGTCAATCAAGTGACGGCAATCACAGTTGTAGAGAATGCGGCAATTGCTACAGCGGATAGTGTGCAGGCGGCGGCGGTTTTTGGTGGGCAGCAGTCATCACCCATGGCAGCGGCGGGGAACGTTGCATCACCCGTGGTAGCGACATGGCCTGATGTCTTGCAGATTGTAGCAACCAAGCGAGCCGACGGCACACTGACCGACGAGCATATTCAGAATTTCCTGTCTCACCACAATCTTTCAGCCTTCCAGCTCCTTGCCAATCGGTCTGATCTTTTCCCTGCGTTTCTGGATTTTATGCAGTGTTAAACACTGTCGAGCTAGATCACGCACCACTGGCGCCGTCGTCCGCTCATGAATGGGTGCACTGCTCGGGGAGCGTTATACTCTCTGCGGGCATGGTGCATGAAGAGACTGACGCCACGAGGGAGGGCACCGCTGCACACTGGGTTGCTGAGCGCATCTTGGCCAGCTACAGGCCCGACATGCCGATCATCATCAGTGAGGATCTCATCGGTCAACCAGCACCTAACGGTGTGATCGTCACTGAAGAAATGTGGGACGGCGCTCACCTCTACACCAATGAGATCTTGCAGACTTGCAATTTGCGCGGTCTGCTTAACGAGCTGCACATTGAAGAGCGTGTGACGATGCCCGAGATCCACGAGCATTGTTGGGGAACTCCCGACTGCTGGGCTTTCGACGCTACCACACTGACGCTGTACATCTGGGACTTCAAGTTTGGTCACAGTAGCGTGAACGCATTCCAGAACTGGCAATTGATTTGTTACATCCAGGGCATCATGAATCAGATCACCCCGACGTTGCCGCCTAAGACTGCGCACAATGTAGTGGTGGTAGCGTCGATCGTCCAGCCGCGCTGCTTTGATGGCCAGGGTCCTGTCCGCAAATGGGAAGAGTACGCCGTTAACATGAACTCACTGATTGGGCAGCTACATCACGCGGCACACGCTGCGATGTCACTGAGCACCACTTGCTCGACTGGCCCACACTGCAAGAATTGTGAAGGTCGAGCCCACTGTCCTGCACTACGTGAGTCAGCTGCTCGAGTGATCGATCACAGTTGTGATGCAATACCCCAACCACTGACCGACGTCGGTCTGGCGTACGAGCTAGAAAAATTAACAGCAGCAGAGGAGAGATTGAAAGCAAGACGTTCCGCCCTGGAAGTGGATGCTGAACACCGGATTCGATCGGGTGTCACGGTACCAGGGCTGGCACTGGAACAAAGTTATGGTCGTGACAAGTGGTTAATGAAAGATGCTGATCTAATCATTGTCACACAAATGATGGGTGTGGATGTCGTCGCACCAGTCTCACTGTTGACGCCGTCCCAGGTGAAGACACTGTTGAAGAAGAACAACGTAGGTCCGTCGGCAATCGATGGTCTCTACGCCAAGCCCCCAACGTCGATGAAGTTAGTCGTTGACGATGGATCAAAAGCAAAACGCATTTTCGCTAAAGGAGCTTTATAATGCCAGCACTACTCACCCCGATTGGCCGTCTCGTAGAAGGCAGCCTGTACAAAGCAAATACTACTGACTGGCAAGGTGCCCCTCTGGTAGTTAAAACCGGACCCAATGCCGGACAAACTCGCACTGAGTACTACTTTGCCCTGGCAATTGCGAAGGGTCAAGAGCAGCACTGGAGTCAAACCCCCTGGGGTCTTGAAATTTACAACGCCGCGTGCTCTGGCTTTCCAAACGGTGAGCCACAGCGTCCTGACTTCGCGTGGAAGATCACCGACGGCGACAGCCAGGTGCCTAACAAGCGCGGAGTCGCACCGTACACCAAGGAAGGACAAGCCGGCCACTGGATAGTGAAGTTCAGCTCAGGCTTTCAACCCAAACTGTACAACGCAGATGGCAGTCAGCAGATCGTCGAACCTGACGCAATCAAGACTGGCTACTTTGTGCAAGTCAGCGGCACAGTCGAGCCTAACGGCAACCAGGGTAACCCGGGCGTTTATATCAACCACAATATGGTTGCGCTTGCTGGGTACGGTCCTGAGATCATCAGCGGTCCTGACGCGGCCACAGTGGGCTTTGGTGGAGCTGCTGCACCCCAGGGTATGACACAGGCTCCAGCACAGGGAGCGTTCAACCCAGCGCAGCAGGGAATGCCCCAGCAGGGAATGCCTCAGCAGCCCCAGCAGGGAATGCCTCAGCATTATGCTCCCCCTCAGCAGCCCCAGCAGGGAATGCCGGTCCCAAACGGCCAAGGTGGACAGCCGCCGATCGCGCCCGGGGGTGGGCTCCCACCAGCTGGGATGGGGGCTGTCCCTGGTGCGACCCCGCCGATGGGAGCTGCTGCGCAATATGTGAGTCAACCAACGGGTGCCCCGGGTGCCCCAGCTGCGGGAATGGGGCCTGGTCAGGGTAACTTCATGGGTGGTCCGCAGTAGTGAACGACGAGGAGAAGGCACTGTGGTTGGGATCATACCTAGCCGCACTTGCCGGTCTCAGCGGTGTGCCTGAAACCACATCGCCGTTGGAAATTGTTTCGGCAGCTGAGGACATAGCTGATGCATCTATCGATGTGCTGAAGCGACGCGACATACCAAAAAAATAAACTCACTCGGGGTCTTCGGGCCCCATTCATTTCAACCGGAGAATGCGATGAAGCTACGCACAATTATTTTCGAGATGGCCAACGACGATGTGCTGACTGGCATCCACGACTACATGGTCGGGAAGACCACGATGATCGAGGCATACATCAAGGCAGCTGAGGAGTTGGACACACCGGGCACAGCTCCGAAGACTCGGAAGTTGCTCAAGGATATCGACCTGCGTATCAACCGCGCTCGGTTCCTGTCGGACATTGAGTATGAAAAAGCAGCTGTGATGGGTGGCGACAAGCGTGCTGTATACCCGCTGCATATGGGCAAGCGTATGAAGTACGTCCGGTCCACCCACCAGGTTATTGCTCAGTGGAATAAAGCATGATGGATTACTACACTAACGACATCGAGACCTACCCGAACATTTTCACCATTGCGATCGAGCGGTTCAGCGATGGAGCACAGTGGTTGTTCGAGATGTCGAGTCGAAAGGACGACACTGTGGAGGCGCTTAATTTTCTGGACATGCTCGAGAAGATGCCTGACATTGCCATGGTTGGTTTTAATAACGTGGGGTTCGATTACCCGATCATTCATCAATGGTGGGCGTCACGCGGTGCCATAGGATACCAGGGCGCATACGTAATCTGCGAAGGTATCATCAACAGCCAGGAAAACTTTCACGAGCACATGGTGTGGGAATCAGATCACCGCATACGGCAGATCGATCTGTATAAGATTCATCACTTCGACAACCAGGCCCGACGCACCAGCCTGAAGAAAGTCGAGTTCGCAATGCGCGTGCCCAGCCTGATGGACCTACCATTCCCACCCGGAACTGAGCTTGGCTACCGTGAGATGGATGAGCTGATCGACTACAACATAAATGGCGATGTTGTGAACACCCGAGAGTTTCTCAAGGAGACCCTCGAAGCGATTGAATTCCGTCAGACCTTTGGTGATAAGTACATCAACTACAACGATACGAAAGTGGGCAAGCAGTACTTCATCGAGGAGCTGGAGAAAGCTGGCGTCACACTCAAAGATTCCAGCAATAATTGGATCCAGACACGTCGTCCACAGATCAACCTAGACGACGCGGTGTTCTCATACGTGGGGTTTTCGCACCCTGAGTTTCAGAGAATACACCAGTGGTTCATGGAGCAAGTGATCACCGAAACAAAAGGAGTTTTCAATGACGTCAGCTGTACGATCGACGGTTTCAAATATGACTTTGGCCTAGGTGGGATTCATGGCAGTGTCGAGAGTCAGACTGTGTACGCCGACGAAGAATACATCATCGAGGACTGGGATGTGGCCAGCTACTATCCGAACCTGGCGATCAAGAACAACGTGTCACCTGAGCACCTAGGAGCAACCTTCTGCCGTATCTATGAAGACGTGTACAACAAGCGCAAGCAGCATGCCAAGGGCACACCTCAGAACGCTGTGATGAAGCTGGCACTCAACGGTGTGTATGGTGACAGCAACTCCAGGTTTAGCCCCTTCTACGATCCGCTCTACACAATGACAATCACGATCAACGGCCAGCTGCTACTGTGCATGCTCGCTGACGCGTTGAGGAATGTACCTGATCTAACCATGATTCAAATCAACACTGACGGTCTGACCATTCGATACCCTCGCTGCCACTACCAGACTGTCCACGACACGGCGTCAAGGTGGGAGGCATTCACACTGCTGGAGCTGGAGCACGTCGAGTACGAGCGTATGCATATCCGTGACGTAAACAACTACATCGCTGTGGGTGTCGATGGCAAAGTCAAACGCAAGGGCGCCTACGAATACGATCGTGGTTGGCATCAGAACCACAGTGCACTGGTGGTACCCAAAGCTGCAGAGCGTGTCTTGCTTGAGGGCATCTCAGTTACCCAGGCCGTGTTGGAGCACAGTGACATCTACGATTATTGCCTAGTGGCCAAGGCACCGATCCTGAAGCTGGATGACATGCAGGTGCAAGGAACCACACGGTACTACGTGAGCACCCAGGGCGGCACGCTGCGCGCAGTTAAGCCACCGCCCAAGGGAATGCGCAAGGGTGACTTTAAGAAGGCCCAGGGTGTCTCCCAGGCGATGTACGCGCAGAACAACACGACTGGAGCTCACAACCCGAACATCCACACGAAGAACCGCAGCAAGTATGCTGACGTGATCAGTGAGGTGGAGAAGAGCTGGAAGACCACTGTGTGCAACGACATGATGGGGTGCACCAACCCAATCAACTACGAATATTATTTCGATCGAGTCCGTAAATTAGTTGAGCCAGTATCATGAGTGGTGAGAAATGTGGATGTCCTGATTGCGTAGTATTTAACGCAGTCTTGGGTTTGCTGGAAGAAGGAATTGCTGTCGATGATGTCATCGACGTTATGATGCAAGGGCTGAAGGCGCTGACTGAAATGAGCGGTACTATCAGCATCACCGAAGTGACAGCACCGCTCGACTCGGATGGTACTATCCATTAATCCCAGCGGAGGTCAGTCGAGCTTGCAACTCCTCGATCATCACTTGTTGCTGCTGCATCGCAGTGACAAGTGCTGAGACGATCGGAGTGTCGCGGAAACCATAAATATCTGCATCCTCATTATACGGGGCAGCCTCTGGCAATACAGATTGCAACTGCTGAGCTGAGAACCCCGTGTCTTCCACGACTTCTGAAGTATCAGGATTCCAGTTAAATTGAATAGTACGAATCGCCATAATTGTATCGAGGCCGCGCGCCGAATCCCTGATGTTGTACTTCAGCCTCTCGTCCGATGTGGCTAGTGACACAACCCCGAAACTTGACACCAAATTGGTACCTGACGCTGACGGCATTGACTCAAGGGCAATGGATGTTGCGGACACTATGGCAGATGCTGCTGATGGAGCTGTGAGAGTGCTACCAAAACGCCCACCACTGGTGGCAATCATGGCGCCACTGATCGTGACCGCGGCCACGGTTGTAGTGCCCGTGACTGCCAGTCCCGCATTAGCGTCGATGCGACTACTGAAGTCCTTAACGCCAGCGATCGTCTGTGCTCCGGTCGTCAGCACAACTTCGCTCTGATTGAAGTCACCGACCTTGATCAGACCCAGTGTGCTGGCCACCATGAAGTCACCTTCCGTGGTCACCAGGTTGGCAGCACCTAAGCCGCCACCAGTGGCGTACACACCAGCATCACCGTCGAGCAGACCAGTGGCGTGGATCGCGCCTGCAGTCAGGTCCGCATTAACCTGCACGTCGTCGCTGAACGTCTTGGCGCCGGCAATGGTTTGCGCGCCGGTCAGTAGCACCAGGTCATCCAGTGTTTTGGCAGATGACGTGATAATTCCGAACGTCGAACCCACGAGGATGCGATTTTCAACCACCGCCGCACTGGCAATGTTGACTGCAGCTGTCAGGTTCTGCACGTTGGTGACGTTGTCACTGAATGTCTTAGTACCAGCGATCGTCTGTACTCCGGTATTCAACACGATCGCGTCTTGATTGAAGTCACCGACCTTGATCAGACCGAATGAGCTGGCCACCATGAGGTTACCAACTGTGGTCACCAGGTTGGCAGCACCTAGACCACCGCCAGTGGCGTACACACCAGCATCACCGTCGATCAAACCAGTGGCGTGAATTGTGCTATTGACCTGTAGTGCACCAGACCCCGCAATGGTGACCGCTGAACTTGTGACCCAAGCACTACCATCGTGGCGCAGTACGTTGTTGGCTGCCCCTGTAGGTAAACCGTCAGAGCCACCCGCAGCTATTGCCAGATCAACATACTCTTTGCTGGTCGCGTGTGAGTTTGCGGTAGCTAGTTTGGGTAGTGAGAGGAACCCGGTGATGAATGAGAATGAGTTGGGTTGACCGTAGCCCTCAGGTGCGATCAGTACACCAGCCAGTGTGTCGGTACCAGCGATGACTAAACCGTGACCCGCTATAGGGAAATCCTTGTGTGAGATGTACATCCACTCACCGTCGTCGTCCAGGTTCTCCATGGCGGTAGCTCCCCGCTGGGCAATGTTGGCGTTGCCTCCCACGGTGACCTCGTCGATGGTGATGTGTGACGCTATGACCCAACCACCCCCTCCGTTTGCGCCGATCAATACTTTACCGGCAGTTGCCGGCGGTAGTGATCCAGATCCTGCGATGGAGTTGTCCACGTAAATTTTAGTTGCCAGCACCTGGTCAACATCGCCGCTGCCAACCACACCTGACTGCACCGCTTTTCCATCAATGCCGACAGCTAGAAATTCAGTCTCAGCCGACTGTAGAAATATTGGGTTAGCCGTGCGCAGTCCAGTGTTCTGGTCGAAAGAGTAGAGGTAGAAAGCATTCGCTGTGCCAAGGAAGTCCTGACCTTGGATTACCCACACTTCATTGTTCGTGTCGTCGAAGGACGGGATGAACAATTTACCATCACCCGTAAAGGTGAATACGTTGTTGGCACCAGCTGATGTCTTGGTCTGAATAAAAAACGACGCGTTGGTAGCGTTCGCGTTGAGCACCAAGACGTTGACCCCCAGTAGTTCGCCTTGGTTTATAGTCCAACCAGTCGTTGCATCTCTATCCAACGTGATGCCACCGGTTATAGGCTGCGAGTCGATGGTGCCACTTAGCGGAATGAAATCGCCTGTGTCCACCAGCTGCAGCACCCGAATGAATTGCAACACGGTTGTCCCTGGTGCGTATGAACCAAGGAAACTAGCCTGGTACAAGTCACCATTACTTGCGTCGAGAACTAACACACCGTTGACAGTGTCGTTGGCCTCGTTGAAATCGGTAGCACGATCCCAGGCGCTGACCCGCACATTGTATATACCATTCTCAATCTGGTCGTTCTGAGAACGCACGAGCACACGCTGACCGTCGACCACTGGAACAACACCAATCGTTTGCTCACCGGTCAGGTTGATTGACACCGTTGTGGTAGCCACTACGGGTGCTTTGATGCCTTCCTCTGGGCTGGTGCCCAAACGTGTCTGGTATGAACCTGCCATTATCGTATCCTCTAGTTTTTGTTGGCGCCTTCAACAAGTGCCTGATAAGTATTAAAAGTGTCACCCTCTTTGCCACGCAGGTAGCTGTCGGTGTAGTCCATGAACCTTGTCACGTTGCCGGCACCTGGTACTGGCACCACCGTGCTCACTAGCTTTAACATATCTGAGCTGAACTTCAAGCCCGTTTGATTACCTTCAACGAACGAGGTGATCTCGGATACAGTTCTTGGTATCGTCTCGCCGCCTGCTGACCACACTGTGCTAGGAGCAAACCCTTTGAACGAACTGGCGACGTCGCGTATTATCGGCACCGTGCCTGATAGGAATGAACCGTACTGTTTGAGTATCCACAGTGCCCAGTCTTCAGCCTCTGGGTCATCACCAGGCCCGTCCATAATCATAGCCGCTGAGAGTACACCAACGATGGTTGGCATCAGCAAGACCGTGTTGAACATGTCAGTGTTGTTGGCTTCTTTCCACCCGCTGACTCCATTGGTTGATTTGTACACTCGCTGGAAGTAAGCGTTGAACCAGGAGCCGAACATTGTGAAGGTCCGAACGATCTCGCTCTGGCTGGAATGGAAAGCTCCACCCAGGTGCAGGTCGGTACCAGATCCAACTGACTCAGCCACCGCAGTGTCGCCAGCACTCACAGCTTTACCGTGATCGCCGTGCTCCTCCATTGCAGCCTCATACTTGGCCAGCCATGTGGGGAACGCCACTTCACCGTCGACCAGTGTCTGGAAGAAGAACACCTTGCTGGTCACAGTGTCCCAGGCTTTTCCCGCCTTGGTGGCAACGTGCATTTTTCGCATGTGCTCTGACATCTCACGGTTGATCAGACTTGTCCTGTTGGCCATGAACGTGGAGCTTTCTTTGATGAAGTCATGCAGTGACTCACGACCATCAGTGCCCGGGAGCATCCTCACAGTGGCGCTGGAAAAACGAGCGACACCAACCTCTTGCATTGCGATGGGTATGCTTGTGCCCTGCTGCACGACGTTACGGACGCTGTAGGCCAGGTGTCGAAATGTTGCGGCCTTGCGTAGATGACTCATCAGCTTGGCCAGACCCGGGATGGTTTCCCTGGCCGCACCGTTGCCGGTGATGCCGTCGACCGCTTCAAACAACGCCTTGTAAAAACCAACGCCATGCTTGCGCTCGATTGCACCCTTCACGTCGTCGGCGTTGAACATCCCGCGTAATTTGGTTCCTGGGCCAGCGAATGCGATGAAGTGAATGCTGTCGTCGACAGCGCGCACGATGTTGTTCCGATCGAGCAGAGGCGGACGACCACCAGACCCAACACGGGCATGGAGTGATCCCGCTTTGGTCGGCATGATTTCGGATTGGCTGCCGGCCTTTTCCTTCTCGGCCTGTAGTTCCAGCTCAGTGCTGTCGTAGAACAAACGCTGGTGACCACCAGTTAAGACGATGCCATTCACAGTGAAAGGAGTCGGTTCAAGTTTGGGTGGTGCAACACCATACATCTTAACGCTGGCTTCACTGAGCATTGGCCACACTGATTCGTTGATGGCCCACGTTGTGTTAACCAGGTTGAGCTGTTCGACTGTGAGGTCCGCGAGTATTTTCATGACGTCGATATCACTCACGCCGTATCCTTCACGGATAGCATCCCTGGATGACTCAGTGCCCCAGTACAGTGCCATCATGAATCTACCCTCACTGTGCAGTGCGAGAGAGTTGCCATTCTGCAGGGAGTAAACTTTCTTGTCCTTGCTGCCACGCTCCAGGCCGATCTTGTGGATGTCTTCCATGCCCTCCTCGTACGCAGTGTATAGCTCAGTTTGCAGTTCGAGCTTGCGAGAAAACCCCTGCTCCACCGTGCGGTAGATCAAGTTGAATGCAGTGCCGTCTTCGTTGAACCCATCCATTTTGCGTACTAGGTTGCGAAGTGATGGCAGCTTGTTCACTAGGTGGCTGAGCTTACGTGCTGCGCTAGTGCTAGTTGTGGGAACACCTCGAGTTTCCTGTTTATCTCGACCACCATTCTCAATCACCGAATCACTCAGTGCCAGACGATCAGCAACAGCTTCAGCCTTGCCTTCTTCTGACATCATGCCGCCAACGTAGCGCATGTGACGCAGCTGATCATACAGTCCGTTCAACTGCTCGGCTGTCAGGTCATCGAACCCAGGGAGTCGGAACGATTCGTCGATGACACCTGTCGCTGTTTTGACTTCCAGTAGTGTCAACAGCCCAAAGTCCAGCAACGTAATGTCTAGCAACTGGTTGGGGTCTAGCATCTGCGCCTGGTACCACTCAACAATCGAGGTGGCGGAGATCACACGTTCGCGATTCTTTCGCAGATCGTAGAGGTTAGCCACAGCTTTAATGTTCTGAATGTAACGCGGGTCCACTTGCTTCACATTGTATTTACGAGTCTGGGCGGCTTTAACATACTTGCGATGGCGTTCCATTTTGTCTCGGGTTTCCACAGCCTCCTTGTACAGGTAGTGGTTGGCCGCCTGCTGGGCCTTCGCTTCAAACGCTGCCTCTGGTGTGGTGGCCAGTGCTGCCTTCTTCGCTGCGCGGATCTCAGCCCGGTAGTACTTGCCAGGTTTGATGTCAGCAAACTTCAACCCACCGATCAGGCGCCGTGCTTCCGACTTGAGGTAGGCCAGGTCGATCGTGGTTGTCTTGTCTAGGGCTTTAAGCTCAGCCAGCAGCACCTTGGCCTGCTCCTCACTGTGCATGGCTTCCAGGGCTTCCTGCTCGATGCTACCGTCATTGAGGATGTCACCGTGCTTCTCGATCATGATCGCCTCAGCGGCCTCGTCAGCGGCTTTGGAGAGCGCAGGGGCAGCGGCGATGTCTTTGATCATTGCTGTCGCTGATGGGTACCCGTAAACCTCAGCGTACTCTGACGGATCGATGCCATCCTTCTTGGCCTTGCCTGTCATGTTCCCTGGGACCTTTCCGCCGTTCAGTTCTTTGACTGCATCGTAGTCCATTGGATTGGCGGCCAGGTCCATCAGGATTGCATACACAGGGGTCTTGCGCAGGCGTGACTTCTCCTCTTCGATGATTGGCTGCTTCTCGGCTTTCCAGTCGGCTGTCTTGCGACGTGTCAGTTCCTTGATCAACTTCTGATCCAGGGTATTGGTGGCATTGTCTGTGACCTTCTGACGACGCTCCAGATATTTTTCCCACTCGGCGGTGGTCATGCCAGATGATTCCTGGTCCTTGAAGAACTGGTCGTATGCAGGGTTGCCCTTGAGCTGCTCGATCTCAGCATCAGTGGCCAGCATGCGATCGAAGTAGTCAGTGATCTCAGGTGTCAGGTCAGCCCGCACCCGTGGATCCATGGCCTTGTACACCGCAGTCAACCAGCGACGGAACGCAGCGAAGGCTTCACGCAATCCAATACTGGGTGCCTTGCCTGTCTCCAGGTAAACCTCGAAGGTCTCAGCAAATTTCTCGTGCTCTTCCATACCAATGTCGTCGAAGGTATCCACACCCAACCAGTCGAGCAGAGGTTGTGTATGCTCCTGGTTCCCGAACTCACGGGACAGTTGTTTCTCCAGCTCCAGGAACAAGTGTGCTGACTCGTGCAGGAATGAACTGGGATCGGATGTCTTACCCAGTGTGATCAGTCGCTGGTTGTTCTGCTGCAGCTCGATGCTCGCACGGTTCTCTTGGAACAGACTGTAACCTTCCGCTTGAATCTTATCGCGCAGCTCTGTGGGCATGTCGATCGCCCAGTAGCCTTCCAGTTTCATACCGCTATTCACGTATTGCTCGACAGCTAGCTCAGCACGTTCCTTGGAGAGAATACCCTCCTCTCCCGGTATAGGCCGCTTTCCGTCCAGCAATATTGAGTAGGTGCCATTCTCAACATTATGATCGATGACATAACGTTCGCGAATTTTCTCATCTGACGGATAGGGCTTACCGCCAAGGGTGAATTTCTTTGGCTTCTGTCCGGTAAGTTTCTTAATGATGCTTGTCATCTTCTGGTCGTACTGTATTTCATACAACTTAGCGAAGTCACTGCTCCACCGGTTCTCCAACACAGTGCCACTGACCCACGCCATCTGCTCATAGCCTTGCTCTGCGGCTTGAATCAATGCGCGCTTGATGCCCAGGTTAATCCAGGCGTCGCCTTTGAATGGAGCTTCAGGTGGACCTTGCTGCTCGGCACGAACGAGCTTCCGTATCGCCTGCACCGCGGAGTAACTTTCGGCGACCGCCAATGTCTCAGGTGATGACTTGATGATATCGAACGCTTCGTTGCGGTTGAATAACTCAGTGTTGTCGCCATCCACGGTCCATTGAATCACGTCCCAGTAGTCGTACCACGACTGCGTCACAGACATCTTATCCATTGTTTTACTAGCGATATCCTCGAGCTTACCCATGGCTTCGTACGCTGGTCCGTTGTTGATGGCCTCTAGCTCTACCACTTTTTTGGCAGTCTCCTGGGACATCGTCTGCGCCTTGGTCGACAGCGCGCCGACGTCATCTGATGACATGCCGGTCTGGTACCCGTGCTCTCTACCCTCCTGGTGCCAGTCGGATTGGAACTCATCAATGAAGTAGGTGTTCTTGCCCAGCAGCTCCCGATCGGTCACTCGCAGGAATGCCACAATATTGGGGTCATCGAAGTGAGTACCTTTTACGAACGTATCCTTAACACCGGGTAGCGTCAGCTTCACCTCACGGTAGTTATCGGACCCCCCTTGCATGATGAAATCTTCTGCGCCAAACTTTGCAACTTCCGCTGAGTCAGGACCGTCGAACGCCCACAACTCCTCCTCTTCAATGTGGTCGCGTGCTCTAACCTTCGCTTCGTTGAGGCTGCTTATTTCTGACTCGACCACATTGTCCATGAAGACGTTGCCCACCCGGATGTCGTACTCACCCTTCCAGGGACCAACGATGTACACACCAGGGGCGCCCGTCGTTTCGAGCACCTTGACGGGGTTCTCCATGTACTCTTCTTTAGCCAGTTCTTCCGCGTGATTCTCGGCCATGCCGGTGAAGAAGGTGTTACCCTTGAGCATAGTCAGTATGGATTTGCGGTCCATATTTTTGAACAGTGCGTTGACTCTCCCAAAATTGGTTTCCGCCGCCTCGATCGCAGTTTTGGCGTCGGGGGTGACTCGCTCCATGATGAACGCCTGAAGCCTATCCCACTCACTCTGTACAATCTGAGCCTCGTGGAAATCATCCATCAACTCATTGTCATGGCGCCACCCTGTGTAGAGATAATCGGCACGGTTTGACCACATCTCTTCGTCCATTTTGTTTTCCAACAACATCCAGTCCAGCTCACGAGAACTGTTGTCCTTGTCGGCGATGATCTCACTCACCTGGACGCCACGCTGCATGATGAATATTTTAAGATCCATCTTCGAGAATTTTGCCTTGGGGTCTGATGTTAGATATTGCTCCAGGCCCAGCCACTTCAGTTCCTCAGCCTTGACGCCTGGGCTCTTGCGAATTTTGTTCCACAACTCAGTACCGTTGGCTACGCCGTCTTCTTTTTCCCACTGTGGAAGCTTCATCTCATTCACAGTTTTGCCGACGGATGAGTAGGTGCCCAGGATTCCCAGGCGTGCTGATCGCCTTGGTTGATACAGCACGACGGGCTCGGGTTGATACTGCATGTACACCACTGCAGGTTCGCCGTTGTTGAAGTCTGAGAATGTCTCCTTGTCCCAACCCTCAGGCGTGTACTCGTCGCTCCATGCATCCCTGGAGACCTCACGGAATCCGCTCAGTTCATAAAGCTCAGTCAGCACTGTGTCGAATGCATCGAGCTTGTTGCCGCCTTGATCAATGGCCAGCTCCAGCATTGAGTGAACCTTGCCGCCACCGGCACTGAACACGCTGACGATGTCACCATCTGATTTCAGGGCGAAGCCGTTGAGTCTGTCGGGTGTAACGAACAGGCGCATGTTTTGGTATTCGTTAGCATCGTAAACATACACAGCTGCGCCAAACTTACTGGCGTTCTTGCTATCGTTGATGCCACTACGAAAAACCGCAGCGTTCCCAGGAGTGGGGGATAACTCCTGGAGAACAACTGCGGGCATGTTGGCATCCTCGAGCATCTGTTTTAGCTCGGGACCTGGTGCGTACTCTGCTAGTAGTGACCCGTCTTCCGTAATGCCTGGATCGCTTTCTCGCGTGTAAAGTTGCGACGCTCCATTACCGCGGAGATCAGTTCTTCCGGTGGAGTATACTCCCCGATCTGGTCTGGGCTGATCGGTGGCGGGCTGCTGAACATCTTCTGCAGGTGTTGCTCTGCCTTTGCTGTGGGTCGAGATGAGCTGGTCGATTTTTTCACGGTCTACTCCATAGGCTTCATACCAAGGGTACCCCTGGCCAGCAAATAGTTTAACAGAGAATGACGCACTTGTCACCTCCGTGGCTCCAGTTGGGTTTGGGCCAGGGTCTTCCACAATCATCTTCTTGGGGATCACCTTGTTGCCAGGCTTTTTGACCTCCTTCATGAATGTCTTGAATTCTTCCAGTCCAAACTTGTGCACCACACCCTGGGATGTTGGGTACAGAATGTAAGGAGTGCCGTCTGCAGATCGACCATAGGTGGAGCCGAATGCGTACTGGTGGAACCGACCCTCAGGTGCCAGGATGTCAGCATACGGTGCCAGCATCTTCTTGGTTTCGTTGACCAGACCCTGCATCGTGGGGTGCGCAACGACCTGGCCGCTGTTTAGTACCCATGATTCCCAATGGTAGCGCCCCACAGAGGCGTCCTGTGGTCGACCCACCGCATCGTACAGTGCGCCAACGCGTCCCAGCAGGGAGCGTTCTAGGGCCTCGTAGCGTGCCAGTCCGTGAGCTCCTTCAAACAGGGTGGCTATATCATCGTATATCAGCTTGCCGTATCGACCAGCGTCCCACATTTTGTTGATCTGAATTCGATCCAACACAACTACATCGGTGCGACCTGTCATCAGCATTACGAATGATAACACCTTGTTTTGTATACCCATGCCCTCGTTCAGACCGTAGTACTCACGGCGCACCTTGGCGCTGGGGATACTGTGGTCGGCGATCATGTCGTGAAGGCTCTCGAGTTTCGACACGCCGTCGTCACCCTGTTGGGACATCTTCTTCAGGAAAATTTTACCGAAGTCGTTCAGGTTTGATGTTCCCTGCTTCCCTGGAGCAAAGTCCGGTATTACCGTTCCCACCCATTCCAGGTAATCATTCACATCATCGTTGGTCCACTCGCGGGTGACTGCAGTATCGATGAACTCGTTGAGCCGCTCGTTCATGGCGGCATCGAGGAATGCTGACTCGTGTGGGTGAGCTGAGAGCATGCGAGACATCATTCCCCACAGCATCAGCTTGCCGGTCGTGTGTACCGTAGCCTGACCGTCTTCGTACAGGTTCCTCATTTCATCGACCATCGCGAAGCCTTCACCGGCAGCCTCTCGTTGATGATGTGTCAGCTTTTTGAATTCAGTGGCCCACGACTCTAGGTCATTGGACTGGCGAATCATTTCATAAGGTGGTCGTGGTGTTTGATTCACACCCAGCAATTGTCGCTCAAATTTCAACCAGGATGCGTCACTACCAAGCGGGTCGGGGTTGCCCTCTGCCAACGCCTGCAGTGCACTGATCTGCTTCTCGACGTTGCCCGGATTGATCACCTTCATCACGGAGGATTTACCGGTGGTCTTGCCACGGGAAGTCATTGTGTATCCAATGGGCACACCGTGCATGTTACCAGTGGCAGCCTGAGCAAGAATCACAGGAGTGTCGGCGAGGTATTGCTCGATCGCCTCAACGTCTCCCATGCCAGCGTCAGCAATGGCGCGAATGGCGTCAATGTCTCGTTGATCCAGGGCCTTACCCATCTTCTTGATGCAGGCGTCTAAGCTCATTTGCGTGTGATCTCCACTGTGAACTTGTCAGGCAATTTTGCCAGCAATGTCGCCAGAGTATTCTTGCTGTTGGTTACATCCAAGATGCCATCGTCATCGAGGTACTTCAAACTGTCGCCAACTAGGATACAGCCAAGGATCTGCCGAGTATAGTTTCCAGCGTGCATCTCAATCCACGTTCTGTTCGGTACTCCCTTCAAAAGAATGACCGGACCGTGAGCGGGCGATTGGTATTTTTCGGCTTCATACACACCAGCTGGAATGCAGGAGACGTTTTGGTTGTTGTCGAGCCAGGGCAGCTCTAAGGTCAGACAGCTGAAGTTGCCACACCTCAGCCGACCCACAGTGCAATCATCGTTCACCCATGTGTCTATTTTAATCATTGTCGCCAGTCCCAATCTTTTGTTTCGTCAGATTCATTCATCATCCTACCCAATCCACCAATACATAACCATCTACACCATCCCCACCAGCACCAGCAGTATATGCGAAACCAGATCGGCCTCCCCCTCCGCCCCCAGCTCCATAAGAAGTTGCCGAAGGGGAAGAACCATCATCAGCAGCAGCAGTTGACCCGTCACCGCCCGCTCCCCCAGAGCCAAAGAAACTAGCACCACCTCCACCGCCGCCATATGTTGCGTTTCCTGCTAATCCCCCAGCATTCCCAAAAGCATCACCGCCGGCGGTGGATTTATTTCCACCATTAGCTCCGTCAACAAAAAGACCCCCGCCGTTTAACACCTGCCCCGCTCCGCCAGCACCACCAACGCCGCCCCATGCACCACCAAGTCCTCCGATGATAGTTAAAGTAGAGAAAGTTGTCGCCTCACCAGCGGCGCCGTCTGTCCCATTCGCCCCGCCACTAGTCGCCCTGCCCACACCACCAGCTCCTCCAGCCCCTATGGTTACCGCTATAGATCCTGAAGGTGTAACCTTGACAGGTATGGAAATTGCTACCCCACCTCCAGCTCCAGCTCCACCTGGGCTAGCTACGTTTCCATTCCCGCCACCTCCACCGCCTCCAGCACCCTGCATTGTGACACGCACTAACTCTACACCAGCGGGAACATTGAACGTCCCGCTAGCTAAAAACACCTCGCTTTTCGATGTGCTGCTGCCGAAGAAATCACTTATGTCAGTCATGATGTAAAAATCCAACCTTTGGTTGCGTTAACGTATGTCAGCGTGCCAGCAAAATACTGAACTCCCACGGTCATGTCCGTCGCGCTATTCATAATCTTATTGCCATTCCTACCTATCGTCAGAGTGTTCGAGTTGAACGCCTGACCGTAGTCGAAAAAGAGTACCTCATCGCCGACCGACGGGCTGGCTGGTAGCGACAATGTGAAGGCGCCACCCGATGTATCACACGGCACCTTGTCGCCAGCAGTGGCCGTGTATGTTGTAGTCTTAATGCCAGTCAGTGTTGCACCGCCACCGCTGGATGCGCTGGTGGATGCGCCGACCATTCTGGGGTACATCTCTCTGCGGAAAATATTGTGACCAGACTGATCGGGGTGCAGGTAGTCAGTCATGTTGGAGACGTTGTAATCCCAAATCTCAGTGAGCCCCAGGATTGCGCATACGTCACGCTGATATTGCTTGATCAGAGTGGTGGCCGTGATCCAAGTGTCATCGTCAGAGATCAAGTTAATGTTGTTGTATGCCGTTAGTCCAACAATCACACGGTACCCTTTGGTGATGCCGTCCTGAAGTAGCGCCTGGAACGCAGCTTTGAACTGCGCCTCAGTGATGTCGAAAGCCTGCCCTCCTGGGCCCAGACCCGTGGGTGGTACCTCAATGCCGCCAGCGTCGTTTCCGCCCAGGCATACCAGCATAATGTGACCAGCGTGAAGTGCCGCTGGTGCGTTGACTTGGTAAGTAGTGCCGGGTCTGGCGATGCTGGTAGCAGGCATTGCGTCGATGTGGCTGTTCGCACCCAACGCGTATTCATTCCACAGCAGGTAAGCCCAGCTGTTGAGGGGTGTCGCCGTTGCTGTGTTGGATGACTCGCCCACCAGGCTGAAACCAAACGGTATGCTCTGGTGGGTGAATGTGATCGTGCTCATCGCACCAGCCACAATGACGATGTCGAACCATGCCATTGCGTTGTTGTCGCCCCGAACGCTGGCCTGGAAATTCCTGGTGTACCCAGAGCCAGCAACACTAATCGCAGCGTTGGTGATGGCGCCGGCACCATCGGTGTCGTAAGTTATCGTGCCGAGCGTGCCACCGTTGGGTGACGTAAGGCTGTCGCCGATGATGTAGAAATCCTCACCCAGCAACCCGTTCCACTTGCCCATCTCACGATCGTCGTACAGGTAATCACCCAGGGCTAGGTCGACACTCTTAGTTTCTTTGATGATCAGAACGTTGCTTTGCTTCCACAGTCCAGCGGCGTTGTCGTACCGAAGCGTCTGGCCGTCCAGGGTTGCCGTCAACGTTACGTCGGTGAGACCACCAAGAGGAGTCTGATGTGGGTTGGCAAGATCGGCACGGTGAGTGAAGTCAACTACATCAATCCAGCTGTCTGGACCCACCTTGATTTTTAGCGCGAAGAGCCCTTCGACCGGGACAATGGCGACGCCTGATGTTGTAGCGTTCTGAGCTTGCACACTGCCACTGGCTGCGATCAAAGCCTTGGCTGTGACTGTACCGCTGGTGCTGGCTGGCTGCGCCTGGACGGTGCCATTGATCGTGACAATTGTATCTGAGCCGACTGTGCCGCTGGTGGTCGCTACCTGGGCCTGCACGGCGCCTGAGAGGGTGACTACGGTCTGACTGCCGATCGTGCCGCTGGTGGTCGCTACCTGGGCCTGCACGGCGCCTGAGACCGACACGATGGTTTCCGCACCGACTGTGCCGCTGGTGCTGGCTGGTTGCGCCTGGACGCTACCTGAGACGGTGACGGCAGCACCTTCGATGGCGACTGTGCCGCTGGTGGTTGCTACCTGAGCCTGGACGGTACCTGAGACCGATACGATCGTGTCCGATCCAACTACACCACTGGTGCTGGCTGGTTGCGCTTGTACGGCACCTGACGCAGATACGATTGAGTCTGAGCCGATCGTGCCGGTGGTGGTCGCTGCCTGGGCCTGTACGGCACCCGAGACCGATACGATCGTGTCTGATCCAACTACGCCACTGGTGCTGGCGTCCTGGGCCTGGACGGCACCTGAGACGGTGACCGGAACTGCTGGTGATACTGCGGTGGCTGTACCGCTAGTGCTGGCGTCCTGGGCTTGCACAGTGCCTGACACAGTGACCGCACCACCTGCCGCTAATGTAAACACTCCCACTGCGGCCCATGAGTTGCCGCCACTCGCCGAAGTAGACCACCCAGGTGCTTCCGAAGATGCTGATGTTAGCTCTTTAGAGCCCATAGCCGTATACGGACGTGAAGAGGCCGCATAGCCCTCATCAAAGTCAGTGTAGCCAGTAGGCTCGGTTATATTAGCGGCCAGCGTTCCCCAGCTGCTTTGGTTAAAGGAGTGTAGGATCGCAACCGCTATGCCTGAAGACGTGCTGGCTGAAACAGCTGGGGGAGTCTTGGTGTTCGAGCTAGTGCCGTTGGTCTTGTCAGAGCCGTCAAGGGTGAACGTGCCACCCGCGCTGCCGTACTCCTGAATCATTATCGAAGCTCGACCACCATCAGTCCATGTGATCGAGAAATCATCAGCAGCGGAGCGATCTGCAATCCTCCAGTAAGTAGCGTTTCCGAAGAACCCACCCTCATTAGTTGTCTCAAGGAGTGTCCAGCCAGTAGGGGTCGTGAACGAATCACCACCAGCACGGATGGCAATCGTGGCGACCAGCAGACTTCCCACATGCACATTCTCCTGAAGCTCAGGTGTGTATACGGTTACGGATTCTGATGTATTACTTCCTTGAGTGTTCTGCTTCTTAAGCGTTCGTACAAGACCTGTCGGTGCAGGCGACCATGGTATTGGGGTAGCGCCACCAGTGCCCGTTGAGGTGGCCACAATACCCACCTGGTTGACCTTAGTTAGAGATGCGCCTCCTCCAACATGCACAGATTTAACGGTGAGAATATCACCCGCAGCAAATGACACGCTGCCCGTACCGTCGAAGTAGCCTACCGCCCCTGACGTCACAGTGGCCGTAAGCCCTGTGTCAACTCCATTCTTACGAAGGGTGAGCACCACAGTGCCGCTGTTACCGTTAAGCGCTATTGTGGTAAACAGCTTCTCTACATTGAACTCACCATTGGTGGGTACTCGCATTCCCTGGTTTGTTTCAGACGACGAGAAACATTGACCCATGATGGGCCAGTAGTAAGTGCCATCTCCTATGTTCGAGCTACCATCATCACCTGATGAAAGGAAGAACTTACCGTCAGCCGTTATGAAGTTGCCGCCAATTTTTTCCCAGTTGAAAGAACCAGATCCCGATCCGTTCTGAATCTTATAGGAGGCTGAGTCACCTGCCGCAAAACTCACGGTGTTGGACGCATCAATACGCTTTGTGTTTGTGTCAGAACCACCAAAAGATATGGTGGCAATAGAGTCGGCCAGATTCTTCCGCAGTGTTACAACTACGGACGTGGATCTTGAGCATGTGCCAGTGGATGCTTCAAGGTTGTGCCACACGCCAGCTGTGGGTATGTGCTGTGTTACTAGAGACTCAGAGTCTTCTTGGCGCGATCCCTGGATAGGTAAGTAATAGACCGCACTGCCAGCGTTAAGGTTAGTGCTGCCCGCCTGGTTGATGCCAGCAAGTGACAGCGTTTGGCTGGACAGAGAAGTGTCATACTCTGCCTGTATTTTGTTGATGTTAATCGAACCGCTACCAGAATCAGTAACGTACAACCAATAAGCCGTGTCACCAGAGGAGAAGTCCCAAGCTACAGTTGCATCCTCATACCATCCAGTAACGCCAGATGCTACTACGAAGTTGCAAGTGGTGAACTGGTTGTTGACAATAAGGTAGACACGGAAAGACCCACTCAGAGTGTTGGTGGGAATGTGCACCGATGGTGTTCTTAAAGTGCCCGCAGCCTTGAAGGTGACTGCTTGTATTGGTGAAACCGTATCGCCTTCAACTCCACCCCACATGTTCTGTGCTGCAGTAGTACCGGCTGTTAGATTCTCCCCACTTGGACTGGAGTTACCAATAATCGACTTAGGCATTGTGGGTCCTTAGTAAGAGGGGAGGTCGACCCTGTGCGGGGCATCAGAGTCACACCACTTAGTTTTATTCCCGACTTACGCTGGGGCTGTGTAGCTGAATGATGTCAGCTGTACGACATCGGCAGCATCGATTGGGTTTTTCGATAACGTAAGATCGGCTGGCACCGCACCAGTGATAATGGTCGTGCTGTCACCGTCTTTAATCTCGAATGTGTCCACAGATGAGGCATTACCCGTGGCGCTCGAGTCTTCTGGAACCGGGGTCACATCGAGTGCCATCACACCAGAAGCGGGTGCTGCGAATGATGGCTCGCTCAGCGGCAATGTTGCTACCTCTGTGGCGCCCACGCTCAGCACCATATCACCGGCACCTGTGCCAGCATCGACAGCGGTGGATACCACTGTGGCGAGTGAGTTGCGGACTGCTGTTTCGTGAGTAATGCTCATGTGGTTTCTTCCTGTCTTAGTTGAATGTAAACCCAGTCCTCAGAAGTGAGCATTGGGAAAAACACCTCTGGGATGTTGTTGTAGTTGTCGAACTGTGGCTCGCCTTTAGCATTGCGCACTAGGCCAACACCTTGCATTCGAGCCGGTTGAGCGTTCACTACTGTTCCTGTCATCTTTCGTTCCTTTCCATTTCATCCATCGCACTTTGGCGTGCCATGAAAACGCGAATTTCTTTCAGTTCTTGGTTGAGCGTGCTGATCGATGATACCAATCCCGGGTCTGGGATCCCTTTCTGGATTTCCCTTGCGTAGGCGTCAAGTGCTGTGATCCGATCAGATAGGTATAATATGCGCTCATCACGAAGAGCAAGGTCTCGTCGAGCGTCGTTGCCATAATAACCATCATTCGAGCCAACGAGCGATAGTGAACCTGAACCAAGGCCAGCAGCGAGAGCGAGACTGACAAGTAGCTTACTACCACCGTTGATATCTCCCATAAGTCCAGAGTTGCTATTGTCATTTGACATGTCCTAATTTCCTGTTCCGTGAATTCATGATGCAGTCCTTCAGTATTGATGTCGCCGTTATGGGTTGGTCGAGCTTACGTTAATACCAACCATAAGTCGCCTACTGATGATTCCAGATCCAGGGGTTGGGTTAATTGAATGTGGTTCTCGTTTCTCTTCCAGGGCACCCACGCTCCGCCAACAAACGTAAGTGAATCTCTATGTGCAGCAGCGTCGACGTCAGTGTCGATTAAGTTTGACACTGACGTGCTGTGTGGGTTGTCCGAATCACTGACATGATCACTCAGTACATCACGTCCTACCGATACGGGGTTCCCCGTAACGTTAGTTACTGTCATCTTTTTGATTCCTGTGCTCAACATACAGATTGGGGGTGGTGCTGCCGGTCAAGGTCACCTTCAGCTCGGTCTCATCTGGAAGCTCCAGGCGCAGTGTTTTGTCCTGCAGCAGCGCAAAATCAGCAGCCGTGATCGTGCGTATAGTGTGGAGACCGCCATCGAGAGTCGTCTTCTGCAGCAGCAGGCTACCGCCGCCAAAATTCTCAGCACCAACCTGTCCCATAGTCAACTGGCTGAACCTTCCCTGATGGTAGAAAATATCAGGCATTGTGCCGTTGGCGGAGAACGTGTAATAGTCGATACTTGTTGTCATTTCATATCTCTAATATTAACCGTTTGTTTCTGGGAAGGGCCGCTGATCCGCGGAACTTCTCCAGGCCGTACATTATCCACAATGAGCGAGTGGACCATGCGGTGCGGTGGGCTCGGTACTTGACCTTTTTCCACCAGGTCGTTTCGTCTTTCAGATGTTCAATTTTTCCCATGATAACATTCTTCAGCTCCTGGTCTGCCATCCTCCACATTGAATGTGGTAGCTCTTCAGCCCTGATCACCTGGTACAGAGCGTCGTGTACGAATGCTCCCAGGATAAACAAAGGAGTGTCGATCGTGGGGCCGCTGGGACCGTCGCACGCGTAGCCGTCGATGATGGTCAGCAACCCCTCACGAGTCAGTCTAATGAATGGTAGCGTCACTGTATGCCCGCGGATCTGCGTCTGAAAAGTGAAGTCACCTTTCAGTTGGTATTTGTAGCCACTACTGTAACGCAGCACCCTCACTCAGGTAATCCATCAGCCATCAGCTCAGTATCATTGCAGAGCATGTCGTACACCACGATCTTCTCCATGGTGTTGAATCGTCGCTTGACCGCACCCACAGGAGTGGCTTTGCATATGACCCACACCGCATCGTGCAACGAGCTATCGGAAGCCTGCTGTCCGTAGTAACCAACACCAGAGCGAAGTGAGTTGAGCTCAGCACACCCGGAGACCAGAATTAGTGTTATGGCAATCAGTATTCGCATCTATTCATCCTCTTTAATTTAAACCCCAGTTACACCCACAGGCTGGGGAATGACCTGCGCAAAGGGAAGGGCACACCCCTACCCTGGATTCTTAACACACTCTAGTAATTGTTCCACCATTGCCCGACGCTTGCTTTCTTGAGTGAACGGCGTGCCGTCCATTGCAACGGCCTGGCTTGGGCTGAATATTCTGAACTCAGCTTCCTCATACTCACCGTAACCACCATGGACGGCGCCGTCGTATCCGGCATCCTTCATCATCGCGACAACGTTGGGGTCGTCAAATACCGGGAACGCCTGGGTATAGAGTGACCGCATTTCATCGGCTGTCAGATCAGACAGTTGTCGGCCATCGAAGTTTTCATACCAGTTGTCAGTTTCGGTTAGATAATCCTCTTGACCCAGGAATACTTCCCTGGCCTGGTCGAACCCAATGGCCTCCTCCAAGCTGGAGAAATCAATGAATGGATCATCGGGGTCATTCATCACCGGGTTGTCGATGGTGACCTTGGCCGGGTACACCCTGGGAGCTACCGGGTCTTCCATGCTGTTGTTGGGTGACATGGCATAACCGCTGGCTGACTGCTGGCCACTGAACGTGATCGAACCAACCCTGGTTTGTAGCTGTCCAGCAACCTCCAGGGGTCCATGCTCACCGCGGTACGCATCATAAGTCTGTGTGAGCACCTGGCTCTCAGCGGCTGCAGGAGAGCCTCCAGGGCCTTGTATGGTGAGGCCCATGCGCTCGAACACCTCAGCAGGGCTAATGCCGTACCGCTGTGCCTGGATCGCTGCTACAGCCGGGTAGAGCTGCGCAGCCAGTCGTGCCTCTGATTTGGTGACGCGACCGGTGGATTCCAGCTGGCTCTTCACAGTCTCGAATACTTCGTCCGCTTCGGTCTTGATGTCAGCGTTTGCTTGTGCCCGCTCCAGGAGCCGGCGCACTGTCATCTCACCGCCCTGTTCAATCTCGAGCGCACTGAGTTGGTCGACGCCCATCTTCAAGTGCGGCCGCAGCTGGGCCATGAGGGCCTCATCCTGTGCGATCTCAGCCATGAACGTATCCATGGGGATCTCGATGTCACCACCCAGGCCGTCGAGCTGTGCGGCCAGTGCAGGCGGGATGTCCTCCAGGTCCTGGAGAATATCGGCGGGCAAGAATACTGATTGCTCAGATCCGGCTCCACTCAGGAATTTTTTGTACACGTCCTGGGACCGCTCGTTGACCTTGCTTTCCTGGGCCAGCGTGATGATGTTGTCGAGGCGCTCTTGTTCCGACTCACTTATCGCAATCTGCTGGGCGTCACGAACCAGGCCGGTAGCCACAGGATCACGGTCACGGTTGAGTATGCGATTGGCTGAATAGACCGCGCTGGTTTGCACAGTGGTGCCAACGGTGGTTGCGATCGCAGTCTGCAGTGCAGCGTTAGGCCGCTC
>TARA_R110000851_G_scaffold308369_1_pt1 | contig 35712 bp, 30 predicted proteins | sample TARA_R110000851 | Tara Oceans TARA_R110000851 (sample SAMEA4397627) | marine metagenome | biome: Polar Biome; feature: [DCM] deep chlorophyll maximum layer (ENVO:01000326); material: water (ENVO:00002006), including particulate matter (ENVO:01000060) such as... | depth 17 m
ACGTTTACGTGCGGTTTGGTCCGCTCAAATTTACCTTTTGCCATGGCTGACTCCTGACTCGATAGGACTGCTATTAAATAAAATTTCTATGGTGCCCATGACGCGGATCGAACGCGTGACCTCTCCCTTACCAAGGGAGTGCTCTACCACTGAGCCACATGGGCGGTTATAAAGCTAAAAAACCCGCTTGGCTCAAGCGGATTTGAATTCATTCTGGAGCGGGTGAAGGGAATCGAACCCTCGTCGTAAGCTTGGAAGGCTTCTGCTCTACCATTGAGCTACACCCGCGAAGGGATTCTCTTCAATTTTGCGCAAGGGCTGGTTTAATTCCTGACGCGTCGATTAGCCCCTAAAACTCTTGGTGGTGGGAGTTGGATTCGAACCAACGTAGGCGCAAGGCCAACAGATTTACAGTCTGCCCCCTTTAACCACTCGGGCATCCCACCGAAAGAGAATCCCGAATTATGCACGAGTTTTTTGTTTCATGCAAGTTCACCTTGCGGCCATTACTTAATGCGTCTTATAAAGTGCCTGGATTTCTGCAATACTTAACTTCATTGCCAGCGCAAGTTGCAAGAGCACCCGGGCTTTTGAAGGATTCAGACTGCCGGCGGCCACGAACCCGTGTTTGTCATCGTCAACCTCCATATTCCTGGCGACATGACCGAAGGCAAGACGGGAACTGCGCACCACGACAGTCCCTGCAGCGACCTGACGGGCAAGCATGGGCTCCAGGGCATCACTGATGTTGCCCGACCCCACACCGGCCACCACAATGCCCTGGTGCGGCATCGCCATCGAACGGCTTAGCATTTCGTGTGACATTCCGGCGTGCAGATACAGGATATTCACCTCGGGCAATGCATCGCTATCGAGGTGGAATGTTTTCGTTTGAATTGCTTTTGTAAAAATCGTGGCGCCCGTATGTAATGAGTGCAAACGATCGACATAAAGGCAGGTTCTGGAGCCGTGCTGCATGCCAAGCAGGCCCAACGGCGCGGATTGAAACGCATTCTCCTGATTTGAACCCGTTTTTTGTATGTAGCGTGCCGAATGAATTGCACTGTTCATAACAACCAGCACACCCAGATTTGCCGCTTGTTCGCAGCAAGCAAGATAAATCGCCGATAAAAGATTTTCCGGGCCGTCAGGTGAAGAATCATCGGCGGGTTTCATGGCCCCCGTGAGCACAACCGGTATCCGGCCCAACGTAACCAGATTCAGAAAATAGGCCGTTTCTTCCATGGTATCCGTACCATGGGTTATCACAATGGCGTCGGCCAGATCATCACTGCTGATTTCATTGATGCGATTGGCCAGCTGGCACCAAATCTGGTTGGTTATGGATTGACTTCCCACATTGGCCAATTGCTCATAGCTCACCACCACGCCTTGCACACGTGACGGCAAGGAGCTCAATAGTGTTTCGACACTTACCTGGCCTGCGGCGTACCCACCCCACTGATTGGCCGTCCCGGCAATCGTCCCGCCGGTGGCCAGAATACGAATTCGCCTGGACATGAGTCAGGAGTCAACTGCGTTCGACAGCCCTTGCTGCTCCAATAACGCATTAAGGTGATCCCAATCATGGAAGTCGATAATCAACTGTCCTTTGTTCTTTTTGCCCACTTTCAGGGCAACACGCGTACCCAGGTGATCAGACAGGCTTTCCTCCAGGCGCTTGATATCGCCGCTTTTCGAGTTGTGGGCATTGGGTTGCCGCAGTGGCGGACTTTCAGTTTCACGCAACGTCTTGCCGACCAGTTTTTCGGCCTCTCGAACCGACAGTCGACGTGTAATGATTTCATTGGCCAGCAAAATCTGCTGCGCTGCCTCAACCGCAAGCAAAGCCCGAGCATGGCCCATATCGATGTCACCGGCCAGCAGCATGGTTTGCACCGGCTCCGTTAGGTTCAGCAGGCGCAGCAGATTGCTGGTTGCCGAGCGGGACCGTCCAATAGCCGTTGCGGCCTGTTCATGCGTTAATTCGAACTCGTCGAGCAACCGCTTAACCCCATGCGCTTCTTCCAGCGGGTTCAAGTCTTCACGCTGAATGTTTTCAATAAGCGCCATGATGGCGGCATTTTCATCTTCAACTTCGCGCACCAGCACCGGGACTTCTTTAAGCCCCGCCAGTTTGGCCGCCCGGTAACGTCGCTCCCCGGCAATAATCTCGTATTGGCCTCTTTTGTTCCCGGCCAGTACCCGTACCAGAATAGGCTGCATAATGCCTTGAGTACGGATCGATTCAGCCAATTCGTTCAGCGCCCCTTCATCCATACGCGTGCGAGGCTGATATTTGCCCGCAACCAGTTTGGTCAATGGCAAAACTGAAGGATGAGTTTCAACTGTTTCAACCTTTTTACCCAGCTGATTCATTGCGTCGGTATCAGCACCCAATAGCGCATCAAGACCTCGCCCCAATCCTTTTTTCCTCGTGGCCATAACATTTATTCCTGTTGTTTTACGGGTTGTTTGTCGCCCCTGCCAGAGCATCTTGTTTAACCCGTTCAATAAGTTCTTTTGCAAATTCAATATAGGCTTTCGCGCCCCTTGAACTTTTGTCGTACACCGTGCCCGGCATGCCGTGACTGGGCGCTTCCGCCAACCGCACGTTACGTGGCACCACTGTCTTGAAAACGCGGTCGCCAAAATGATTTTCTATTTGTGTTGATACCTGCTGCTGAAGGGTTACGCGTGTGTCGAACATGACTCGCAGCAAACCAATAAGCTGAAGGTCTGGATTGATATTCCGATGAACGCGTTTTACCGTATTGACCAGGTCCGACAACCCTTCCAATGCAAAATATTCGCATTGCATGGGAATAATAACGCCTTGCGCACCGGCCAAGCCATTCAATGTCAGCAGCGATAACGTAGGAGGGCAATCGATAAGAATGAAATCGTATTCATCAATGACTTCAGAAACAGCAAATTTCAATTGTTTTTCGCGCTGATCCATTTGAACCAGATCGATTTCGGCACCCGATAACTCTCTGTTTGCCGGCAACACATCGTATCCACCGGTTGGCGATGCTACTTTCGCACTATTAATATTTGCATCGCCAATAAGTACGTGATAAAGATTTTGCTCGATTTCATTCTTATTGATGCCACTACCCATCGTGGCATTGCCTTGCGGATCCAGATCAATAAGCAGCACTTTTTTCTTATGCATGACCAGAGCAGCAGCCAGGTTAATTGCTGTTGTGGTTTTCCCCACCCCGCCTTTCTGATTGGCAATACAGAAAACTTTCGCCAATTCGGTGTTTTGATAAGCACTCATTAATTTTCCTTAACCACGAATCCATACCAGGCAGCGTTGCGCATTCAAGTCCGGCACCCCAAGCGTGTCAATGTGCCATACTTTCCAAGTGGTGTGTAGGGCTAAATCCTGGATTTCTTTTTCCGGTACCAAACCTTTCATTGCAATAAATATGCCGTCGGGTTTCAAATGCGCCGACGACAGCGTCACGAAGTCTCGCAAAGAGGCGAATGCACGCGACACGATGATGTCGGCCTTGAAACTGTCCAGCTCTTCGATGCGGCCATGGCATGCCTGTAGATTTTCCAGTTTCAAGATTCCCCTTAGCTGCCGGATAAACGCCGTTTTTTTTTCCACGGCATCAACACAATGAACCTGCCAATCTGGAAAGCAGATTGCCAGTACAACCCCCGGTAAGCCCCCCCCGGAACCCACGTCGATCATTGTTCCTGGCATATTATTTCTTTCTGTATCTAAATATTTCGAAATGAAAGGTATAAGTGCCAGGCTATCAAAAATGTGGTGAACCAGTATCTGATCCGGCTCACGCAACGCCGTTAAATTATAAGTACGATTCCACTTCAGCAACGAGTGTACATACTTCTGTAACTGATCAATTTGTAATTCACTGAGCCCTAAGCCGAGCTTCTGTGCAGCTTGTTCAATACGGCTCTTGAAATCAGCAGACGCGTCCATCAGGCAACTTTCCGATCGTATTGCAGGCGTTTAATGTGAATCAATAACAATGAAATGGCCGCTGGTGTTACACCCGAAACCCGCCGAGCCTGACCAACAGTTTGCGGACGACTTTGCTTCAGTTTTTGCCTTACCTCGATGGAAAGACTTTGAATCGTGTCGTAGTTAATCTCTTCAGGAATAACCTGATCATCCAGGTTGGCTTGTTTTTTCACTTCTTCCTGCTGGCGATTCACATAACCGGCGTATTTGATTTGTATTTCCACTTGTTCGGAAACATGGGGTTCCTTAACCAACGTGCCCGCCAGCGTTTCACCTGCATTATCTTTAAGCTCGGCTAATGTTTCATAGTGAACATTCGGCCGTTTCAAAAGATCGTGCAGGGAGTATTCCCTTTCTATTTGTTTTCCCAATACCTGTTCAGCTGATTCCGAACTCAGTTTCTGGGGCTGAACCCAGGTTGATTTCAACCGCGCTACTTCAGACGTCACCGCATCACGTTTACGATTAAAAGCGTCCCAGCGCGCATCATCAATTAACCCCAGTTGCCGGGCCTGATCTGTTAATCGCATATCTGCATTATCTTCCCGCAAACTCAAGCGATATTCAGCCCGCGAAGTAAACATTCGATAGGGCTCACTAACGCCACGGGTAATCAAATCATCAACCAATACACCCATATACGCCTCACTTCTTTTCGGAAGCCAGGGATCTTGTTCCTTCACGAAAAGCGAGGCGTTCAAACCTGCTATCAGCCCCTGCGCTGCCGCCTCCTCGTAACCTGTCGTTCCATTGATCTGCCCGGCAAAAAACAAACCGTTAATCGCTTTCGTTTCCAACGAGAACTTCAATTCACGTGGATCATAGTAGTCATACTCAATGGCATAACCCGGGCGCATAATGTTGGCGTTTTCAAGTCCAGGTAATGTCCTGATCATTGCCAACTGAATATCAAATGGCAAGCTTGTGGAAACACCATTTGGATAAATTTCTGTGGTTGTGAACCCTTCGGGTTCCAGAAAAATCTGATGACTCGGCTTATCAGAGAAGCGATGAATTTTATCTTCAATGGAAGGACAGTATCGAGGCCCGACACCTTCAATTTGCCCTTGATCACTATACATGGGGGATCGATCCAACCCGGATCGAATAATTTCGTGTGTTCGTTCATTCGTATGCGTAATCCAGCAGGGCACCTGCGCAGGATGCATCCCCACGTCACCCATAAAGGAAAAGACTGGAATCGGGTCTACATCACCAGGTTGCTCAAGCGTTTTACTAAAATCAATCGTTCTTGCATCAATGCGTGGGGGTGTGCCGGTCTTCAAACGTCCTTGTGGCAAATTCAGTTCTTTAAGCCGCTGCGCCAAAGAAATCGCCGGCGGATCTCCTGCGCGGCCCGCCGAATAATTATCTAGTCCCACGTGAATCAATCCGTTCAAGAACGTCCCGGCTGTAAGAACAACGGCTCTTCCTTTGAATTTCAACCCAATTTTCGTGACGGCGCCCACCACCTTTTCACCGTCAATCATTAAGTCTTCAACCGACTGCTGAAAAATGGTTAGATTGGGTTGGTTTTCCAACGTTGTGCGAATTGCCTGGCGATATAAAGATCGATCCGCCTGTGCGCGAGTTGCTCTTACTGCCGGCCCTTTTGATCTGTTCAGTATTCTGAACTGAATCCCCGCTTTATCGGTTGCCAGTGCCATGGCACCACCCATGGCATCAACCTCTTTAACCAAATGCCCTTTACCTATACCACCAATGGATGGGTTGCAAGACATTTGTCCTAAAGTATCAATATTGTGTGTAAGCAATAGCGTATTGGCACCGGAACGTGCCGAAGCCAGCGCGGCTTCTGTTCCAGCATGGCCACCTCCCACAACAATAACGTCAAAGGTATCGGGATAAATCATATGAGTGTCTCGAACGAGATGAATAGCTAATTATAACTGCATAACCGTGTTTCACGTGGAACATACCACTTAAACACTAACGCAGAAACAATATGTTCCACGTGAAACAAAGGCCAAGCTTGATCCCTTTCTGTTTCACGTGGAACACAATTAATTATTAAATGGAAATGTGTATAACATGCACCACTCTAACAGTGGCTAGGCCTGCAACACAACTTCTATGCGGGTTGTCGCTAAAAAGGGTTGTGGATAACAGTGTGCATAATTATGGGAAAAGAAAAAGCCCCAACATGTGGGGCTTCTTCTTTTAAACAAGCTAGGCTTGCTTATAGAGCACGAATGTTAGCGGCTTGAGGACCTTTTGGACCATCGTTAACTTCGAACTCTACTTCTTGACCTTCGTTCAGACTGCGATAACCGCGGCCTTCGATAGCTGAGAAGTGAGCAAAAACATCGGAACCACCAGCGTCGGGGGTAATAAAACCAAAACCTTTGTCGGCGTTAAACCATTTAACTTTACCGGTTTGAGACATAATAAATTAGCGTCCTAAAAAAACTTGAAAAAAACAAAAGAAACAAGGGGCGCTAACACGAATGAAAACCGGAAATGCCAACGAGTTTTAAGAAAACCCAAAAAAACAAAATCGGACAATACTTAGACGACGCTTACGCTCTGCTTGATTTCAAATGCAGCATCAGCATAACCATAGTTGTTATATATTTCAACTACTTATTAACCCTAGGTTAACGTAACGCAACACCCGCAAACAACATAAACTAGAAACTCAAATTTTCATCAAATTTTAAATATCAGCAAACAAGAGGAACTGAATAATGACGGCAGCGTTCCATTCGAAATTACCAACAGTTGGCACCACGATCTTCTCAATCATGAGCCAGTTATCCATTCAAAATAAAGCAATCAATCTCGGCCAAGGATTTCCCGATTTCAACCCGGACAAGAAACTGATCGAGATGGTAAACCAGGCAATGCTGGACGGTTATAACCAGTATCCTCAGCTGGCCGGCTTTCATGATTTGTTGAGTGCGATTTCGGAGAAGATCGAACATCTATACGGACATCGCTATTCGCCTGAATCTGAAATTACGATTACATCTGGCGCCACCGAAGCACTAATGAGTTCGATCCTGGCGTTATGTGGTGTGGGCGATGAAGTTATCATTATTGAGCCTTTCTACGATCTATATCTTCCTGCAGTGCAACTTGCCGGTGCCACGCCCGTGGTTGTTGCAATGGAACCGCCAAAACATCCAAATGAAAGTTATTGGATTAATTGGGACAAAATACGTGATGCACTCAGTTCAAGAACCCGTTTACTTATTATTAATACGCCACATAATCCAACCACAATGGTTTTGAAAAATGATGATTTAAATGAACTTGAATCAATTGTTAATCAATATGGAATAAACATCATCTCAGATGAAGTTTATGAACATATCTTGTTCGACAATAGAACTCATTTAAGTATGTCATCCCGCCCTGCGTTAGCCGAAAAATCAGTCGTTATTTCGTCTTTTGGCAAAACGTATCACGTTACTGGCTGGAAAATTGGATATTGCGCCGCTCCTGAATCATTAATGACAGAAATCCGTAAAGTTCATCAGTTTTCTGTATTTACCGTTAGCACACCCATGCAAGTGGCTTTAAGCCAGTTCATGAAAGAAGACGATTCTTATACAAAATTGTCTGCATTCTACGAAGAGAAAAAAAATTATTTATCAAATCAGTTGAAAATGAATACCCCTTTAAAACCCTATACCTCTGAAGGATCTTTCTTCCTTCTGGCTTCTTATTCCGATTATTCAAACTTAAATGAATATGACTTCTGTCATTGGTTAACAACCGAACATTGTGTTACGGCAATTCCATTGTCTGCTTTTTATTGCAGTCCAAACGCCAAGACGTCGAATAACGGATTTATTCGTTTATGTTTTGCAAAGAACACGAACACCTTGGATGAAGCCGTAACGCGGTTGAAAAATTTAAGTAGTTCAGCAGCGAAGACCGAAGTATAGAGCGAACGGTTGTCTTTGCAAATCGGTGAGCCGTGGTGGGAACGAATGGATACGTAGTTGGTTTTATACACATCTTTAATATATAAAACTTAAATAACTAATGGGTGCCTGTGTATAGTGTGAACAACTCTAAAATCTATTAATAATCAATTAGTTACTTTGAAATAAACTGGGTATAAACCTTCGGACAACCCACTAACAGTTTCTGCATAATTATATTTGTCTGGTCTATTTGCCCAGTTGTGCACCTTTCATCCACAATTCATTCACAATCGCGGCCTCTAGTACTTATCCACAGGCTGTTTGATGAAATTTAAATTGTAAATAAATGAAACTACTGGGTGTCAGCCTCAAAACCATCGTCAAAAATGACCCTGTTTTCCGGCCAACGCAATGCCGCCAGGCGGAATCGCGAGGATTCGATAGGCCGCTTTGCTTTGCGGTCGCGCCAGCGTGCTCCTACCGAATAATCAATACAAAAAACGTTGCGTCGCTTACCGTGCCAGGCAAGCGGATGAATATCGGAAAACAGCCGCGTATATCGTGGTGTGCGAAAGGCTTCCTGCTTTTCCAGCAGGCGCCAATAGTGGCCGATAACAACAGGAATAGGGTCTGAGTAATTCATCCACCAGTTAACGCGATCGGAATAACGCCACCGGTTGCCGGCGAAGAAGGCCTCTTCGCTTCGTTTTTCAACGCCTGAAGTCAGGACCTTCAAGGGGTTGAAGGTTTGTTGCATTGCTTCATATTCGGCAATAGCGTCCAGAAACGGCGGCGGATTCAGTTCATCCTCGAGGCGGTCAGCCCATTTCTCTCTTGCCTGTAGATACTGCTCGTAGATGCCTTCGGCGTCAGCCTGGCGGCGTGTTTCTTCTTCGCATTCAAAATACTTTTCAACCAATGAGCCCACGGGAACCCGACTGATGGCGTTGATCGCGTTTGAGTTCCAAGCCGCATGGACAATACGAATATCCTGGCGATAAAGCGCAACCGGTTGCCTGGATAAGAAATCATGCAAACTTTGACGCTCGGATTCATTCGCACGCGCAAATGGTGCATAGTTTTTATTATCAGGTTCAAAGCGCTCGTCAAAAAACCAGCCCGAGCCATCCTTGATATCGTTAACCAGTAAATTCACTTCATGGTTGCCGACAATAAACTGCGCGTTGTTGTTTTCAACCAATTCGCGCACGCGTTTTATAACGCCAGGGCTATCGGGGCCGCGGTCGACCAGATCACCGATAAACACCAATCGGCGCTTTTGTGGGTGCCAACCATTACTTTGATAGCCCAATCGATCCAGGAGGGCTTCCAGGGCCTCCAATTCACCGTGTATGTCGCCAATGATATCGATTGGGCCGTTATCCAGGGGGCTAAGCAAATACATAGTGTGAGGGTACTATCAAAGGAAAACTTTTTGCAGCAGATGTAGAAGTTGTTTCTGTTCGCTTATTGAAAGGTTGGGAATACCTTCGTTATTTTCGAATTGTTGTTTGGCTTTATCGAACAACAACTGGCCTTTGTCTGTTAATTCAAGAATCTGCGAGCGCTTGTCATTTGGATTGCGTTTGCGAAGCAATAGCTGGCGCGACTCCATTTTATCGAGCAGTGTAGCCAGATTCGGCGGAGAAACATTAATGGTGCTCCCCAGCCTTTTCTGGTTGATTTGCGGATTGGCGCTGATCAGCGACAAGACGGTAAATTCCACAGGCTTGAGTTGATATCGTGTTAAACGCTTTTTTATATCCGGCTCAATTTTCAAATAAGCCTGAAGGCAGTTATAGCCAACTTGCCTTAGAAGAAACGACTGATCTATGGCGTCAATTTCCAGATTGCTGTTTGTATGACTCATGATCACATCAGGCTATCAAGGTAATTGGTTGAATGATGTTCCTGGGAATGAATTAAATACTGATTAATGACCTGCAACAGTTGCCGCGTTTCCGGAAGAATAAAATCGAAATAATATTGTGCAGTATCAATTTTCGATTGATAGAATGCCGGGTCTTTTTCTATTTGTTCTTGGGCAACGGTTGCTGCTTTGAGCCATAACCATCCTGTGGCGGCATGTCCGACCAGACGCAGCATTTCCGGTGCGATCTGGTAAGGCAGTTCAGGCAGTTGCTTGCTTGAGTCAGAAATAGCAGGAACGAGTGTGCGCAGGCTGTCACAAATCTGCATTAATGCCGCTGCTGAATTTTGAAGCGTAGGCGTTGTAATGGTGCTGATGGTTTCCTGAATCTGATCCAGCAGTTTAAACAGGCTTTGACCATTATCGGCAAGAATCTTACGCATGATCAGGTCTATTGCCTGAATTTCGTTTGTCCCTTCGTAAATCTGGGCAATTTTTATATCGCGTAAATACTGTTCAATGCCGGTTTCCTGTATGTAGCCGTGTCCGCCGAATACTTGTATTGCTTTGCTGGCCGATTCAAATCCTTGATCCGTCAACATGGCCTTGATAACCGGCGTTAATAAAGCCAGTTGGCTTTCGAAGCGGGCTTTTGTATCGGTATCGGGATGATGCTCGGCGCCATCAAGAAGCAAAGTACTGTAGTAGGCCAGCATGCGGCCACCTTCGGCATTGGCTTTTTGCGACATAAGCATGCGTTGTATTGCCGGATGCATGATGATTGGGTCTGCCGCTTCCTGCCGGCGATGTTCCGGACGGATTGCGGCGCGCATTTGAAGGCGTTCCCTGGCATAAGCCAGGGAGTTCTGATAAACGGTTTCTGAAACCCCAACACCATTGATACCCACCAGCAAGCGGGCGGCATTCATCATTTTGAACATGGCAGCCAGGCCCTTGTTCGGCGCACCGACCAGCCATCCGGTAGCCTGGTCAAATTGAAGACTGCATGTGGCACTGCCATGAATACCCATTTTGTGTTCAATACCAGTGCAGTGCACGGCGTTGCGCGTTTTTGGAACGCCATTTTCCGGCAGGAACTTGGGTACCAGAAACAGGGAAATGCCTTTGCTGCCGGCCGGTGCGTCCGGTAATCGGGCCAACACCAGGTGCACAATATTCCCGGTAAGGTCGTGTTCGCCACCAGAAATGAATATTTTGCTGCCTTCAAGCAGGTACTTGCCGTTTTCACCGGGGGTTGCCTTGGTGCGAATCAGCCCCAGGTCGCTGCCGGCTTGCGGTTCTGTCAGGCACATTGTGGCAAGCCATTCGCCACTGACAATTTTGGGCAGATACGTTTCTTTCAGTTCCTTATCAGCGTAATGATAAAGACTGGAATACGCGCCATGCAGCAGTCCGGGAAACATGGCCCATGCATGGTTGGTACCCGTTAACATTTCATATAGAACAGTATTCAAAGTATGGGGCAGACCCTGACCGCCATAGGCGGGATCGCAGGCCAATGCGGGCCAACCGGCTTGCTGAAACTGTTCATAAGCGTGCACAAATCCGCCGGGCGTCTTTACTTGCCCATTTTCAAACTGACAGCCCTCGCGATCACCGGTTGCATTGGTGGGAAAGAGTATTTCCGAGGCAAACCGCCCGGCTTCCTCGATAACCTGGCTCATCAGATCCTGATCGATTTCTTCGAATTCAGGATAACGTTTCAGTGTTTGTGCTGCATTGAACATGTCGAACAGCACGAATGAAATGTCCTTCAACGGTGGCTCATAATGCATAAGGCTTAACTCCTTTGGACTTTATTCTTTTTCTGGTCCAGAAATTCCGCCAGCAAGCGTCTTGTTGCCGGATCGGTTTGTGCTACGGCTGCCATCAACGACTCCGTTGCCAGACCATCCTGAATATTCTGGTCGGCGATACGCGGCAGCATATGCATGACGGCGTAATTGGTCATTTCCGCGTTACTGGCGATACCTTTTGCCAGCTCCAGGGCTTTATCCAGCCCTTTTCCCGGTTCAGTCAGATACGTTGACACGCCAATTTGCTGACCTTCCTCGGCATTCAGTACGCGGCCGGTTAACATGAGGTCGGTCATGCGGTTCACACCGATAAGCCGGGAAATTCGCACCGATCCGCCACCGCCCACGAATAAGCCGCGCTTTCCTTCCGGCAGTGCATAGAAAGCCGTGGATTCGGCAATACGAATATGAGTTGCAGAAGCCAGTTCAAGCCCACCACCCACAACAGCGCCGTGCATAACCGCAATAACAGGTGCCTGGCCAAATTGAATATGGTTGAACGCCTCATGCCACATGCGTGAATGCATCACAGATTGCGGTACCGTATGTTCACGAACTTCGGAAAGATCCAGGCCGGCACAAAAGTGGTCGCCTTCGCTATTCAGGATAATGGCTTTTACATTTTCCGAAAAAGATTGAAAACATTGATTCAGTTCACTGACCAGATCAAGATTGATTGCGTTGCGTTTGGCTGGACGCGTTAATGTAACCAGGGCGATGTTGTCCAGCATTTTGACGGACAGCAATTTGTATTGTTTTGTAGAAGTCATGGGGCGTGTCCTGCGAAAAAGAATAGGTTATCAGGTTAATAATTATGAATCATAATATTTATAAAATATAAATAAATTGGGGCCAACCCTGAGGAAAAAGGCTATTGCTTTTTCCGTTAGAACAGAATTCAATGTTAATAAGGTTCTCTTACAAATAAATACAAATGTCGGGTTGGTTTCAGTTGTTGCGCAAGCCTTGTTTGCGATTGAGGTTGCATCCAATTACCGCATCTGTTGCGGTAATTGTGCTGGGCTTTGCTCTAACTTATAAATTTTGGACTTTTTTCAATACCCAGGCGCACAATGAATTGAATCGTCTGTTCCTGATCGAAGCAGATTTAGCCGTCGAGCGTTTCCTGCGGCAACTTGAGAATTTTGAAAAACAGCTTGAAGCCATCCGGGCCTTGTTTGCCGCGTCGGCTTTGGTCGACCAGGAAGAGTTCAACGCATTTGTTGATACCTTGCACTTACAGAAAAGTAATCCGGGCGTCCTTGCGTCGGGCTATGCGGCTTTTTTCAGAACGGCCGACCAGGCGCCGATTGTTTACATTTTCCCCCCCACCCCCGAGAATTTGAATGTGGTGGGGCGCAATGCTTTTGAAAGCGCGCCGCGCAAGCACGCAATGATTGAAGCCATGGTGACCGATCGCGCCGTACTGTCTGACCCGTTGCGCTTGTTCCAGAATAAGCCAGACAATACGGCTTCCAATGGCTACTTATTCTATATGCCGATATTTCAGAGCTTGCTCAGCTATCGGGAGAACAATGACAGCCGGCGATTTCTGGGCTGGGCTTATCTGGCATTCAATATGCGTGAAAGCATGGCCTCGGTGCTATTGTCAGAGCAAGTCAATTTAAATCACCAGATTTTTGACATTACCGACCCGGCTCGGCCAGTACAAATATATGGCGCCGTTGGGTCATCGCATCCGAAACTCGACCCAACCAAGCGTGTTCAGGATGCGTTTCGCACGGTAGAGGCGTTTAGCCGGATCTGGACAATAAAAACGGTCTCGACGGTAAACTTCGAAAAGCGGTATTTACCCAGAACCCGATGGTGGGTGGCTTTATTCGGAATCACCGCCACACTATTTCTCACGGTTTTATCCTGGTTACTCGTTGGGCGCACTGCCGCGTTGCGCCATATAAAGCGTGTTAACCGAAAACTGACGCTAAGTGAACAGAAATGGAAGTTCGCGCTTGAAGGATCAGGCGACGGCATGTGGGATTACGACATCCCGAATCAAACCTTTCGTGTTTCGGCGCAATGGAAAGCCTTGCTGGGATATCGGCCCGATGAGCTGGGTGCGTCAATTGATGAATGGAAAAGCCGTTTGCATCCCGATGAATATGCAAGGGTGACCCAAGCGCTGGACGATTACCTTAATGGGCTGAACTTATATTACAACGTTGAGTACCGCCTGAAATGCAAAGATGAAAACTGGAAATGGTTTCTTGCGCGCGGCATGACGGTTGAATACGATATCAACGGTCATCCAAGCAGGATGATCGGCACGATTACCGATATTTCCCATATGAAAGCATCAGAAGAGATTATCTGGCGCCAGGCCAATTTTGATGCCTTAACCGGATTGCCAAATCGGCGTATGTTTTTTGATCGGCTGGAGCATGAAATTCGCCGTACACAGCGTTATGGGAACGGTTTTGCGCTGGTGTTTATCGATCTCGACGAGTTCAAGGAAATCAATGATTCATATGGGCATCAGGCCGGCGATGAAGCGCTTGTTGTTGTAACTGACCGACTGAAAAGTGCTGTGCGCGCCAGCGACACCGTAGCCCGTTTGGGTGGGGACGAATTCACCCTGATATTAGGCGATGTTGCTCAAAAATCTGATGTGATTACAGTTTTGCGCAAAGTTTCATCTGTTTTGCTGCAACCGATTCAACTTAAGTCTGCTACGGTACGGATATCTGCCAGTATGGGGATTGCATTTTGCCCTGAAGACGCCGACACCTCAGACGATTTGTTGAACAAAGCCGATCGTGCCATGTATAACGCCAAGGAAGCTGGAAAAAATGAATGGCGATTCCATCACTGATTTTCGCAGGCTTCTGGCCAATTTGCCGGGTATGGTTTATCGCTGTTGCAACGATGCAAACTGGACGATGTTGTTTATCAGCGAAGGGGTTGAACCGCTAACCGGTTATCGTGCGCAAGACCTGATTAACAACCAGGTGGTTGCTTTTGCCGACCTGGTTTTTTCAGATGATATTGACCTGGTCAATGAGAGAGTTCAGCTGGGTATTGAAACCGATGGTCACTTCACCGTGGAATATCGAATATGCCGGGCGGATGGCGAGATTCGATGGGTATGGGAACAGGGACACGCATTATTCGATAAAAACGGCGGCATTTCGGCTCTCGAAGGCTATATTACGGATATCACACGTCGAAAGACCGTTGAGCTGAAACTGGCGCAAATGCAGCATCAGTCGGCCGTGATTCTTCAGGCAATTGCCGAGGGCATTCATGGTATCGACCGGGAAGGCCGATTAATGTTTGTGAATGCGGCCGCGTCCAGAATGCTGGGTTATACCTCAGAGGAAATGCTGGGCAGGCAGGCTCATGCATTGGTGCATCATCATCGAAAAGACGGTGCTCTCTACCCGATTACGGATTGCCCAATATACAAAACACTGCGCGATGGCCGTGTCCGGCGTATTGATCAGGATTACTTCTTTCGCAAAGACGGCAAAGCATTTGCCGTGGAATATGTTGTGTCTCCCACAATGGATGCCAATGGCATCGTGAACGGCGCCGTGGTGAGTTTCAGTGATATTACCCAGCGCCTGGCCCTTGAAGAACAATTATTACAGGCGCAACGTATGGATGCCTTGGGTCAACTGACCGGCGGCATCGCACACGATTTCAACAACCTGTTAACCGTTATTCTGGGCAATGCCGAATTGCTGGAAGAAGATTTGGCCGACGATAATTACAAAAAGGCACTGGCCAGCATGGTGTTGAAGGCAGCGCAGCGCGGTGCTGACTTAACCCAGGCTTTACTGGCATTTGCCCGCAAACAACCATTAGCGCCAAAGGTTATCAATATTAATGAACTGCTCCAGCAGAACAAACCGTTTTTGCAACGCACGCTGGGTGAGCAGATTCGCGTGACGCTGGTGTGCGACGACACTTCGTATCGAATTCATGTTGATCCCGTGCAGCTTGAAAGTGCTTTGTTGAATCTGGCCATTAATGCACGTGATGCCATGAATGGCAGCGGCTATTTATCAATTCGTACCCAAAATCATTGGTTCGATGTGACAAAAGCTCAGGCACTTGAATTACCCGCAGGCGCCTATATTGAAATCTCGGTTGAGGATTCGGGCGGCGGTATTGCGCCGGAAGATATTGAACGAGTGTTCGAGCCCTTTTTCACGACGAAAGAGCGGGGCAAGGGTACAGGCCTCGGCCTGGCGATGGTGTACGGGTTTGTGCGTCAGTCGGGCGGCCAGGTTCGTATTAATTCCATTGTGAATAAAGGAACAACAGTTCGTTTCTTTTTACCGGCTTTAATCAGCCTGGGGCGGTCTGCCGCTTAGTATTGTTTTGGCTTTAATGCTGATTTTCGTAGCATTGCCAGTAGAATCTTTACAAAATATAACAAAAGTATTGCACCGATGAAATCGCCCATGGCCATCACCAGAAGGCTATGCCAGGAGGTGTCGGCATGACCATAAAAAACAAACCACACATGGTGCAGACAAGCGCTGATAATGCTTAAAAGGAAGCAGCATTGCAGTAATAAAACGGGGGTTAGCCCGGCAAGCGAAGCACTGAAGTTATGACGGATATTTAGTGTTAAATAGACGAGGTAAGGCGAAAAAGCAGACAAAAAGCTGATTATTAAAGTGTATACTGGGTCTGAATTTGCAAGATGGTATGTACCCGCCAGCCATGAACCCAGCCCCACGCCGATGGCGCCGGGAGTGCGGAATAACAGTACGCATAACAAACGGGCGCCGGCCGGCAGGTAGATCCAGTGTACGCCCACAATCCATTCAAGCTGGTTGAACAGCCAGCCGTTAACGTGCCACAAAATCAGGAAAAATACGCTTGAAAGCGCAATCATTAATAGCTGTAATACTATTTGTGACATTTAAATTATTGTCCTACAAATAGGTGCTTGCTAACATCAGCTGCGTTCATAGCAAGATTTATCACTAACGAACTCTCTAATGGCATTTCAAATGAAAGACAAAACCCGCCCCGCCGACATTTACATGCGTTTTCTTCAGTTGGCCGAATCGCTGCGTGGCTTGCCGTCATTGCCTGCGCTCGACCCGCTGGAAGAGCGCATTTTAAGTTTGGTTGCCTTTGCAACCAAAGAAGCCAGCCGCCTGTCGGTACGCGACATGATGGCATATTCCGAACTGGGTTCACCCGCAACGATACATAATCGCCTGAAGTCCATGCGGGCAAAGGGTTGGATCATGCTTACCGACACGGAAGACTCCCGTCGCAAGCAAATTACGTTAACTCAGGCCGCATTGCTGCATTTCGACAAGCTTTCAAAGTGCCTTGTCCAAGCCGCAAAAGAATACTAGTTAAACGTTAACTGGTTTAACATTAAAAACAAAAAAAGGGAACCGCGACGGTTTCCGGCTCGTGCTGGAATGTTATTTTTGCCAGCAGTATTGTAAAGCGGGTGTCGGGTACACGTGAACAATTAGAAATAAACAGGTTGTCGCCCGCATTCCGCTCCAAAGAAGATGGCGGTTGCTAATAACGCCCATGTTGTTTCTGCTCTCGCTGATATAGCAACCGATTCATTCCCAAGGTGCGGTTCTCTTCGTGCCTTGCCTCACCCGTTCTATTTCCTCACCCTGGTTGCGACGTGTAGGGGTATTCCATCATGCACATTATTTGCTATAGTGCAGTAAAATCACTTTATGCATAAAAAAGGGGCTAACAATGAAATTTGTTTCTTACATTAAAGCTGGAAAACCTGGGTTTGGTGCCGTTGTCGACAATAACAAAGTGGTTGATTTAACGGACAAAATAGCCGGTGTGGGCCACCTGGCTGAATTGGTTTCCAATGAAAAATCCGTTGCCGAAGCGAAGAGTTATGTGGCGAAGCAGTCGCCTGAATTCGATCTTGATGATGTAACGCTGGAACCGCTCATCCCTGCACCCAGCAAAATTATTTGCGTGGGCATTAACTACGTTGCCCATGCAGCAGAAGCCGGTCGCAAGGTCGGTGAGCATCCCGTGATTTTTCATCGCTTTGCCGATACCCTTCAGGCGGCTAATGCGCCGTTGATTCGTCCAATTGCTTCTCAGGATTTCGACTTTGAGGCGGAACTTGCGGTTGTTATCGGCAAAGGTGGTGCCAATATTGCGCCCGAACAAGCCATGTCGCACGTGGCCGGCTACACCTGCTTTAACGACGCCAGTTTGCGTGATTGGCAATTTCATACCCATCAGTACGGCATGGGCAAGAACTTTCGCAAAACCGGCAGTCTGGGGCCTTGGATGGTCACGGCAGATGAGATCGACGATTACCGCAAAATGGAAATCAAAGGTGTGCTGAACGGCGAAGTGATGCAGGAAGGCAAGTTGTCGGAACTGGCCTTTGATATCCCCTATCTGATTTCCTATGTATCGAAGGCGCTCGATTGGAAACCCGGTGATATTCTGGCAACCGGTACGCCCAGCGGTGTGGGCTTCAAGCGCAAGCCGCCCGTGTTTCTGAAGCCTGGCGATACGTTTGAAGTGGTGATCTCACAAGTAGGCACGTTGTCGAACACGGTTGCCGACGAGTCGTGACCACTTTCGAAACAGACAGAATTTTTGTGAGGTGGTTATGAACAGTTCCCCCATTCTGCACTTTACGCATGCCGGCATTCATTGCGTGGATCTCGATCTCATGGTGGATTTCTATTGCAACAAGCTGGGCCTGGTGATTATTGATGAAGGTGTGGCGTCAACCGGGCACCGCCTCTATTTCCTGTCGCAAGACCCGGAAATACACCACCAGATCGTGCTCTTCGACGGCAAGCCGGAGAATATGCCATTCAACCCGGTGAACCAGTTGTCGTTTCTGGTGAAGTCGATTGCCGATCTGCGCACCTACTACAACTTTGCCAAGCGCGCCGGCATTCAGAATATTGGGCAGGTTGATCACGGCAATGCATGGTCAATCTATTTCAAAGATCCTGAAAGCAACCCCATCGAGGTCTACGTCGACAGCCCCTTTTATTCGGCGCAGCCCTGCAAGGAACCGCTTGATCTGGATACAAGCGATGAAGAAATCATTGCGCGCACCGAGAAAATGGCGCGTAATCGCCCCGGGTTTCAAACACGCGAGCAGTGGATTGAGTCAACACGCAAAAGAATTGCCGAAAAGCGAGTGTTGAAATAGGTTAGACACCTTTTCAGCAAACAGACTTTTGAATGGACGCCTTTGTGCGTCCTTTTTTGTGCGCTCTCATGCATTCACGTTTATGCGCTGCGGTGGATGCGGCGCCCGTGCAACCCACCATCGCAAACCTTTCTAAGCAGGAAAACGAACGCGTATTCAGGTACCATCATCGTTAGGAAGCAGTAACTCACTTGAACAAAAGGAGAGTTTCAATGAATGTATTTGAACGCCTCGAGTCTAATGTCCGAGCCTACTGTCGTACCTATCCGGCCGTATTCGATAAAGCTTTGAATGCGCGCCAATGGGATGAAGACGGCAATGAATTCATCGATTTTTTTGCCGGCGCCGGTGTGCTCAATTATGGGCACAACAATGAACGGCAACGCGATGCCATCATCGAATACATGCAGGCAAACGGGGTAACCCACAGTCTCGACCTGCACACCACCGCGAAACGCAGCTTCATGCAACGGTTCGAAGACATTATCCTTAAACCCCGCAAGCTTGAGTACAAACTGCAGTTCACCGGCCCCACCGGAACCAACGTTGTCGAAGCAGCCCTTAAATTGGCACGCAAGGTCACCGGCCGCTCTAACGTAGCCGCCTTTACCGGTGGTTTTCATGGCATGACGCTGGGCGCATTGGCCGTAACGGGTAACGCGCATTATCGCAATGTAAGCGGGGTTTCGTTGAACGACGTCTTGCGTCTGCCGTTCGACGGCTATTCAGGCGCCGGCGTCGATTCCATAGAAATGGTTCGCCAGACATTGGCCGACTCTTCCAGTGGTGTAGAGGCGCCCGCTGCTTTCCTGGTGGAAACGGTGCAGGCCGAAGGCGGTGTCAACGTAGCCAGTAAAGCGTGGCTGCAGGCGTTGCAGGCCTTGGCCAAGGAATACGGCGCGCTATTCATCATTGATGATATTCAATTGGGTAACGGTCGCACGGGTGATTTCTTCAGCTGGGAAGACATGGGCCTGGATCCGGACCTGGTCTGCCTTGCCAAAGGTATCGGTGGCTTTGGTACACCAATGGGCCTGCTGCTTATTCGCCCCGACCTCGACCAATGGTCGCCAGGTGACCATACCGGGACATTCCGCGGGCAGAACCTGTCTTTTGTGGCAGGCAGTGAAGCACTGGCGTACTACGAGTCCGACAGCTTTCTGAAATCGGTGCAGGAAAAAGGCCGTTATATGGAAGACCGTCTGAACAATATGGTGGCGAATCACAAGAAATTGGATTTTGAAGTGCGTGGTCGCGGCATGATGCAGGGTTTGGATACGCATAGCCCCGCCGTGGCGAAGAAGATTATGGCGGCTGCTGCCAAGCACCGTGTGATTGTGGGCGCCTGCGGCACCGATGGCCGCGTCATCAAAGTATGCCCGCCGCTGACCATCGAACAAGAGACACTTGAACGCGGAATGGACCTGCTGGAAGCGGCGGTGAACGAAGGGGTCACGCAATGAGGGATCACGATGGTCTGACCTTTTCCCTGCAAGAGTACGAGCGTCGCCTAACGGAACTGCGCCAGCGAATGCAGGAGCGTTTGCTGGATGCCGTCATTATTTCCGACCCGGAAAACCTGGCGTATTTAACCGGTCATCAAACCACCGGTTATTCGTTCTTTCAGGCGTTGCTGGTGCCGCTCGAGCGCGAACCGGTGTCGATTACGCGTCAGATGGAGGCTTCCAACATTGAATACCGCACCTGGGTTGAGGACGCCCGCTATTACAGCGATACCGGCGACGCAATACAGATGCTGTACGACGTGATTCGCGAAATGGGCCTGATTGGCAAGAACGTCGGCCATGAGCGAAACAGCTATTTCTTTCCCGCCTATCAGCAAGACCGTTTGCACACGATGTTTTCAAACGGCAACTTGCAAGACTGTTTCGGCATCGTGGAAGAAGGCCGTATCTGCAAATCGGCCGATGAAATCGAAGTCATGAAAAAAGCCTCCAAGGCAACCCAGGCCGGCATGCAGGCCGGTTATGAAGCCGTGGCCGAAGGCGTAACGGAAAACGATATTGCTGCTGCAGTGTGCGACGCCATGTTCCGTGCGGGTGGCGAGTATCCGGCGGTGCTGCCCTACGTTACGTCGGGGCCGCGCACCATGATCGGCCACGCAACCTGGGAAGGGCGCACCGTCCAGGCCAATGAACATGTGTTCCTTGAACTGGCCGGGTGTTATCGCCGCTATCACACGGCGATGATGCGCACGGTTGTTTTAGGTGAACTGAGTCAGTCCATGTACAAGGCGCAAGAGCGCATGAAGACGGCGCTTATTGAAGTTGAAAACCTGATTCGCCCGGGCGTGACGGTATCCGACGTTGATAAACTGGTGCGCAATATCATTTCCGACAACGATGTGGGCGCACAACTGGTAACGCGTGCGGGTTACTCAATTGGGATTGCTTTTTCCCCGTCGTGGGACGAAGGCTACATGCTGAGCTTGAAGCAAGGCTCACAAGACATTCTTAAGCCCGGCATGACCATACATATTATTCCGTGGATGTATGGGGTCGACGGCGACAAGACCTGCGGCATTTCCGATACCATCCACGTGACCGAAAAAGGATGCGAGTCCTTTTTCGATCTTGATCGCGACTTTATCGTTAAACCAAATTAGCCGCGTTTCGGGCCCAACCACACTTGCTGGGCGTTCACGAACTCGTGAATACCCGGCATGCCCAGCTCACGTCCATAGCCCGACTTCTTGATGCCGCCGGAAGGCAGGCGCGGATCGGTTTTCACGATGCCGTTGATGGCCACCTGGCCAGCCTCGAACCGGGGTGCCAGTACCTGCCCTCGCTCGGCGGTCGTCCAGATTGCCGCAGCCAGCCCGTATTGCGTTGCATTGGCCACTGCCACGGCGTCATCGGCGTCTTTAACCGCAGTAATCGCGGCCACCGGGCCGAAGGTTTCCTCGGTAAAGGCCGCGGCATCGCGCGGCACATCGGTTAAGAGCGTAACAGGATAAAAACTACCCGGTTTATTCGGTATTTCGCCACCCAGCAGGCAACGAGCGCCCGCTTTAATGGAATCTTCAACCTGGCGATGCAACTGCTCGCGCAAATCGGTGCGCGCCATGGGGCCGATATCGGTGTCCGGTTGCGTTGGATCTCCCACTTTCAGTCCTTCAAGACGCTGGCGGAACTTTTCCACGACTTCAGGGTAAACCGACTCTTCCACCAGAATGCGTTTGGCGGCAATACATGATTGGCCGGCGCAGATAAAGCGCGATGTGGCAATGGTATCCACGGCTTGGTCCAGGTCGGCGTCGGCCAGGATGACGGCCGGATCCGATCCGCCCAGTTCCAGCACGGCCGGCTTGACTTCGCCTGCGGCGATGGCGGCCACTTTCCGGCCACCCCCCGTGGACCCGGTAAACGAAACCGCTACGGTCCGGTGGTCGCGAATGAGTGAGCCGGCCGTGTCGTTGTCTACGATCAGCGTCTGCAATACGCCTTCGGGCACACCGGCCTTGCGAAACGCCTCTTCAATGGCATCGGCACAGCCTGGCACATGCGAATCATGTTTGATGATGACGGTATTGCCGGCCATGAGTGCTGGGGCAAAAACCCGTGCGGCCAGCCAATATGGCGAGTTCCACGGCAAGATGCCCAATACGGTACCCAGCGGCTGGAACTGCACCCAGCTGTGCGTGGCATCGGATTCGATGGTTTGGGGTGCCAGATAGGTTTGGGCGTGTTCGGCATAATGCTCTGCAGCCCAGGCCGTTTTCTCTACTTCTCCATCCGCTTCTTTCACGGGTTTGCCCATTTCCTCGGTCATGAGCGCTGAATGGAGGGCTTTGTCTTCGCGTAGTTGCCTGGCTGCGGCTTTCAGGTAGGCGCCGCGTTGTTCGAAACTGAGTTCACGCCAGTGGGTGAAGGCCTGGGCGGCGGCGTTCAGCTTGCGCTCCACCACTTCGGAAGTGTCCCAGGCGCGTTCCTTGATGATCTTTCCGGTTGCAGGATTAACAATTTCCGGCATGAACTCTCCTTTCGTTTTACTTGCTGTGTACTTCCTTTCCGCTGGGCGTGACCAGATACCATTCAGCACCAAAGCCTTTGACATCCTGACCCATGGTATCGCCCGGCGCCTTGTCTTTGATGAAGTAGTAAAGCGGCCAACCGTTGTAGGTTACCTGCATCGTACCATCGGGGCGCTTGAGTGATCCCAGTTCGTCGGCGTTCACACCCTTACCGGCCTTGGGTTCCCCCTGGCTGGCAAGAGGTGGCCATGCGGTGGCGCAGGCGTCAAAACATGTGCTTTTACCCGGCTCGTCGGCTTTGAATAAATAGAGACTTCGGCCTTCGCCATCGGCCAGGTGGGCGCCAAGGGACGACTCCTGGACGGTTACCATGGTTGGGTCGGCAGCGCCGGCAACAGAAAGCCCAGCGACCAGGGTTACGGCGGCGAAGCCTGCATTCACAAGCATTTTCATGGTGTGTCTCCTTTAAGTAGGAAGGTGTATTTGAATACGATAGTGACCATGTTGAGGTGTGTCAACGGCTGCAAAGATTAGGACGTATAGCGCATGATTTTTATAGGGCAGCGCTTTTGGTCGCGTCTTGATGCGTGGGAATGTGGCACACTTCAGGGCGTAGAAAGCTGAAGAAAGAGAGACAAGGTCATGCCCGATAATTCGTCAGAGGCCAATAACAGTATCAATGAAGGCCCGGCGCAAAAGAGTGAGCCCGAGCGTGGCAAGAAGGGCCTGGCGCAGGTGCTGCTGCTAATTACAATCGTTTACGTGGCGATGAACCTGAGGGCGGGGCTGATCAGCGTGGGGCCTGTTATTGATTCCATCGGCAGGAGCCTGGGGTTGTCGGCAACGGCGCTGGGGGTGCTGCTTACGCTTCCGGTGCTGTGTTTTGGCGTGTTCGCGCCGTTTGCGCCACGCATGCTGAAGCTGCAGTCGGCCGAGCGCCTTATTTTGTTCAGCCTGTTTTTACTGGCGGGCGGCGTCGTATTGCGCAGCACCCTGGGTTCGGCGGGTCTGTTCGTGGGCACTTTCCTGCTGGGGTTGGCCATCAGTGTGGTTATGGTGCTTTTGCCGGGCATCATCAAGCGGCACTTTCCGGTGAATGCGGGGCTGATGATGGGCCTGTATTCCACCGCCCTGGCGGCGGGCGCAGCCACGGCGGCGGGGGTTACCGTGCCCATGGAACAATGGCTGGGCGACTGGCGCCTTGCTCTGGGGTTCTGGGCCATTCCGGCCCTGCTGGCCGCGTTGGCCTGGGTGCCGCAAGTGCGCGGCGAGCCGGCTTTCAGCGCCCGGCGCCCGGCGGCGGTGCCCCGCTTGCGCAGCAACTGGCTGGCCTGGCAGGTAACGCTGTTCATGGGCACGCAGGGGGCGATTGCCTATAGTATCTTCGGCTGGCTGCCGCTGATACTGATTGATCGCGGACTGAGTGCGCAGGATGCGGGTTTTGTGCTCGCCACGCTCATGAGCATCCAGCTTTCCACGTCCATCACCGGGCCCTGGATCGCCACACGCGGGCGCGATCAGCGGTCCACAATCTTTGTCTTGCTGACGCTGGTGGCGGTGGGCTTCCTGGGCCTGATCTACGGGGCCACCAGTGCCGTCTACATCTGGGCGGGGGTGTTCGGGCTGGGGTTTGGCGGCATGTTCGCGGTGGCGATGGCGCTGCTGGTATTGCGTTCGCCCAACCCGCAGGTGGCGGCGGCGATATCGGGTATGTCGCAGGGGGTGGGCTATATGATTGCGGCCGTGGCGCCGCTTATTGTCGGCGTTTTGCACGAATACACGGGCGATTGGAACGCTGTGGCGGCGTTCATGATGCTGCTTATCCTGGCCGCAATGTGGTCGGGATTGTTGGCAGGCCGGGCGCGCTATATTGAATAGGGGCGCACGTGCAGGCCAAAATTGAGCAAATCACTTTCCAATACAGAAACTGGAAAATATCTCGCCCAGCAAATCGTCGCTGGTAAATTGGCCCGTAATACTGCACAGCGCTTCATGAGCCAGCCGTAGTTCCTCGGCGAATAAATCCAGTACCTGGTCGTTATGGGCGGCGTGTTCGGCCGCCTGTTGCAGGTGCGTGGCGGCTTCTTCCAAGGCCCGAACGTGGCGCTCCCGCGCCAGCCACGGTGATTCTGTGGCCGGGCTCCAGCCTGCGATATCCAACAGCCGCTTACGTAGCGCATCCAGGCCCGCGCCGGTTTTGGCCGAAATAAACAGTACGTTATCTGATTCAATCTGTTCCGGCTCGCCTTGCGCCAGGTCCAGTTTGTTAAACACCTTCAGTACCGGAATATGTTTGGGCAGCCGTTCGGCAATGGCGGAATCTAGTTTGTCGTTATGGGCGCGAATATCCTGCAGATGCAAGACCACATTGGCTTTTTCGATTTCCGCCCAACTGCGGGCAATGCCGATGCTTTCAACGGTGTCTTCCGTTTCCCGCAAGCCGGCGGTGTCGATAATATGCAGTGGCACGCCGTCGATATGAATCTGTTGAATGACGCGGTCGCGGGTGGTGCCGGCAATGGGGGTCACAATAGCCACTTCGTCGCCCGCCAGGGCGTTCAGCAGGCTGGATTTACCCACGTTCGGTTGGCCTGCCAGTACAACGTGCAGGCCTTCACGCAGAATTTGCCCTTGCTGCGCCTGGGCCAGAATTTTGTCTAAATCCTGCTGCAGCGATGCCAGGGTTTCGCGCGCCTGATACTTTTCCAGGAAGTCGATTTCCTCTTCCGGGAAGTCCAGTGTGGCTTCCACCAGCATGCGCAAATGTACGATATGGTCGTCCAGTGCGTGAACCTGCTGTGAAAAGGCGCCGCTTAGTGAAGCCATGGCGCTGCGGGCCGCGGCGTCAGACGAGGCTTCAATTAAGTCGGCCACGGCTTCGGCCTGGGCCAGATCCATGCGGTTGTTCAGAAAAGCGCGCTGGGTGAATTCGCCCGGTTCGGCCAGGCGCAGGCTCAGGTCTTTCCCGGTTTCCAGGCAATGCGTCAATAAACGCCGCAACACGGCCGGGCCGCCGTGGCCTTGCAGCTCCAGTACATCTTCGCCGGTATAGGAATGCGGGCCGGGGAAGAACAGGGCGATGCCTTTGTCGATCGCGGTGCCTTTCTGGTCGTTGAAGTCCAGATAATGGGCATGACGCGGCTTCAAGGGCGTGGCAAACAAGCGTTCTGCCAGGGCAGGCAGATTGCGCCCGGAAATGCGAATAACACCAATGCCCCCTCTTCCGGGGGCGGTGGCAATGGCAATAATGGGGTCGTAGGCGCGCGATGTCATAGTGGGCGTATTTTACTGCCGGTGCTCAGGTGAATGTACAAGGCAAAAAAAACCGGCACAACAGGTGTGCCGGTTTCAATGGGCCAATGCTGTTGTCTAGCGCTGGGCCTGTACTTTCTGTTTTTCCAGCTTATGCATAATGTAGCGTTGCTGGGCAATGGAAATCGTGTTGTTCACGCACCAGTACAGTACCAGCCCGGCCGGGAAGAAGAACATCATGCCGCCGAAGATCAAAGGCATCAGCATCATGATGCGGGCCTGCATGGGGTCGGGCGGCGTGGGGTTCAGCTTGATCTGAAGGAACATCGTACCCATCATGATGGCGGGCAGGATGAACCACGGGTCGCGTGCCGACAGGTCGTGAATCCACAGAATCCAGGGGGCGCCGCGCATTTCCACGCTACCCAGCAGTACCCAGTACAAGGCAATGAACACCGGAATCTGTACCACCATGGGCAGGCAACCACCCAATGGGTTGATTTTCTCGGTACGGTACATCTCCATCATGGCCTGGTTCAGCTTGGTGCGGTCGTCGCCGAATTTCTCGCGCAAGGCTTGCAGGCGTGGCGTAACTTGCTTCATTTTCGCCATGGAGCGGTAGCTGGCTGCCGACAACGGGTAAAAAACCAGTTTGATCAGCAGGGTAAGCAGCACAATGGTCCAGCCCCAGTTGCCCACGAAACTGTGAATCCAGGTCATGAGTTCGAACAAGGGCTTGGCAATAATGGTCAGGAAGCCGTAGTCGACCACCACATTAAGGCCCGGTGCCACTTTTTCCATGGCGCCCTGGTCTTGCGGGCCAACCCAAAGCTGGGCCTGCGCGGTGGCGGTTTCACCCGGCGCGACCGTGCCGATGGGCTCGATGGCACGGATGGAGAACAGGTTATTGCCTACGCGCAGCGCTTCGTTGTAGCGTGTTTGCCCTTCCGTAGGGACCCAGGCGCTGGCGAAGTAGTGCTGCACCATGGCAATCCAGCCAGTGTCGGCCTGTTTGACGTACTTCGCTTTGTTGTCCTGAATGTCGGAAAAGTCGATTTTCTGATACTTTTCCTGCTCGGAATAAACGGCCGGGCCGGTAAAGGTGTTGTAGAAGAATGAGGTATCGGGCGGGTCGTTGCCGTCGCGCGTAAGCTGCAGATAAATCGACGGTTTAACCGGCTGGTCGCTTAGGTTTTCAACATCGTGGCGTACGTGAATGTTGTAGCTGCCTTTATCAAGCCGGTAGGTTTTCGTGACTTTTAAATTGCCTGATTCCGCTTCAAATACAACGTCCAGGTGGTCGTCGGTAAGGCTTGTTTGCGAAGACACCATGCGAAATGGCGTTAGATGCGTTGGAAATTGTGCGCCTTCTGGTGCGCCGACCACGCCGGTTTGTGCCACATAAATTGACGTGGGCGAATTGTCGAGCAGCATCATGGGGCTGTCTTCACCTTCGAAACCGGTGAAGTCAAGCAATTGTGCTTTAACCAGCTGCGCACCCTGGGTGTTGAAGGTGAGGTCGTAGACGTCGGTAGTAACCGATATCAGTTCGCCCTGCGTACCCTGTTCGGCCTGGGTGGTTTGCTCGGGCACATTTTCGGCTGCGGCAGCCTGATTACCCGCCGGCACGCCTTCGGGCACATTGCCGGTATTGCCGGTTGCCTCGGTGTTCTGGCTGGCCTGGCTGCCGTTATCCGGTGCCTGGGTGGATGCGGTTTGCGTCGGTCCGCCTCCCAGTAGCGATGGCTGGCCATTATGAACTTGCCAGTTATTCCATAGCAGCAGCAGTGAGAACGTAAATACAATCCAGAGGAGGGTGCGTCGGATATCCATAGCGCCTGTTATTAGTTAGTACACAGAGCAAAGCCTGCTAGTTTACCGCAGTAGCGGGGGTCTTGAGCAAGATACGATTTAATGCGGATGATTCGAATTCGGAACTGGGTCGTGGCCCCCCTTGCACCAGGGGTTGCAGCGCCCTATCCGGTACAGCGCCAGCCCCCAGCCTTTCAAGGGCCCGAACTGTTCAATGGCTTCGATGGCATACGCCGAACACGTGGGTGTAAAGCGGCAGCTGTTACCAAGCCAGGGACTTAAAAAGTAGCGGTAGAAACGGATGGGCGCGATGAACAGCTTATTCAGCATTTTGTAACCTGCTTCAAAAGAGTGTCCGCCTCCAGGCGGACTTGTTTTTTGAGTGCTGTCAGCGTGCAAGGTTCAATTCTGGCGTGCAACCGGAATACGATGTCGCGGTTGGGAAGCGTGCTTTGCTGCAAGCGAAAGCTTTCCCGAATAATCCGTTTGATGGTGTTCCGGGTCACCGCGCGCTTGGCCTGTTTCTTGCCAATGATCAGCCCAAGCCGGGGCTGCGTGCTGCTTGCGCCACCCTTAGGGGTGGATACAACGAACAAAGCCCCTCTGGCTACGCGCCGGCCTTTTAATGCGGCAACGTATTCAGAGGGGCGCAACAGGCGCGCCGCCGACGAGAAGGTGGCCCGCGCAGTGTTCATTGACAGGGCGGCTTGCGTGCGTTCCGCCACAAACCACCGGCCGGTAGAAAACCGGCTTAAACAGCCAGACGCTTGCGGCCTTTGGCGCGGCGAGCGTTAATGACAGCGCGGCCGCCACGGGTTTTCATACGTACGCGAAAGCCGTGTGTGCGCTTGCGACGAGTAACGGAAGGTTGAAATGTGCGTTTCATGGCTCAATGCCTTAGGTTGGAAAATAAGGGAAAGCCTGCTATTTCAACAAATTATTTGAATTTAGTCAAATGCTTAGCGCCACTGGTGATAATACTTAGCGTTATTACGTATGGCTATGAAGAACCGGGATTGTGGATAACTTACCCTACAACAAGGTAGAATCGAGGTTTACTGAAGTGGTGGATATGAAAGATTTTTGGCAGACCTGTATTCAACGCCTGGAGCAAGACCTACCCCCGCAGCAAATCAGTGCCTGGATTCGTCCTCTGGTGCCGCTGGAGTACGACGAGTCCAAGGCGTTGTTGCGCGTGTCGGCACCGAACCGTTTCAAGCTTGACTGGGTTCGCAAGAATTTTTCGCGTCAAATCGAAACCCTGGCAACGGAATGGTACGACCAACCCGTGCAGGTGTCGTTCGAGCTGGCCTCGTCGGGCAACCGTGCGGGCGGGGCGGCTGCGCGTGCGCCCTCGCCGCCTGTTGCCGCACCCAGCCCGGCCCCTGCCCTGGCCGAGGCTTCTGCCATGGCGCCCGAACCGGCTGCGCCTTCTCCGCTGGCGGCGGCCACCGTTGATTCGGTTTACGACCGCTCCCGGCTCAATACCGATTTAACCTTCGACAATTTCGTTACCGGTAAAGCCAACCAGCTGGCTCGCGCGGCGGCGCTTCAAGTGGCCGAAAACCCCGGCATATCTTATAACCCGCTGTTCCTGTATGGCGGCGTGGGTTTGGGTAAAACCCACCTTATTCATGCCATTGGCAACGCCCTGTTGAAGGCCGACAAAGCCGCCAGGGTGCGTTATGTGCATGCCGACCAGTACGTGTCCGACGTGGTGAAGGCTTACCAGCGCAAGGCGTTCGATGAATTCAAGCGTTATTACCATTCGCTCGATTTATTGCTGATCGACGATATTCAATTCTTCGCCGGCAAGAACCGCACGCAGGAAGAGTTTTTCTATGCGTTTGAAGCCATGGTCGCCAAGCGCAAGCAAATCATTATTACGTCCGACACCTACCCCAAGGAACTGTCGAATATCGACAGCCGCCTTATTTCACGATTCGACTCAGGCCTAACCGTGGCCATTGAGCCGCCCGAGCTGGAAATGCGGGTGGCCATTTTGCTGCGCAAGGCCGATGTGGAAGGCATGGTCATGCCTGAAGACGTGGCCTTCTTTATTGCCAAGCATTTGCGCAGCAACGTGCGGGAACTGGAAGGGGCGCTGCGTAAAGTGCTGGCTTATGCGCGTTTTCACGGCCGCGATGTGCTGTCGGTGGAAGTGTGCAAAGACGCCCTGAAAGACTTGCTCTCGGTGTCCAATGGGCAAATTACGGTGGAAAACATTCAGAAAACCGTGGCCGATTATTACAAAATCAAAGTGGCTGACATGTATTCGAAACGGCGGCCGGCCAATATTGCCATGCCGCGCCAGGTGGCCATGTACCTGGCCAAAGAATTAACGCAGAAAAGCTTGCCTGAAATTGGCGATCTGTTCGGCGGGCGGGATCACACGACGGTGCTGCATGCCGTTCGAAAAATTTCCGAAGCGAGGTCAAAAAACCCAGAACTCAATCATGCTTTGCATGTGTTGGAACAAACCCTAAAAGGATAATCATGCAATTCGTACAAACAACAAGAGATGCGCTGCTTAAACCGTTATCAACGGTGGCCGGTATTGTTGAGCGTCGCAATACCATGCCTATTCTGGCCAACGTTTTGTTGCGCAAGGAAGGCAACAGTATTTCGTTCCTGGCTACCGATCTGGAAGTGCAAATTACCACGCACGCCGATTTCGGGGTGGGCGATGAGTCGGAGTCCACCACGGTGGCGGCGCGCAAGCTGATGGACATTCTGCGTGCCCTGCCCGAGGATGAAATCAGCCTGAGCCTGGTCAGTGGAAAACTGAACATACAGTCGGGCAAAAGCCGTTTCGCCTTGCAAACGCTGTCGGCAAACGACTATCCAACGGTGTCGCAATCTGAACAGTTCGACGTGTCGTTTTCGCTGTCGCAAAAAGCATTGAAGCAACTGTTCAACCAAGTGCATTTTTCGATGGCCCAGCAAGACATTCGCTATTACCTGAATGGCCTGCTGTTTGTATTCGAGCCTGGGTTCGTGCGTGCCGTTGCCACCGATGGGCACCGCCTGGCCCACAGTGCCACGGCCGTTGAAGGCATTACCCAGAATCACGACGTGATCGTGCCGCGCAAAACCGTATTGGAAATGCAGCGCCTGCTGGGCGAAACCGACGACCCGGTTCAAATCGACGTTTCCTCGGGCCAGATTCGTTTCCGTTTCAACGATGTCGAACTCATTTCGAAACTGGTGGAAGGCAAGTTCCCCGATTACACCCGTGTTATTCCCACCACCTATACGCGCCATTTCATGGTCGATCGCGAGCGTTTGCAGGGCAGCATGCAACGTGCCGCCATTCTCACTACCGACAAGTTGAAAGGCGTGCGTTTCCAGTTGGGCGATAACGTGCTGAAAGTGTCTTCCTCGAACGCCGAGCAGGAAGAGGCTCAGGAAGAAATCGACGTCGACTACAGCCACGAACCCTTGGATGTGGGTTTTAACGTAAGCTACCTGCTGGATGTGCTGGCCAATATGAAGACGGAAATGGTGCGCTGGTCAGTTCAACCCGACGCCAATGCGTCTGCACTTATTACATCGCCCGACGACGAGCATTTCAAATATGTCGTCATGCCGATGCGCATTTAATCAAACACAAGGTTTTATATGTCAGACTCAACCGTGAATACACCTGAAGTGGATTATGGTGCCGAATCAATCAAAATGCTCAAGGGGCTTGAAGCTGTTCGCAAGCGCCCGGGCATGTACATTGGTGATACGTCCGACGGTACCGGTTTGCACCACATGGTGTTCGAAGTGGTCGACAACGCGATCGACGAAGCGCTGGCCGGCTATTGCGACGACATTGTCGTAACCATTCACGCCGACAACAGCATTTCGGTAAGCGATAACGGGCGGGGCATTCCCACCGATATCCACAAAGACGACGAATTCGGCCGCAGTGCGGCGGAAATCGTCATGACCGAATTGCACGCCGGCGGGAAGTTCGACCACAACTCGTACAAGGTGTCCGGGGGTCTGCACGGTGTGGGTGTGTCGTGCGTGAATGCGTTGTCGGAATGGTTGCGCCTAAGCATATGGCGTAACGGTGAAACCCATGAAATGGAGTTTCGTCGCGGCGAGCGGGTTGAGCCCTTGCATATTACCGGCACCACCACGCAGCAAGGTACGCGGGTTCACTTCCTGGCCGACGACACCATTTTCGAGAACGTGGAGTACCACCACGACATTCTGGCCAAGCGTTTGCGCGAACTGTCGTTCCTGAATAACGGCGTGAAAATCCGCCTGATTGATGAACGCGACGGTAACGAAGACAACTTCGCCTTCTCGGGTGGGGTGAAAGGGTTCGTGGAATACATTAACCGCACGAAAACCGCCTTGCATGCAAACGTATTCGCGGTCAGCACCGAGTCGAAGGTCAACGAGGAGTTCATTGGCGTTGACGTGGCCATGCAATGGAACGACAGCTACTCCGAGACGGTGCTGTGCTTTACCAATAACATTCCCCAGCGCGACGGCGGCACCCACTTAACGGGCTTGCGCGCCGCCATGACGCGCGTGCTGAACAAATATATTGCCGATAACGACCTGGCCCGGAAAGCCAAAATCGACACCACCGGTGACGACATGCGCGAAGGCCTGGCTTGCGTGTTGTCGGTGAAAGTACCCGACCCCAAGTTCAGCAGCCAAACCAAAGACAAGCTGGTGTCCAGTGAAGTTCGCCCCGCCGTTGAAGAGGCCGTGGCCCGCACGCTGGAAACCTGGCTGCTTGAAAACCCGAACGATGCCAAGGCCTTGTGCAATAAAATTATTGACGCCGCCCGGGCGCGCGACGCGGCCCGCCGCGCACGTGAAATGACACGCCGTAAAAGCGTGCTGGAAGGGGCAGGCCTGCCGGGTAAACTGGCCGACTGCCAGGAAAAAGACCCTGCGCTAAGCGAAATCTACATTGTGGAGGGTGACTCGGCCGGGGGCTCGGCCAAACAAGGGCGCGACCGCAAATTCCAGGCCATTTTGCCCCTGCGCGGCAAGGTGCTGAACGTGGAAAAAGCGCGCTTCGATCGCCTGATTGCCAGTGAAGCCATTACCACGCTGATTACGGCGTTGGGCACCAGCATTGGGCCCGACTTCAATATCGAGAAGCTGCGTTACCACCGCATCATTATCATGACCGACGCCGACGTTGACGGCGCGCACATTCGTACCTTGCTGCTGACGCTTTTCTATCGGCAAATGCCGGAATTGGTTGCGCGTGGGCACATTTACATTGCCCAGCCGCCTTTGTACAAGGTGAAGATGGGCCGCGACGAGCGTTACCTGCAAGACGATCATGAAGAAGCGAAATACATGATGGAAGTGGCGCTGAAAGACACGGCGCTAACGCCGCGCGACGGCGCCGAGCCCATTACCGGTGAAGCGCTGGCCGAACTGGCGCGCCAGTACATTTTGGCCGATGCGGTGATTGAGCGTTTGGCCCGCCAGATGGATGAGCCGGCCTTGTCGGTTATGGCCGAAGGCGTGGAAATTCACCTGGATGATGAAAACCAAGCGAAAGAATCGGCCCAGCGTTTGCAGGATGCGCTGGCGGGTTCCGCGGTGCTAAGCCGCGTAACGGTGGATGCCGAGCAACCCGAGGAAGACGGCCCGTGGCGTTTGGTATTGCGCCGCTTGCATCACGGCAATGTGCGCGTAAGTGTGTTCGACCGCACCTTTGTGCGTGGTGCCGATTATGCGGTGTTGTCGCGTTCGGCGAAAACCTTCCTTGGCCTGTTGGGCAAGGGCGCGGTGATTCGCCGTGGCGAGGGCGACAAGCAGAAAGAGAAGTACGTAAGCGACTTTCGCCAAGTGGTGCTGTGGTTGCGTGCCGAGGCCGAGCGTGCGGTAAGCAAGCAGCGTTACAAGGGTCTGGGCGAGATGAACCCGCAACAGTTGTGGGAAACCACGATGGATCCGAAGGTGCGACGCTTGTGGCGTGTGCAGATTGAGGATGCGATTGCCGCGGATGAGTTGTTCACGACGCTGATGGGCGACCATGTTGAGCCACGGCGCGCGTTTATTGAAACGCATGCGTTGCAGGCGGGGAATATTGATACCTGATGGTTTCTTGAGTTGTTTTTGTTTGAGTCGGGCTGCCTTTTTGGGTGGCCCGATTTACTTTTGGGCGTCGTTGTGGGGGTGCCGGGCAGCGGGGCCATCGCACGGCCCCTTCGGGGCTTCCCGTTGGTTGCACCTGGCTCGGAGCGGGCGCGGAACTCGCGGGATCGACCCGGTGGGTCGAAAGCGCCCCGCTCGAACAGGCCGCGCCCTTGTATCTCCGACCCAGGTACACCCAACGGCGTGCTCAAAGCCCCACCGCCCGGCACCCCCACAACGACTTGGGGTTGCGCATGCGGGAGGATTGTTATAAGTTTTGGTTGCGTGGAAAGGAGGTTGGGGTGTGCTTGAGCTCTAGTATTGGCCGATAGTAGCCATTGCAAAGACCCTGCGCAGATATTCTCGGGTGGACGGAAACAACGGCTCACCCGGCGGCCGAGACTATCTTTCCGTTTACACATAACATAGCTCTCTACACAGACACTCAAATCGCGTTAGCCTTATGACTCGCTACCTCGACACCGTCCCCCATCCCTGGAACTATTCCGTTATCGAGCAGGCGATCTTCGAGAACTTCACGGATGCAAGAACAGCAATCGAGGACATGGAGGGAGGGCGACTGTGGCGTTCGCTTCAAGAGCTTGACGACTCCGTTTATGTACTCGAGATGAATATTACTGATCTATTGGATGAGATTTCGCTGTTTTCTGATCGAAGCAAGAACCCTGCATTCTGGCGAAAAGGCGATGGAAGCGAGGCCGAACACCACACCCGTGAGATTAAGCGAAAATTGTCGAATTGCACCGGGTCGCTTATGGCCCTGGTTGACCATGCGCGTAACTTCAAGCGTGTATCTCCGGTTCCCGATTATGCAGAAAAGTTGAAGGAATATTTTTCGTCATCCGGCTTGCACGATTTCCTACAATGCCTCCGCAACTACAACACTCATTGGCGGATTGCGCAGGCGAATTGGATCGTTTCGTACGATCACGAAGTTAATTCGAGGCAAGCACGTTTTTTTGTTAGAAAGGCTGACCTCTTAGCTTGGGACGGTTGGAATACGATGGCGGAGGGCTATATCAAAGGCGTTAAAGACGCGATAGATATCTACGAGGTCTTTTCCACCTACCGAGGTAACGTTCAGCAGTTTTACGCGTGGCACCAAGGCGCAGTATTCAGCCACTACAACGCTATGCTGCGTCCGTATCTGGAGTGCAAACGTCTGTATGAAGGAATTAACAAGAAGAACAACTGGAACGTCGTGATATCCCATGCTCCTAAGACGCTGAACCCTCTACAGTATCTCTCGCAATATTTGCCCTCACACGCTGTTGAGTACGTTCTCGGTCTTCCCTACAAGAGCAAGCAACAGGTAGATGAAATTATCAGACTGCTTGATATGGATGAGTTCTGTGATGAGGCGCTTCGAGGCAAGCTGTATGCGCTCTTTGGCGTTGCAAAATGAGGCCTAAACCCTTTTTCAATCAAGGCTGAAGTCGCTACCTTCGGACCGTTTTGGATGATATAACACCCGGATCATGCGCCCGTTCTGAGCCTCGAAGTGGCGGAAAATAGGTCGCTGTGCGGCCGATTGTTATAAATTAATTATCATGACCCCTAGGGGTCATATGATCGAAAAAAGGCCGAAGCTTGTCCGCAATGTTCTCGGTTTCCTCCAAAGTTAATTCGGGAACATCACCCCATTCCGTGCCTCCGTTTTCTAAGGTGCCTGCCACATGAAAATGAACATGGGCGATTGATTGACTGGACGAGACGCCATTGTTTTGCCATATGGTGGACTGCCCAGGAATTTACGACACATCTCAGCCTCACGCCGCGA
>TARA_R110000851_G_scaffold85074_2_pt1 | contig 35571 bp, 28 predicted proteins | sample TARA_R110000851 | Tara Oceans TARA_R110000851 (sample SAMEA4397627) | marine metagenome | biome: Polar Biome; feature: [DCM] deep chlorophyll maximum layer (ENVO:01000326); material: water (ENVO:00002006), including particulate matter (ENVO:01000060) such as... | depth 17 m
TATCAATTCTACTAACCAATACGAAAGAACCACTACATGCCGAATGGTGCGCCCAGAAGGATTCGAACCTTCGGCCTTACCCTCCGGAGGGGTACGCTCTATCCAGCTGAGCTATGGGCGCTCGCCTTGGTTAGCGAGGCATATAATATGGATAAAACACCGCCACGTCTAGCCCTGATTTGCATTTTTTAACTGACTGATTAACTTTTGACTCATTTTGAGTAACTATTTACTCGTTTGCGATAGTTATTAACATTCTACTCACATTTATTTCGCTTGGATAACAATTGAATTTATGCTAATAATAATGACTGTTCAATAATATTTTTCCAAATATTTTAATAGGATAGAGCAAGGAATATGGATACGGATACGGATATAAGTCACACAAAAACATCCTCAAGTGTTGAGCACCTACAAAAAAGGATTGCTCGCTTGAGGGGTCTGGCTAAAAAATATAAACGTTCCGAAATTATCCAAAATGCCCTCCTTGGTATTTCCAATATTGCGACGCAAGTAGCATCACTTGATGATTTTTACCAACGGGTGCATTTAAATTTACAACAACTTATTCCTGCAGAAAACTTTTTTATTGCATCGCAAGATCCCAAAACGGGATTGACCAGTTTACCTTTTTTTGCCGACCAACAAGATTCTCACCCCACAGAGCTCTATCCAGACCAAGAAATATCAGCGTTGCTTAATAGTGGCCTAACGGGTTATGTGCTTCGTAATGGTGAACCTTTATTATGTGACGATAATAAGTTTAATCAATTAATCGCCAGTGGCGACATTAAAAGCCTTGGATCTCCGTGCCATCAATGGCTCGGCGTACCCATCAAAAACCAAGATGTTGTCAGTGGCGTACTCGTAGTACAAAGTTATAACGAAGCCAATACCTATGGTGAACTTGAATTAGAACTAATGGGTTTTATATGTCACCATATTTCCGGCGTCATGGAGCGACTTCAACATCATCAACAACTTGAACAAGCCATTGTTGAACGGACCAAGGAACTCAGCCAAGCTTATGAAAAGGTTAAAATCGAAGTTAAAGAAAGGGTAAAAGCAGAAAAACTTCAACGAACGCTATTTGAAATAGCCGACCTGTCTGCATCAAATGTGCTGCAACGAGATTTTTACCCTCGTCTACATAATATTATTAGCCAGTTAATCCCTGCACATAATTGCTTTATCTCACTGATTAACGATAATAATACGTTGTCGTTCCCGTTTTACGTGTCACAAATGGCAGCCGAATATCCCGCATCTCGTCCAATGCAGGATGGATTGACCGAGTACATTCTTGATCATAAGTTACCTCAGTTGTTATCAGCCAAAGATATTGCCCAAATGGTCAATAGAGGTGAAATCTACGCAACATCACCAGAATTAAACAAAACCAATAGAATGCATCAATGGATAGGTATTCCATTGATCATTAATGGTGATATCGCGGGCGCGTTAACCATTTATAGCTTAGATGACGCCCATATTTATCAATTGAAAGATTTAGAGCTACTGACATTTGTCTCCCAACACATGGCCAATGCTATTGAGCGTAAATTGGCGACTGAGTCGCTGAAAAATAGCCATGAGCAGTTAGAGGATAAAGTGGTTAAACGCACTCAAGCACTCGCTGAACTCAACAATAATCTTCAACAAGAGATGAATCAGCGCCGCAAAATTGAAGATCAACTGCTGCACGACGCGCAACATGATGGGCTGACGGGTTTACCCAATCGCAGCTATTTAATGGAGCGATTGTCACAAGCATTAAAACACTTGCGCCGTCATGGCTTAGATCAGTTTGCATTGTTATTTATCGATCTTGATAGATTTAAAGTGATCAATGATTCTTTTGGTCACTTAGAAGGCGATCGATTTTTAATTGAAACTGCGCAACGCATAAAGTCATGTATTCGCGACAACGATACTCTGGCACGAATGGGGGGAGATGAATTTGTCATCTTGCTTGACTCAATTAATGCTACTGAAGACGCTGTCGAAGTCTGCGAGCGTATTTTACACACATTATCAATGCCCTATCAGCTAGCCAAACAAGAATTTATTTCTGGTGCCAGTATCGGGGTTGCATTTAGCGGGCGTAATAAATTGGTTACCAGTGAATCGCTGCTGCGTGATGCTGACGCCGCTATGTATCAAGCTAAAGCCAATGGCAAAGGCTGTTTCGTCATTTTTGATGACAAGCTCAGCGCTCAATCTAAGCAACAACATGCATTAGAAATTGATTTTAAGAAGGCTCTCGACCAGCAAGAGTTTCAGATACGCTACGTTGAAGTGGTCGACTTTACCACAGGTGAAATTATTGCTATCGAACCACAAGTTGAGTGGCATCACCCAGAACAGGGCATCATTGAACACGTAAAAATGAAACACTTAGCGGTACAATATCAACTAACGCTTAATTTAGATGGTTATATGTTTACCCATTTAAACGATCAGATTCAGTCGCTCAAACAACAATATGGTGCCGATGTTCATTTTCATTTATCGATTTGCAGCCAACACATTAAAAATAAATTTGTATTACGCAACCTTAAAAACACTATCAAAAACAGCAATATCGATTTAAGTAAGTTAATGTTGTTTTTCAACGAAAAAGCTTTAGTTCAAGACACTGAAAATCATATTAACGGTTTTGAGATCATCTCACAGTTAGGCGTGCTAATTGGCATTGATGGCTATGGTACAGGTTACAGCTCTCTAAGTTGTCTCAGCTTTTTACCCATTCAAGCATTGAAATTGGATGAAGACATTAGTAAACACTTACTTAATGATAAACAATTACAGTTAGTCAGGGCTTACCAACTCACCGCTGCAACCCTTCAGTTTGATATGTATGCTACTACCGTAGACACCCAGCAACAGGTTAGACAATTTTTAGCCTTGGGTTATGTCCGCGGACAAGGTCGTGCATTAAGTAAGTTATTTTGTGAAAAAAAGCCCTATATATCTTGTGCATGATCAATAAGCCAAACGGGTTCATGACTCCTTTTTAAACATGTCGCGTAAATTGGCAATATGACTCTTGCCGGTTTCCACCCGTTGTTGTTCAGTTTGCACCGGTTTGCGGTTTTCCCAAATGAGGTCATCTTGCGGTAACTCAAGTAAAAAACGACTGGGTTCGCAACGAATCGTTTCACCAAATTGACGCCGCTCACGGCATATCACAAACCATAATTCACGTTGTGCACGAGTTATCCCCACATAAGCCAGTCGACGTTCTTCATCGACATTTTCCTCATCAATACTCGATTGATGTGGCAAGATCCTTTCTTCAACGCCCACCATAAATACAAAAGGATATTCCAGTCCTTTAGAGGCATGTAAGGTCATTAACTGAACTTGATCGCCACCTTCATCCTCACTGTTACGTTCCATCATATCGCGCAGCGTTAATCGAGTGACCACTTCGGGCAACGTCATCGGTTCATCTAACTCATCACCTTCGAGCATTTCGGTAACCCAACGATACAATTCAGAAATGTTCTTCATGCGCATTTCAGCCGCTTTGGCACTGGTACTGGTCTCGTATAGGTAATCTTCGTAATTTATTTTACGGATCAATTGTTTAATCGCCTCAACAGGCTCTCCACGTGTTGCAACCTCTCCAGTATCAACAATAAACGTTCCAAACTGATACAAAGAGTTAACCGCCGCAGGCGCTAGATGATGGTTGAGCTCAACATCAAAAATCGCTTCAAATAACGAGATATGTTTTTGATTGGCAAAATGACCTAAACGCTCCAGTGTCGCAGGACCGATACCACGCTTGGGTAAGTTAACCACCCGCAAAAAGGCATTATCATCATCAGGGTTCACCACTAAACGCAAATACCCCATAATATCTTTAATTTCTGCACGAGAAAAAAAGGATTTACCACCACTGATCTTATAAGGAATGCGGTTGGTAATGAGTGCCCGTTCAAGTAAACGAGACTGATGATTACCTCGGTATAAAATGGCGTAATCACCAAACTTGGTCCGCCCAACAAACTTATGCCGAATAATCTCCGCCACCACTCGTTCAGCTTCTTGTTCTTCGTTAGCGGCAATTAATATTCTTATTGGTTCACCATAAGCTAACTCACTAAATAACGCCTTGTCGTACACATGAGGGTTATTGGCAATCAAAATATTGGCGGCACGTAAAATACGTTGGCTGGAACGATAGTTTTGCTCTAATTTAATCAGTTTAAGCCTTGGATAGTCGGTCCCTAACAACACCAAATTTTGTGGTTTCGCGCCGCGCCAAGAATAAATAGATTGATCATCATCGCCCACCACAGTAAAACGTGAGCGTTCACCCACCAAGAGTTTCACTAATTCATATTGGCTGGTATTGGTATCTTGATATTCATCCACCAGCAAATATTGAATTTTAGTCTGCCAACGAGTGCGCACTTCTTCATTCATACGCAACAATAACGTTGGAATTAAGATCAGATCATCAAAATCGAGCGCATTATAAGATTTCATATGCTGAGCATACCGTTGGTACAACATGGCAAATAACTGGCTTTGCTCATCTTTTGCCATATTTTTCGCTTGCTGAGGGATCACTAATCCCCCCTTCCAATTTGATATCGCTGATGCCAAAGATTTGATTAGGTCTTTATCTTCATCTAATTCATCTTCAGTCAGTTCTTTTAATAAGGCGAAGGTATCTTGGTCATCAAACAAAGAAAAACCTGCCTTAAGCCCAAGCACTTTATGCTCGCGCTTAATAATTTCGAGTCCTAAGGTGTGAAAGGTTGAGATCCATAATCCACGGGCATCTTTTCGACCCATAGACTGAGCCACACGCTCTTTCATTTCACGAGCGGCTTTATTGGTAAAGGTGACGGCGGCAATATTGCGGGCTTTATAGCCACATTTTTCGACTAAGTAAGCAATTTTATTAATGATCACCCGTGTTTTACCACTCCCCGCGCCCGCGAGCACTAAGCATGGACCCGATACATAATGTACGGCTTCATTTTGCCCTGGATTGAGTTTCATTAATCATTACACCTTACTTAACCTTAAACGAAGACGGATCATAGCAGAATCACCTCGCGACGGTTAACGAAAATCACAGTTAGGTTTTGGAAAACCGCCGACCTCGGTTATAATTGAATCAATATATCAGTAGGGAATAATTATGATTAATCCAAAGAAAATAGAAGAGCTCGCTAAACAGCTTAGTGACAATCTACCTAACGGCGTAAAGCAATTTGCTGGGGAATTTGAAGAACGCAGTAAACAAATACTTCAAAACCAACTGATGAAATTGGATGTAGTTTCCCGTGAAGAGTTTGAAGTGCAGCAGCACGTGTTACTTAAAACCCGTGAAAAGCTTGAAGCATTACAAGCACAAGTGAATGAGTTAGAAAAAAAGTTAGCTGACTAGCGACTAATTTCTAACAGGTATGAAAATGACGCTCTAAAGCGTCATTTTTATGATTACGCAAAACTGATGTTTTATTTTAGCGACTCTTCTAATGCACGTAAGCAAAGGGCGACGTTTTCACGACGAGCACTAAAGCCCATCAAGCCGATACGCCATGCTTTACCCGCTAATGCCCCTAAACCTGCGCCAATTTCTAAATTATATTCTTCCAATAAATGCTTACGCACTGCAGCGTCATCAACACCCTCTGGAATATACACAGTATTGAGTTGGGGTAAACGTGACGACTCTTCAACCACAAATTTAAAACCAAGTTGGGTTAGTCCATCACGTAATAATAGGTGCATTTTACGGTGTCTTGCCCACGCATTTTCAAGCCCTTCATTGGCGAGCAAACGTAAAGACTCATGGAGCGCGTATAAGGCATTCACTGGAGCGGTGTGATGATAACTGCGCTTAGCGCCAGCACTATTACCCCAATAACCCATGACTAAAGTTTGATCTAAGAACCAACTTTGCACTTGGGTAGTACGGGCTTTTAGTTTCGCCACCGCTTTAGGAGAAAATGACACTGGTGATAAACCGGGTACACAAGATAAGCATTTTTGGCTGCCAGAATAAATCGCATCAATGCCCCACTCATCCACTAGCAATTCAACACCGCCAAGTGACGTCACCGCATCGACAATGCTGATACAGTCATGCAATTGCGCCAAAGTACACAAGGTTTTGGCATCCGATAATGCCCCGGTTGATGTTTCAGCATGCACAAAGGCTAAAAATTTGGCATCGGGATGCGCCACAAGTGCGGTTTCAACTTTATCTGGGCATACTGGTTCACCCCATTCATTGTCGACCACAACTGCTATACCGCCAACGCGCTCAACGTTTTGGCGCATACGTTCACCAAACACCCCATTGCGGCACACAATCACCTTTTCGCCAGGCTCAACTAAGTTAACAAAGCAGGTTTCCATACCAGCACTGCCTGGCGCCGATACCGCTAAGGTCATTTCGTTTTTGGTTTGAAAAGCATATTGAATTAAGCTTTTTAATTCATCCATCATGCCGACAAAAAGTGGGTCAAGGTGACCGATAGTCGGTCGTGATTGGGCCGCAAGCACTTCGGGATACACATCAGATGGGCCAGGGCCCATTAGAATTCGGCGCGGTGGCATAAAAGCTGGAATTGTTGGCACGGGTAACATCAATGTCTCCTTAAAATGAGGTCGAATACGCTAAATACTAATTACATTAATACGATTAGTATTACTAGCATATGGAAAAATTTACCCTACATATAAAGCAACCCCAATGACATGATGCCGCGACGGCATCGTATATTGGCGATTTGGAACACAGCCACGAATATTTTTTCGTTTTAGGCGCACTGACAATACCACATTGAGGCACTAAATCACCTCTGGAGGGTATTTTAACATCAATTACCGCTTCGCTTAGCGCTATTCAAAAATAACTGATATGCCGGACTGTGGGTTTCTTCTTGATAAACGAAACCTAAGTCTGTTAAAAACTGGGCAAACGCCACATCGTCTTTCGCCGGTACTTCAAAGCCGGCTAACACTCGGCCAAAGGCTGCGCCATGGTTACGATAATGAAATAAACTGATATTCCACTTGCTCTGTAAGGTGGTTAAAAACTTCAACAATGCCCCGGGATGTTCAGGGAACTCAAAGCTAAACAAGCGCTCTTCTAGCGGTTCAAGTGGATGACCACCGACCATATAACGCACATGTAATTTAGCGGTTTCATCTTGGGATAAATCTTGAACTTCAAATCCTTCCAATTCAAGTTTAGCGATAATCTCGCTTAGCTCTGCTTGGCCACCCGTAAGACGAATGCCGGCAAACACCACTGCAATGTCACGGCTACTAAAGCGATAGTTAAACTCGGTCATCACCCGTTTATCGAGTAACTGACAAAAGCGTAAAAAACTGCCTGGCTTTTCAGGGATTTTCACCGCTAACACCGCTTCTTTTTGCTCAGCTAATTCGCAGCGTTCAGACACATAACGTAAGCTATGAAAATTGACGTTTGCGCCACTCAAAATAGCCGCCACTTTTTTCGGTGCATCAACCGCATCGCCTTGTTGCGCCATGTATTTTTTAAGCCCCGCAATAGACAAGGCTCCGGCGGGTTCAGCTATTGCACGAGTATCTTCAAAAATATCTTTTACCGCCGCGCAAATTTCATCGGAAGTAACGGTAACCACCTCATCAACGTATTCACGCGCTAAGCGAAATGGCTCAGTACCAATGCGTTTAACCGCAACGCCATCAGCAAATAAACCCACTTGAGCCAATGTTACCGGTTCATCGGCTTCTAATGCCGCCTTTAAGCACGCCGCATCTTCTGGTTCAACCCCAATGATCCTCACTTGTGGCATCACCGCTTTATAATAGGCCGCAATACCGGCGATTAATCCACCACCGCCAACAGGCACAAACACGATTTCAATATCCCGTTGTTGTTGTACCATTTCTTGGGCAATGGTGCCTTGACCAGCAATCACCGCTTCGTCATCAAACGGGGCGATATAAACACGCCCTTCTGTTGCCGACAGATTTTTAGCATACTCATTGGCTTGATCAAACGCTTGCCCATGTAGCACTACATTGCCACCTAAGCGTTTCACTGCATCAATTTTAATATCAGGCGTCGTACTTGGCATCACAATAACGGCATTAATACCGCGGCAGGCGGCAGACATCGCCACACCTTGAGCGTGGTTACCCGCAGACGCACACACCACGCCTTTATCACATTCATCTTGAGTTAACGCCGCGATACGATTGTAGGCACCGCGGATCTTAAACGAATGCACGGGTTGCATATCTTCACGCTTTAAATACACCTGACAACCAAAGCGAGCAGACAATTTATTCATGCTCGACAGTGGCGTCACTTTAGCGACATCATAAACAGACGACAGTAAAATTTTCTGCAAATAATAATGGGCTAAATCTAATTGAGTTTGAGACGCTAAAGCCAACATATTACCCCTCCAGCTTAGAACGATCACGAACAGCACCTTTATCAGCACTGGTCGCCAGTAATGCATAGGCTTTAAGTGCTAATGAAACATAACGCTCGCGAGAAACCGGTTTCCAACCTAACGGACCTTTGGCATCCATAGCATTGCGGCGACGAGTAATCTCTTCATCACGGACATTAAGTTGAATACTACGCTGAGGAATATCGATGGCAATTTGATCGCCATTTTCAATTAACGCAATAGTGCCACCTGACGCCGCTTCTGGTGATACATGGCCAATTGATAAACCTGAGGTGCCACCGGAAAAACGACCATCGGTGATTAATGCACATTTAGCGCCTAAACCACGCGATTTCAAATAAGTTGTTGGATAGAGCATTTCCTGCATACCTGGGCCGCCTTTTGGGCCTTCGTAGCGGATCACCACCACATCACCTTCAATCACTTCGCCGCCTAAAATGCCGGCTACTGCATCATCTTGGCTTTCATACACACGGGCATTGCCAACAAAGGTTAAATTAGACTCATCCACCCCTGCTGTTTTCACAATACAACCATCAACGGCAACGTTACCTGACAATACGGCTAGGCCACCTTCTTGGCTAAACGCAAACTCACGCGAACGAATACAGCCATGTTCGCGATCATCATCGACACTATCCCAGCGACAATTTTGACTAAATGCTTTAGTGGTTGGAATACCTGCCGGGCCAGCACTAAAAAAGCGAATAATGTCAGGGTCACTAGTCTGTTTAATGTCGTACTTGGCTAACACTGATTTTAAATCGCCGCCATCATCAGCGGCCACATGCGGCACATCGTTATGCAATAAACCCGCGCGGTCTAACTCACCTAAAATACCCATCACCCCACCAGCACGGTGGACATCTTCCATATGATATTGAGGCGTTGATGGCGCAACCTTACATAAATGAGGCACTAAGCGCGATATGCGGTCAATATCCGCCATGGTAAAGTCAATTTCGGCTTCTTGCGCCGCGGCCACTAAATGCAACACAGTATTAGATGACCCGCCCATAGCAACGTCTAATACCATGGCATTTTCAAACGATTTAAATGAGGCTATATTGCGCGGCAATGCTGTTTCATCGTCATGCTTGTAATAACGCTCAGCCAACTTCATTACGCGGCGACCGGCTTCTAAAAATAATTCACGACGATCTTCATGAGTTGCCAGCATAGAGCCGTTACCTGGTAACGACAATCCCAGAGCTTCAGTCAAACAGTTCATTGAATTGGCGGTAAACATTCCCGAGCACGAACCACAAGTAGGGCATGCACTGCGCTCAATTTGCTTACTGTCTTCATCGCTGACATTGGTATCGGCACCCGCTACCATCGCATCAACTAAATCAAGCTTAATAATTTGATCAGATAACTTAGTTTTACCCGCTTCCATTGGACCGCCCGACACAAAGACTACTGGGATGTTTAACCGCAACGCCGCCATTAACATGCCAGGAGTAATTTTATCGCAGTTAGAAATACACACTAATGCATCAGCACAATGGGCATTGACCATGTATTCGACGCTATCGGCGATTAACTCACGTGACGGTAGACTGTACAACATGCCACCGTGACCCATAGCGATACCATCATCTACGGCAATGGTGTTGAACTCTTTGGCAATACCGCCCGCTTCTTCAATAGCGCCGGCAACTAATGACCCCATGTTCTTTAAATGCACATGGCCAGGCACAAACTGAGTGAACGAATTGGCAATCGCGATAATGGGTTTACCAAAATCATTTTCTTTCACTCCAGTGGCACGCCATAGTGCGCGGGCGCCTGCCATGTTGCGGCCTTCGGTACTGGTTGCTGAACGTAATTTGGGCATTACAAATATCCTTGTTTACTACAGTGCTCGTTAGCGGTTTTTCCAATAACGACTAAATAATCTCTAACTAAATCGTGCTTGGCTCAATCGTAAGCGCTAGCCGTTGGCGACCTTGTTTAACGGTATCGCAGATAACACCTTACAATGAGTCACGTCGATTAATTTGTCTAACTGGGTACTCAGCAGTTCAATGGCACGTTCGGCCTCAACCCATAAGTCTACTGCCATGCTGGCATCGTCATTGATACGCACTTGCATTTGGGTGACTGTAAACCCACGATGGCGAGTAACACGTAGTAGGCGTTCAAGCACTTCAGGGCAATGTTGAACGGTTATTTCTAATGCATGCATCATGTTTGCTTCTCCATTTGATCCATCATTTCACTATTACTCGCACCCGGTGGTACTAAAGGCCACACGTTAAAGGCATCATCAATCGACACATGCAGCATGTAAGGACCACTACTGTTTAACATATCTTCTAATCCTTGCTCGACTTGATCGGCACGCGTTATCGTTCGACCTGGTATATCAAATGCTGATGCCATAAGGACAAAATTAGGATTATCAGATAAGTCTGTTTCACTGTAGCGCTCTTCAAAAAACAGTTGTTGCCACTGTTTAACCATACCGAGTTTTTGATTATCCATCAGTAGGATTTTTACCGGCAACTTACGGCGTTTGATTGTGGTTAATTCTTGAACGTTCATCATAAACGAGCCGTCACCAGAGACCGTGACCACCGTCGCATCGGGTCGCGCAACTTGAGCGCCAATCGCGGCGGGTAAGCCAAAACCCATGGTGCCTAAGCCTGCACTTGATAAGTGATCTTCAGGGCGACGGAACCACATGTGCTGCGCCACCCACATTTGATGTTGACCCACGTCGCAGGCGACCACACTGTCTTCAGGTAATTTATTGGCTAAACGACGTAACATCGCTGGGGCATAAATTAAATCACCCGGATGTTGGTAGTCCCATTGGTGCTTAAGAGATAACGCCTCAACATCTGCTTGCCACTGACCAATATCAAGCTGGCCAGTCACTGCGGCCGTTAATGCGGGTAACACCAAGCTCAACTCGGCTGCAATCGCTACGTCAGCTTGGCGTAACTTGCCGATTTCGGCAGCATCGATGTCTAAATGCAATACTTTGGCATTACTGGCAAAACTGGCAAGGCGACCGGTAACACGGTCATCAAAGCGTGCACCTACTACCATTAATAAATCGCATTCTTGCACTGCAAGGTTTGCGCCTTTGCCACCATGCATGCCCAACATGCCTAAATAACCTTTAGTACCATGTGCAATGCTGCCCAAGCCTTTTAAGGTCGCCACCGAGGGGACGCCTGTGGCGGCGATAAACTGACGTAAATGCGCAACCGCGCCAGCCATTCCAACACCACCACCGACATACAGCATAGGTTTTTTAGCCTGCTTAATTAACGCTACTGCAGCGTCTAATTCACTGACTTGGGGTTGTAATTCATCGGTAACGCTTTGAAGCGGTGTTTTGTATTCTAATGAAGCCAGTTGGATGTCTTTTGGAATATCAACTAACACCGGACCAGGACGTCCTGCTGCGGCGATTTCAAATGCGCGATATAAGGTAGGAATAAGCTCATTGATGTCGGTGACCATAAAACTGTGTTTAGTGCACGACAACGACATGCCTAATACATCAATTTCTTGGAATGCGTCAGTACCAATCACACTGCTAGAGACTTGACCGGTTATGGCCACTAGCGGAACAGAGTCAAGCAGAGCATCGGCGAGTGAGGTGACTAAGTTAGTGGCGCCAGGACCGGATGTAGCAAAGCACACTCCTGTTTTACCACTCGCACGAGCATACCCCACCGCAGCAAACGCGGCGCCTTGTTCATGACGGCTAAGCAAGTGCTCTACCGGACCGCCATAAAGGGCATCGTAGATTGGCATAATCGCCCCACCAGGATAACCAAATACGGTTGTCACACCATGTGCTGCTAGTACTTTAATTACTGCATCAGCGCCGCGCATTTTCTGTACTGCTTCCATATGTTGCTCTCTACTTCGTCAATGTATCTGCTGCTCTACTGTGGAATGTTTAGGTCTTTTATTTTTACTTAGGGCTAAAACTAAAAAACCCCCGGTCCTTTCGGAGCGGGGGTTTTTGCAATCTGTGTGACTCTTAGGTCAGTCTAGTTGTCAAAACGCCACCCCCGCGGTGATTTAATAATCACTACGGTAATAATTTCGAGAATGAGTATGGTTGCGTGGTTTAACATATTATCGACTGTATCCTAGGTATCTTTGTTGATTTATTTAGTGGTATTAGACCACAACCTTTATGGCGTACTTAAATAAGTACCATAAAAGAATTACCCAATACAACTAAAAAATCTACTTTGTAAAAAAATTCAGCTTCCCTGCCGAGACAATGCAAACAACCACAAAAACTATAAGCGTGTTATTAAGTGACTAATCACTTGTTAATAATCAATTAACAATCAATTAACAACAATCACTTAACAACAATCTAACGATTTGTTTTCCCAACAGCCCAATTGACAAGATGAACCGTACGATTGATGCCTGTCCGACAACATAAACATGCTGCAAACAACTAAGCGGGTACTTCACCAATCACTGAATACGTTAGCTCGCTTCAACAATACTCTTCATATCCGTCATATAACCACGTAATTCAGCGCCGATAAACTCAACTTCTGTATTACGAATTTTTTCATTTACGTCGATTAAGCGAAGGTTATCAACACCAGTTGCTTGTTCCTTAAGACCGGCACCTAAGTACTCAGATGGCATAGCGTTAACATAATCACGTAGCATAGGCACTGCGGCATGGTTAAATAAGTAACAACCGTATTCAGCTGTATCTGAAATCACCACATTCATTTCATATAAACGTTTACGCGCAATGGTGTTGGCAATCAAAGGGGTTTCATGCAGCGACTCATAATAAGCCGATTCTTCAACAATGCCTGCGGCAACCATGGTATCAAACGCCAATTCAACACCGGCTTTGATCATCGCCACTAAGAAAATACCTTTATCGAAATAGGTTTGCTCGTCGATATACTCAGATGATACTGGGGCATTTTCAAACGCGGTTTCGTTAGTATCCGCTCTCCAACGCAATAAATTAGCATCATCATTGGCCCAATCTTCCATCATAGTGCGAGAAAACTCACCACTGATAATGTCGTCCATGTGTTTTTCAAACAATGGCTTAAGGATAACCTTTAACTCTTCAGCCATATCAAATGCTGTGATTTTAGCGGGGTTTGATAAGCGATCCATCATGTTGGTAATACCGCCATGCTTAAGCGCTTCGGTTACCGTTTCCCAACCTTGTTGAATTAACTTGCCGGCATAACCCGGTTCGACACCGTCAGCCACCATTTTCTCGTAACCTAAAATGGCACCGGTTTGTAACATGCCACACAAAATGGTCTGTTCGCCCATAAGGTCCGACTTAACTTCAGCAATAAACGATGACATTAATACGCCTGCACGATCGCCACCAGTAGCACTGGCATAAGCCTTAGCAATCGCTAAACCGTCACTGTTTGGGTCGTTTTCTGGGTGCACGGCAATCAATGTCGGTACCCCAAAACCACGCTTATATTCTTCACGTACTTCTGTAGCAGGGCACTTTGGCGCAACCATGATGACAGTAATATCAGCACGAACTTGCATGCCTTCTTCAACAATATTGAAACCATGTGAATAAGATAAGGTAGAACCTTGCTTCATTAATGGCATAACCGCATTAACAACATTAGTATGTTGCTTGTCTGGCGTTAGGTTTAACACTAAATCAGCTGCAGGAATAAGCTCTTCAAAGGTGCCAACGGTAAAACCGTTATCGGTCGCTTTTTGCCATGATGCACGCTTTTCTGCTATTGCTTGCGGACGTAAGGCAAAAGAAATGTTCAGGCCTGAGTCACGCATGTTTAAACCTTGGTTAAGGCCTTGAGCACCACAACCTAAAATCACAATATTCCAATCTTTAATATAGTTGCAACCATCACTGAATTCAGTACGGTTCATAAACCGGCATTGTGCTAGTTGAGCTAATTGTTGACGTAAATTCAGAGAGTTAAAATAGTTAGCCATCTGATACCACCTATAATATTTAGTAATTGGGGACACAACATCTTATAAGTCAGCGACCTTAAACGTTGTGATTAACGTCACTATAGCGCATGCATATGATTGCTTAAAATGATATATTCGGGACATCACGTTGCAATTAATGCAACATAGAATACATAACCTAATACTTAACCTAATGCGTGCTATAAGGTGCTGTGATGGATATTCGCTCTCTTAAATTATATTTACACTTATGCGATAGCCTGCATTTTGCCAAAACAGCGGAGCAATCTCATGTCAGCCCATCGACATTAAGCCGCGCTTTACAGCGTTTAGAAGAGGAACTGGGCAGCAAATTGTTTGAACGTGACAATCGCAGTGTCACCATTACCCACGCAGGCATAGAATTTAAGCGTTTTGCTGAGCAGACATTATCGGAATGGACCCAACTGCGTAACCGTATCGACCCAAGTCAGCAGTTTTTACGCGGCAATCTTAATTTGTATTGTTCGGTTACCGCAGCTTATAGCCATTTACCGGCGCTGCTAGACCGATTTAGACGTGAGCATCCCCATGTCGATATCAATCTCAACACTGGGGATCCGGCTAATGCGGTCAATCAAATTCAAAAGAATCGCGCCGATATTGCCATTATTGCATTGCCTGATGCGTTCCCCGCCAGCTTGCATTTTACCCCGATTGATAAGGTGCCAATATCAGTTATTGCCCCCACAATGCCATGCCAAGTACAGCAATGGGTAAACCAAGCAAAAATTGATTGGGGAAAGCTACCCTATATCGTGCCTGACCATGGTCCAGGCAGAAAAAGGATCGATTTGTGGTTTAAGCAAATGGGCATCAAACCCAACATATATGCTCAAGTTTCTGGCCAAGAAGCCATTGTCTCTATGGTCGCCTTAGGCTGTGGCGTTGGTATTAGCCCAGAGGCGGTGATCCACAATAGTCCGGTGCGAGAGCGTATTCAAATCTTATCGTCGCCAATCCCAATCCCTCCTTTTGAATTAGGCTGTTGCTGCAAAGAAAAACGCACCAATGATCCGATCATTAGTGCGTTCTTAGAGATTATTTAATGGGGCGAATATGAATTACTCAAGGTAATGGCGGTGCATCAATGTCTAAACGGGTAACCAATAGTTGGTCGACTTTGTAAGAATCAATATCAACCACCTCAAATTTATAACCCGCGTAATTGACAAAGTCAGTACGCTTGGGAATTTTACGCAGCATGTACATCATAAAACCGGCAATGGTTTCGTAATTCTGATTATGTGGAAACACTTCAATATTAAATGCGCGCATCACATCGGTAATGGGCGTCACGCCATCCACTAACCAAGAATTACCATCACGGGCAACAATTTGCTCTTCACTTTCATGCAATGACCACGCGCCCATTACGGCACTTTGTAGATCGTTGGTGGTCACAATACCGACAACCAAAGCATACTCGTTCATCACCACCGCAAAGTCAGATCGATTATTCTTAAAATACTCCATCGACTCAGATAAGGTTAAGGTATCAGGAATAATTAAACAGTTATGTACAAGCGTGCTGCCTTTTAAGGTTATATCTTGCCCATTAATCACTCGGATCAGCAACTCTTTTGCATCAACAAATCCTTTGATCATGTCCAGTTGACCGTCACAAACGATAAACTTGTTATGCGGATTTTTAGCAATTTTTTGCTTGATGTCTTCTTCGGTATCTTGCAGTAAAAAATACACTAAACTTTCACGCGCCGTCATGGCCGAGGTCACCGACACAGACTGCATTTCAAACACGTTCTCCATCATTTGCTGCTCGCCTTTATCCATCACACCGGCTTCAGTGCCTGCGGTCATCATGGCGTAGATATCATCATGGGTCACTTGGTCATTACGCGCGGTAGGCACTTGTAATAATTTAAAAATAGCATTAGCCAAGCCATTAAAAATCCACACAAACGGTTTTAATACTTTAATGCATAGAATAATGGGCATCACAAAAGTAACGGCCACTTGCTCAGGGATCACCATTGCAATCCGTTTCGGCATCAAATCAGCGAATAGAATAAACAACGAGGTGACGGTAACAAATGAACACACAAAACTCAGCTGCAAGCCCCATTCATTGCCTAATAAAGGCAACAGTAGTTGTTCAAAATGCGGTCTAAAGGCCGATTCACCGACGATACCGCCCATGATAGCCACTGCATTAAGTCCAATTTGCACTACGGTAAAAAAACTGCCTGGATGCGCCTGCAGTTTCAGCACTTTAGCGGCACGTAAATCACCTTCATCAGCCATTAATTGCAAGCGCATCTTTCGTGATGCCGCGAGTGCAATTTCAGACATAGAAAAAAAACAACTTATGCCTATTAGGCACAAGATGATCAATAAATTATCAGAGAGGCTCATAGTTTACCTTTACCTGAGTACTAGCCAAAATATCAGGAATGTATGTACATATCTTTGTTGCAAAATGGACAAATGCAAGACCTCAGCCATTTATTAACATTAAAATTAATCTGGCTAACGGTGCAATACAGATAGAAATAACCAGTGGTGAAATATCATTATTGCGTTTCACGACAACAGACCAATTTATAATCAGTCCCCGCGAACGATAAAGCGACGGTATTCTACTCAACATCAGTGATTTAAACTAGCTTACAAAGCTAACTTTATCTGACTTATTTAGCCTTTATCACGCAAAAAAACACATCGCTGCTAGACTGTAGCAACCCATTCATTTGTATATTATTCAAACAAAAGGAATTGTTAATGGCGATAGCCTGTGTATTTACCCGAGCAAGCTGCGGTGTAGAAGCGCCGAGAGTGACTGTTGAAGTACATTTAAGCAATGGTTTACCGGCGTTTAATCTAGTGGGGTTACCAGAAACCTCAGTCAAAGAAGCCAAAGAGCGCGTCAGAAGTGCATTGATTAATGCAGGATTTGAATTTCCACAAAGACGCATTACCGTCAACCTCGCCCCAGCCGATTTACCTAAACAAGGTGGCCGCTATGATTTACCCATTGCGGTTGGTATTCTCGCGGCGTCAAATCAAATCCCAGCCAAAGCATTACACCAATGTGAGTTTGTCGGTGAATTGGCACTTTCAGGTCAAATTCGCCCTTGCTGTGGATTGCTGCCTGCCATTATTGCGGCACGTAATGATCAGCACCATTTTTTTATGCCCATCGAAAACCGTCATGAAGCAGAACTCGTTGGTTATCATCACAGTTATTTTGTCGCCCACTTACAAAACTTGGCAGCCTTTTTACACGGCCAGGCACAATTACCGTTACTCGATACCTTACCCGAGTGGATTGAAGAGCAGCCTCTAGTATCATCATCACTTTGTATGAGTGATGTCATTGGCCAGTATCAAGCCAAGCAAGGGCTTGAAATCGCGGCAGCCGGAGGACATAACATGTTATTTATAGGCCCCCCAGGGACAGGGAAAAGCATGTTAGCCAATCGAATTATTCCGTTATTACCCCCACTCACCTACGACGAAGCGATTGAGGTGGCCGCTATTCATTCTGTCGCCGGATTACATGTCAAACCACAAAACTTCCTTAACCGCCCTTTTCGATCGCCGCATCATACCTCCTCATCGATTGCACTTATTGGCGGCGGTAGCCACCCCAAACCAGGGGAAATATCCTTAGCGCACCGCGGGGTTTTATTTCTTGATGAAATAGCGGAGTTTCCTCGTAAGGTACTAGATTGTCTGCGAGAGCCGTTGGAAACCGGCCAAGTTGAAATTTCACGCGCTGCAGCAAAATTGACCTTTTTGAGTCGGTTTCAACTCATCGCCGCCATGAACCCAAGCCCCTGTGGCGATACTGAACGCGCGCGTTCGACGCCCGATCAAATTCAGCGATATTTATCACGTTTATCGGGGCCTTTTTTAGACCGCTTCGATTTAACCGTCGACGTACCTAAGCTTCCTGCCGGCACCTTAACCCAACAACACCAACCCAGTGAGTCTAGTGTTGAAATAGCCAAGCGCGTTAAACAAGCGCGCGATCAACAACTCAGCCGTTCTGGGGTATTAAACAGTGAATTAACCCCAAAGCAACTCAAACAAGATGGGGGGATTACTCAAGCAGATCTGGCTTTTTTGGAACAAAGTGTCGTGAGCTTAGGATTATCTGTTCGCAGTTTTCATCGTATTCAACGCGTATCACGCACCATTGCCGACTTGCAGCAATCTCCTACCACTGAGCGCAATCACATTGCTCAAGCCCTTGGTTATCGGGCAATGGACCGATTACTAGCAAAATTGAATCAACAATAAACGTAATTTAACCTATCGTATTGATTGAGCAAATCAGCGACTCCTAGTAACATAGCCATCCGTTTAATAGGAGAGAAAAATGTCGCCGCTTTCGAAAATCAAAGGTTCAATTGCATTCTTATGCTATTTATTTAATACCATTTTTTGGACAATCCCCATCTTGATGTTCAGTATTGTAAAGTTGATCCCGATTGGCATTTTTCAAAAAGTCTGTAGTTATATTCTCGATAATTGCGCGACAGCATGGATAAGCACTAATACTATCATTGAAGACATTTTTCATCCGATGCGTATTCATGTCACTGGCGATCAATCGTTTTCTGAAAAAGAATGGTATATGGTCATTGCTAACCATCAATCATGGGTCGACATCCTCATTTTGCAACGAGTATTTAATCGCAACATTCCATTTTTAAAGTTTTTCCTCAAACAAGAACTGATCTTTGTGCCGGTACTCGGCCTAGCATGGTGGGCATTAGACTTTCCGTTTATGCGCCGTTACAGCACTGCACAATTGCGAAAAAACCCTAAATTGAAAGGCAAAGACATTGAAATTACTCGCAAAGCCTGTGAAAAATTTAAAACCAAGCCAGTCAGTATAATGAACTTTGTTGAAGGCACACGATTTAGTGTGGCTAAACATGATAAACAAAACTCTGCCTTTCAACACCTGCTAAAGCCTAAAGCTGGCGGGATGGCTTTTGCATTATCGGCTATGGGGGAGCACATCAATAAGCTCGTTAATGTGACCATCTATTATCCAGACATCGTTCCTACGTATTGGCAATATATTTGTGGCGAACTATCTGACGTTAGAGTGGATATCAAAATCACTGACATCCCAAAGAATATGCGGGGTGATTACCTAAAAGACCGCGAATTTAAAATCGAATTCCAAGAACAGTTAAATCAGCTATGGGTTGAAAAAGATCAACAGTTACAACAATTCATTACTGACGCAAAGCCAAAGGTATAACAACATATGCTGACTTTTTTACCTGGGCCGGTACTCTTTATAATCAGTTTGTCGCTATTGATCATCAATACCCTAGTATGGAGCTCATTGTTAACCATTGGCGGCGTGGCAAAATTATTACTGCCGTTCTTGCTTGCACGCAGACTATTAACCCGAATAATGAATCGTTTAATGTGGTCATGGGCCACATGTAACGGCGGCATTTTATATTTAATCTCAAATATTGAATGGGATGTAAAAGGGCTCGATAAACTTGACCCTAACGGCTGGTATTTACTGATCAGTAATCATGTCAGTGGCTTTGATATTGCCGCCCAAACGTACGTATTGCGTAACCACATTCCAATGTTGAAATTCTTTTTAAAAAAAGAACTGCTCTATGTGCCAATAATGGGCCTAGGTTGCTGGGCGCTCGACATGCCGTTTATGAACCGAACGAGTGCGGCTAAGCTGAAAAAGAATCCAAAATTGAAAGGTAAAGATCTTCAAACGACCCGCAAAGCCTGCGAACGTTTCAAACACATGCCAACATCGATTATTAATTATGTTGAAGGCAGTCGCTTTACCGAAGAGAAGCGTCTGCGTCAGAATTCACCGTATCGCCATTTATTACGCCCTAAAGCCAGCGGCATTGCCTTCACGCTATCTGCGATGGGCGAACAATTTACCAGCCTGTTAAATATCACTTTGGTTTATCCTGAAACATCGGAAAAAGTACTGGCTAATGTCATGCATGGACGTACCAAAAAAGTGATTATGCGTGTTGAAGTACTCCCGGTGCCGCGAGTTGACCCACAGGTCTATTTTTCAAGCCCGGAAACCCGTGTCGAATTTCAGCGCTGGTTAAATAAACTTTGGCTAGATAAAGATCAGCAAATTGATGACATAAAAAAAGCTTACCTACAGCAACAACGTAATCAAAGTGATTAAATCGTCAAAAAACCGACAAATGACGATTTTCTGTTGCGTTAAACGTGTAAAACTGTCAGTTTTAGAAGGAAAAAGAGTTTATCTATAACTCAATTCTTAAAATCAATTAACAACTGAATGCGTAAGGTTTAATTTAGCGTTTTTTTGTTAATATAATTAGAATTTATCGCAGCCTTATCAATGAAGTTTTTATAGGTGAAATTTGAATTTTCGTGTATTCATGCTGTTAGCACACAGGCTAATATTGGTCATAATATTGATTTTTTCGGTGTCTGTTGCAGCACAAAAAAATGATCCTTATAACGGTCTAACCGAAGTAAAGTTTGACCACTTCGATACAGAAGGAGGCCTTAATCAAAACACGATTACTCGCCTGTTTATGGACAGTTCGGGGATGTTATGGATAGGAACTCAAGACGGTCTGCACGGCTATAATGGCGTTGAGTTTAACTTATACTTAAAACAACAAAAAAGCAGTAATTCTATATCGGGAGACTTGATCACCGACATCTTGCAATCGCCCGATGGGGATTTATGGCTAGGCACCTTCAATAATGGCCTCAATAGACTCAATCTCACTAGCGGAAAGTTCACTCAGTTCAAACAAAATCAAGGTTTAACAGAACTTCAGGTGACCCACCTTGCTGTCATTGGCGATACCTTGTGGGTAGGAACACGTTCAGGTCTGTACATACTTTCCCTAAAAACAGAAAAAATTATTCCCGTCAGTTTAGCGAATAACATCACCCCTAATATTACCAGTATTGCCAATGTTGATGATAAGTACATTGTCGTCGGCACTGAATCTCATGGCACATTTTCCATTGATAGTAACACCATTATTCGGCTTGATATTCCCGTCAACAAGACAGTAAATCAAATCAAGTCAAGTTCAATTTATTCTGTTTGGCTGGCCATTGATAATCAAATTTGGCGCTACAATTTAGATACTCAACAAAAAGAACTGATATGGTCTAGTGATAATAATTATGGCAACAGCCGTAAGATTACGGACTTTGTGGTGATAAATGCCAATCAGATTTTTGCCATTGGAACTAATACAGGCCTGTTCCAACTCGACTTTATTGATGGTCAGTGGCACAGCAGAGTTTATAAGCATAATCCACAAAAACTCAATAGCATCAGTGCCAATACCCTACAAAGCCTAATGCTAGACCAAAACGGTACCCTATGGATTGGCACGGGGTATTCGGGCATCGATAAGCTTAATCTCAGCCATCAATACTTTAGCCACGTTTACGATGACCAAACCAATTCCCCTGGCATGGCAAACATAATCCGCACTATTTTTCGAGATAAGCAGCAACGCCTGTGGATAGGCACCGATGGTGCTGGACTCAAATATTTGGTCCCTCATGATAACCAATATCACTACATCAATGAGTTATTTGCACAGTCACTCGCGATACCAGTAGAACAATTATCGTTAACAGTGCATGACATTGTCCAAGATAAACAAGGTTTACTGTGGTTTGCCACCAATGTGGGACTATTTACCCTAGACAAGAGTAACACCCTGCAGCAAATCAAACCTGCAAACGAACAGTTTCATGCCGATACTCAGATACGCAGTTTAGCCTTTGATGACAAAGATCGTTTATGGATAGCAAGCTCGCAAGGTTTGTATTTTATCTCTGAGTATACTAACCGCATGATGGCCTATAACTTCGGTTTTCAAGCTGACTTTTCGCCGTTCAAATACCAAATCATTAAGCTCTATTTTAGCCAAGGTTATTTATGGCTAGGAACAATGGGCGGAGTGGTAAGGCTCTCGGCTGAAGAACAAAAGCTCGACTTTTTAAATCATGACCCCGACAATCCACATAGCCTCAGTGACAACCGCGTTAGAGACTTTTTACTGGCCGAAAATGGCGACTTTTGGGTGGCCACTCACGGTGGTTTAGACAAACTAACCCTAGAATACGGTACGTTTAAATTTCAACGAATGGACGTCAACGCTGATGGCAGCAGTAATACGGTTTACGCTATTTTAGAAGACGACAAACACGATTTGTGGCTAAGTACTAACTCGGGCGTTTCACGTTTTACCCCTAGTAATCAAAGCTTTATTTCCTATAACAAATTCGAAGGTCTGCAAGCTAATGAGTTTAATGGTGCGGCCAAGTTTAAAGAAGCAAACGGCACCTTATGGTTTGGCGGTATTCGAGGCCTTAACCATTTTAACCCTACCACTATTCCAATTCAGAGAGCCGAGAACAAACTGGCGCTGACAAAATACACTATTGGAGACACCCAGCACCCTATTCACGACTTAAGCCATTCTCCCCACATTACCATGCCTTATGAAAAGCAACTCATCAGTTTTGAAGTCGGATCGCTTAATTTTAGTTACCCTGAATTAAGCCGTTTTAGCTATTTTTTAGACGGTTATGATATCGATTGGCGTGAATTATCCCATGGGAACGAAATCACCTATACCAACTTACCACCAGGTGAGTACCGATTAATGGTTCGCCATGCATTAGGGACTAATAAATACAGTCAATACACCCTCAATGTGGATGTGTCAGTGGTGCCACCGATTTATATGACTCACGCGGCTTATGCACTGTATGTGACAGCCGGGTTATTATTTATTATTTGGTTTTTTGCTGCAAAACAGAAAAAGTTGGCTAAACAACGTGAGTTTGACAGCAGTATTCGCGCCTCTGAAGAGCGCCTAAAACTGGCGCTTTGGGCTTCGGGCGATGGCATGTGGGACTGGAATATCAAAGAGGGCAAAGTTTACCGAACCAACATAATTGAGCCGATGAATTTATCGTTAGAAGATCAATTATTGATTAAAAATATTGATCCAGAAGACAGGCCTCGAGTGCAAAAACTGCTTAACGATCATCTAAATGGTGACAGTGAGTTTTTTGAAGCCGAGTACCGCGTAGAAACCAAGCCTGGAGAGTGGGCCTGGGTACTAGACCGAGGTCAAATTGTTGAACGAGATAAAAATAATATCCCAGTGCGAATGGCGGGCACTCATAAAGATATTACTAGCCGTAAGCTGACCGAAAACGAGTTAAAACTATCGTCACAAGTCTTGTTTAGCATGAATGAAGCGGTTGTCGTCGGCGAACTTGACTACCAAATACGTTCCGTTAATCCAGCTTTTAGCCGCATTACCGGCTTTAAACACCGTGATGTTGTCGGCAAGCATTTCTTATTTTTAACCATGGGTAAGCAGTCTCGCGAGTTTTATAACTCAGTTGAAGCCCAGCTCTTAAGACACAAGCATTGGGCCGGCGAAATACACATTCGAACTCGCGACCGTCGCGGTATCCTTGCATGGTTGGAAATAAACCAAGTTATTAATAACAAAGGTGAGACAAGTCATTTTGTGGCCGTATTCACCGATATTACCGCACGTAAAAAAGCTGAAGAAGATTTACGGGTACTGGCTAACTTCGATCCACTGACTGGATTGCCTAATCGCACGTTATTCCAAGACAGGCTCAATCAAGCGGTCACTAAAGCACACCGTTCAAATAGCATAGTGGCATTGTTATTTTTAGATCTTGACCGATTTAAACATATCAATGACTCAATGGGACACCACATTGGTGATTTACTGCTTAAAGCCGTCGCCCATCGCCTACAAAATGCGGTACGAGATGGCGATACCGTTGCACGTTTAGGCGGTGATGAATTTACCATTATTTTAGAAGGGGTAGCAAAAACGAAAGCCGCCACTATTATTGCTGAAAAAGTGTTAAATGCATTCCAAAGCCCTTATTTGCTTGACGATAAAATTCTGACTATCTCACCGTCAATTGGTATCAGTTTGTATCCTGAAGATGCAGAAGATACGACCTCGTTGATAAAATACGCTGATACCGCCATGTATCACGCTAAATCACTGGGCAGAAATAACTTCCAATTCTATACCAAACAATTAAACCAATATGCGACACGCTACGTCGAACTAGAAGCTGGCCTTAAAAATGCTATGCAAAACAATGAGCTATATTTAGTTTATCAACCTAAATACGATATAAAAACCGAAAAAATTATCGGCCTTGAAGCCTTAATGCGTTGGGAAAGCCCAGAACTTGGCTTGATTTCACCGGTTGAGTTTATCCCGCTTGCGGAAGAAACCGGCATCATTAATCAGATTGGTCACTGGGCGATTAACCAAGCCTGTAGTCAGCTGGCACTATGGCACCAACAAGGCTTTGAGCATATCTCTGTTGCCGTTAACCTTTCTGCCAGACAGTTAAAAGCCGATATTATCTCGATGATAGAGGTCGCATTAGCAGTATCTGGGCTACCGGCAAGTGCCCTAGAGCTAGAATTAACTGAATCAATGATTATGGGTAACCCACAAGAATCAGTCACCGTGCTGTCACAACTCAAAGCCTTGGGGTTAACCATCGCAGTAGATGACTTTGGCACTGGATACTCAAGCTTAAGCTATTTGAAACGCTTCCCAATTGATACCTTGAAAATTGATCAAGAATTTGTGCGAGATATAACTGAAGATCCTGACGATGCAGCAATCACTAGCGCCATTATTACCTTGGCTCATAGTTTAGAACTTAAGGTTGTGGCTGAAGGGGTTGAAACCCAAGCACAATTAAATTTCTTACGTGAAGGAGGCTGTGATCAAGTGCAAGGCTTCTTGCTCAGCAAGCCATTGAACGCTGTTGATTGCCTAGTATTATTAACCAAAGACAAAGCTGCCATTAGTCATTTTTAAGACAAAATAAAAGCTCCATTTAGGAGCTTTTATTAAAGTGCTACCGATAGAATGAACTAGGGTGCAACACGCTCAATACGCTTTACCCAACCCGCTGGAGCTGGCATGTGGCCTTTTTGTAGCTCAGTGAAGACTTTATAGATACGTCGAATGTTGGGTCCAACGTTGCCATCACCGACAGTGATAATGCGTCCATCTTCAAAAATATATGAACTCACAGGGGACACCACCGCGGCAGTACCAAAACCGCCGGCTTCAATAATTTCGCCAGACTCAATATCAGCAATAAACTTATCTAACATCACCGTTTCTTGTCTTACTTCACAACCCAGCATATCCCCAAGTTCCATAATGGACTGAGAGGTAATGGATTTTAAAATGGTATCAGTGAATGTCGGAATAATCACAGTGCCATCTTTTAAAATGTGGAAGTGATTCATCGCGCCAGCTTCTTCAATTTGAGTATTGGTTGAATCCAAATACAATACCTGCGATGCACCATATTCTACAGCCGCTTTACCTGCACGCAGTGAGGCAGCATAGTTACCCGCCGCTTTTGAAGCACCAGTACCACCAGATACTGCACGGTGGTACTTAGTACTGATTAACAAGCGAATACCATTATTTACCCCTGAGGCATAATAAGCCCCAGATGGGCTTAACATGACACAGAATGTGTATTGCTGACTTGGACTAACGGATAAACGATCTTCGGTTGCAAAGATAAACGGCCGAATGTATAAACACGCGCCATCTTGCTGCGGAAACCACAAACGGTCAACATCAATAAGGGCATTGATTGCCTTCACTTGCATACTTTCATCGATATTCGGAATACACACGATATCGGCAGAACGGTTCATCCGCTCTGCATTTTTGTTTAAACGAAAAGTGTAAATCTCGCCGTCTTCGTGCATAAAGGCTTTTGCGCCTTCAAAAATTGATTGACCATAGTGCAGTGACATTGCACCTGGTGCCATTTCAAACGGGCCGTAAGGGACTATACGCGGATCACACCATTGACCATCACGATAATCCATTAAAAACATGTGGTCAGTACGAAGCCTGCCAAAACCCACATCGCCTTCTGGCTTAAATGGTTCTGTGCGGCGCTCTGACGCAGATTTTAAATTATATTTTATGTCCATTACATACCACCTTAAAAACTGAGCTTGCAGACTATGGAGGCTAGAGATTAATGTCAAGTCGAAGCCCTAGATCCTCAATCAAAATACGTCAATTGAGCGTAACAAGCATCAATATTTTTATTCATATAGTGACAGACATCGTGCCTAGAAATTATCATAACAAAGTCTTTTATTGTCATGGTTGACAGCTAAAAATACCTCGAACAAAGATAAAGTACAATATAGTACGATTTATTGAATATATTTTAGCCACTTAGTTTTAAAGGCTATTCCTATAGGCCTTGACACTGCTAGAATCGGGATTCCATCCCGAAACGTATAGGACTCCCCCCATGAGCCTTGAATTATTGACCCAACTGGAAACCAAAATCCAGGCGACTCTCGAAAATATTGAGCTACTAAAAATGGAGCTTGATGAAGAGAAGCAAAAGAACCAAGCGTTGACGTTACAGCAACAAGAATTGACACAAAAAAACCAACAATTGCAGCAAGACCTAAACTCTTGGAGTGATAAGGTCAACGGCCTTGTTGGTTTATTGAATAACGAGATCTAAATGGATTGATGCTGCTGTGATTGGATTTCAATCAAGGCATTTAGTTCACGGATAGCCTGCTTAACTTTTGGCAGGTTTTTTTTTGTGTGTAGAAAGCGACCCTTATCAAATTCAAGTAGCCCTAAGTCTTTTACCCAAATCACTCCACTTAAAAAGATCCTAGCATGCTTAACGATTAGTTTCGGTGCATAAACAGGGAACATTCTCATACGACTTCCTCCAAGAAGATACATGCGCAAGGTGCGATGAAATAACAACGATAAGCCATGTATAAGTCAGAAATGGAAATATCCAAAGCGCATATAGAAACACGATTCACTTTCTTGTTAAACACAACTTGAATGTCATCAAATTGGACAACTTGATGTCGAAAGAGTTTCATTAACTTGCCATTTTATTGTTCTAACAAATCACATAAGTAACTGCGGCATTTTAATGACACTTGTCAATATTTTGACATCATGTTATTATCTTCGATGTTACTCAGGGTAAAAAAGAGTTATTTGACTCATTTCCGTATTGTCTTTTATAGACATGCGGTTTTTTTTGTCTGTTGTAGTCTCAAACTCATACCATTTAGCAACACAATCGGCGATCTTACCGAACCACATGGCTGAAAACGCCTTACTCATAAGCCTTGCTAGTCACCGATAACGACATCTTAATTACCCCTCCACCCAAACGTATCTCAAACAGCTCTTCATGCTAACGGCATTGCATTACGTTCAATAAACAGATGATTAACACGTCAATTCACTTGGCTAATGGCTCTACGGGCAGTTTGAGAACCGTTTATTATCTTGAGCTGAGGTTAAATAAAAAAAGGAGCCGAAGCTCCTTATTTAAATAACCCATTTAGCTTAGATTACTTTTTGTTCATTGTCGCTAAGTAGAATGCGATATCAATTAACTCGTCATAAGATTTAATTGAGCTTGTTTCTACTCGGTATTTACCGTTAACAACTAATGAAGGAACACCCGAAATTTTAGCGTTTTCAGTATCGCGCTTCATTTTCGACATCTGTGCGTTAACCATAAATGAATTCGCCGCAGCATCGTAAGTTTTAGCCTCTACGCCATTGGCAATAAATACTGCTCTGATATCGTCTGCGCGGGTAAACTGCTGACGCTTATCGTGGATAGCACTAAATAATGCCGTGTCAATTTTCTCATCAACATTAAGCTGCTGCGCAACCGCAAAAGCACGTGACATTTCTACGCCCATTTCACGACCAATAAACTCAACGTGAGCTTGATTAAAGCTGACACCTTCGGGTAGATTCGCTTCAATTTTAGGCACTACGGTTTTAGCAAAGTTAAAACAATGGGGGCAAAAGAATGAGAAAAACTCTGTAATTTCTGGTTTGGCTGTTTCAGGGCCTTCATTAATCACAGTGTAATGCACACCTTCTTTATAATCGGCAGCCATCGCAGCCATCGGCGCGAGCAGGAGTGCTGCGGCCATCAATAATGCTTTTTTCATTTTACTTCCTTCTAATAGGCAAAAATATCAATACGCTGGCTCTATCATAGTCTAGCGTTAGTCTTTAACTCAATCGTTAGCTAATTGTATTTGTAACTAAATACTATTAGGTAGTGATTATGAAATATTGTTAATTAAAACTGGGTAAACTCAATGGTGGCTCGTTCAGTGTCGATAACTGCTCTTTAAATGCCAGCGTTTGTTGTTCCCAGTATTTAATATCGGCAAACCATGGAAAATTCATTGGAAAGGCAGGGTCCTGCCAACGCTTGGTTAACCACGCGTTATAGTGCACCATCCTGAATGCCCTTAACGGCTCAATCAGTGCCAATTGCTTAGCATCAAAATCACAAAATTCTTGATATCCCTCTAATAGAAGATCAATTTGCAATAACTGTTGCTGGCGATCTCCGGTTAACATCATCCACAAGTCTTGTACTGCTGGGCCTTGCCTGGCATCGTCTAAGTCGACAAACCCAGGTCCAGTTGGTGTCCATAAAATATTACTCGGATGTAAGTCGCCGTGCAGGCGTATCGAGGTAAACTGGTGTTGCTGCCAAATCTGCTTAGCTTTATCTAAAACTTGCTCAACTACCGTAAAAAAAGCCGTTTGCATCGAGCTGGAAACAATCCCACTTTCACGTAAATAGCGATAAGACTCATCGCCCAAAATGGCTGGAGTGAGCGGTTCACGATACACAAAGGGCTGCCTTGCGCCATATTGATGAATACGGCCAATAAAGCGGCCAACCGATTCAAGTTGCTCAAGATTGTCGACTTCAAACGCGCGCCCACCAATAGAGGGGAAGAGTCCAAAACGATAACCTTGATACTCAAATAAGGTTTTGCCCTCAATGACGACTGGAACGGCTATGGGGATGTCTTCAGCGGCTAATTCCAATGCATAATCATGTTCTTCTTGAATTTGTTCATTGCTCCAACGATGTGGGCGATAAAACTTCACCACATAACGAAGGCCTTGATCACAGCGGAACTGATACACCCTATTTTCATAACTGTTTAACGCTAATAACCCCGTCTCAGGGTAGATGCCTATACTTTCAATCGCATCAAGAATGAGATCGGGTTTCAGTGCCTGAAAATGAAATTCTGCGCCGGTACAGTTGTCCATGTATGCCTTCTTAAGTCGTTTGAATATGTGGAGCAAGTAGCGTTAACAAAAACGCTAATACGTCTAATTCTTTCGCATTATCGGTAGAAATCCAACAAATATCACCATAAAACTCGTAATGTAACCATAAAGGACTGCCTTCAAAATTGAGCAACCATTGATGACGATCCGCTCCCCATTGGCGATCTCGGATGTCGCAATCAAGTACAGCCGCTAGTGGTTCGGCAAATCGTTCAAATTGCTCAAAATCCACTTCAGCTTGAATAACAATACTTAATGCTTGCGGATCTAATTGGGCTGAAAGTAATTTCATAATCGACTCAGGTAAAATACATTAATTAACTGCTACAAGACATAATTAAGCCTTGTCCCCAGTCTGGTGGGCGTTTGGCAAAGTCTTCCATCTCGGGCTGTTCGTCATAAGGACGACGTAAAAGTTGCTGGAGTTGTAATAATTTACTGTTATCACCGTTCTCTTCTATATCGATAATAGCTTCTTGGGCTAGGTAATTACGCAAGATGTATTTCGGATTGACACTGTTGCGCTCGCATTGCCACCCGTGAATATCTGCCACCTCACCCACTCGGTCTTGGTAAGCTTTATACCAGGTATCAAAGCCAGCAACATCGACCATATCGTCTCGTAAAGTAGAATGTGAGTGACTCGGGTCCAGCTGACCAAAACGGCGTAAACTATTGGTGTAATCAAGCTGGTTAGTTTCCAGTAAGACGGTAAATTGCCCCAACAACTGCAAATCATGTTTATCGAGCTCAGCTTGAGCCTCTTCACTGAGAGGTTTTGCGCTAAGATCTTGTGAATTAAGTGCATGTAAACTCGCGGCTTGATGCATTCCCAACTTGCCACGCATAAGGCGTAAATACTGCTTAACCAGTTCAGATTGATAAGTGTTTAGCGCTGCGATTAAATCGTCAGACTCAATAATGGGCGTTAATGCTTGGGCCAAACGTTTGAGGTTCCACAACCCTACTGCGGGTTGCTGGCCAAAGGCATAACGGCCTTCGTGATCAGAATGATTACAAATAAAGCCTTCTTTAAAGGTGTCTAAGAAAGCAAAGGGTCCAAAATCAAAGGTATCACCGAGTATCGACATATTGTCGGTATTCATCACGCCGTGAGCAAACCCGACAGACTGCCAGTGTGCAATCATTTTAGCGGTAGATTGCACTATCTCATAAAACCATTGTTTGTAACCTGCGGCATCTGTTGATAAATGCGCAAAATGCTGCTTAATCGTAAAATTAACCAATTGAGAAAGCTTGCCAGTATCACCTTGTTCGCCATGACAAAAATATTCAAAATGACCAAAACGAATGTGACTTTTAGCTAAGCGCACCGTTATGGCGGCCGTTTCTTGGCTTTCGCGCCAAACGGGTAAATCGGAGCCAATAACCGCTAACGCACGGCTGGTAGGTACATTTAGCGCAGCCAGTGCTTCGGATACTAAAAACTCGCGCACCGCAGAGCGCATTACCGCCCGACCATCACCTTGGCGAGAATACGGCGTGGGGCCGCCGCCTTTTAAGGCGACATCCCAAGCGCCATTTGGGCCAATGGCTTCGCCTAATATAATTGAGCGACCATCGCCCAATCTGGGGGTATAGCCACCAAATTGATGACCACTGTAGACTTGAGCATAATAGCTCGCACCAGGCGCGGCATAGTTAGCCGATAACTGCATTAACAATTCAGCATTAGGCTTTTCTAAACCAATCAGTTGAGCAGCATCATCACTCCAACCAAGCCAATGAGGATTACTGATTGGCAAAGGATAAACTTGTGAATAAAAGCCTTCTAATTGTTCAAAAAAATCTTGCTTAAATTGCATCATCCACAACTCCTGCAACTTGGCTTTTACACTGCAATTGCTGCTGTTCATCTACCTGACACAGCTCTGCACACACAAAAGCTTGCTCTGCGGGCACTGAAGACGCTTGTAAACGTAACATTCCTGTACCTTTGGCCTGGCATTGCTCCAATGAATCGTAATAACCGGCAATATGGTCTTGCTGTACTATTTTCGTAGGAACAGGTGCTTGGTCTGCAACATAAAATAAGGTCCATTGTGGAGTACGAAAACAACCGGCAAGTAAGACCACGGTGGCAGTAATTAGCAATATTTTAGTCAATGTACGAGTCATTAATGTCATTTTTAACCTTGAAATCATTGGATCTGAAGCAACAAAAAAGCGAACCAAGGTCCGCTTTCCTTTTGAATATCATACCTGATATCCATCCAACAGTATTGAATAGCCTGTTAGCTCACTTTAGTTTTAGCCTTTTCGATACGTTTTATTCGCCCTTCAAACCCAGTGACAGTGCCATCGGTTAACTGGTATTCAAGCGCTTGTTGACAGACCTTAACTGCCTCATCAAACTGACCCACGTCGTTCAACAAGGTCGATAATTGCATAAACGCCGGAGATTTGATTTCATCAGTATTTTGTTGGGTGATGTTTTGCTGATGTAATAAGCGATATAATGCTAAATAGGTCGACTGTAAGGCCGCACCATATTGACAATAATCAGCTTGCTTGCGCATCTTATAGCAATGGTTAATCACACTGACTAATTCACTATGCTGATGTTGAAGATCGGTGGCAATGTTGGCAGCATCAACCTGTTGTACAAAGCTCTCGCTTGCCCAATCGCCTTCAACACTGACTAGATCCAATAACGACCCTTTATGGTTTGACACTTCAACCGCGGGGGTATCAGGCACTTTGGCCTCAACATGACTCTTGCTCACTTCAGCCACAGCGACAGTATCCTTTGATGCTGCTTTTGGCTCGCAAACAACATCAGTTTGCTGGGTGTCTGCTGCTGATATGTTGGGTTCAGTAAGAGCAGCCTCGACAGGCTCATCAACAGACACGGCTGAATTAAGTTTATCGTTATCTACAGCTCGGTCTGATAATGCATCATCGTCAACCGTTTTATCACTGGCTGCATGCTCAGAGTCTGCCTTAGCAGTATCGTCTGTCGCTGCTAACGTTTCAGATTGAGCTACCTCACTGGATGATGAATGCGGTGTAACATTACGATCGGTTTTATCAAGTTCTTGTTTTGCCACCGCTTGAGTGCGTCTGTATAGATACAGAGCAATTGCAATCAATATGACAATTAAAATTACCTTCATTAGGCTTCCACCTTGCTGATTATATGCCGTAGCACATGATTTTATCTCACTCACAATATTCATTGTGAGGCAATGTACGGTTTTAATGATACCGCGCTGTTTTTTTAAGCACCATTCATTATTGTTTCAATGTACACTATAAAATCAAGTATTTATGTATTTTAATCTATAACAAGTCATAGACGACCTATCATTTAGCATCAGTTTCAATCATTTTTGCGATCCAAACCTCAAAAAATGACATTTTGCGCATAAGCTCAAAATTAAATAAGCTAAGTTTGCTAGGTTCAATTGCCAAGCTTACACTATTAATATCCGACTGTTTTACTAAGGTATTTAATAAGAGATAATATTATGAGTGATACAGAATTATTAAGTGGTAAATTACTCTACGAATTCCGAACAATACAAGCTATGGTCGAAATATACTGTAAAGCGCACCACCCGCTCAAGCCGTCCCAAGGTGTATGCCAGCAGTGTAGTGAGTTTTTAAGCTATGCCAATACTCGCCTAGATCGTTGCCCATACGGCCAAGATAAACCCACTTGCAATAAATGCCCTGTCCATTGTTACAAACCTCACATGAAGCAAAGAGCGCGTGAAATCATGATGTTTTCTGGGCCAAAAATGCTATTACCTCATCCTATTTTGGCAATTAAGCATTTACTTGCTGAGCGTAAACCGGCACCCGGTTTACCACCAGAAAGAGTCTCAAACAGGCATTTACGAAAATCTGAGCAAAGTTAACCACCGGAAACTACTCGGTTTGCAGAAAGTAGGTTAGTATTCACTATCGTCAAAGAGAGTGAAAATGAACCAATTTAACGATTTCTTCATTCAAACATACTGGTGGCTTTCCTTACTCGGAGGCATTCATTGCCTTGGAGTAGGCCTGTATGTTCATTATATTTACCAAAGCACGACTCGCAGCAATAGCCTGCTAGCCGGGATGTTTTTACTCATAGGTTGTTATTTTTTAACCGGGTTGCTAACCCAAGAAACAACACCGATCCCAATCCATTTAGCGCTTACTCTCTTTATTCCTGTCTATTTTTTACTCATGCCCATGCTGTACTTATATTGTAAAAGCAGCTTAACGGAAGAAGACTATCAACCGCTATTAATCAAGCATTTTGCTTGTGCGATTATCGTTGCATTAGTGACCAGTTCAGCCATATTATTTCATATCAGTATTGACCCACAAACCTCAAATAACACCATTGGTTCTCTGGCTGAGTTAAACAGCATTAGTCTATTGGCTTTGACCTTACCCATATTATTAATGCTACAAACTATTATCTATTTTTGGCTGATTTACCGCTTATTGTCTCACTATCGCCCACAGTATTTGGCCAATAGGCAACCCAATTTGCAAGTGATACGTTTTCGCTGGTTAAGTGTATTAACCATTGGTATTCTGATTAATTGGGTGTTGCGCATTGTATTGGTGTATTTACCATTTTACTTGGGTGATTCAGTCTCTTTGTTAATCCAAGCGGTAACACGTTTAAGCCTATTACTGACTGTATATGTGTTTGCTTTATATGGTATCCAGCAAGTCACGCGAGCAGCCTATTTGCGCGGCACACTCAACGCCACCAAAAAAGCAGCGACACCAACCACAGAGCAGCTTCTGGACCAGGAAGAAATAACCTATTTACATGATTTAATGCTGGATGAGGATGAGCGCGACGCTAGCGATTTTTCAGCAGATCAATCAGCAGATCAGGGCGACAAAAAAGACTAGTGCTACAGAAAAAACAGCTGATTCTCCTGAACACATCACGTTGAACATAATGATCAACAGTCTACTGGCGCCCGCCGACATAAATGTTTATTAACACCCGTCATTTTAGGGTTATGCTATTCTATGGTGAGTTTTACCATGACAATTTAGTCACTGAGGTTATTTATGAAACGTTCAATTAGCTTAGTTGTTTCCAGTTTACTCGTGTTATTAAGCTTCGCGTTTTCAGCTCCTAGTTTTGCAAACGAAGATGCTTATAACGATGCTATTACTAATTTTAAAAAAGCCAATGAAAGCCGCCATTTATTTGATACTGCTTATGGTTATGCCATCTTCCCCACCGTAGCCAAAGGCGGTATCGGGATTGGTGCCGCATATGGAAATGGTCGTGTATACCAAAGCGATGCTTATATGGGGGATTCCACGTTAACCCAGCTATCCATTGGTTTTCAATTAGGCGGACAAGCCTATAGCGAAATTATCTTTTTTAAAGATGCTAAAGCTTATAATGATTTCACCAGCGGTAGCTTTGAATTTAGTGCCCAAGCATCTGCCGTAGCGATTAACGTTGGTGCCAATGCTCAGGTAGGAACCACAGGCAATTCAGCCGGTGCAGGGCAAGCAGGCAGTAACCACACTGCAACAGCCGCTTATATCAATGGCATGGCGATATTTACCGCCGCAAAAGGAGGCTTAATGTTTGAAGCCGCCTTAGCAGGTCAGTCATTTACCTTTGATGGTAAGTAACCGCTGCTAGTCTTAACACTTGTTAAGTACATAACATTCAGGCTGCCATTGGCAGCCTGAATTATTTGGAAAGAGTGGTTTATTGTCACTGAATCCAAATAATGGCATTAGCATATACAAAACAGTCAAATTATCCTTGCGGATGCATTTGTGGACAACCTTCTCGTCATCCCGGTAATGCTTTTGAGCCGGGATTCAGGTTTATTCTTTTATGTTTGGTATTGATGGCCTGCGGCCACTAACGTCGTGGCGCTTCGCCCACACCAGAC
>TARA_R110000851_G_scaffold108634_2_pt1 | contig 35469 bp, 45 predicted proteins | sample TARA_R110000851 | Tara Oceans TARA_R110000851 (sample SAMEA4397627) | marine metagenome | biome: Polar Biome; feature: [DCM] deep chlorophyll maximum layer (ENVO:01000326); material: water (ENVO:00002006), including particulate matter (ENVO:01000060) such as... | depth 17 m
ATTTGTTTTTGGTTAGGATGTCAATCCTTTTATTTCACTTAACTTCATAAAGATTTTTTGATCTTGGACAACGGCGACATCGGCAAATATAGTGTCTCCGTCTTTTTTTGTTCCCTTAACTATAACGATGCTTTTCTTTACGGGCAAAGTACCTCCATTATCCTCTTTACAATGAGCTATTGTATCGTGAGGCTTTCTTGGTGTTGCCCCAAACATCATGGCTGTGCATGCTCCTGTTTCGTCCTGTATCTGCATTCGGAGAGATGGGGTTCCTTTTCTACTTATAAAACTGGACGTATCTACAATTGTGCCAATAAAATTAACCCTTGAGCCGTCTCTTTTCTCTATGGCTTCCTCAATGCTTTCAAGGTAAGAGTACTCTTCGCTCACTTTTCTTAAGGGCTTTTTGTGAGGGTGGCCTAGGAGCGTATTTTCGTAATACCAGTTTGCAAAATCTTCATTTCTTCGGTTCTTGTCGTAGATTTCTTTGTAAGGCTTAAAATTCCTTCTTATAGTATCTAGACGAGAATCTTTAATAATAGGGCTCCCTTTGTGATCTAGTCGGTCCTTATTTAAAAAAGTGATAATTTTTATTAGATCACATTTTTTTTCTTCTGCGTGCTCTAGGGCAAAAGTCTTTTCTCGAGGAGTAAGAAGGTTCCATAGTTGGGCTTCAGCAACAATGTGGCTTCGAGAATGATTGAATTCGTCTTCCAAAGCTCCGGCCTGTATCAAGGCTGAAAGTATTCCTACTCCGATACCGGCTCCGCCAGCGCCGTGAAAAACCTGAAATTTATTAGAGTACTTATCTCGGAAGCTCTCAAGCTTCTTGATGGACTTGTCAGAAATTCCTTTTATAGAGGTTAGTCCGAACCGGATGTTATCTCCTTCAATGGAGAAATCCATCTTGGATTTAAGTAGATTTGGCGAAAGCAATTTCATTCCAAATTTAGGGAATTCCCTGCTAACCTTGGCTATTTCAGCAATAGGATCAGGCTCAAATCGAGTCATCTTGAGTAACGCTAAAAAGAACTCCTTCGGGTATTTAAATTTTAAAAATGTGGTTATTGCGGCCAATGATGCATATGAGATAGAGTGAGACTTATTGAAGGAGTAATTAGCTGAATCTTCAAGAACTTTCCACAGAACGTCTCCTACATCCACATCTCCCTTGCTTCCTATCCACTCCGAGGAAATTTTGTTTTCTTTTACTTTCTCTCGTATCTTCTTCTTCCATTTTCTGACTTCTTTTACCTTCTTTTTGCCTACGATGCGACGTAAAATTTCAGCTTCATCAAGGGTGAATCCTATTTTGTTAGCCATTTTCATGAGCTGCTCTTGGTATAAGGCTACTCCCCCTGTATCCTTCAGGATATCGTCAAAGAATGGATGAATCGCTTCGTAAACCCCGTTGTTGGAATAGTTTGCAAACTGATCTATGAACTGCATAGCTCCGGGGCGACCCAGAGCTAGTACCGCACTCAGTTCCTCAAGGTTTTTAGGTTTAACCTTACGGCAGACCTCGTAATTCGCGTCAGCTTCTATTTGAAAAAGGCCGTGACGATTTTTCAAGTCGAAAAGGTTCTGGTAAATAAACTTGTCATCCAGATCAATCTCTTGGGGTTTTAAATGTATATCTCGAGTTTCTTTGAGAATATTGCAGCACTCATGCACCACGGAAACAGTTCTTAACCCTAAGACGTCCAACTTAACGTTAAACATAGAAACCCAATTCATATCAAAGGAAGACACCGGCTCCTTGCTTGAGTCCAATTCGCACGGGCAACTTTCGATCATTTTATCGTAAGACAATAATATGCCCGAAGGGTGAACTCCCTTATTTTTAATCAGGTTTCGCAGCTTTAAGGCCGTATTATAGACTTTGGGATTTTCATCACACCAAATCGCGAATTGAGGAACTTCTTCGTAAGCCTCTTTAATGTCCATTACTTGACCGAAAACCTTGGGTATCAGCCCTGACACGACATTCATTTCAGCCTCTTCTTTACCTCCCACGACTTTTCCGCACTCCTTCATAACAAGCTTTCCGCTCAAAGTGTTAAGAGTCAGAATCTTAGAGGTGCTCCCTTTGAACTCGTTTTCTAGATATTTGAGAACTTCTGCCCGCCGGTAATAACATACATCTATATCTACATCACACATTAATGAGCCATCCAAATATGTGACTCCATCAACTACTTTTTTCTTGGCTCTGGCTTTAGATACGAATCTTTCAAAAAACAAATCATACTTTACGGGATCTATTTGAGTGATTTGAAGTAAATACAATACCATACTTCCCGCAGCCGAACCTCTTCCCAGCCCAAGCGGAATATCATTTTCACGACAATACGAAACGACTTTCCATACTAGGAGAATATACTCTACAAAATTTAGTTCAGATAAAATTTCAAGCTCGTATTTTATTCGGTCGACGTAAACTTTCTTTCTTTTTCCCTTGTCTAACTTTAAGTGCCTAAACCTTATAAGGCATAATTCTCTTAAAAAATCATAGGTAGAAATATCCGTTGGAAGGGATAGCTCATTAATATACCTGTCTTCAATTTTGAAACTAGGAAGACGAACTCCGTGAAGTGGAAGTTTAAGACGTTTAAAGCGAGAGGAGAAGCTACTCCTTTTTTCTTTTCCTTTTTGCTTTGGGCTTAGGTTTGGCCTTAGATTTGGGCTTAGGTTTGTAGGTGCCGCAGTCGTCATCTCTTTCATTAATAATTTCTTTTATCCTGTCTAAAGAAGAAAACAAGACTTCCTCTGCTTGTTTTCTAATGCTAAAGAAAACGTCGACCTTGTCATCATAACGTCCCTCTCTGAGGGTAAGGACGAGATAGTCCATCTCTTCTTCGTCGAGTTTTTCCGTAATATCATATATAAAATCTAAACTAGGCATGCAGGTATTATACCTACTTTACACTTTTATTTAAAAATCTATCTTATACTTTAACTCTTCCCAAACCTTAATGTTTAGCTCTAGATCAGCCAAAGCGTCATGAAGCTTGTCTTTATCGTGTGGTATATTATAAGATTTTCCCAGTGCTCCCAAACTGGTCCTTAACCCCTTCTTGCGAATGTTTATCATTTTCAACTGAAAATCCAATAAATTACATTCGGAGCTCTTGTAGCTATAGTTCAATCCCACAGACTTTGCCATGGCAAAAGTATCCAATACCTTGTTAGGGAGACTATCGTAGTTTTTTCCATGTTTCTTGTACCAATTTCTCAACAAGTAAATATCAAACCCCAACACGTTATGACCTATTAGGTAATCGCACTTTTCTACCAGATCATAAATTGTCTGAAATACTTCGTGTTCTGGAACGCATTTTTCTTGGAATATTTTTTCAGAATATCCCGTTATCCTTTTGGCCTCTTTGCTTATTTTTAAATCAGAGTCCCACTTGAGATGAAAGTCGTTACGGCCCAGTTCTTGGTTTCTTAGCTTCCCGTTTTTCCCTTCGACACTTTCGATAAAAATGGTCGCCACCTGCCAAGGGAGATTGAATTTATCGCTTAGGCAGACGTTGAAAGTCTCGAAGTCCAGAAAAAGAAATTTTTTCTTTTGAAATCTTATTAAATGATTATCCATTTATAGCCTCTAAGTAACTTTCGTAACAAAATTCGGGAGAACACATTCCGTCCATGTTTGGCTTTTCTACTTTGGTTCTTTTATTGATGCAGCGAAAAGTAAGGTACGCTCCAAAATCTTCCCTCTTTTTGTAATAAATGCTTTTTACTCGTACAGTGTCGTATTTATCTTTGCAGAAACTTTCTACGCTCTTATTCATATCCTTATCTAATAACGTATCATTATCTTCAAGGAAAAACGTAGGGGTAGCGTAAGAAAAGTCTGGCACACATTTCGAATCCGAGTACTTGTTCGAATAAAGAAATGAGTCATAGAAGGGGGCCACCAAGAGGAGATCATCGCTCCAAAATTGTTTTAAGTTATCGAAGTCCATGCGGGGCTCGTAATAAAAGCCTTCTTGAGCAGCAAAAGTATAGATTTTAATCAGCCGTTTGTATCCCTCGGTATTTGTCGCGAAAATTATGTTTTTGTATGAGTTTCGTCTTCCCTCTTCGCTTTTGTTCGAAACATTTAAACAAAAAGTAAGCCTTAATCCGAAAACTAATTTAATATCTAGTTCTTCTGCGTTTGAATAGGCTTCTAAAAAACCTGCCATATTGTCGTCTACCAGATATAAATCTTTTATTTCTCCCTCCTGACAGATATCAAAAATAGAATCCGACCCTTCGTCCAAAGATTGATTTGGCTTACCTAATGTCAATATTGAACGACCCAAACTGTAATGACTCTTAAATATAGGAAGTATTCCGCCCATGAGCACAAAGCTTAAACGTTTTAGGCGAACATGTCAAGAATATTATCTGCTGACATTCCCTTGTGGCGGGGGCACCCATCGTAACTTCTTTTTTCTATTTTTTGCCCTTCTTCAAGGTCTTTTTCAAGATCCTTTTTCTTTAAAGCTTTTTTGGTTTCCTCCCCTTCTTTATTTGTCACGACAAAGTAATCATAAGCGTCAATGTAGGGGCACCTCCATTTTCCGATCTTACACAACCAAGCATCCTTCTTTTTATCAGCGGCATAATTAGTAACGGCCGTTTCTTCCGTAAAGTTGTTTATCACTCCGAAAGTATGAGACAAATAGTATTCAAGGCCGCTAAGCTGAGCGTCTGAAAACTGAAGCTGCTGAAGGGGTTGGCGAGGGAAGCGCAAAAATTGAAACTCAACAGTTGGCTTATATCCCTTCCATTCCTTTTTTGCCGCAAGCGTATATACCATAGCTTGGATGTTAGAATGAAGCTCTTCCCCCCTGAATTTATTTTTACTGCTTTTGTAATCAACAATTTTGATTTGTTTATCCTTCTTGTAAAGAATTGGTTTATCAATAAATCCTCTTATCTTGTATGGAGGATTCTTGTTTTCAAGCAGAAATTCATGTTCTGGTTTATCCACCTTCCCTCCCACGCCGAAAAAGTCACAACGCAACCCTACTAAGATCATCTTATTCATGAGGGCGGTGTTATCTTCATTAGTCATTGGTAAGTCGAAGCTTTTTTCCATTTGGGTTAAATGCTTCATAACTAAACGGTAAACTGCTGCGCTACCCTTTATATTGTCCCCCTTGACTACTAGAGTATAATGCTTCTTATGTTTCTTTTTAACAAGCATCTCAAAAACCAAATGACAAACGGTTCCGCGCAGAGCTCCCTCGTTTTGTTTTTGCGGAAGCCTAAGGTGGTAGTTGCACCAATAAGACCAAGAACATGTCTCTAAGGTTTTTAATCTGGATGCAGAAAGGACTCTTTCTTTTACGATTTTATTTGGCTTTTCCATTCTAGTATTTCGTGCTTAGTCATACTCCCAAAATCATTCTTTGTCGGGAGAGCTATTTCTATTTGTTCGGGGTCAAAGTGCTTAAGGAGCTTCTGACGAGCTTTTTGAGCCCCTTCGTTTCCCGCTTGATTTGTGTCGTTGTTGAATGCGATGTAAATTTTGTCAAGATTGAGAGCAAGTAAGACCTGTTGTATTTTGGAGGATATAAAAAGGCCAAAGGATACTATCGTATTCCTTATGCCTGCTTCCCACAATGCCAACATATCTCCTATACTTTCTACTAGTATAGCGCTTTTCTCCAACGCAAAGTATTTCCTGTTATATTTTAAAGGATAAGCCCACTGTTTCTTTTCTCCAACAAGCTTCCATTTCATTTTGCTTCTATTGGTAATGTCCCTTCCTGCTCCCCCTATGAGCCGGTTTTCTCTGTCAAAAATAGGAAAAACATATCTATCTTCCATTTTTCCTGATGTCATAACACCGCTTTCCAACAACTTGAGAGTGTTGGGAGATACGCCTCGTTGAATCCAGTATGAATAAACCGGAACAATCTGATTCAAGTTATCCTTCTCGAATGTCTTGGGTCCTTTAAGCTTTTCTTTTTCGGGGGGAGGAGCCACGAAATCAAACTTGTTGAGCAAGTACTGTTGAGCCTCAGAAATATCTTTTAGGTGAAGGGTGATTTGTACTAGCTCTTCGAACTTTCCGAATCTTTGGTCTTTATAATCAATCCAAAACCCCGTGTCCTTTTTAATGCATAGGACAGAATTACTACTTGAATCCCTATAAATAGGACGCGCTCGGTATTCTTTTCCCATGTCAAGAAGAGAGTACCCAAGCTCAGACAATATTTCTTTTATGTCGTGATTCATTAAGTAGTGGTAGATCTAGTTCCCATAAAAACGTCCATTCCAGAAGCAGGGGTAGATTCAGGTTGAATGTTGCGCGGTTGATGATCGTGTCGGATTATGTCTTCTAACGTCCCTTCTTCGTCTACTCTAAAATTCTCCACCCTGAAATTAAGATAGTTATTAACATATTTTTCATTCTCTACTCTCTGGCCATAAATGACCTCTGTGACCCTTCTCCTTATTAAGTCCTGATGACCCGCAGCATCACGACCCTGAAAGCGAGTCTTCAAGGGTATCAGCTTATGCGTACCAAATCTTGCCCCATCCGTTTCTATTTCAGCAATAGTTTTTCTGCGGAAAATAGCCACAAAAGTAGCAAACCATTGAAGACGATCAGAAAGAGCGATTGCAGAACTGTCGTCTACCTGATTTTCACCAGAACGATTCATTTGCATAGCCGTAATAATGGGGGCTTTGATTTCTTCGGCTATGCGTTTAAGTTTGTCTATCTTTTCTCCGATAGCTTGATGCTCTGCCCAATTTTTATCTACTCTTTCACCAGTTAACTTAACGTAATCGTACGCTATAATGCATCTGTTTCCGCGTCCGACATGTTTCATGTGCCATCGTCTTATTATGGAGCATACTTCATCGGTAGTTTTGTTTCTAACGTGGTAGTGAAAATATTTGTATTGTTTTTGAGTGGAAAAATATTCGTTTGTTTTTTTAGCCATCTCCTCGTTGTCTCTCCATTTTCCTGTTTCTAGGTACCATAGAGGGACGCCTGTCCTCGCTGCCGCCACACGAAATTGGATTTCTTCCGTTCCCATTTCCGTATCAAGCACCAAAACGGGCACATCGTTTTTTATAGCTGTCCCAAGACACATTTCATTTATAAAAGTTGTCTTTCCTTGCGCTGGTCTAGATACGATAGCATATATATTACCGTCCCTCAAGCCTCCATAAAGACGATTAAACGACGGATAAGGAGTTTCGAACCCCGTGTCTTCAACAGGATTATCCGCTCTTTCGTTTATTTTGTCCTGCAGTCCTTCAAAAACGTTTTGGGGAGAATCGCCAAAAGAGTAACTTAATACTTTTTCGCTATAAATAGCATCAGTTGAAGCTATGATAGAATCTAAATCGTCATTAGAAGTCTTAGCTACATGAGCCTTTATTTTATCCGCCGTTTCACTTAACTCTCTTCTTATCCTAATTTTTAGAAGCTCTTTACAGGAATCGACTACCGATTCTCGTTTTATCGGGCTGTGATTTAACGTATTAACATAATCATATATATCAATATCGTCTTTCGAAGAAATTCCAAGATTAGATATTTTTGTGGCGATTAATACCTTGTCTATCTTTTCGTTGTTTAAAATGCTTTCTCTTAAAACACAATAAATAGTTTGATGGACGTCATTGTAGAAATCTGACGCATTAACAAACACGTCTATCTCTGATAAGGTTTCGGGAAACTTTAGTAACCCGCCAAGCACATGATGCTCGACTTGATTAGAGTATATGGGCATCTATTATTTGTATACTCGGTCCACTTTAAAGAAATAGTCAAAAAGAGTTTGAGGCGCTTCTAGTCCTCCTATAGCCGTATATACAGCTACCCCTTTCTTTGCTCCCGCATAAATGCCGCGATGAACGGTTGATCCCTCGCCCATCATCCGACTCAACTGCTCAAATCCATGTTCTAAGTTGGACTGAGGAATGTTGTCAAGAGACTCCTTATCTCCAATAATAACACAAGCCGCTACGTTTCCTGTCGCCGTATCTATTCCGGCGAGAATATTTTTGCGCAAGTTGTCTCTCACCGCATAAGAAATCCCGGTTTCACTGAAATCCTTTATTGGTGTCGCTCCGAACATTATTATTCCCGAAGAAAAAATGGTATCAAGATCCGCCTTGTCAAAGGTAGTATAGGCAGATTCTTTTGCCGATATTTTATTGAAGAGGTGAAAGATGGAACAGATGCTGTTGTTTGCCGTGCCCCAAAATTGATTGACACTTAGTTTTGGGTAAAGCTGCTTTATTTTTTCGTTGTCCAAAATAATCAACGGGGAAACTACTCCTGCTTTTTGTAGGTCGAGGGCTTTGAGAACTGTTCTTTTGGAGTTCTCTTGGACCTTCATCCCTTCTCCCCTCGTTGGAAGAGCTAAAACACAACCGATTTTTGCGTCCGTGTCTTTTTTTTCTTTACCCAAGGACTGGCTAAGGTCATGACATATATCTATTACTCTGGCCACTCCTCCAGCTCCCGTGCCTCCACCGGCCCCGGCGCAGACTAAAACTCTTTCATATCCGTTCCCAAAAGTCTTTTTAAGGAAATCTAAGATGTCTTCATACCTAGTTCGGAAAACCTCATCCGCTGCGGCTGGATTCTTTCCGGCCCCGCCATCCCCTATCAGAAGTTTATTTTCCTCAGGGACTTTAATTAGGGACAGATCTTGTTGGGCCGTATTGATAATCCCCACCCTCCTATACCCCAAGTTCCAAAATGACTCGGCAAGACGTGAGCCGCCTTGACCAACCCCCACGACAGCAAAATTAAAGGCCGCATCATCAAACTCATCTTTGACCCCGTCTTCCAAGGGATCGTCATCTGGGAGGGGGATATCGGGTAAATCTATACCTAGATCAGTTACTTCGGTAACATTTACTCCAAGAGTTTCTTTCTGTTCCTCGGGCGTCTCATTACTCAAAGGAGTTGGTGGCACGTCACTTGGGGAAGGCATAGCTTCACCGGCCACAAGAGACTTCGGTGCCTCTTCGGGCGTAGGGGTTGGATAATATTCGTTTATACCAGTATCAGTCATTTTCGTCTATTCCTTCTTCTTCATCTTCTGTTTCGGGCTTAAAAACATCATTTAAGTTCTTAATAAAGCTGTCCGAGTTCATGTTCTCCATAGCATCCGCCCAATGGCTGACCAAATACTGTAGAGACATAGCGTTTCTCTCGTCCTCCGACTTGGAGTATACTTGAGGATTGCCATCCTCGTCAAAATTAAAAAGCATAAACCCCCCACATGACCACTCGCTAATTTGATCCAATATAATATCAGGGACTCGGTTTTCATCGTTTATCTTCATGTGCTTTATTACACTATTTTATATGTCTACTGAAAACTTCTCTGAGATATACTCTCGGGACAAGGATGATATGTCTTCTTCTGTTATTTCTAAAATTTTAAAATTATTGCTTTCTAACCACAGCGCTTTGTGATAATCTCTTTTTATAGATTTTAAGTAATTAGCTCGAGAATTACCATGAAAGAACTTGTTGAATGAATCGTGTTGAGCCCCCTGTACTTCTACGCCAATTCTTTTAGTCATATTTATCATATCAACCTTCATCCTTGTCCCGTAAACCGGAAATTCTTCGTAACATATATGATGAATCCAATAAGACTTAAAAAACTGCTTAACTTCGAACTGAATGTTTGATCGACATTGCTTTTCCCACGCAATTCGGTATTTGTTAACGTTTTTGTAGACAAGTCTTCCCGATGTGTCGTAAAGCTTCACGAAGTTCCTTGTAACGCTTTTCTAAATTTATCAAAAAGAAAATCACATATTTTAGAGTTCTCCTCTAGATATATTCGAAAATTCTCTTCGCCATGATGCTTGACTGTCATCTCTAGGCCCGCTTCTTTTAGCTCCTTAATTAGAGTTTCCCCCACAGTAAACCAAGAAGTGCTGGTGGTAACCATTCCAAAAGCCAAAAGCATTCCAATGACTTCATATTCTGTCCAAATGCTTCTTCCGTTAGTTCGGCCGTACTTAATGGGATACTCTACCCTTTTTCCCGTTTTTTCATTAGCGGACTTCCTGAAGATGACCTTGCACTGATGACCTTTTGGTTCGTCAGATCTAGGGGGTATCATGTCTTTCTGATAACGGGGTTGAAACTCCAAAATCCAGTCAGAATAGTGGAGCAGCGCATTTCCTCCAGAAGCGTTGGTAAGCTTGGGGTCTCCCGTGTCAAACTTAGTAATACTTACTTTGCTCCTTACTTGGGAAATCATAAAACAAATATGGCCCCTGCTTGAAAGGGGCAAAGCCATCTTCTTTAAAAAATTAGAACTTAAAACGGACCCCCCAGCCACCTTATCCGATTCCTCGAAAGGCCTGTCTATGTCCCCTTTAGGAACCATAGCGTCCATTGAGTCGACGATGAAAAAATATTTACAGTCTGTAGCGTTATTTGTAATTAAATCCTTCATTAATTGCAAAACGCTCTCAAAAATATTACTTTTATAAACAAACCACTTTTCAGGAGAAGTATCCATCCCTGATCTTTCTATCATTTCATGCGAGAGCCTTCCTTCGGACTTTATGTAGATAACCATACCATTATCTACCGTAGTTTGAAAGTTTTTCGCAAAAGAAAGAGCACAGGAAGTTTTGCCTCCTTCTGATAGTCCCGAAGCGCGAATAATTGATGGGCGAATTCCTCCTCCCATTTCTATGTCCAAAAGAAGGCTTCCGCTAGAAACTACATAGGTGGGGGTTTCCGCGAAATTATAATGATCCTCTTCGTTTTCCTTCAGATAGCTCTTTATTTGAGCTAATGGACCGTCAAATAGTTTCGCCTCTTTCTTTTTTTTCTTTTCTGCCATATCTCTAACTGATCTAATTATGTCTCTTTGGGGGAGTTAAGTCAAGGCTTTTTTTTCTTAATCGGGGACTCTCATAATTTTTCGATAAAGGCCCTTTATTTTATTTTTGATCTTAAATTTTAAAGGAAATTTCCACCCGTTCGGTCGTGCGTGCCAATGCAGATGGTCGAGAATCTCGTTTTGCTTCTTATCTATGTAAAAGTCTTCATTGCCAAACTTTTTCTTAGCCGTATTTGAGAGAGCTTCCTCCATTTCTTTATAATCCAAGGGATCTATCTTCATGGTATGTAGTGGTTTGCCTCTCCAGACGCTCATGGGGAGCAAGCAGCTCATACAATCTATAATAATCCACCTAGGATCGGTTTCATCGTAGGTGTGGATCTTAACTTTTAGAGAACAAAGGGGACACATATTCAGTATTTTTGAAAAACAGAAGAAGCAGACCTTCAGGGGGGAAAAGCATGTTTTTTCATAATCTCAAGGTCATTATTTACCATTCTTATTACAAGATCTTGGAAGGAGAATTTAGGTTTCCAGCCTAGTTCTTCTCGTATCGGGTTGGAATCTCCGTACAGTAGATCAACTTCTGCTGGACGATAAAAATCCTCATTCACTTCTGCTAAAATTTTATTTTCTTGAAAAATCCTAAATTTTTCATCCACACCTTCTCCGCTCCATAAGCCTGCAATACCCGCTTCTTGAAAAGCTAAAGAAACAAATTCTTTAACGCTGTGGGTTTCATTGCTTGATAAAACGTACTCTTTTGGTTTCTTCTGGTTCAACATTAACCAAACCGCTCTTACAAAGTCTTCTGAATCAGACCAATCTCGCCTTGCGTTTATGTTTCCGAGTTGAAGCGGGGCAAAGTCCGAGCCTTGGTCTATTGCGTATTTAATTTTAGCTACTCCCTTGGTGATCTTTCTAGTAACAAATTCTTCTCCACGTCGAAGCCCTTCGTGGTTAAAAAGAATACTGTGGATTGCGAACATATCGTAGGATTCTCTATAAACTTTCACCAAATGGCGTGAAGCCGCTTTTGAGGCTCCGTATGGGCTTCTAGCTTTGATCGGGTGGTTTATGTCCTGTGGACTGTAATCCACATCCCCTAGTTCTTCAGAGCTTCCGGCACTGTAGAAGCGACATTCGGGCTTAAACTTTCTGATCGCTTCCAAGGATCGGATTACCCCCAAAGTATTAACATCAAAAACCTGAAGGGGCATATCCCAACTGCATCCTACGAAAGAGTTCGCCCCAAAATTAATAAAATAGTCAGGCTGAGTTTCCTTCACTACCTTGTCGATTGAAACATCGTCGGTCAAGTCGCCGTAAACCAAGCTGAAGCTGGGGTGATTTTCAAAAGCTTCAATATTGCTTTTATTGACATTAGAGGTTCGACGCATCATTCCTACTATCTCCATGTCGCCTTCGAGGGACAAAAGGTATTCGGCCATGTTGGCTCCGTCTTGCCCAAGGATTCCTGTTATTAATACTTTTTTCATTTTTTTATAAAAACCCACGAGGGAGCATCGGCGTCTCCTTTTTCAGGGGATGTTCCCGTTATTTTAAATTCAACAGAAGTCGTTTTTGCATGTTCGTCTACCGCCCGGATGCTTCCGGGGTTCCCTTCGTTGTAATCGTGTCCGGCTAAAATACCTCCGGGACTGATTTTTGGCCACCAATCAGCGATATCTTTTGAAACCGCTTCGTAGCTGTGTTCTCCGTCTATATAAACGAAATCCAATCCCCCGTCGGAAAAAAAATGTTTGAGTTTATAGGAGTACCCCCGAAGGACGGTCCATCTTTGAAGAGGGAATCTTTTTAGGTTATCGAGCGTTGCTATATAGCGAGTCTCTTGCCACACAAACCCGTCGTTTCCTCTCAGTTGTGGATTTTTTTCTATATCTTCCATCGTGTGAGAGCCGTAAGTTTCCCCGTAGCTATCGGTCGAAACCCATGGGTCGATAGCAACAATATGCATGGAAGAGTTAGCCAACAGTACTGAGGTGTAAGCGCCCTCCCATACCCCTATTTCACACCCGAGCTTATAGGCAGTAGGAAGACTGGAGACCAAAGAGTTTCGATCCGTTAAATCTAGCTGCTCAAAGCAAAGTTCATTTTTTTTCATTTTTTTAATTCCAACAAAAGAGAACTAGAGGAGTTAACTTTGGGTAATGGCAGGTATTCGGTTTTCATGTTGTGGGTTTGGCAAATTTCTTTTTCCGGAGACGCTGTATGATTCCTGTCTCCACTATTATAGAAGGTCAGCTCACAATTTTCATATTTTTTTGAGAGAGCAAGTAAACTTTCGCAAACATGTTTATCTTTATCAATGGAGACGAAAGCCTCTGTTACTGCCTTTAAGTTGCTCATAATACGACGCCTCTCTTCCTCGTTCATGAATTTTTTAGACCCTTTAAGCTCTACTTGTTTATCGCTGTTCACTATGACGACAAGGTCGTCGCACTTTTTGCGAGCGCCGTTGATATAATCTAAGTGACCCGCATGGAGGGGGTTAAAATAACCCGAAACTATGCCAATTTTTCTCATTTGGTGAAAATCTGTTCGCTCCCCCTATTCTCGAAAGAAAAGTCGAAAACCGCGTCCTTAAATTTATCTTTTATTTTTTGGATCGTATGAGGATCACTCATACAGAGAAAGAAGCCGCACCCTCCACTACCGAGCAGCTTCAGTCCTTTTGCCCCGGACCGTAACAAGTCTTTTTCTAGTCTGTCCAAGGCGTCATTGGTAATGAGGGGCGAAAGCTTTTTCTTCTCCTCCCACGACTCTCGGAAAAGCATAGCGATAGAAGCGGTATCCTCTTCGGTGAATAGGTGGTAAGCTTCTTTTGCGTAGGATAAAATATTTTTTTTGTTTTTGTTACTGTGGGACGCTGCTATTTCTTCTGTGTCTCTTTGCTGGTTGGCGTAAACTAAGCATAAAGAATCTTGGAACTCTTTTTTGAATTCGTCGCTTATAGGCATTGGCTTAACGGAGAAGTCTCCATTTGTTTTTATTTCTATGCTATTAAACCCTCCGTACGCGGCCCATATTTGGTCTTGTATTCCGCCGCTTTCTTTTAAGGTCACTCTTTCAATTTCAATGGCGGTTTTGGCTAGCTCTTTTTTGCTTAAAGGGGAGTTATCTAGATGAGACAGTCCTAATAAAATAGAACAGCAGCACGAAGAAGAACCCCCCAACCCTGTTCGGGAAGGAATATCTGCAAACAGGTGAATATCTAATTTTTTAAGAAAGTTGAATTTTCTAAGACTCTCCCTTATGAGCGGATTCTTAACTTCGCCCACCTCTTTAAATCTTTGCACTTCGCTATAGGAGACTATATTTTCCAGCTTTAAGATGTTGGGGCGAAAGCGAGAAGAGGTATAGCTGTATTTGTCAATGGTTGTTCCTATGAGAAAAGAACCATGTTTGGAATAAAAGTCTTCGTAATCAGAGGAGCCGCCAAAGAAGCTGATTCTAAATGGAGCTCGAGTAATTACCATTAAAGGTTGGTGTGGTTTGTGTGAACGTTGGTGAAGATTTTGTAAGCCTTCAGTAGTTCCTTTATGCCATCATCGATGCTATAATCCGGGACCCACCCCGTGGATTCAATCTTGTCGTTGCTTACTATATAATTTCTTTTGTCTGGATCGGAATTAAACTCGCTAGTTTCGATCGCAAGAGAAGGGATATGTTCCTTGATCTTTTCGCACAACTCCAGCTTGGAGAGATTAGCGCTCGACAGGCCCACGTTGTAGGCTTGTCCGCAAGGATCAAAATAGGAGAGATTGTCCCAACTCTCGCCTTCTTTTCGGTAACAATGAATGGAGCCTTCCTCTTTCGTTTTGCCTCGAGGAATGCCTATAAAATGTATCATTGCTTTAACCACGTCCCTTATATGAATATAATTTCTTTTGAAAGCGTGTTCAAATAGAACTATGTACCCATCAGTTACAGCTTTGAGGGTAAAATCATTTACTAAAAGGTCCTTTCTGAATCGATAAGACGTTCCAAAAACTGTCGCTAGCCGCAAAGAGGTGTGACCATTTTCTAAAATAGATTTCTCGGCTTCGCATTTGGTTAACCCATATATCGAAATAGGAGAAAGAGGGGTCTCTTCTGTGCATACGTCTCCCTTAGCTCCATAGCCGCTGTTGCTGTTCGGGTATATCACTCGCCCCTTAAAAGTACGGGCTATATAGTCTACGTGCTCGAAGTTTATTTCTTGAGCGCTTCTTGGGTCTCTGTCGCACGCAGGAAACCCTACGATCGCAGCCAAAGGGAACACTATATCCACCTTATCTAAAAGAGTGTGAAGAAGCTCCCTATCTCTTACGTCTCCGTAAACGAATTCGTATTTGGGGTTAGCACAGAAAGGCATAACGCCGTCTTGGCTGTACATTAAGTTGTCCAGCACGTAAACTTTTTCTATATCCGCTTTCTGAAGTAAAACTTCGGTTAAAACCGTACCTATGTAGCCCGCGCCACCTGTTATAAGTATATTCATATTTTCGAGATATAGTATTCGCTAGTTTTTTGTAGTCCCTCTTTCAAAGAGGTGAAAAAATGTTTTCCGCCCAGAACGCTAGTTATTTTTTTAATGTCAACTTTTTTCTCCTTTACTCCAATGTATTTGCTTAAGTCTCTTTTGACCTCCTTATAATCGTAATGGAAAATTTCACACACTTTTCCTGCAAATTCATTTATTGAATAGTCTTCTCCGGATGCAATGTTAAATATTTGATTCTCCTCACCTAGCAAATTTAAAATAAACCTAACCGCGTCCTCTACGTAAACTAGTTCCCTCCGCTGGGTACCGTCTCCCCAAATAGAGAAAGGGGTTCCTTGGTGCTTCGCGTTGTAACAATTCCGAATGAGGTCAAAAATAAAATGGTTATCGTCTAGTTCAAAGTCTGGTCCATAGAGTGTCGAGGGGACAAAATAAAGCCATTTAAGCCCATACTGCTCACCGATAGACTGGAGCCCTGTTAAAAGCATTCTTTTCGTCATGGCGTAGGTATACAGTCCCTCTTCGGGTTCTCCCTTTAAATAGTTGTCCTCGCTCATGGGCAAGTCAGGTGAATAAGAGCAGCTTGTCCCCATGCAGATCATTTTCGCTTGAGGTTGATAATTTTTCCAGTAGTCGAGGATGTTGGTGTTGATTTTTTGATTACTAATCCATTGGTCTCCTTGATGGGTTAAACAGTAGTCTCCCGCTTTAGTTACCGCCGCGAGGTGGAAAATATAATCAAACTTTTCTTTCAGGTGCGTTAGGTTCTCAAGTCTATCTAAGGAATTAGTTTTGGAGTTGGAAATAGTTACCTCCATTAATCCAGTATAGCCCGTCACTCGCTTAAAATCACGAGAATGAAGAACTTTGGTTAAGTGTCTCCCTAAAAAACCAGTTGCTCCCGTGACTAAACAGTTCATTCGGATATTATTTTAATTTCAGGGAAGGGGATTATAAATTTGACCCCCTTGTCTATTAATTCTTGGTTTTTGCTGATTATTTCATCCGCAAAGTTATGGGAAAGGAGCAAATAGTAATCGGGAATATCATTAGGGTCTTCCTTTACTATGGGGATATGTGAACCGGGCAAATAGTAACCTATCTTCATCTCGTTTATTTCAACAGCCTTATCTATTAATGCATGATCAATCTCAAAATAATTTAAAAGAGTGTTCCCTTTCGCGGGGGCTCCGTAAGCATATATTTTCTTGGGCTCTTGGCTCGATTCAAAATCAGAAGATACATGAGATCCGTTATATTTTAATTCCGTGAGTTCTTCTTTAAGGTTACCTTTAGTAGACTCGACTTTTTTGGCGAACTCTATTATTTTTTCTTTTGTATAAGCTTTATCTTTCTCCTCGGTTTCCTTGCATCTTTCGGTTTTCTCCCAGACATGGCTGCGGCAAATGTCAGAGTGGCCAATTTTTGAGATTATAGAGCCGCTGTGAATGGGGGAATAGTAAGCGTCAAACACCTCCAGACCGTAAGGAGAAAGGAGGTTATGTAAACTTCTCAGGGTATAGTAGCATAAGTGCTCGTGATAAATAGTATCAAAGTTTTTATTGTCTATCATTGCTCCCGCATACATAAATTGCACAACCAGAACTCCGTCGCTCGCTAGTGAATATTTTATGCCTTCGATAACGCTGTGCAGCTCTTCGAGGTGAAAGAAAACTCCGGAAGCGTTAAACAGTTTTACTGTGCCTTTCCCCAATTTGTCTTCAGCACATTGTTTATTGAAGTATTCTGTTAGAGTATTGATTCCCGCTTTTCGAGAAATTTGAGAAACTCTTTTGGCGCATTCTATGTTGATTACGTTTGAAACTCCCGCTTCTTTATACTGTAAAAGTTGAGTTCCGTCATTTCCTCCAATATCAACCACAAGATCATCAGTCTTTAAGTTGAATTGAAGAACATTCTCCTTAGCCATTTCAAGAAAGTGGTCTCGTAAAGTTTGGGTGGTGCCAGAAAGGTAGCAATGGTCGCCAAACATGACCTCTTTGGGGACGGTCTGGTCTATTTGAAGGAGCTCACATTCTTTGCAACGAAACAAACGAAGAGGGTGAACTTCTTCTTTTCCTACTCTCTCCTTTGTCAGGAAATCGTTACACCATGGTTGCTCTCCTAAATCAAGGATTAGCTCCTGCTCTTCTGATTTGCAGCTTCTACATTTCATAGTCTTCTATCGTTTTTAAGAAATTTTCCACTTGGTAAGATTTTGCTTTTTCAAATGCGTTATCTACAATAGTTTGATATTCGTCCCAGTTGCTTATTATCTTATCTATTTTATCACGAAGGTCCGTAGCGTCTTTAAAATAAATAAACTCTTCATCTGGAGTATAATACTCTTCTATTATATTCCATTTGTCTTCCATTACCAAATTTAAAGTTCGGGAAATAGCTGCCTCGTGAATCCTTGTTTTGAATTGGGGCATCACGTTCTCCCTGCCCACCTCTGAGAATGCTATATTTTTATCCCAATTAGGATGAGATTTAATATTGGGGACATGTTCGAGGTTAACATGAACCAAATTGTAGCATACCGATACTTTGCTTTGGGCTACCAAGTTAACTTTTTGTTGAAAATCTAGATTAATATTGGTGGCAAATGGAAGCATGGCTTGGGTGTGGAGGTTTATGTGGTGATCCATCGTACAGTAGCGATAGTTAAACTCCTTTATCACATTAACGCATTCGACATGTTCTTGTCCATGTATGCCTCCATGATAGATTACGTCATATTTCTTGTCGTGGGGTTCAGGTATAATTTTTTTGTTATAGGGATAAAAAATAGAACGATAACGAGAGCCTCCTTCTGCTTGGTTTATCCACTCTGATGTATAGGGGCATATAGAATATATTTCGGAAAAGTAAGCGTCGTTATCCACTGTAGGTTGAGCAAATTCACAAGGAGCCCAGTTATTGAAATAGATTCTCCTTTTATAGTGAGAAAATTTGTCTTGAAGTTTTTGATTCGAAGCGACGTTGTAACCATAGAACAAGACGGTCTCCGTGTCCTCCTTGGTATAGCCTTTAAGGTCCCAGTGATGGGCATTCGTATCAGGCACTTCAATCCTAAGATCCTCTATGATTTTCATTAATAAATTCCTCTGTCTGTAGAGTTAATCTGGTGGTCTATTAATAGCGGCATTAATTCATGGTAATATTCGGTTAGGTTCCATTTCCCTTTGACTAGTGCCGTCGCAATATGTGGGAATATCGAACAATCATAATGGTAAATACCTCTTTTGGGTTCTTTATCATAATAAAACAAGCCTCTCAGGTTAAGGTTTTTGCAAGTTTCTTGAGCTCCAATTTCAAAGTGGTCGTTGGGTCCTTCTCCGGCTATGTGAAGGTCGGGACCTTTTTCAAAAATTTTTTCGAGGTCTCGGGTTCTCCACATGGTTGCGGACTGGGAAAAGAAATAAGGATTAGAGTTCGATAGCTCAAAAAGATTGTCGCTATTTTTATAACAAGGCTCGTTAAAATCCATCCCTTTGAATAATCTTATGAAAGAAAGGCCATCATCCTCTCTTAAAACGTCCTGAAGGTACTCTATACCGTCAATATCGACGCCATCATATAAAATGTAATCTTCTGATATAAAAATACAATAATCTTCTTTTACTTTTTTGACACAGCTTAAAAATTGGCTGCGGAACTTTAGGTTCTTGTCGTAGAGGAGGGTGGTTCCGACGAAGTCCTCACTTAAGGCATCGTTAAAAGTATAAATCGATATGCGCTGAGGAAAGTGTTTTTGAAATTGACAATAAAACATTTTCCACAAGTCTTTGTTTTTGCTTGTGGTGTTTACAACTATGCAAATGTCCCCATTCATTATTTACCGTATTTTTCCAAGCATTGAGCGAGAGCATCCTTGGCTTGAGCGGGGAAGAATCCTGTGTCTTTTAGTTTATCGAGAGACAAAATAGTATTAACTCTGCGGTTCGGCTGGAGGGAAAGGGTGTGTTCGTAAGTTGCTTCTATTACTTCTAGTTGTGGTTTGATGTATTCTTTAACCCCTAGCGCTATGTCGTAAGGAGACAAAAAACCTTCGCAGCCGCAATTGAAAATTCCTTTGGCTCCGACTTTTATAAGATGATCCATAACTCGGCCAAGCTCCTCCACCCATGTTATGGTGTTCTCTTCTTTATGTACATAAAGAGTTTCGTAAGCAGAAAATTTAGTCAGCATATTGGTTGGATGGGGCGTAGGAGAGATCATTTGTCTGGGGCGTAAAATTAAATAGTCTTCATATCCAAAATTACTGATGTACTGATCGGCCCACATTTTGGTATAGGTGTACCATACCGACGGAGTGGGGATAGATTCTTCGGTGGAAACTTCTTTGTTTCCGTCGAAAATACAGCCACTGCTTATATGTACGAATTTGCATGAAAACCGCGCACAAGCGTGGAGGATATTAATAGTCCCTTTAGTGTTGGTTTCATAAGTTCTTTCTTTTTCTTCTTGGCAGAATTCAAGATTAGTTTTAGCCGCACAATTAACAACAGTTAAAGTGTTTTGACGATCTTTTTCCCTTGAGATTATATCCCTGACTTTCGTAAAATCTTCTATGTCGCAGAGAGCGTGAGGAACGATAATGTCATCGTCCTGTTTTATTGTTTGTGCGGTTTTGCCGCTGCCGAATATTAGTTTCATTTTATTGTCCCAAAAAGTAATAGTGAATAAATTCTTTATCTTTTGTTATATAGTCAAATACTAAACTTGAAATTTCATCATTAAAATCCAATAGCTTCGGGTAATGTAAATCAATCCCCACTCCATATTTATTGGCCAACGTAGGTCGGCTCCAGATATCAACAGAATCGTATGTGGGGCGATTTCCTGACCCATGATGATAAATTATACCTCCATAAATGGCGTAGTTCAATGGGTGCAAGTTATAAACGTTAGAGCGAAGTAACATCTTCCAAGGGTGTTTATGTTTTTTTAGCCATTGGGCTAGTAGAACCCCGGCGCAACTGGCCCCTTGGGCGGGGTCAAGCTCCCATGAAAGATTGTTGCTTTCCCAAAAGCCATAGGTAGTGACGGAGAAACATGCATGAGGATAGGGTTTTTGGTCCTCTCTCAGTAGAGGTTCTATATTTTCTTCTCGGCATACTGCGATAAAGGGGACATCTCCTTTTTCGAGCGGTTTTTTTATAATATCTACCCAAGAAGGGGATATGGGAAAAGCATCAGGATCTATGAAGATTAACACATCTTCATCTTTAGGGGCAAAATCCTTTTTACATTTTTCAAATAATTCATTTAATTTTACGGAGTGATCATTTTTTGCGTAATCAAGATTATAAAAAATATAGTTGTTTTCTTTTTTGTCTTTAAGATATTGGCTTTCTGGCGTCTCGGTTATACCGCAACAAACCTTGTAGTCTGTGTCGTGTGGAGTGTTTTTCTTTAAGTAAGTACTTTGTATTTCTATCCACTTGTCGGTGGTGTGATGGTTAGTTATAAAATATATCATGGGCTACTCTTTTGTTTAAGCTCTTTTGTTGAATAGAGAGCAGTTTCTTAAATCGGAATAAGGCGGATCCTCTTTTATATCGTCAAAATGTTGAGGGTGGCTCCATAGGAGGGTTAGGCCTCGCGCCGCTTGTTCTGGCGTCATATACATGTTCCAACCGCCGTCCCCTAGGTCATCTTCGTGATAGGGGATCCCAATCGTGCGCCCTTCATACCTAAGCTTTCTAATCGCCTCTGTAGATTTTTTATCATCGGTGAGAATCATGCCTCCTTTTCCTATCTTTAAGGGCTTTTTATGGTGGAACGACAGGCACATGTAGGAGCCGGGAATATACATTCCCGAAGTCAACCTCTTAGCTGCGTCATAAATGGGGAAAGGTTTGAGTTGGTAAATTCCGCTCCATTCAATATCTTCAAATTCTACCTTTGCTCCGGCTTGTAGTATCGATTGAGGAGGGGAAATATAAGTACGAGCGGGAATCGTTATTGTCGAACCTTGTGCTTGTAAATATTTACAACAAAGAAAAATAGCATCGGTGCAGCTGTCGCAGGCAATAGCGTAAGGAGCGCCGGTGTATTCGGCGATAGCTTCTTCGAACCATTCAACTATCTCAAAAGGGTTTCTCACTTTTCTAGTATATAATACTTCTTTTTAAAGCCGCAGCTCTCAAACAGGTTTAGACTAGCTTCGTTATCCAATTTTATCTTCGCGAAAGATTGCGAGTATTTTTCCATGAAGCCTACCACCATAAATTTGCCAATACCTTTTTTTTGGTGGACCTTCTTGGTGGCTAATCTTATGTCATTATTAACATGACCAATAAACCCTAAAACTTCGTTCCTTTCAATGCAAAGCAAGTAATTGGAAAAGTTTTTAAACATATACTTACAATGAGCTCCCGAGTGAATCATGCTGGAGTCACCAAAGCCTTCACGGTTTTCATTTCTTATCTCCAGTATGGCGTCCCAGTGTGCGCCGGGTAAGTTGCTGCATTTAATTAATTCCATCTGTCCTCCTCGTGTAAAACCGGGTGGTCAACGTTACCCCAATAGGCAAGCAAATAGGTTCTGCTGGATTTCCACCCCTCCAGTTGGAGCAGTGGTCCCAGCGAAGACCCTATGTCCATGTATTGGTTGTTGTCATGTTTTCTGAAAAGATCACAACATAAATAATTACTGAGAGTAGCCGCTGAAAAAAGAAATAAGTGGTTCTCTATGTTTTCTTCTTTTATCCACTCACTAATCTCTTTAGGTAAGTCAAAATTGTTTACCATGCAGTTGCTGCCGATTGGAAAGAACTTTTTTACTTTAAAAGGTAATTTGTCCAGTTTAGAGTTCTCATTGGCCACCAAAACTATATCTTTACCCTCGAACAAAGGAAGCATTTCTTTAATAAAACGAGAATAGTTTCCATTTATCATTACGTTACAAAAAGATAAACTTTCCCAGTCGTCCGGGCCGTACAATTCCGTACAAAATTTCCAAGATTGTCCGCCATCCAAACTGTTCTGTCCCGGAATACCTTTTATGTAATTTTTTTTCTTAAATTTGAAAGTTTCTATGAGTTTTTCGTGCTCTCTTTTATTGAGGGAAGGGATAAAGCTTTTTTGTTCCTCAGGCATATAGCTGTTAGCGTAAACTTTTTGGTCGCCGTGAATATCTCCTTGGATGAAGTGGTCTTCAGCAAGAACGACAGTCTTATTCCTTAAAATCGTTACCTCCCCGTCTGAAAAACGGGAAAAAGCAAAAGGGGTTCTTTCCTTGAGGAGGGTTAGAATCCTGTAAAATTCTTCCTTATAGTTCTTCATCTACAAAGTCTAAATTAAGCCCCCCAATATGTTGCGGTTTCCATCCTGTAGCCTCAATTATTTTGGAGGTATCCACTGAGTAGCGAACGTCTTGCCCCCAACGATCCTCTACGTGCTGGATCTCTGCCTCAGTCTTGTTGAATTTTTTTATTATAGCCCGCACTACTTCTTTGTTTGTAAGATGATTATTGGCCGCGATATTAAAACAATCATTTGTGATTCCTTTATCAATGATACTCATTATACCGTTAACGTTATCCTTTACGTGCGTCCAGTCCCTTACATAAGAGCCATCCCCGTGGAGGGGTATTTTGCCGCCGTCTTTCAGGCAGGAAATGGCTTTAGCTACGAGCTTCTCTTCGTACTGTCTGCTGCCGTAGTTATTGCCGCTTCGGCTTACTACATACTCAAGTCCATAAGTTCGATGGTAGGAGTTAATTAACATCTCCGAACAAGCCTTAGTCGCAGAATAGGGGTTACTCGGGTTCAGTTTGTCGTTTTCCTTGAAGGCTCCTTCTGTTATGTCTCCGTAAACTTCGTCTGTGCTGATGTGAAAAAAGAGAGGGCGTTTATATTTTGGTTTGGTTCTTACGAGTTCCAACAAGTTATGCACACCTATGACATTGGATTCTATAAAAGGAGCACAGTTTGTTATAGAATTGTCTACGTGGCTTTCCGCTGCAAAATTAACAACTATATCGCAGGTGGGAAGGTGCCTTATGTTGGCAATATTACCGTGCGTTAACTTATAGTTTTTGTCTTTATCCCAAGGAAGTGCTCGGTGAGAAGCGTATCCCATCTTGTCTATATCGTAAACTCGCCACCCCTTTTCTAGGGCGCTCTCGACAAAGTGGCTTCCGATGAAACCTCTACCACCTGTTACTGTGACTTTCATAATAACTGTAATATTTTCTCCGCTGCTTTGCCGTCTCCAAAAGGACACTTCCCTTCTGGGGTGAAGTCTTCTTTTACTTTATTAAAGAGCTCGGGAAGCTCGCCCACCGACCTGCATAGGTAAGTGAAGGTTCCTAACGCTTCTGGTCTTTCCGTTGTTTCCCTGCAAACAATGACTTTCTTCTTTAAGAACGAAGCTTCCTCTTGAAGACCCCCACTATCAGTAATTAAAAAGCGGCACGCTCCTATTCTTTTTACAAATTCCTTGTGTGCAACGGGTGGTACAATACTAACATTGCTTAATTGTTTTTGCAAAGCACATTGAGAATTAGGGTTGGGGTGAGATACAAAAACAAAATTTAAATCCGGATTATTAAGGGCAACATCTTCTATCTGCTGGTACCAAAATGGGATTAATTCATGGTTCTCTCTCCGGTGAAGCGTTATTAAAATATCATTATTATAACTAATCTCAGTCCCCATTAGATTATCGAGTACCGTATTTCCTACTACGTGCACTTTTCCACCTACATTCTCCTTATCTAGGTTTATTTTATTCGCGTTGGTTGCGCACAAGTGCACGTCAGCTAATCGAGATATAGCTTGTCTGTAAGCCTCTTCGGGATAGGGGTGTTTTTTATTGTGGGTTCTTAGTCCTGCTTCTAGGTGAATCACGCCTAACCCCTTGTTAAAAGCTACCAAAGCGCAAGCGAGGGCTGAAGCCGTATCCCCTTGCACCATCACATGAGTAAATCCATCCTCCAGAATTTGATCAAACCCATAAGAGCCTGTGAGGTAAGAGAAAATTGAGTTCAGTCTATTTGGGGAACAGTTATTAATCTCAAGGGAGTGGTCAGGCTTCAGTCCTTCGCCTAGTAAATCTGTGTGCTGACCAGTGCATAACGTCGAGATGTTGTGATACTGCACCAATTCATTTTTTAAAATTGGGGAAATTTTAATGAGCTCGGGGCGAGTCCCGTAACAGGCCAGTATTTTTTTCATAGTTCTAGGGGTTTGAACCCTTTGTCTATTGTTGTCTTTAGGGCTTTTCCAAAAGCTGAAGCGTGATGATTGACTGAGATGGCATTTTTGTCCACCCCGTACTGGAAAGCTAAGGAGGGGTTAGACCCCCACATCTCTGGATTGTCTTTGGGGTGCGGAGGAACGAAGGTTCCAAGCCCCAAGTGTTTCTGAATCGAATAAGAGAAGTGCATATCTTCTCCACATATCCTACTTTCCGGAATAGGGGCCTCCCTCCAAAAAGCTCCGAGCCATTCCCTTTTAAAGAACCAACTGTGGCCGACGATGTCTACTTGTTTTGTTTCCTCGTTGGGGTTAGCCCAACCGTACCTATCATAACTTATATAATTTTCATCTTTGAATATAACACCGATAGTACCTAGGAGTCCTTCCTGTTTTTCTATAGTATCAAGGCAATTCTCTAACCACTTAGATCCCGGAATGGTGTCGTCGTCAAACACACAGACATATTCGGTGGTGGCGTTCAGTGCATAAGCAAAACGCGCCCATACTCCGAAATTGGCATTACTAACTGTCACTATACAGCTCTGGAGAAGAGAGTAATCAAACTTTTCATCACTATCTTTATTCTGCCAAAACATGACACTCTCCGGAGGAACAGTTTGTTGCCCCAAAGCAACCATTTGAGCCTTTAGAGTGTGGGGTCTGCGATACCCGTTTAAAATTACTGTTATTTTTTTATTCACGAATACTCCTAAAGAACTTCCTAAACCCTTTTCGTTTCTCTCTCATTAAATCTATCATCTCTTTTCCCTCTAAACTATACCAAGGTTCATAGGAGCATCCTATTAGGTTGTTGATAACTGCTTTGACACCCATCATTTTAGCTTCAAGGACGAGTCGACAGCAAGTCTCGGGGGTAGAAGGGTAGAAAACTAGGTGAGAGTACTGGGAAAGTTTATGGAGAAACTTATCGTAATCGCGATCTTCGATTATGTCGTATTGGATTTTTTCTTTCTCGCAAAATTCGACAGATTCCTTAACCCCTTTCTGGGGATAAGGGGAATTAACTATGGCGTACCGAGATCGCTTAGGCGTTTCAAGAAGGCTTTCAAAGAGGTCTAGGTGCTCCTCTGACCATAGGTTACCGGAAAAGCTAATGGTTTTATCCGGACACTTAAGGTTTCTATCGTAAATATCTTTTTGGAATTGGGTTTGGCAAATTATTTTGTGGGCGTCTTCGTGGAAATCTACGTTAATTAAATCTCTAGGTGGAACAATTTGATCGGGGTATACCGCGGGGTTGGTGTGTTGTACAAATTTATAATCATGGCAGTACAGTATATATTTGCACTTACTTTGTATAAGGTTGCGAATGGCGGGGCTCACCCCAAAGAAGTTGGAAATTATAAAGAAGGAGTCGAGGTTCTCTTGGATGAACCCCTCGTACAGGTAGCGACTTTTTATTTTTTGCACATCGAAGCGCTCGGATAAGAGTTTATATATCTCTTCGTCATTTAAAGCTGCGCCTCCTACAAAATCATCAATAAAAAAATCACTTATTAATATAACCTTATCATTCAAATCTGCTTGGATCTTTGGGGTGTTTTCCCCCTTTTCTCTTTGCTGAGTAGTCCTTAAAAAATTGTTTTTTAACTGGGTCCTCCCCTTGCTGTTTCGTTCTCTTTTCAGAAGCGATAGCCGACTGGTCCCATATGTCTCCAATAGTTCCTTTTGCTTTTTGCCTAAACTCAGATGGGGAATTGGGATCTATTCTGGTATCTATCGCAGCATGAGGAACGGTGTAGATTCGGTTGTAAGACACCCCTTCGATCTCATAAGAGTGTTCTTCGTGAACGCTCTGCCACACATTAACCAGTTCGCCAGTATCTGGGTTTTCGTAAACATATTCAGGCATCCATAACCTCCATAATTGCGTCCACAGTTTTTGAATAAGTAAAGTCTTCTTGTAATTTCAGTCCTTCTTTGTTTGTGGGCTCGCTTTTATATTTTTCTATCGCTCTCTCGCATCCATCAATGAAGGCATCTTCACTAAAAGTAAAAATCTTTCCTTGGTTGTACGGGGAACCTTTTTTAAAAAACACTCCGTCCACCGATTCCTCTTTTCCATTAGTATCTACCAGAATACTGTTTTCAGGCGTTGCCCATTCCTTATAAGCAGAAGCATTGAGGATAACCGAGTGTTTTCCTAACGCAACAGACTGAAATTCAGGAAGACCCCACCCTTCTCCCCCTGACATTCCTAAAATAATATTTCCAGAATTGAGGAAGTCATTATAGAGGCTGTTTTTATGCATCATCCCTAGAAAATTAATATTGAAATAACTTTTTCCTTCCAATATCTGAGATATAGCAGCATTAAAATCTTGTTCTTTAAGGAACGGATTGGCTATGGCGCACTGAAGCACATAGTCCTTATTGTTTCCGTATTTTTTTAGCCATGCCTTAATAACCTCTGCGTGGTGCTTTCTTTTTTCCAGCTTTCCCGTCAGGTTGAAAACGATTTTTCCCTTGAGGTAATCTTGATTCTTAACCTGAAAGTTATGTTTATCAAAGCCTAGAGGTACATAGGCACAATTATTTACCCCATAATCCTCAAAAGTTTTTTTAGCATAGTTAGAGCTTAATAAAACTTTTTTTTGGTTGCGGGCTACGTTTACCTCAACAGAGGTAGGATAATCTAGTTCATAAAAAGTAAATAGAGTCTGGTCTCTTGAGAAGGAAGTGAGACTATCATGGTTTAAGTGCCACAGCTTTAAAAGAGGGATTTTTCTATCATACCTCTCAAATGCTTTTCTGATACCGGACTCTATCCACTTATTGAAATCTGGAGTCGTATCTTGGGACGAAAGGTCCGCCTGCCCTATTGTAAATAAAAAAGGCTGCACGCCCCTCTGGTGAAATTCACGCAGAAGGGCAGTGCTAACCTGACCAAAACTTACACCGTTCAGTGGAAGATGTAAGGCGAAATCAGACATTAGAACAAAGAGTTCTCGTCAGATTGAGGAGCGGCAGCAGGAGTTGCTACCTCTTCTTTTGAGGCTGGAGCATTGTCTTGGTTCTGCCTCTGTTCTGTACTTTCGCTTTTGTACAATCGGAAGTCAGGAGCCTTATCGTTAGCGATAGTACCGTCTTCGTTGTACTTGTGTTTATTCTTGAAGACCACCAGCTGCACTTTGCCGGAAGCATCTTTTAGCTCGATGTGTCCAGTCATGTATTGCGTACCCGTGAGGCTCTTCTTTACCCAAAGAGCGCCTAATTCGCGCTCTTTCCATTCGTTGTTCTTTTGTTCGTCCGACATAAGAGTCTGTATATTGTACCAAGCGGGGAGGCGTGTCAACACTTTTTTTTAAACAGAATCTAGAAACTTTTCGCTTTCTATTTTCTTTCTTAAAATCCGAATGCCTCTATTGTGAAGATTTATAGCTGTTTGGGTGCTTACGTCCATCTTTCCGGCTATGACACACCACGATGGTTTCTTGTAATTATGTGAGTACCTCATTGAAAAAATTTCTTTTATTCTTTCGTCCTTCAATTGAGAAAGAATATTATTTGTAAACTCAAATAGATTGTCATTTTTGTTCTCTTGTTCTGTTTCGTTTAATATATCCAATATCTTATCGTCCGTAGATACGAGTCTGTCTTTACTTTTTTTGTTTAAGGCGTTCAGACAGCTGTATTTTACTTGATTAGCTAGCCATGTAGAAAATTTAACGTTTTTTTCGCTGCTAAAACTCTTTGCTGAATTCCAAATAATTAAATTTTTATCATTGGACGCCTCATTTAGATCGATATTGTTGGCGTAGAAACTTTTGGCGTATCTTGTTATTATTTTAAAACAAAGCCCCGAATGACGTCCGATAAGTTCAATTAGACTTCTTTCACAATTAGAAAGCTTTATTCTTTCAGTAAGGTAATTGTCGCTTACATTATCCCATTGCTTTTTTTCCATAATTCGACCTTATTTGTAAAGTTTCCGAAAGAACACTCCTTATCATCCTCTATATTAAGGACATAGCGCTCATGCTTCTTAAACATACGTGGTAAAATTATAGAATATTCGATAAGATCGTCAAAGTTTTTTTCTAAAAAGACATTAGCGTCATTGAATGGGTTCTCGAGGAGATTGCTGGACTGGACTAAAGTCTCGACCATAAAAGCAAAATTTGAATCGGAATCATCAGAAAATAAAAGGCTATTAAACCTGCATATTTTAATATCATAGGAGAAAAGAGCGTCAAGCTCGTTGAATTTTAAATTATGTACTGCCGAAAGAGTGTCCGGAGTCAAGCTGAGTTCAGCGCTCCTTCCGCAATATGCCAATAAAGGCTGACACATACTATCAACAATGGAAGACCCTTCAAACATATAGATTCTCTACCCATTTTAATAACCTTTCAGCGGAAATTATTTTTTTTATGTCTTCCTGTTCGCTTTTCCATTCGAATAAAAAATCAGCGTCCCTCTTTAACAGTGGCTCATTTCTACTCTCTTCTTCGTTCGCAGGAAGAACATACGTCTTTCCAGATCCTTGTTCTTCGTATCGAGCGAGGTGGATTAAAACTCCATTGATCTCCTTTCTTAACCAAAAAACTTCATCTTTTTCATATTCGTTAAAGCGAATGTCGGTAATAATGTTAATTTTTTGGGGATCCAAATCTTTATTTAATAATTCTACCCAATGTCGGCCGTTAGACGAACCTCTTCTTATCACTCCGTGAGCGACGAGGAAAGGTCGAATAACGACCTTTTCCTTTCTCGAACACGCGAAAGAATCTATTCCGTAAAGTTGAGACGACGAGGAACGTAATTCTTTTTTTAAGTTAGAGGCTAGGGAAAGCTCCCGGTACGGTAAATCTAACCTTTTTAATAATTTTATAATCATATCCGCTAAAGTATTCTTACCGCACCCAGCGACGCCAGCTATCCCTATGTTTTTAAATTTAAAATTCATTTAAACTCTATTATTATGTTGAATAAAATATTTTTATATTTAATCTTGTTGAACTCGGTCTATTGACAGTAACTTTTATAGGAAAAATACGGAAGACACTGCCCCCGAGTTCAGGGGGCAGGTGACTTCCATTAACAGAACTTTTCTGAGGGGCTCTCTTTTTTTTAAATGTCGTAGGCCAAACGACGGAAGCGCGACCAGTTAATCGAAATTAACTACAGAGTACCTTTTTCAAGGCGATAGGAACCATGCTAATAACCTACGCTTACCCCTGTCATGCACATCACTTCGGGCATGAAGTTGGAATTTAACCAACGGTTTTTTTTTACCCAGTCGCTTTGGGTTCGCTTTGCTGCCAAGGAGTGTGAGTAGCGTACTCCACACCCGCGATGGGACTCCCGGCAGAAAACTCTGGGATTTCTCCCCAAAGACAAAACGGATTCGGACCGTTTTTTGCACACACAAGTGTTTTAATGCTCGCGGGGAAAGATGTCAACCTTTTCTTTTGTTTGATTTCTGAAAAAGTTTTTAGTTCTGTCCCTCCCGGGGGAAATCGAAATTTTAGCTTGACTTGTATCCCCTATTGTAATAATTTTACTCGCTAGTGAGAATTTCATGGGAACAATATGCACTTGATATTGCTCAAACGGCTTCAAGCAGAAGCGAGGACCGCTACGTAAAGGTAGGGGCATGTGCTTTGAACTCTCAAAAAATGGTCGTTGCGGTTGGCTACAATGGATTGGCTTCTGGAAAAGATGTCCCGTATGATTTCTGGAGAAATAGGGATCACCGCAGAAAGTTCATGATCCACGCGGAAGTTAACTGCTTAAGTCTCTTTAATAAAGGAGAAGCGGAAATGCTTGCAACCACCTTACTTCCCTGTTCTTCTTGCGCGACGTTGATAGCGAGCTACGGAATCTCTAAGGTAGTTTATACTACTATTTACGAACGGGACACACAAGCTTTGGAAATTTTTGAGTTTTACAACATAGAATGTATTAAATATGGAAATTAAATATTCCAAACTCCACTCGGAAGGCAAAGAGCCATTGCGCGCGAACGAATCAGACGCAGGTTATGACCTTTTTGCCAATGAATATTTCAGCATTGAGCCCTTCCAAAGAGCTCTTATTTCTACTGGTATCAACATAGAAATACCCCAAGGTTTTTACGGAAGAATTGCTCCACGTAGCGGTTTAGCGTGTAAGAAAGGAATAGACGTTATGGCTGGAGTCATTGATTCCGGTTATCGCGGAGAAATAAAAGTTTTATTGATTAACTTGAATTTCGAAGGATATAATCTAAAACCGAATGCCGTAGAAGCTATGTTTGGTTCAGGAAATAAAATAAACATTAAGCCGGGTGACAGAATAGCTCAATTAATTATTGAAAAATGTCACGCAGTAAAGTGGAAAGCTATGAAAACACTAGAAGAATCCCAACGAGGAGAGAGCGGCTTTGGCAGCTCTGGGCAATAACATATAATGTCTCAAAATAACCCCCCACACGCAGAAATCATGTCTCATAACGTAAAAATGATAGGTTCTGAAGTCCATGTTATCAAAAACGGAGGATGGAGAGGAAAAGTAGAAGAGATGGTGGATGAAGAATACTTTATGATTTCTAATTTTGGAGACCCGACGAAGGTAGAAAAAGTCTCTATGTACGACATTAGATCACTAGCTTACGAAACCTTTTGACACACCTGTCTCTCTAACGGGTACCAAAAAATCCACTTTTACTAAGGAAAAGGCTTGCGTCTCACTTTGGCACACCACTTGCTAAAGGGATGTTATGTATTTACCAAATACTTTAGGCAGGGGCTTGCTTGATTTTGCAACGCCGTTATTCGTAGAGATAGAAAAGACTTTTGACTCCGCCTTCGCAGAGGAGGATGGAGATTACGTATTTGAGGTAGAAATGCCCGGCTTTTCAAAAGAGGACGTTAAAGTTCACTTAGATCAGCACGGACACCTCAACTTGGAAGGACAAACCACAAAAAGGGGAAAGGAAGTTAAGTTCGGACAAACTTACGAAGTCCCAGAAAAAGCCAATCTGTCCTCTGCGGACGCCTCACTGAAAGATGGGGTCTTTCGGCTAACATTCAAACGAAAAAACAAACACAAACCCAAGGAAATAAATATAAAATAAAAGGGTTTCCATAAAGCCGGGCTTAGGCCCGGCTTTTTTAGTGTAATAAAAGAGATGCCGCTACCATCTCCTAAAAAAGATCAAAACAAGGAAGATTTTATAAATTCTTGCATGTCTAGCCCGACCATGAACGAAGAATTCAAAGATCCCAAACAGCGCGCCTCTATCTGTTATTCCCAATACCACAGAACCTCTGTCTCTAACACTTTTCTATTTGGAGAATATGTAAAAGAAGCTGAATGGGACGGAATTGAATTTGACAATTTTTTAATTTTGAAGTAAGATACCTTCAAATGAGCGAGGACAAAATTATTCCGCATACCACTTATGCTCAGGCGCTTACGCTTCTTAACCAACTAATAGAAACATCTATTTGGCAAGATTCCAAACTAAAGAGTAAAGACCCAGTCAAAAACCCGGGAGAAAGCTTCGTAACCAACAAGCTAAAACTAATCAGAGAGACTTTAGAAAATGAAAATTGAAGCGCTATTAGAAAAACTTCTATCCGAAAAGAAAGAAATCACGGAAGCATGTAAAGTCAGTAGCGGCAGCATAGACTTCTGGGAGAGGAGAGCGGAGGAGCTGTTCTCTAAAATGGAGGAATCAGAAGATGACTTCATTTTTGCTTCTGATAAAGTTATTGAAGAGACCTGCTCTAGTCAGCTAAAAGAGATAGACTTCTTAATGAAAAGGATGCAGTTTGAAAACAGTCAATTAGATTTATTAGAAAAAAAAGTAGAAGGACTTGAGGAGACTATCTCTCAAACTCTCGCCGAACATGCCAAAAAACAAAAAAAATAAAAAGTATTACCTTATCGAATCAAAAAAAAGAAAATGGTCATACGGCGCGTTCCCCCATACTGAAGAGGGACTACTCGAAGCAAAAAAATATTTAATAAATCTACAAAAGAAGACGGACGAGAAACTGGAGATCATTGAAAAATAATTTGACATCCCTCCCCGAATCTTCTAAGCTTCTCTTTCGGCCCAAACAAAGGTCGTGACCTCTATCAATTTTTATAATGAAACAAGACTCCACTATAATAACCCAAGATTTTCTCAAGAAGTACAAAAACAAACAACCTAAGTGGGGTTTTAACGGCCTAGGCTACATCGTTTACAAGAGAACCTACTCTCGAGTTAAAGAAGACGGGACCTTAGAAGAATGGTACGAGACCGTAGCTCGATGCATTAACGGAGCTCAAAAAATAGGAGCCAGATATACAAAAAAAGAAGCCGAAAGATTATTTGATTTAGTTTTTAATTTAAAATGTAACTTCGCCGGTAGGGGGTTGTGGCAACTAGGAACTTCGACGGTCGACAGATTTGGAGGCAATAGTCTACTTAATTGTTGGTTTACGGCAATTAAGAAGCCCGATGATTTTTGTTTTATTTTTGAAAACCTAATGTTGGGGGGAGGAGTAGGGTACTCCATAAGGAGAGAAGATATCCATGAGCTACCGCGAGTCAAAAAAGACGTAAAAATCACAGTAAAAGATACTAATGATGCAGATTTCATCGTGTCTGACAGCAGAGAAGGATGGGTTAGGCTGTTGTCTAAAGTCCTGCATTCATTTTTCGTTTCTGGAGAATCTTTTACCTACTCCACGGTTCTAGTTCGAAGCGCAGGGAAACCCATTAACGGCTTTGGGGGAACAGCTAGCGGCCCCGAGATTCTAATTGAAGGAATAAATAAGATAGGAGGAGTAATAAAAGAAAGGGAGGGCAAGAAACTTCGTAGCCTAGACGTCTTAGACATAGCAAATATTATCGGATCCGTTGTAGTAGCAGGGAACGTACGGCGCTCCGCTGAGATAGCTCTCGGAGACCCCGACGACTATTTATATATCAAAGCTAAACGGTGGGATTTGGGCAACATTCCAAACTGGAGAGCGATGAGCAACAATACTATCTATTGCGATAGTTACGACCACATTGCAGAGGGTATTTGGGATGGATATGCTGGCAACGGAGAACCCTATGGTTTCTTCAACCTTGGCCTTAGTTCTAAGAACGGAAGAACCGGAGAAAGGAGCAAAGAAAACTGTGAAGGAACCAACCCTTGTGGAGAGATCTCCCTTGCGGATAAAGAGTGTTGTAATTTAGCAGAACTCTATCTAAATAATATCGAATCACAAGAGGAGATGATTGAATGCGCGACGCTTCTTTACAAGACGCAAAAAGCGATCTGTGCTCTCCCTTTTATCCACGAAGACACTAACAAAATCGTTCACAAAAACTTTAGAATAGGCCTTGGAATTACAGGTATATGTCAAGCGCTACATAACAATAAGCTAGAATGGCTGGACGGCTGCTACAAGGCACTTAAGAAATATGATCAAGAATGGAGTAAAAAACAGGGCTGGCCAGAAAGCATTAAACTCACAACAGTAAAACCCAGCGGGACCTTAAGCTTGCTCGCCGGAGCAACTCCCGGAGTTCACCCCGCCTACTCTCAGTATTATATTCGTCGCGTTAGAATGTCGAGCGAAGACGAGTTGGTCTCAACTTGTCGAGAAATGGGATATCATACTGAATACGTAAAGAATTTTGATGGATCTTTAAATCGAGATACTGTTGTCGTTGAGTTTCCCTGCCTATCTGGAAAAAACGCAAAACTAGCAGTAGAAATGAAAGCTGTTGACCAACTAAACTTAGTAAAAAAGATTCAAAAGGAATGGTCTGACAATGCTGTTTCCTGTACGGTTTACTATAAGAAGGAAGAACTCGGAGAAATAAAACAATGGTTAAGGGAAAACTATAAAAACAACATAAAAAGCGTTTCCTTTCTTCTCCATCAAGATCACGGATTTGATCAGGCCCCTTATGAAGAAATTGATGCAGACACCTACCGAAAGCTCTCACAGGCAGTAAGAAAAGTTTCCGCCACAAAAGTTGGGAATGGCCACGTTCTACAAGACCTAGAATGCGAAGGGGGAGCATGCCCGATAAGATAATAGATTATTCAAAAGTAAATATTTTTTACCCTGTTATTGGTTATACGGGGATGGTTCATTCTGACTACATGGTTAGTACAATTGACCTTCTTTTACTTTGCCGTCAGAAAGACATCAAACTCGGCATGAGATCTATCTGGTTCGAAAGCCTCATAAGCCGAGCCCGAAACGCGTCAGTAGCCTTCATGTTGGCTAAAGACTACACCCACCTGCTCTTCGTAGACACTGACGTAAGCTTTAACGCTCCTGACGTCTTAAAGCTCGTAGACCAACAAAAGGAAGTAGTGGTTGGGGTTTATCCTAAAAAGTACTGGAGCCACCAAAAAATGCAGGCTATGGGGTCATCAGGAGCTTTCCCTAACCAATGGCGACATTTAGCTACCGATTTTTCCACAGAGCTCTCACCAGAGGCTTATGCTAAAAGTAAGAGTGGAGAACCTGTAGTAGCCGACTACGCTGCCACGGGATTCATGCTCATAAGCCGATCATGTATTGAAAAAATCATACAAGCCCTACCGGAAATAAAATATACTAATGATATCGACGGATATATGGACGCCGGAGACAATTTCTATGACATGTTTCAATGCAAGGTGAACCCTAAGACTAAGAAGTACGAAAGTGAAGACTATGGTTTTTGTAAGCTCTGGAAATCTATGGGAGGGGAAATCACAGTTCTACCAGATATCTCCTTAGGCCACCGAGGGTTCAACACTTTCTACGGAAACCTAAAGTATCAGGCTAATTATTTTAATCTTTAATTAAAAATTCCCTATGACAGCTTCTTAAATGTAATAAGCTTTAGACGCAAATGTCAGACCTCCCCTATAGCGAAGAATCCTTTATGCTAAAACAG
>TARA_R110000851_G_scaffold209571_1_pt1 | contig 35462 bp, 15 predicted proteins | sample TARA_R110000851 | Tara Oceans TARA_R110000851 (sample SAMEA4397627) | marine metagenome | biome: Polar Biome; feature: [DCM] deep chlorophyll maximum layer (ENVO:01000326); material: water (ENVO:00002006), including particulate matter (ENVO:01000060) such as... | depth 17 m
GTGATTACATGGTAAACTCTACGGACCCTGCGCAAAAGACTCGTTACATTACAGCAAACCTTAAGTTTGACATAGATGTATGGGCTCGTTGGGCGGAACAAAATGAGATAGATACTAGATGTATAAACTTCTTGCTTATGCACCCTGAGTTAGTTACACAAGAAACTAATGCTCGTTCTATTTCAACATTTTTTAATTCTATATCAAGTATTAAGAAGTTTGAAGACGAATTACCTTTAGTTCAAATGATTGGTGAGGGCTCAGTAGGCAACGAGTTTGCTTCTATGTTTACAACTTTTATTAATAACAAGCTTGATAAACTAGTAACACCTAGGGAGATAGTTCTTGGTGATGAAAAGGTTGTATTGCCTCAGTTAAGAGAGTGTGTAGGGTCAGGAGACAATTATAGAGCGGACATAGCTAGCCTTTTAGCTACCCGTATAGCTAATTTCTCTGTTGCATACTCAAAAACAGACACCGTAAATCCAAAAATGCAACAAAGACTCATTAAGCTGTGTACTTTAGACTATTTAACTGATGATTTAAAATACTTAGTAGTTAGGACTATATTCACTGGAAATAAACAAAAGTTTAACCAAATGATGATGAATCCAGCTATCATTAAAATGACTATTAAATAATGGCAAGTAAAAATGTACACCACAGTGACATAAACGATAAGTTAATAGAAGACTTAGGGTTTATAGATTTACAAACGGTTGGTTTTATGGTTGGTAGTCTAGAGATAGAGAATGTTAAACTTTCTGAATCAAAAAGTCAATGGGATAAAATAAAAGATCTTTTAACTACAGAAACAACTAGTAATCTAACTACAGTTAAGAAAGCTTTTATTTTACCTATGCATAATGTATCAACTGATAGACTTAAAGCAGCACTTAAAGAACATAAAATAAGTATAACTAATGATTATGAGAAAGCTGATTTTATTATTCCTCATACTAATTTTTATAGTGATTATATTCAAATAAGTAACATACCTCAGACTAAACTAATGTTTAAGCTGACTAACGGTTATTTTTCTAATGATCATAGAGATTCTGTTAGGGATTATTATGAAAAGACTGAAAATAATGTAATACTAGATAAAAGAGCTTTAGGAGATCGCTATCAACATAATATAGATTACACTAGCGCTCCTTATGATAGTTATTGTTTTAGTAACATGTCTTTAGCCCTAGCCAAATTAATTGAAGATGGGGAAATTCAAGTTATCGAGACTGATACTGTTCTTAATCAATCAGCTAATAGAGTTCCTATGACTGAAGAGTTAATGGAAGATATTAAAAAGATGATAGATAATTATAACGCTACTACTGAAGAGATGGAAATGGCAGGTAAGATTATCCCTACTATTGACCCTACAGGAGAACCTTATTTATTATATAGCTATTCTGACTTGCTTAACCGTAAGTCTTATGAGTTTAATAGAAATAAGGATGTTCAGTATTGGATGGAGAAATATAATATTTATAATCTTTCAAAATGTACTGCTGAAGAAGCTATTAAATATTTTGAAGATTGTGGTCAGTTAGACTCTAGATGTTTTAGAGCTTTAGAAGTAAAATGTAGAGAACAAATACAAATTCACAATAGAGAGTTGTATACGTTCAAAGTCCAAGTTAAACCCGAGTACAGAAAATACATGCAAGACTAACTGTGAAGAGTTGTTTGTGTACAATTCGTGTTTAATTGATGCATAGAGGGGGTCGTTTGAAAGCTCAGTACTTGTAGAAATACAACGAACGTTAGTAGACCCCTAATATGTTTAACCTTAATAAAAAATAAAAATATGAAAGATAAAGTAGCCTTAATAGATGGAGATAGTCTTATTTATTATGAAATGGGTAAGCCTACCCTAGAAGAAGCGTTAGCAGGCATAGATAGTAGAATTCAACAGATGTTAGAAATAGCAGAAGCTGAAAAATACGCTGGATTTCTTACAAGCGGCAGATGCTTTAGGTATGAAGCAGCATGGACTAAACCATATAAAGGAAATAGAAAGTATACTAGCAAACCTATTATATTTCCTGCAATAAAAGAATATTTAAGACAAAGATGGAACTTTATTTCTGTTCCTGAGCTAGAAGCGGATGACTTAGTTTCTGTATATCATGATCCTTTAAAAACAGTAATATGCAGTCCAGATAAGGACGTGTTATATCAAAACAAAGGTATTCATTATAACTATGGAAAAGCTGAGACTATACTAGTAGATGAGAATCAATCTCTAACGTTTTTGTGGAAACAAATGCTTATGGGTGATAGTACTGATGGTATTGTTGGGATACCTAAGGTAGGTGAAAAAACGTCAGAAAAATGGTTAGAACCTTTATTACCTACTGAAATGCCTACTTTTGTTCTTAATAAATATATAGAATTCTTTGGCCAAGCCGTAGGAATTACTAAATTTGCTGAAACGTTTAAACTTGTATACATGCTAAAAACTGATGAAGATGTGCTGAGAGAGACAGGTTTAGTTTTAGAGCCTTTAAAATTATACTTAGTTGAACCTGAAACTGACGAAGAATGGGTATAAAATGTAAAGAAGTAATATTTAATCCAGTTGCTCCATTATATTTTATAATAAGCGGCGGAACACTTAGCATATCTCCTCAACATAAAAATGGTAAAATTGTTTCATTGGCTATGCCAAATGATTCTTTTATTGCTGTAGGAGATAAACTTAAAATTAAGGGAGAGCCTTATAAGATAAACATAATAGAAAAGATAAAAGATGGCGGAGCTTTAGTATATCACCTAAAAACTGCAGAAAGAACTAAATCATCTATTTTTGTTTTACCTATGCTAAGTGGAGATAAACACTTATTTCTTTATGATAGTAATTTAATAAATGCTTTTATAAAACATGATAATTCAGAAGATTGTATAGTTCTTTTATACAGGTGGTCTTCAGATCCTTTGTTTGCGAAATTTGATTTAGCTTTACGGAAATTTCCTACATTTATTAAAGCTTTTGACGCAGATACACAGCACACAGTTTATATATTTGAAGTTCCAGAGCACCATGATTTAAATTTTAAATACTTTAAAGAAGGTAAATACTCTAAATTAGATGATGATTTTAAACTTAAAATTTTAGAATTTCACGGTATGGGTGTAGACTCTAGTTTATCTAAAATATTATTTAAATCTGAAGAAAGAAAGAAAGAGCTAGAGAAAAAGCTAGACGCGGAAATACCGGAAAACTCAGAGCTTCTTAGTATTATAGATGTAAAAAATGAAACATTAAATTTAGATTATTATTTATGAAAAAGAAAAAGAAAGATACAGTAACAATGTCTGTGCCAGAAGGCCTTGAATTTGGAGTTCCTTACAGTACACATAATGAGTTGTATTATGACACTGAAAGGAACAAAGATCCTTGGAAACCTTCTAGTCCTAAGTTTGCATGGCACTTAGATAAGATAGTAGAAAAAATTACTACTTTATTAAAAGAGAAAAATGAAGCTTATGGTAATACAGCATTAAATCCTACTAATATATTTAGTAAGCTTGATTCTAGTGAGGCTATTTGTGCTAGAATAGATGATAAATTAGCAAGGATAAGTAATAGAGGTATTAATGATGAGACAGAAGATACAGTAGATGATGTAATTGGTTATCTATTGTTATTAAAAATGTCAATGGATAGAGAGTAAGTAAAGGGGAGCCTAGCGGTTCCCCTTTTTCATTTTAGAATTTCTCGTACTTTTGACTTTTAAATTGTTCTATAGCTTTACTTAATGAGTTTAATCCAGGAGCTATTTTAAATGTATAAAAGAATCTTGGCGATCTATCTCCATCTTCATAAGGTTTTCTACCGGCCATATCATCTCCCATTTGATCAACTGTATTAGCCACTAACTTTACACCTGATTGTACTAAACTAAGCATTGGTATACCTGTTGCTCTACCAGACTCTAAAAATTCTTGAGGTTGTGTAAATACTGCAGTTTCTCTATATATTCTATTAAGTACATTATGTAGTTTTCTCCCCATGTAAGTTTGTCTTATGTCTATTTTACCATCTTCATCTTCATCTCCAGATATACTCATTAGTAATAAAAACAATGCTAGTGTAGCTCTAAACTCCATTAAAAATGCTCTAATATTCCCTCTTTTCATTTCTAGGTATTCTTTAAACATTTCTTCTCTAACTTCTTCATTTTTTAATTTATCTGCAAATTGAGGATTGTTTTCATTGTTTGCGGCCCATTGATCAAAAGAAGCTCTAGCTAACGGTGTTTTTACTTTAGTTAAATTTAAATATCCAAAAGTAACTACATCAACTGCCATTTTACCAGCGTCAAGTAAATAATTTTTTAAATAATTTAGTGAGTGAATTTCAATATCCATACTTTCTTCTAATCCTAAATTACTTCCAAAACTCCTCCAAGTACCTTCATCAAATGCTTCTAAAATATTACTATATTTTCCTTTACCAAACCTAGCGGCAGCTATACCAGGTAACCAAGATTTGTAGTGCATCATTAACTTCAAAAATAAGTTCTGATTATATAATACTTTATCTTCTTCAGACATACTTCCCTTAACTTTAAAAGCAATCTCTCTTGAGACATTTCTCATTTTTAACTCCCCTTCATTTGTTAGCCCTTTAATAGTAACATTATATCTATCTACTGCTTTATTTGATACATTAGTTGTTGTTCCTTCCCATAATGGATTTTGTACAATTTCCATTGATTCTACTAAATTCTTAGTTCCTTCAGGCAATCTACTTAATCTTTGTACACTTCCGTTTGAATCAACACCAAAATTTAATGCAGCTGCATATAACACAGTAGCATCAATTCCCCGGTCTGCAGTAGCTAAAAAAGCAAACCATTTGTCATTTGTCATATGCCTTGTTACATATTGAGCTGATAATCTATTTGCTCTAGATTCTGCATCGTCTTTTTGATACACGGCTAAATACTCTGAAAGAGCTCTCATTTTAGGGTCCGCTTTCATAAGAGCTACTTGAGCAGTTCTTAAATTCTTTTTTGTAATAAAAGTTCCTTTAGATGCTTCATATTGTAAACCAATCATACCAGCTCCAAAGGCCCCAATTGCAACAGGAGTCTTTAATCCTAACTGCGCAAGTGAATGCATATTTTTTAATGCCATTACAGATTTTCTCCCACTTAATCTACTACCTATCTTAAGATCTTTACTATTTAAAGAGCTACCATATATATATGCATCTACAAATTTTTGATATGTATTATATAATTCTTTAGGTTGCTCTGTATCCATTGATTTTGCATTTTGTAACACATCACCAAACATGTCTGTACTCTGAACATCAATAGCATTAGTGCTTAAAATAGCTTCCATCATTTGTATTTCAGGAAGTATCTCAGATTTTAATTGATAATCTAAAGCAGCATCAAACAATAATAATAAACCTTTACCTAAATCTCTACTTTTTAATGATGAGTCTACATTACCATTTTTATCTCTTAATTGCTGTATATATAATTTAGGTATTTGACTTATTAATCTACCAGTATTCTCATCTCTTATACCAAACATTAAATCATGTTCTCTAACTTGAAAATTTTCTATAGTGCTATCAAGTGATTCACTTACTGAACCATTAACAAATGCTGACTCAGTAAATCCTTTATGAACTTCAGCTGTAAAGTTAGGGCCTAATCTTTCTCCGTACATTTCTTCAACTTCTCTAACTGTATTCATGTATAAATCATAAAACTTTTTAGCTGCTGGATTAGCTTGTATTGCAGTGTACTCTGCACTAATCCATTTTTCAGCAGGTCTAAAAAAGTATTGTCCACCCTTATTTAAAGCTGCAGTTTTTCTGTGGTTCTTAACATCATGTGCTATTTCCCATTTACGTAGTTCTCTGTTTATTGCATTTTGGTTATCCCCAAACCTTCCTTTTAGAGCTTTTAACTTACCTGCCCTGAATTCTTTATATTTTTTATTGTAGTATGCTTCATCTATAACTACATTACCCTCTTCTTCAGAAAACCAGCTTGAATCATTTGTTTTAATCGCTGAGTTTCTTCTTGTGTAATATTCTTTATCATATTTAGTTTTAAAAGTACCATCTTCATCTAACAAATCATCAAATGCTTTTATACCACGTCCTGCTATAAACTCATCTTGAGCTGCTTGAATTTCTTCAGCTTTAGCTTTAGTAATTTTTCTTTTATTAAAATTTAGTGTATCCATCATTTCCCATAAATTTCTTAAATATGGATTTGTTTGTTTAGATAAATTAACAAAGTTAGTTGTAGCCCAACTAACATCTAAATTAAAAGACTTAATACCTTGTACTCCTCTACTTTGAGCTTTATCACTAGTTCTTTCTAACATTTTTCCTTGTACCGCTGTAATAGCTGGGCCCAAGAAGCCTGAAAGCCTGTCTCTAAGTATTATATATTCTTTTTGTCTTTTAGAATCCATTGAACCTACATAATCATGAATATTTACTAAAGATTGATAAAACATTAAATCACTTAATAAATCATTTAAATCTGTATCTGTTAAATAGTTTGGATTAACTTCTCCTGACTTTAAAAACTCGTTATTAGTAGCTAATTTATCTTTTATTACTTTTATATCTTCTCCAAGAGATTTTACAACATAAGCTAAGTCTTGATCTATTTGTAATACTCTTAATTGTTTAGCTATTTTACCTTGTTGCGCTTTAAGGGCCTCAAAAGAACTACCTGCTTTATATTTTTTAGTTTGTAGTTGTCTGTCTACAGATGCTTTTCTTACTAATAATTTTCTAATTAGTTTATTTATATCTTCAAACCTAGTAAGTTCACCAGCTACTGGTATTTGTTCTAAAAACTCACTATATTTAGTTCCCATCTGAACAACAGTTATATTATTTGTTAGTTTACCATCTTTAGCAGTTTTATATCTAACATGTATAGGAATAATTCTAGACTGTCTAACCTGAGTCACTCCATAGTTTTGTTCTAAAGCTTGCTTGTATTGCGCCATTTGAAGATCGTAGGTTGTCATTTTAACATTAAACGGATCTTCTACTATTCTATTTGTAGTTTTATCTACATATCCTGCTTGTTTAGAAGGAGAAACAAATTTGTAATCATATATAGCTGCAGAGTTATCACTAAATATAGCTATAAGATCTATAGAGCCCCCAACACTTTGGTCTCTATTAGTAATCATTTGCTCAGTTTTTATAACTACTTTACCTTCTGGATCAACTTCATCTTTCTGTACTTTTTTAATTTGAGCTATAAGATCTTTTACTCCCTGATCTAAAACATTAAATTGAGCTGTGTTAAATAAAGATCTATTAAGTATTTCTGCTTTAGTTCCTTTTTTATTTATATAGAAATTTACAAGTTCTTCCATAACAGTGTGCCCCATAGTACCGGTCACTTTACGCATTTCATTGTTACTTAATCTAAGCTTTGCTTCTTTACCTCCAAGATCTCTAATTTTACCTCTATTTAGTCTCCAAAAATGTTGTTTAACTTTATCAGACACTCTTCCTTTTATAATAATTCCGGCATATGGTCCACTAGCTTTACCTACATACCTGTCTTGTACACTTCCCTCCTCTACAAACCATTCTTGTTTTAATCCTGCCTCTTCTAAGCTAAGAGTTTTTATTTCCCAAGCTTCATTTTCTAAATTTAATTTTTCTAATGTGTTACCTTTAAATTTTTTCTTGTCTTTTATATAATCTACAACCTTATCTTTAGTTTGACTTCCTTTTTCATAACTAGCATTTGCAGCTCTGCTTACTGCTGAAGCAGACGCCATAGTTATATCGTCTAACTTAGTATTTACCTGATAATACTCCCCCATAACATTACCCATCCCTCTTTTAACATTTACATGTTCTTCTACAGCAGCATTAAGCATCATCTGTGCAGCTTCCGCGTACGGGTCATTCTGTACTCTTCCAAATACATTTTTTATAAATTCTTTAACTCTGCCCCACCATCCTAGTGCTCTCCTAATATTAGCCGGTGAATCTTCTACAACTGAATTAACTATAGTTTTTGCTATAAGTTTACCTATAGCTTCTTTTTTAAGTTTGTTTATATCTCCTTGATATAATTTTTGATATACATCACTTTCTAGCACTTCTTGATACACTGCAAAAGTTTGAATGTTATTCATCATTGAAGTAAATAAAGGACTATTCTCTGCTTCTAATAGTTCTACTAAAAAGTGAGCAGCTTCTTCAGGTAATGTGTCTAATCCAATTTTACCTTTAGCATATTCTACAATTTTATTAACCATGTCCGCCTTAGCTACTACTGGTAAAATATTTCCATTTCTATCTCTTATTTCAGAAACTTCTTTAAGTTTTACGCCTATAGATCTTAAAAACTGCTTCATAGCTTCATCTACAGCCTCATCTCTCTCAGATAATTCTTGAGCTTCTGCTTGATGATATATATTATCAGGATCTAAATGAGGACTAAGACTTAGTGATATATACTCTCCCCCCATATCTTGTAATATAAAAGCTTGTACACCAGGGTATTTTTTTTCTATTGTCTCAGCTATACGTGTAGAGTTTTCTAAGTAAGGTATATTTCTTGGGCTACCGTCAGTTTTAACTAAGTTAAACCTTTGTTGTATATCATTTAATAATGGAGAAGGATCTTTTTTAGATATAAATGTACCAAAATTTTCTGTAGCATGTTTAGTAGTATTATCACTTGCTGTAAATACCGGTTGACTATCTATAACAGTAATTCTAGGCTCTCCATTAGTATCTGTATTGCCTTGACCAAACCAATTTTTAAATGTAGGTGTATAAACAAGAGCCCATTTCTTTAAAGCAGTCTCTTTATCAAATCCTAATGATACTATATCTTTAAATAGCTTTGATTCATTTCCATTCTCAGATAATACTTTTGTTATCTCGTTTTTATCGTTTCTTAGTATTGTACACGCCATATATATTATTTATTTACAACCTTTATCTTTTTCATTTAGTACTCCTTGTATTTCGTTGTTTAAGTTTCTTTTTACTGTTAATGTTGTATTAGATATTTCTGGATCACTTACTGATTTTTTAGCAAGTACACCTGTATTTCTATTTACTATTGATGGAGTCATAGTTCCCGTAGCTTCTACAAAAGCGTTTTTAACTCCTTTTTTATCTATTTTTTCATACACCATTTGGCCTGTCTTACCCTCTATGCCTGTGTTTTTAAATAAGAATGTATCATATTTATTAACAACTTTACCATATTCTATTGATGTTCCAATTATTGTAGTAATAGATACAAAGTTATCATTTTTATATAATAAAGCTTGATTACCTATAGCCTTTCTATATACATTAGGAACTATAGATGTGTCACCAGAGTAATTTTTATGAAAATCTTCCCACAAACTGTTCATAGATTTCTCATTAATTAAATTACTTGTTCTATTAATATTTTTATTTTGTTTAAAGTATGGGGCTAAAACATCTAAAACTTCTGTTCCTGGAATTACCTGAAAGAATGAAGATGGTGAGAACTCATAGCCGGATTGTAAAGCACTAAACATAATTAAATCTGTAGCTAAAGAAGGATTAACTTCTTTTAACTCCATAAATGAATCTGCTAGTAAATCTATATCATAAGGTTGAAGTTTTTTACTAAACAATCTTAAACCATCTACAGTTGAGTCTAAATTATTTTCAGTAAATACTTGTAAAATAGGAGTTAGCTCTTGCATTAATAAATTATTTGCGTATTTAGGAAGACCTTTTAAAGTATTTATTCTTCTAGGTAAACTATTTTTTCCTATAAACAACTCTCTACCTCTATCTTTTATCTTATTATATTCCCAGGCAGTATTTTGAACTATAGTTGTTGCTAAGAAGTTTTCAAATTTAGACATTCTATTTATAGCGTCTTCTTTGTTTACTTTTAAATCTTTATCTGTTAATTCAAATAGCTTGTTATCTATAAAAGTTTTAGCTTCTGTTATATATTCCCCTACTTTAAAATCAGCAAACATTCCATCTGTTTCATTTAATAGTTTAGTATAACCAGCTACTGTAGACGCTCCTTCTTTGTTTCCATATAACAATTCATCTAAATTAACAAACTTACCATCTTGCTCTAATCTATTTATAAGTTGTTTAGTATACCTAACAGTAACACCGTTAGCCATTCTAGATGTATCTACACTAGAAGCATCTTTTAAAATTAATAAATCTTCTGCTAAATCTTTATATCTTAAAAAGTCTTGTAGTACTTGAACTTGTTTTCTTTTTTCTAAAGTTTCTAATTGATCTATATTCTTACCTACCATACCTTTTAATCCTTCTTCAGTAAATTTAATATCCCTGCTAGTTTGTCCCCCATACTTAGATATTAATTGGTCAACTATAGCTTCATCTGACATCAATGCTCTAAATGCATACATAGGCTGATTCAATTGTTTCATTTGTACATAATCGTCTAATATAGGTTGTGACATAAAGAAAGCTACTTCTCTTAAAGGTACCCCAGATCTAATTAATAACATATGTATTGGAGCATTCTCAATACCTGCGTTAATATCAAATACAAAATCTTCTTTAGTTACATCAACATACCCTGTAACATATTGCCCAATAGTACCACTAATTTTATCTTCTCCTTGTACATCATAAACACTAGAAAGGCCAAAACCTTCTCCTGCAAAATTAAATACTATATCTTCATTTCCTTTAAAGTTCCAATTTAACCCTGGCCTTTGTCCTTTAGCATGTTGTGTTGAACTGGTAGCTACAATACCTATACCACCTAAACCAGAAAACATTCTGTATGAAGTATTAATCATATTTTCTAACCTTAACATTTTATTTAGGTTAGGTTTCATTTTAGTTCCATTAAGACTAAACATTTCTGGATTTCTTAACATTGCAATTTCTTTAGCTACTTTTTTTAATGTAGATGCACCTACAGGAGATATTAATTGATCAAAACTTGCAGGGTGACTAAGTACGTCCCTCATAATTGTTTGCATTTCATTCTGCAAAGCTTGCTTAGATTGTTGCTTAGTAGTTTTAGTTGAGTCAAATTTTATACGATTTCCTTCTTTGTTTGCATTAGGGAAATATATACTTAACTTATCAATATCATAATCTGATCCAGCTTTACCTACTATTTCAGTAGGAACAATTACTGTATCTCCAAAATGCTTAGGTAAAAATCCTACTACTTCTATAAAATCTATAGAGTTAAGTCCCTCTGTTGGAATACGGAATCCTATAAGCTGTAACAATTCAGGGTCCACTAAACTAATATCTTCTTCAAGTACTCCCATTTGATCTTTAAATCTACTTGGTAAGTATACTTGCATTGCTAATGTTTCTGACTTTAAGTTGTTAGGATCTGATTTTCTATAAAACTTTAATGGTTTTAGTTTGTTAGTATGTAGATCTGTATTGTCTTTATTAGATATTTCAAAATCTTCTTGTGTTAAAGCTCTAATCTCAGATTCAAATCCTGTAGCTGCTTGCAATACAAATTGCCCGCCCGGCATTTTTCTTTTGACTACATTATTATTTACTAAAGAATATAATAAACTTTCTATTTTATTCTTTTCAAACAATTGCTCTATAAATTTAGTATCACCGTCTAATAGTTTAGATATAGCATCTATAGTATGTAAAGGGTTATCTCTCTTTTTAAATTCAGATATAATAGCTTCTTTAAATTCTTCTAAATCTTCTGATTGTAATTTATACACTCCAGATGAATCTTTAGCTAGTTTAAGTTTAGTAAGTAAACTATTAAAATCTCTTGAAACTAATTCTTCATTAACCTCATGGTATCTATCAATAAGTGATTCAAATTGCTCATATCCTTCAGATAGTTCTCCTTTATCATATACATTTATAGGTAATAAAGATCTAGATTGTGATCCTTCTGTAACTTCGTCTTTAGTTTTTGGGGCCATTTCTACTTGTATCCCTAAATCTGAAAAGTCTAGTTCTTGTAATCCTAAGGGCTGTCCTTTTTCATCAAGCTCCATGTCTTTATATACACTATAAGCTCCAGTAGGAAGTTCTTCATAAAATGGATCATATCCTTTTTTTGTAGTTATTCCCCCTACTTTAACTGCTGACTCAAATATCATGTAATCAATGTTATTCTCAATCATATCTTCATTAATATTATCAAATGCAGTATTTGACATTATACCACCTACTCCCGGTATTATTGGGAACAATGCAAATTTATGGAATGTCATTAATCTTTGATTATCTATAATTTGAGGGCCAAATAGCTGAGGCTTTATAGGCGGTATAAGCGCCATGTCATTAGTTGTTATTTCTTTTCCTTCTGCTATTTTTTGATAAAACTCTTCTTGTGGTTGAGTCCATTTACCTGTTCTATACATTAAACTTCTATATGCATCTAAAGTTATAAATCCACCTCCATCAAACTCTTCCATGTTAGAGTAAACATCATTTACATTATTCATAAATTCTGTTGACATTCCCATTAACTCTAAAGTAGCCATATATTGTTCTAAGTATGGAGCTTCAGCTTTAATTCCTTGTCTATTAGATACTCTTAAATTTTCTGTATGCTCAGTGTTAGATAATAAATTAGGCATATTTTGATTCATCCAATTTAATACATTAGCATCAGATGTTGGGTAAGCTTTTGTACCACTAATACCTGAAGTTCTTTTAAATAAATCTGAGTATAATGCAAAATCTCCTAATAGTAGTTTACCTTGTTCATTAGTAGCAATCATATATTCATATGTAAATTGCTCAATAGGGTCAAATTCTTCAGCAGTTGTAAGCGTTACATCTAACCCATTTTGTAAATTATATGTTTCAGCTGTTTCACGCGCTTGACTAACTTCTTGATTTAAAAAATCACTTAACTCTTTTGTAATCTCTGGGCTATTAACTATTTCAGTTATCTCAGAGTCATTTAATTTTTTACCATATGTAGTAGCGCTTAATGAAACTATACCTTTAAAGAATCTTAAACTACTTCCATTATCTTTTAATGTGTCTACTCTACGTAATTTAGATTTTTTTGATGTAATAAACTTAGAAGCTACTCTTATTTCATCTGCTAAGTATCCTTTAAGTATATCAACCATTTCCTGAGGACGTATAGCGTTATTAGTCCATTTATATTTAAGTCCAAATTCTGTTTTTTTATCTGCCGTTCTAAGTATAGGAGCAATTCCTTCTATTAGTAATGCATTAATCATCATAGTCCCAATGTCTACTGGAGACCCTTTAGATATTAACTTACCTCTTCCTCCTATTTGTTCTATTCCTTGTAACACTGCAACCTCTAAAGGCACAGATGGATCTGTTAACATATTTTTTAAATACACAGAGTTTTTTAAATTATCATATTTTAATAATTTTGCTACTTCTTCTGTATTTACTACTCTTTCTCCTGTGTCCCCAATCTTAGTTAGTTTAGAAACTAATACATCTGCATATGTTTTTAAATTAACACCGTGTATTGTTTTACCGTCTGGACTTCTATGTTGTAAATCTACATTTGTAGTATTAGTTTTAGCTTCTAAGTTTACTAAAGTTTTTAAATTAGATTGTATATCTCCTTTAAATATATTGCTTACAGGTTGATTGTAAACATCTTGAAGTATATAGTCAACTGCTGCCCTAACTTCTGAATCTTCTATATACATCTGTGTAAACATTTCAGGATTAGTAAAAGTTACACCTAGATTTGATAATACTATTAATGACTCTTGAGGAGTTCTCCTGTTATCTTTAGCCCAATTCTCAAAAGTTTTATTTTTTGTTCCAATTTTTACTTTAGCTTTTTTATTAAGTATTAACTCTCCGTTTACATCTGTTCCTAGGGCACTATTACCTTGTATGTTTTCTTTAAATTGATTAGTCCAAAGTAATTTAATTTTATCTTCTATTCTATTTTGATTACTATTAATAAGTTTTCTACCACCCTCTCTTGTTATAAGCTGAGTGTAAAAAGTATTATTAGATTGATCAAGTTGTAGCATAGTTTGTACTACTAACCTTATTTGATTTGAAGTAAAATCTGATATATCGTTTGTGTCTAGACCTAGTCTAATTCGCATTACTTTTATAGAAGAGTTTTTCTTTGCAGCTCTCTTTAAGTTTTCTTGAAATTTTGCAGGGTCAGCATTAGCAAATTCTTTATATAAAAAATTCATTGTGCTACCAAAATCTACTAGTTTAGGTAATCCACTACTATTAACTGCAAATGCTTTTCCGTCTGTTAAAGGTAATGTAGCTATAAGTAATCTTACAGCTTTAGGTAAATATGTACTAGGGTCTATTTCATTTTGTGGTTTACCAAATTGTTCTCTTATTCTTTCTAACTCCTCTCCTTCTTCAGTAATATCTATTTGAAATCTTTTAACATATTCTATATGTTCGTCTTGTAACTGCTTCCAATTAGTATTAATAGCATTCATAGTTTTAGTAAGATTATCTATGTCTGCTTGGTTTGTAGCTTTATCTACTTGAGCTTTTATATGTAATTTTATTTGAGAGTGTACAGTAGAATCTTCACCTACTTCACCATAAAGACTTCTAATTGCAGCATTTCTTTGGCTTGTTTTATTAGGGTCAGTAAAATCTTCTAAATTAAATAAGTTTGCTTTTAATCCTTTATTAAATACTATAGCTGTCATGCCTTCCATTACATTATTCCTCATTTCAGCAGTAAGCTTTGTTCCTTCGTAGTAAGCTTCTTCTTTAGAATCATATACAGTTATTTCTGTATTAGGATCACTAAAGTATCCAGAGTTTATTCTAGACATTAGGTCTTGAGCTTGTGACTTATTAGTTACAAAGAAGCTTAAAAAATTTAATATTCTGTCAAAAATACTTTTTTGTATTCTACCTCCTACATTATAACTTCCTCCTGATAAAACATATTCTCTAAATTCTTCTGCTAACCATTCATCAGCTTCTTTATCAGTAAGCTGTGCCATTTTTTTAGTTTCTCCTTTATATGTAACAGTTGACCCTCTCATGCCCCTAACTTCATTATACATAGCAAACCTACTATCTTTTGATATAAACTTCCTAGTAATTGCATGCCAAGACTCATGATACACTATACCTTCTGTATTTAATACATTAGATAATAATATGTTACCATCTTTAGTAAACTTACCAAATGCTTTACCATCTATTAATCCTCTTATTATTTCAATATTAACAATAGGATTACCATTTTCATCTTTAGGCATGTTGTCGTTAAACCATTTTAATTCTTCTTTTAAATTTACATCTGAAGATGGCTCTTGCATGTTATATAAAAAGAAAGGTGAATCAAGCTCTTCGTTTGATTGTGAAAAAGGACTATCATCTAAAGTGTCTTTAGTTTCTTCTTCTACTCCAGCTTCTACTTTTGTAACTTTATTTATTACATTAATATCACTTTCTAATTCAACTTGAAAAGTACTACCATCATCTAGTGTAATAGTAGCCATCTTTTTTTGTGTGTTAGTATTTACTACAGGAGCAGGCTCTTTTGTTGAGTCTTGTTTTGTGCTATTTAACTGTTCTTGAGTTTGTGCAAAAGAAGAGTGTTCAAAATATACATTTCCAAATTGAGGAGTAAACCTTTGATCTACATTAGGAGATGTAGCTAAAGTAAGGTTAGTTTTAACAGGTACGTTTGCGCTATCTCTACCAACATCTGATAGTAAATAGTGAGTATAGTTATCCCATTCTTTAACATCTGTAGTTAAATCATCATTTACTATAACTTCATTAAATGGTGTATATTCAGGATTTATAAATGTGTTAGTTTTTATTCCTTTTTTTGTTGCTTGTATTCTAGCCTTTACATCTGTGTTTAAACTTGTAGAATTTATATTAAAATATAATGTTCTTAAAAAATCTTTATACTCTTGATGTATGGTGTCAAATTTTGACGGATCTTTTAATTGTTCTAAACTAATACTATTGTTTTCTCCAAAATAAATAGCATCTTCTTTCATATATATAGAGAATTTCTTTTGTTCTCTTTCTGCAGACCTTTCTCCATAGAATATCTGTTCTTTAAGAATAGCAGTAAACCCTTTACCTCCTAGATCTATGCCTCCTTTATCATTCTCAGCAAAGTATCTAGATAAATTATATATATTATTAACCTGACCTTCACTAAGTAAAGATATTACTGCAGGCACTAAATTGTCTGTTCCTAAATAACCATTTTTACTTGTACCAAAATAAGCAAATCTACTTGTAACTTTAAATCCAAAAAGTGGAACCATTTGATCTGCCCCTTTAGATCCTTTTGAAGGTAAAGCTAATTCAAGTCTTATATCTTTTAAGTCTTTTTCTTTAGCTGTTTTAAGACGACCTCCTGTATTGATTTGTAATCTACCTATGCCAGGATTTAATCCACTAGGGTCTTTTATTTCGTACCCTCTACTTTTTCTAGTTATAAGTAAAGTTCTTTCTTGAGTGTCAGATAACAATTGATTTCTTAAAGCAATAAAAGATTCTTGTGCTTCTAGTAATCCTTCCCCTAAACTTCCGTCTTCATTTAAATCTTTATCTTTTTGACCTTTAAATCTTCCTGCTAGTGTAGATTCACTAGAGCTATTCATATCAGTATATACTAATTTACCATCTAGCAATATAGGTTCATTATTAGCATCTACTAATAATAATTTTATGTTCTCTAAAGACTCATCATTTTCTTCATTCTTTAATAGATCAGCTGCATATTGAAAGTTAGTTGGGTCATCATACCTACCTTTAGATTGCGCTCTTTGTATATCATAAAATACTATTTCTTCTGCCCATTCAGGTCTAATATTGTTTCTTGTTACAGCTATTAATTTAGCTCCAGTTTTTTTAGAATAATTAAATATTTCATAACTTTTTCTAAAAAATCTTAACTGTGATTCAACATGTTTTAACTCTAATGCTTCTGCTGCAGTTAGTTGTACTCCGTTTTGAATTTTCTCTTTAAAGAAAGTATTGTATCTGTCTAAAGCTGCTTTGTGGTATCCTGCAGTTTTAGTCCAACCAACGTTACTTAAAGCAGGGCTCCTATCGTTTCTTTCTTGTTGTAGTAAACTTTCTTCTATCTCAGGAGTTAACACACTATCTCCATCTTTATCTTCAGCTTGTTCTGCTGGCTCTTCTGTTACAGAGTCTAGCCAATTTCGATATTGATTAAGTGCTTGTAGTATATCGTTTTGAGTTTGAGCAGCATTAGCTCTAGCCGTAAAAACATCTGAAGCATTTGCATCTATCATGTTTTGCTCTGTTTCAGCTTCAAGCATATTAACAATTCCTTGCAAAGTTTTTATATCTGTTTCTACACTATTTAATTCATAAGATAAACTGTTTAAGTCGTCTGCTGTTAATCCTTGTGGAGGAAACATTAAAGGATTGCCTTCAGGGTCTAACATTCTATTAAGTATTTTCTCTACGTCTCCCCTATGCTTAGTAAGTAATTCTAACTCATTTCTAAAATGTGCTAAATCAGCATTCATTAAATCTAAATACTCTTTAGATATATTGTTACCAGTTAGTTTAAGTAAATCATCTAAGATTTCTAAATCAATATCATACCCTCCATCTTTATTTTTTTGTCCTGCTAACTCAGTTAAAGAATTAGTATCAAAATACCCATCTTCTCCAATTTTTTTGTAAAAGTCTTCTAAAGAAGTAAGACCTAAAGCGTCTTGAATGAATTGCATAACATCTTCAGTTGTAGCATTCTTTTTTAATACCGTAGATATAGCGTTAGGATTTGTTAAAGCTGATTGAATTAATTGTATTCTTAGTGCATTATCATTTAAAACTTGTACATCTTCAATAAAAGTTTTTAATTGCTCTCTAAGAGCTCTTTCTGTTTCTTTTGCTTCTTCAATAAGTTTTAACGCAGTCTCTGTTTTATTTTGAGTTCCTCTACCTATAGCATTTAGATTAACTCTTAAGTCTCCTCTTGTGTTATTTTTAGCTTTTGATATAGCTACTTTTATATCTTTAATTATTCTTGCAATGTCTGTAATTGCTTTTCTAGCGTCTTCTACACTAGATACTGCTTCACTAAGTCTTTGTGTTAGATCTTCTTGCAATACAGAAGTAACCGCTTCTAATTGCTTTAATATAAGCTCATTATCTGTAAGTACTTTTATATTAGATGCAGATTTTAAAACACCTATTGTCATAGGTTTTGCTCCTTTACTTACATGATTACCTTTTTTTAATTCTTCTGCTATTAAATCTAGCTCAGCTAAATCATCTTGTGATGGAAACTTTTTGTCAAGAAGAAGTTTTTGTCTTTGTAATAATTTAAACGTTTCTTCATTAGGGAGTTTAACTATATTATTAGAATCTTTAACATGTACCCTGTGTGTTCTAGTTACGCCATTTTTATCAACATAATCAAATTCAATAATTTTTCCTTTATACTTTCTAATTAAAGCTTGTTCTTCAGGAGGTAAACTTTTTCTTTCTTGCTCAGATAAAACATCTTGAACTTGCTCTTCTAACTGTTGTATCTTATCTTGATATGCATTAGGATCTAATAGCTGTTGTACAAGGTTTAACATTTGATGTCTCTTAGCTCTTATTCTTCTAAGATCTTGTAGCTTTTTAATTATATCTCCTTTATTTAATTCATATCCTGCAGGATCTTTCTTTTTATACTCGTCAAGAACCTGTTGCTCTTCTGAAGATATGTCAGGAGCACTGCCGTCTCTTATTCCTTTATTTAAAATGAGCATCTCTTTTTCTAACGTCTCTATTTTATCACCAACCTCTACATACCCGTCTACATCATCATTTTTTTCATGATTTTCTAGTTGAATTTTTAGCTGCTGCAGTTTTTGCATCATTTTTTGATACACAATAATTGGATGTCCTGGCTCAGTAAACTCTTTAACTCCTATTTCTCTTTTAACTTCTAATCCAGTTTCAGAAGTCTCTAATAAATTTTTAACTTTAGCAGGAAGTCTGTCCATAACAAAAGATTTAACTTTACTAATAATACTATCATTAGCTTTAGAGTCTTTAACTGTTTTTTCTTCTGTTACAGTTGCTGATAAACTAACTCCCATTAACTCTTCTAAGTTGTCAATTAAAGATTGCTCTCTCTCATCTAGATTTGCAGTGCTAGATAAAGCTTGTGCTATTGTTTTCTTTCCTTTTGGTCCTATAGTAGTGTTATCTAAAGACTCATATACTTCTTTAATTTTTTCTGCTCGTTCTTTATGTGTATCAATAACAGTATTTTTCCTTTCATTTAAAAAAGTTTTTCTGTCTTGAGTACTCATCTCTGATGTTTGATCTTCATAGTTAAACATAGCTTCAAAAGAATCTAAATCCATATCTTTTATATCTTCTAAACTTTGAACAACATCACCGTAATAACCTCCTTGAAGTCTACTGAATACAAAAGCAAAAAATTGATCGTGGTCTGCATTTTTATAAGCAAAATCATTATCAGTTGCATCCGCTAAATCTCTTTCATCTTCAGCATTTTTTATACCTACAAGCATATCAAAATTAGCTTTAATACCTGCTATAGCATCTGGGTTTTCGTTCATGTATGTAACTACATCATCAACTTGTTGATTCCCTTCTTTGTATCTATTAAAAAAATCTTTAACACCTCCAGTGTCTCCATAAAATAAACCGTATTCTTTTTCTCCTTTTTCATTAGTTCTTTGAAAGCTAGGTAATCCTAATGCAGCTAAAACAACTCCTAAAAATATTTCTTTTTGTCCTTCAGTGCTACTATAAGCTTCAGCCATACCATCAAAAGTATGGTTCATTATTTGACCTACAGCTTTTAGTTGACTAGGGTTTTCATCGTTTAAATACATATCTTCAGCTGCATATTGTCCTGCAATGTCTAAAGTTTTTTGACCACCCTCTTCTACAAATCCTTCATATAAAGGTATACCAACTACAGCTTTTGATTTTTCAAATCTTCTTCTTGCATTACCCCAACTTTTATGTTTAGATACATATTTTCCATCTGGCCCTTTAGTTATTTTATTTTTAAATTTATTGTTTGCTTTTAAACCACTACCAAATACTCTACGAAACATTAACATATTACTATACCCAACTAAGGCTGCATTACCTGCAAATACCCCATTAGAAACTTGAATAGCAACTTGGTTTATTTTTGCATTATCTTCTGGAGTTAATTTTTCTCCTCTTTCTACATGCATAGCTTTAAGATTTTGTACAATACTATCGTAGTTATGTCTAGCTTCTACACCTGACTCATAAAATGCACCAGTCATTAATCTTCTACCTGTAGTTAACCCATCATAAATTCTTTCAGCTCTATTTATTTTTTGTAAATTTTTATTAGCTTTTATAGCTTTTGCTCCATATGTTGTATTTCTTATTGCCGCTATTCCTTTTAACTTCAGAGCTGCTTTAGGTCCTATCATAAAACTAGCAGTACCAGCTGTAGCTAGCTCTGATAAAACTGCACCTGCTACAAAAGATAATCCTTGAGAAAAGTCATTTGTCCAAAAATTAGCTGCTCCTTTACCAAATATAGATTGTAAGGTATTTAAATCTTTTTCCTGACTATGATAATAGTTTGGAAATTTATTATCTAGACTTTTATTATAATCATCTAAAGATTTTTGAAAATCATTATTAAAAAATTTATTAAAGTTAGATGAAGCAAATCCATTCATATAAGCATCTTTTGCTACCTCTGCTAACCCATCAAGTAAACCTACTGTAGATCCTATAACATGAACTCCTATTTTAGGGACTAATTTAGCACCATAAGAATACAATGCTTTTTCTCCAAGACTTTGACCGTCAGCTCGCCTATCATCAATATTACTATCTGATAAACTAAATGGACCGTCAATAAGACGTTGATATTCACTAAAATTATCTTTATCTGATGTGTTAAAATCAGTATAACTTGAACCAAACCCTACATCTTGTAAAGTTGTTAATAGTTCTAACCCTGAAGTACCGTTAATTGTAGCAGGCTTTTGAGCTGCTACAGTATTTATTAAATTATTAGTATTTAATTCTTGGTTGTCTGAAGGCTGTATTAAATCAGTATTATCATCTTCTAATCCTCCGGTTTCTTTTTTCTCTATCATATTGTTTTTTATAAAGTCATTCCAGAAAATTCTTGCATACTCATTTGTAGCATACTTTTTCTTAGTCCCGCTAGCTCTGCCGGTCTATCACTTAGTATAGTCCATGCTGCATTATTAAAAGAGCCATCATCTAGTGTAAAAGAAATATACTGTCCAGAATTATTCTTTATTGCTCTTCTTCCTGTGGCAGGATTAGTATATAGTCCTTCCGCAAAGTTAAAATTTTCTTGCTGACTAAGCATACTTTTTAAAGTAATATCTTCATAGTACCTTTTATACTGCAGTGTTTCTTCTTGTCCACCCCCATTAAAAAAAGTTTGTTTTCCTGCTAAGTCCCTTGTATAATCATTCACAGTTTTATTTGCGTAACCTGATCTATTATAATCTTGTCTGATTAATTCATCATAAGCAGCGTTTGCTTGCCCATATTTACTATACAGCATTTCATACACCCATCCTTTTGGATTTAATACAGCTGGATCTGTTATAGTTGCCGTCCTATCACTTTGACCACTAGCATCTTTACTGTTACTAAACTGTATTCTTAAAGGAGTATTAGCAGCAATGTTTGGTAACAAAATACCTTTAATATCTAAATTGTCTGCTCCCCCCATATCTTCTAACCATTGGTTTACTTCTCCAGAATCATTTGTACTCATACCATCAAAAGCAATACCTGCATTATTTAAACTAAGGTTATCACGTACATAGTCTTTTAATAAGCCTCTTTTTTTCTTTCCTTCTGCACTAGTATCAAAAGTCATAAGTTTTTGATTAACACTAAACTGTCTTTCATTAACAGATTTCATTAAATCGTCTCCACTAGATCTTGTAATTTCATTACCATCTTCATCTTGACCTTTATCATCTACCATAAATGTGTAATAAGAATTTGTTAAATCCATTATTTCTTCTAATTGACTTTCATCAAAATTAGTTCCTAATGTTTTATTTAAATGATCAATAGTAGGTCCTCCAAGTATAGCAGGATTGTTAGGGTTTTCTCCTCCATACAACTCATCAGCTAACTGTTCTCTTTCGTCATCCATAAATGGTATACCTAAAGTAGGCCCTCCATATTCAGTTTTTCCTTGAGTTCTTGAAAGGTCTCTTACATTATTTAAGTTCCCAGTTTGAGATATTAAATTACCAAAGAAGCTAATTCCTCCTCCAATTAGGGCACCTGGAAGAGCTCCAATTCCAAAAAATCCTGCTCCTACAGTTGCACCAGTAGCCGCACCAGCAGCTGTATATGCCAGTAGTTGTTCCCACTCAGTATCTGCTTTATTAGTATTTAAAGTTAAATATTGAGTTGCAGATTTTAATTTAATTCCGTCTACACCAAGATTATCAAATTTATCTGATAAAGTTACATAATCCTTATAAGCTGCTTCATGCTCTGGACTATCTTTACTTGCCTTTCTAAGACTTTCTTCTAGTAAGCCATCATTAGCTGTAAGTTGGCGTTCATATTCTGACTTATCCTCTGGTGATAAATTTTTATCTTCTAACAGCTCTAAAAGAACTATATTTTTTTCTTGTATACCTCTAATTTTATCATCTAAATGATCAAACCCAGTATTAATTGGAGTGTCTTGAGAAGAAGATATTACTATTCCTTGACCATTACCTTGACCTCCTCCTGCACCACCTTTATTAGGAGTACCGGTAGTTTTATTATATACTTGTTGTTGAGCTACTTGTTTAAAGTCTTTTAAGATTTCATTTTTAGCTAACCTTTGTCTTTCTTCTAGAGGTAACGATTGAGGTAAATCTAATTCTACTAATTTTTTAAATTCTTGTTGTCCTTCAGAAGTATCTTCAATGTACTGATCAAGAACTTGTCCTGCAGTAGTGTTTGCTTTATATGTAGATACACCCGCCCAATTTCCTTTTTGACTTGCAGGTATGTTACCTATCATTTTTTCTTTTCTAGTTCTGTAATCTAATTGTTTAGTCATTTGAGGCTCATACACATTAGTTACATAGGTATCAGACTCTTCATCATAATAGTATGACTCATGAGTTTTTCTTGATTCAGCACCAAAATCTAACATAGGTATACCATTAAGTTTAGCTTCTCTTATAGCTTGTATTTCAGCTTGTCTATTTTGCATAGATTTATTTGCTGCAACTAAACCTGAGTCTGACTCAACTAAGTTTGCAGCATCCGCAACTACTAGTGAAGAGTTTTCCCAGTCACCTTGATCAATATGACTTTTAAGAGTAGTTTTAACATCCATTTTAACTCTCTCTAAATGAGATCTATCTCCTTCTAATAACTCTAATTGAGACAGAGTTCTGTCAATTAAATCTTTTGAAGTTTTGTTTTTGTCATATCTATCTGCTAACAAAGCTGAAATTTCTGGTTGCTTATTATCTACATACAAACTAGGAAAAGGTTGTAATTGATACCTACTATATTTATTTGCCATATTATCTTCTTAAATTTTTAAGTTGTCTATACCCTCCTCTTTGAGCTGTTGCAGGTGGAGTTGTAACGTTTGATCTATTGTTAAATCTATCTAAAGCCCCTCTGCCTCCATCTATTGCATCAGAAACATCTCCACTAGCTTTATACATAAGTTTATCTCTGTGTAAAGAAGCAAGTGTATTTACACCATATTGAACTGCATTTAATTTTCTATCTTTAGTTGCTGCGTCAGACCCTCTATTAAACTCATCAACATACATTTTATTTCTAGTGTTAGCGCTATCAGCGGCTGCTATAGATTGTACATTAAATTTAGAAGCGTCTAATCCTGCTGTAGCGTTTCTTTCTTTTCTTCTTAAGTCCATTCCAGCTTCGTCATTAGCTATTGCTATATTAGCTCTACTTTCTTGTGCTTTTATTTCTCTATCTCCTGTTTGTTTTTTAGCATACAGTGCCATTTTGTTAGCCATACTAGCCGGTCCTCCTCCAGAAGTTTCAATAAATTTATTCATAGCTCCTGCGTCTGCTGCGTTACGAGATAATTGATCATTATAATCAACTCTATCTAAATGTTGTTTAGCAACTCTTTCTGCTTTAACTATTCCAGGAGCTTGTAAATCAGGACTTTCCATATATTCAGGCTTATCGTTAAACGCCATAACTGCTGGTATCATACTTCCCAAACCTAAAAGAGTACTACTATAATCTTTCTTTTTTTCTTCTGGCACAGCTGGTACAGCATCTTCAGTAGGAGTTTCTTCTACTATTTCTGATGGTGTTTCTTCTGGTGTTGCGTCTCCTTCTTTTACTTTAGCAGTTCTAAAAGTTTGTTCACCAAACTTACTGTCTTCTGCAATTGTATTATCTGGATTTTTAAGATTCCAAGCTTTTTGGTATTTTAAAACATTGTCTGGAGACCCCATATCCTCAAAACTTTCAATACCTGCAGAAGCCAATACTTCAGGATCTACACTTTTCATCCACTCGTCTCTAAATTCTGGATTATTTAAATCTTCTTGAAACTCTGTATCAGTTTTTCCTGTATACATTTGCACTCCATCTACATCATATCCTGGTTGGTAGTCAGGAACAGTTCCCATTGATTCATCAATACTACCATATACATCAGTAGATGCTACTCTATATTTCCTACCTTCTTCACTATTTTTTGGTCCTCCTTCTTGATACTCTACCATACCTCCTAACGAAGCTACTTTTTTAGGATCTCTACCTGCAGCTTTTTCTTGCATTTTAGCTAAATAGTCTATTTCCTGTTGCTGGCCCCCATTCTCAAGTATATCTTTATGGTGTTCAGCGTAACTCATTCCATTTTTCTTTAGGTGTGAAGAAAAGAAATAATCTTTTTTTGAACCACCATGTTCAGCCATAGTAACTTTATCCATAGTTTCTCCATTTTCTACCTCTGTTTGAGAGTCCATCATAATACCTCCTTCATCATGAGTTTGCCCATTAAATTGAACTGCATCACTACCTGGTATTGGTTGAACTACACCTCCAGGTAACGGCATGCCTCCATTTTCAAATCTTTGTTTGCGTTTATTTTGCAATCTTTCTAGTATTCTATTTCTCATATTTTTATTTTTATGCGTATCTAGGCATTCCTAATCTCATACCACCTTGTCTTGCAACAACGTTTCTACCAAGATCATACCCTGAGTATGTTTTTTGTTCTATCTCTCCTGCTTTAGCTTGCGCAGTAGCACTAGCTAAGTTTTGGGTTAATTCTTTATTATATTTATCTACTTTTTTCTTTTTAACTTTAGCAAGTTTAGCTTCTTCTCTTTTAGCTTTTCTAGTTCCAAAAAATTGTTTACCTGCTCCATAAATAGCACCTATACCTGCTCCTACAGCTGTACCTACCGGACCTAATAAAGATCCTATTCCTGCTCCTGTACCGGCAGAACTTAATATAGATCCAGAGTATTCACCAAAATTAGATTTAGTTGCATCTCCATCGTCAGACAACTTACTAATTCCCATACCCGCTAGAGACGCTATAGTTCCTAAACCAGCTCCTGATGTAGCAAACTTAGCTAACCCTGATGTTCCTGCTGCTCCGGCACCTCCAACTCCTGCAAATTTACCAGCTCCTTTTACAGCTTCAGTACCTACTTTTGTTCCTAATTCTGCCCCTGTTTTTAGTGCAACATCTTTACCTAGACTTGTTGCAACTGAACCAACTGGTGGCGGAGGAACTACTCCTGGTATTGGGGGTGGTGCTACTGAAGGTAATCCATAAGTTGGTAAACTACCTCCTGCTAAATTTAAAGGAGCTGCTCCTGCTCCCGGTGCTTGAGAAGCTAATAAACTAGAAACTTCTTCTGCTCCTTTTTTTCTAGCTATGTTTCCAAACCCTTCCCCTGCAATAGATTGTGCAGCTTTTTTAGTAGCTTCTCCTTTTAACTTATTAGCAGCTAGCATTCCTGCTCCTTTTTGAAACTTATCATACGCCTCCATACCCTGCTTAGCTATGTTTTCTCCAGCTTGAAATTTTTGATTACTTTCTTGTTCAGCTAAAGCTACAGATTGTTTATCTGCTTGATCTTGCTGTTCTACTTCAGACGCCATTTGATCGCTATTTGTTACAGCGTTGTTTTTAGCATCTTGAAGTTGTTGTAATTTAGAGTCTAGTACCGCAGGATTACTTTCTTGAAAAACTATATTAGCAGTTACTCCCGCAGAACCTTGTCCAGCAGACTGTACAGTATTATCTGCATACATTCCTCCTGCTACATATTTCTTTTTTCTTTTAGTGCTATATTTTGATTTATGTCTTTTCATTTTATCTATGCATTTTACGTACAACTACATCTGTAGAGTACAAATTTAAGGAATTATTTGATATATTATTATAAATTAATCTGATTCCTACCCATTTATCTATAAATTTTCTTTGTAGGTTCCAATTTTTAGCTAAATCTAAGTATGCTGCGTTTAAAGTTTTAGACATACCATCATATATAAACATGTTATTTATAGAAGAACTTGTTACAGTTCCTGTATTAACTCCTCCTGTAACATTAGTGTTAGGAGACATATAATAAGGACTTGTATTAGGTAATCCTAAAACTCCTGTTTGATTAACAAGTGCAGCCATATCTCTAAACTTATTTATTTTCCAATTGTTACCTATTCTTCTTGTATTTATTAAATATTCTAAATCTTGTATTCCAGAGATTTGAAAAGTATTATATAAAAAGTATTGTGTAAACCCATGTTCTAACACACTTATATTATTACCGTTATGTGTTTCTAAAGTATAATTAAAAGCAGAAACTAACGTATCTTCTCCTTTATATTCATTGTGTATAAATTCAAATTCAAAAGGATAGTGATTGATTAGTGTGCTAATCCATACATTATCAGTAACTGTGTGTACTTGATTTTCTTGATAAAGAACTCCATATCCGTCTCCAATAAAAAAAGTTGTGTCTCTACCTGTGTGGTTGTGTTTCCATATTCCTGCATTACCAAATGTAGTACCACTAGTGGCAAACACTACAGGCCTAGGATATTGATCAGTTAAAGAGTAAAAATTATTTGAATCTTTAAAGTAGTGATATGGAACGTAATCATGAAAACCACCCCATACACCCATTTCTGGATAATAAGATATAGTCCATCCAGTTACAACTTGATCAAAATAAGTTGCATTGTTCCAACCTATATTATTCCATCCCCCAAAAATACTAGCTTGTTGATATGTATTTGTATTAGGATTATACCTTATATTAAGGAAAGATCCACCAGTACCAAAAGGAACATAAAACGCTTCTAGCGCTGTTAAAAATGCTTGCGTAGGTCTAATTTCTCTTTTAGTTAATAGTACTCTTTTGTATTTTGAATCATATGTAGCATGAAGTCCAAATCTTTGTAATGGGTTGTCGTCACTAACTCCATAAGGAGATAATACAAAAGGTAAGTTATCTTTAAACCAAGATCTCATACCTAATTTACTAATCTCATCTAGAGACTCTTTCATCATAAACACTTTACCTGCTTTTTGATCTACAAAGAAATATCCGTATCTTGTAGTTAATGTAGCGTATTGAGATTGAGTACCTCCAAATCCTCCTTCTGCTTGTATTAACTCATTTGGTTCTTGTGCAAATATATCTCCACTTCCAACAAAAGCTTCACTACCATCTTTCATAGACATAGTTTGTTTACCTTGTGCTGCAAATAAACTTTCTTGCATGTGAAAGTACAGTAAGTTATTAAAACTAGAAAGCTTCCAAAGCTCTCCTCTGTTTTTAGGTAAGTCTTTAAATTGATTAGCTAAGAAAATTCTATAATTATCTATAATACTAGTAGTATCGTTTTTAGCGCTTCTGTGTGTTCTTGTAGGAAAATCATTTTGTAATACATCTCTTAAAGGTAATGGAAACGCTGTTCGCATATCATTATTTGCAGAGTAATTATCATTGTATTTTAAATTATCTATGTGATTTAAATCAGAATCTCTTCCTGATACACTTAAAACATCTTTTGCTATAGACCCAGGATAATATAAACTATCATCACTTTCAGCATGTCTAAGAGCTATATTATCTGTACTTTCAATAATGTAAGAATGTATTGAAGATTCAGGTGTTGCAAGAGTTTGATCATCTGAAGGTGAGTAAGCTTCAGCTGCACCATATCTAGCTATAAAAGTATCCCCTCCAAAAATTCCTGGACAAGATGCTCCTATAGGAGTAACAGTTTCTGTTGAAAATGTACCAGGCACAGAAGGAGAAAACGCTGATCCATCATTATATAAAAAGTTATCTATATCATCTCCAACCACTTCCCATCCTGTCCAAACTAATTCTTGGTTATCTATATTTTTATATACATCTGTTTTAAATGAATTTAAATTTACAATATAATTTTGATGTCTAGGATTACGATTAAGATGAGTAACAGGTAAACTAGCGTCTCCTGTAACTTGAGCTTCATCTCTAGTAACTAAATTAAAACCAAATCCTGGATTGTAAACACCAAAGAATTCAGCTGGTTGAGTTATAGCTTGTTGAGAGTATATTGCTGGTAATTCTAATTTATCAGCAATACCTAAAACAATAGAAGAATTTCCTCCTAGATTTACTAGTTTTCCTCCAAATCCTAAACTAGCTGCTCTAAAAATTGTATCTCCTTGTATATAAGATTTTGCTTTTTGTCCTAAAACTCTATTAACATTAAAGTTGTTACCTGTAAAAACAGAGTATGCTCTCTTATATTTTCCCCCAACAAACAAAGCACTATTAACTGCTCTTTCATAACAGTTTTGAAACTTACCAGCACTACCAGACGCAGCTTCATTATCATATCCCCAAACCTCTTTTATTTTATAAGGGTCAGTAGCAGGAACAGCACCAGCTGATAACACTGTAATCATTTTTTTAGGTTGATTTATTTCTGGGCCATTCCATACTAAATCATCAGTTCTATACTGAACTTGCAAATGTGTAGCAGGAGATAAACTATTTTTCTTTCTTAATAATCCAAAATCATAAAATTGTATAAATTTATATCCAAAATTAAAACGTTGAGAAGACGGCCCAGTTGCTGGAACATATTGACCTCCTCCTTTAGTCCAAGCCCCTAAAGACTGAAATAACTCAGCTTCTAATCCTAGCCCAGATTGTACCTGAGCAGCAAACGCTAGTTGACTTGGAGTTGTAGCTTCTTTACATAATCCCAATACACCAAACTCTTGCTTCATAGGTATTACATGACTCTGCCCTAAAACAGTTTTATTTGAATGTTTTCTATCAGCTCTAAATATTCTAAATCCTTGTATTTTATCTCTATATGCTGCAGGTATTTTTATATCGTCAAAGTGCATTCCTAAAAGATTAACATCATGTTTAATATTAGCATCATGATAATCTTCAGCAGCTCCATATGTTACTGTATATTTAACCCAAGAGTTTGTAGTAAAAGGTCCCCAATGCCCCCAAACTCCACAAGATTGTGATTTATCATGACATAAAGGTGTTATTTTTTTACTACCACTATTGCTTTCATAACCATCACCATAAAATTTAAGCTGCTGTCCAGCAGTTAATGTTGTTGTCCAAGTCCCTGTCATTTGAGCGGCACCAGGACCTATTGGATTAAGGAATCCTGCACCCATTTGTGATGCATAAGTTGGACCATAACTTAATGGGCTTGCACAAACTCCACATCTTGCTGGTTGTATAAGCAAACTTTCAGTAGGACCAGTTGATCCTCCTACAACTTTAAATCTTCCATCAGCAGTACGAGGACTACAAGCGTCATCGTTAAGCCATTGTACGTGCATTTGACATGTTACTGTGCAAGTAGATTGAGCTGTAAAGGTATTACCAGAATAAACAGTACTAGTTGCAGACACTCCATTGGTTGGAGCGTCATTAAATACTTGAGTCATATTTACAGCAGTCCAAGCATTAGGTAAAAATTGATTTCCTTCTGCATCAGGCAAACAACTAACACCTGTGTATGCATAACTTCCATTAGTTAATTTAACTTGAAAACTTCCAGTATATATATTTGCTAATACAGGAGTAGGGTCTGTAGCTGAAGGAATTATATTTGTATTAAAATCTGATTCAACTGTTGTTCTTTCATAATTAGCATTTGAAGGCATTTTATGATGCCTAACTTTTTTTCCTTTTAAACTCCCTATGGATACTGCTCCGTCATATACATCAAAGTTAGATGTGTTAGGATAAGTTTCTGTAACATTATTCCAAAATTGCATATGCCTTGATCCTGACGGATGAGAGTTTGCTCCAACGTTAACCCAACTTCTGTCATAAAAATGATATAGTCTTGCATCATCACTTAAGTCTTTTAAAGCTTTTGAAGCTTCTGTTGTTGTTGGGATTACATCAGTTTCATCTAATATACCATTTATGTCATACCCTGAGTAATTAGAATTTATATGTTCCCTACCTGGTATGTGGTATGCATAAGACATGCTACCATCATTCATAATAAAAGCTATATAAAAAGCATATACTTCATCTCTCATGTACCCTCTATAGTTTGTTATGTTAGGTATGTATCTATATGATTTACTATCTTCAACATAATTTCCTTCATCAACTTTACTTTGTGCATAGCCTGATTGAAGGCCATCTGCAGTAGCCCATATTTCATCAAAGTCTTCAATTTTTTTTACAAAAGATCTAGATTTAATATTGTTTGCATGTTTTTGATAACCTAAATCTATACTACGACTTGTGTTTCCTAAGTATAAAACATTATCTAGTTGTTGAATAGTCTTAGCTGTATCGTAAGCTATAGTATCTATTAAAACTTCTTCTACAGATCCTGTAGACTTTGTTTCTAGTCCACTGAATGTAATTTCTTGAAATGGCGTAGGAGCTAAATTTAGCTTTATTTCTAAATCTGAAAGTTTAAAAGCATCTACAGCTTCTCCCATCTTTCTTATTATAACAGGTCGTATAAATTTATAATTTGTATTTAGATTAGTAACTCTCCATTTAATAGATTTAGCAGTTTGACTACCTTCTTTAGCTCCATCTTTTTTTGTAGTTGGTCTTGTGTGATCATATTCTTCTACAATAGATATAGGATTAGATACTGTTAAATAGTTAGTTGCTACTAAGTCATTGTCTACATATGCTAATGCTAAGTAATAAACTCCAGTTAATAATCCACCACCCTCTTTAACTACATCTTGAAAAAAAGGCGGTCCCCAGTATTGGTCTCCAACGTATATATGTGGTACAGGACCAGAATAAGGAAACAAATTTAATATGTCTATATTTTCTATTTGTGCAGAAGGTATACCATAAAGGTCACTAAATCCAATAACCATTTCTCTTAGTTGTCTATCAACATTAAAAGCTCTAGGCGGATTTAAATCATCAGTCCAATACACAATAAGATCTCCTTTAGCATCTACTTTAAAAGTACCCTCTATTGGGTGGCTTTCTCTAAAATCTAAATCATTTGTAGGTCTAGTTGCTATATTAGGATTAAACAATATAGTGTATATACCATCTTCATACATACCTATTTCGCTTCTTCCAAGAGCACTAACTACATCAGTAACAAAAAATACAGTTCTATTGTCATTTACTTCAATAGTACCAACAACTTTATCATTTTGAGACCCAACATTAGGGTTTTCCCCTAAATGACCTAACAGCTGAGTACCTCCTTCATTACTAACTGCTCCATCTGTAGCGTTAATAACCATATTACGAGCATGTCTCCATGATCCTTCTGGCTGATCTATGTGACCAGTATCTTTAAATAATCCTTTTATAAATCTCTTTTCTGCCATTAGCTTCTATATAAATTTTCTCGTGTGTTTAAATTTTCAAATGCTGAATCATGTCTATTCATGTCAGGTATTAATCTAACCCATTGATTCATAAAGCTTTCCATTCTATCTATGTCTGGGAAGTTAGCTGCATTTCTAGCTTGAGTACAGTAGTACTTCCATTTTTGATCTGCAAAATTATAGTCTATTCCATTATTTTTAAATTGTGGGTTAGATAATAAAATCTTTTTATATACATACCAAAACATAGCTTCTTGATAACTTATGTCTTGAGGTACTAATGGATAACAATCTTCATCTGTAGGTAAAGCCATGTAGCTTATACAAATTTTACCTGATTTAAAAGATGTTTTTATGTAGTCACAATCTACAATATAAGTTTCTTCATGAGCAGAGTTTTCATTAACACAACTATCACAATGCATACTAGCATGAAATGTACTTGCTCCGTATTGTAAAGGTTGCATGTTGTTATTACCTGAAAAATATACATTTTCTAACACTACTATTCTACTATTTATATCATGCAAAACTGATGTTGTACTTGAGTATTCTAATCCATTTGCTTGAGCATCAATAATTTGAGTTTTTAAATCTGTAACTTTTTGTGTTAGTTCGTCTAGTTCTTTAGCAGAAGCAGTAGAAACTGTACTATTAAGTGCTACTTGATTTATATAATATAGATCAGAAGGCATCATTGTTTTATGATCTTTAATATCTAAAACACATTGCTTTTGACATAATTGTGGTGCAGCCCCAATATGCTCTAATGCCTCTCCTATCCACTCTATAGCATCATCTATCCAGTTATCTTTTGAAGGTTTAAGATCTCTAAATATTTTTCTTATTAATACTTTGCTTGATACTGTTTTGTATACACTCATAATTAAATTTTTTCAATTGGCGGTTCTAAAAATCCTCCTGTTTCTTTTTTCTTTGTAGGCTTACAAATATCTTTTTTATTTTTAGAGTCGTATCCTGCATAATAATATCCCTCCCAGCAAGCCTTACCATCTGATCCTTTCTTCTTCCCTTTTTTAGCCATGTTATTGTTTTTTAAATTTTAAGTATGCTAAGTCATCTTCTTTTAAAAGAGTAATTAACTTTTCTTTGTTTCCTTTTATACCTCTTGTAGCATCAAATCTATAAACAGATTTATTTTTTATTTTACATTTACCTTTTCTCCAATAGTATCTACAATAAAATTCATCAGTGTGGTAGATATACCATTTAGTTCCAAGTTCTGTTATAGAGTCATATAAAGATTTACCTTCGTCTACTAACTCTTTTTTATATTTGTTGCTTTCACCCCAATCTATCCTAGGAGATCTAGGGTCTCTGTCTCTCCTAGTAATAGATATAGTTGATAAATTACTCCCCATATTAAACTCTTTACCTTCTAAAATATAATCCATAATCATCATATTAAATTGATGACATATATCTGTAAACAAATTTTTGTCTATATCTTCATGAACAGAACAATAGTCTTTATATATTTCTTTTAGGTTATGAGTCATTATTTTTTACCGCCTCTTCTTTTATACCCACCTCCTTTATATTTAGGACCACTCATTAAAACTTCTAGTCCTGTAGGAGCAGTGTTTCTTTTTAAAAGACTTGTTGCATTACCTGACTTACTTCCTGAACTTGATCCGCTACTTGTTTTTTTCTTAGTTTTAGCTTCTTCGTCTTTAGTTCTAGTATGATATTTTTTACCTTTCCAAGTAAACTCTTTCTTACCAGCATCTTTATTTTGTCTAAATGCTTTACTAAAAGAAACAGGACCTCTGTTAGTACCTTTCTTTTCTACAGGAGTAGTAGTAGTAGTTTCTTTTTTAACTTCTACTTTAGGTGTTACTGTTTTTTTAACTACAGGTTTTACAGAAGAACTTTCAGAGTTATTTAAAGTAGTTACTTTTTTATTCTTTTGCTCTTCTCTACCTATTTTGTTTTGACCTCTTTGCTCTTGTCTTGCAGATTTTTGTCCAGCTTTAAGATCTTTCCTAGAAGTACGTCTTGCTTTTCTTTCTTGCTTTTTGAAAAGTCTTCCTGCTTTATTAGTAGCTTTTCTGTCTTCTCTTTTTTCTCCTCTAGACATTTCTACAATAGGACCTGCCCCATCTTGAAACGGTTTAGCCTTTCTTGTTTTTCTAGATGTTTTCTTTAAAGTTCTAACTGCTTGTCTATCAGCTTTTCTGTCTGCTCTCCTATCTTTTCTAGCAGTCTTTCTTTCTTCTCTTTGATCTTTCTTTAGAGTCTTCATACGCTCTCCTCCTGACTGAGCTACAAATTGAGACTTAGCTGCAAAAGGCTGTTCCATTGGCGGCTCTATAAAAGAAGCAGCTGGAGCTCCTTGCTGTTGCATTGACCCTCCCATTTGTTTTTTCTTAACTCCTCCTTTACCGTATTTTATACCACCTTTGCTTTTTTTAGAAGACTTGATAGCAGACTTCATACTTTCTTTTTTGTTTCCGTCTTTATCCATATCTAAGTAATCAGGTTTAGCACCACCCTTACTCATTTTTTTACCTGCTTTTTTGTACATCATTTTGTTATTCATTATTTCTAATTTTTATTAAAGTTATTTTTTAGGGGCTGCCCCTCTTACTGTTTTTGGATCTTGCATTCTATCGTTATCTGTATCACTAAAAGATCCAGACAATAATTGTAATTCTCCTGCTAATATACCTTGATTAATTATACTTAACATATCCATAGGTATTGGAAAAGGATGTTTACTGTCATCGTAACACCCACCTTCTTCACACTCATCAAACTTAGATACATCTTTAGGATCTTCAAAGACACCTCTAACATTTATTGTTTCTAATCCTTCTGCATTATACACATATAAATAGTTTTCAATCATATATGCTTTCATTTTTTTACTTGTGTACTTATCAAAAGGTAACCACTGTATAGTATTTGAAGCTACCATAGGAATTGTTCCTATACCTGTAACGTCTCCTACATGAGAAATAGCTTCTTCAAAGTTATATCTAACTGTTTTAGGTATTTCTTTTTCAGTTCTATAAACAGGACAAGATGTATTTATGTTACAACATTTAGAAGCATCAACTGGAATCATTCTTACACAACCTAAGTCTTGTTCTATATGCCTACTAACAAAACCATTCTTAGCATAGTCTCTTCTAATAAACATAGCTCTGTAATGTTTAACGTTAAACTTAATTTGATCTAAAGATATGTGTTCATCATTATTTGATCTTCCTCCTCTAACAAGGTTTAGTAAATTGTATGCTATTTCGTCTAGTGTCATAGTATTATTTTTTTACTTTTTCTAGTGATCTACCACCAAAGTATGCTCCAATAACTGTTATTAAAACTAATTGTAGTAAATCTACCCATGAAGATTTAACTTCAAAAGCAATAACTCCAGCATCAATAAAAACTAATAGCATTGTAGATACTACTAAGAATATTAAAACTAAAGGTCTTATATTTTTTGATAACCAAGAGTCAGATTGCATATCCATCTTCCATCTTTCAGTAACTTGTTTTTGCATTTCTGCTTCATACCCCATTATCATTTCTTTTATTTTGTGTTCAGCCTCAAGCTTTTCTTCTTTAGATGTATGTAAATTATCTACAACTCCACCTATT